>Ga0134100_1000080_pt1 | contig 115536 bp, 87 predicted proteins | sample 11_taG_2_FD_94444 | JGI IMG/M metagenome (GOLD analysis project Ga0134100, IMG submission 94444) | Switchgrass degrading microbial communities from high solid loading bioreactors in New Hampshire, USA - 11_42_5_180_A3 metaG | ecosystem: Engineered > Bioreactor > Semi-continuous > Anaerobic >...
ATTAGCATATGAATGTGCAAGTATTTTTCCTTTCTTTCTACAAAAGTAACCGTTGCACCTTTAAATCCTATCAATTCTTGCGTATAATCTTTGTAGAGCATGGTTGAATCTCCTTTCAAATGGGTAGGTTTGGCAACTCCATTTTACTTGAGATTTCAACTCCATGCTCTCTTTTTTGCAAAAAATGTTGGAGCACCGAAGTCGTCTCCCTTCAGTACCCCAACATTTATTATAGAACATTAACTTTACGGCTTACATCATCTCGGCCATTCTCTTGTAGGTTTCGTACCTCTCCCTGGCGTCGGCCTCGGCCCTTGCAAAGAGCTCGTCGGCGATATCCGGGAATGTCTGCCTCAGGGAGGTGTAACGCACCTCTGTATTCAGGAATTCCTGGAAGCTGCCGGTAGGCTCCTTGGAATCCAGTACGAACGGGTTCTTGCCCTGTGCCTTGTTCTCGGGAATGTAGCGCCAGAGGTGCCAGTATCCGCATTCCACGGCCATCTTCTCCCTGGTCTGGGTGCGGGACATGCCGCCCTTGATGCCGTGGTTGATACAAGGCGCATAGGCTATGATGAGGGACGGTCCCTTGTGGGCTTCGGCTTCTATGACGGCCTTCAGGAACTGGTTCGGGTTTGCGCCCATGGCGACCTGGGCCACGTAGACATAACCGTAGGTGGTGGCCATCAGGCCGAGGTCCTTCTTCCTGACCTTCTTACCGGAAGCGGCGAACTTGGCCACCGCAGCGGTGGGCGTAGCCTTCGAGGACTGGCCGCCGGTGTTGGAGTAGACCTCGGTATCGAATACCAGGATATTCACGTCCTCACCGGATGCAAGCACATGGTCGAGTCCGCCATAGCCGATATCGTATGCCCATCCGTCGCCGCCGACAATCCATACCGACCTCTTCACGAGGTAGTCGCGCTTCTTCAGGATATCTTCCACGAGGTCGGCACACTTCTCGCAGGGCTTGAAGTTTTCAAGTGCCTTGATGAGCTCGGCCGAGGCTTTCTTGGAGCCTTCGCCGTCATCCTTGCTGGCTATCCAGGCTTCGGCCGCAGCCTTGACCTCGTCGCTCACATCGAGCTCAATCAGCTTCTTCAGTGAATCCTCGATCTTGCCGCGGATCTGGTTTACGCCAAGCAGCATGCCGAGGCCGTATTCCGCATTGTCCTCAAAGAGGGAGTTGGCCCATGCCGGACCCCTGCCGTCCCTCCTGGTGCAGTACACGGTGCTGGGAGCCGAGCCGCCCCAGATGGATGAACATCCGGTGGCATTGGCGATCATCATCCTGTCGCCAAAGAGCTGCGTGATAACCTTCAGGTAAGGCGTCTCGCCGCAGCCTGCGCACGCGCCGGAGAACTGGAGCAGCGGCTGTGCGAACTGGCTGTTCTTGATGGTGTTGAGTGGCGCCAGGTTGTCCTTGTATGTAACGTTATTGTTGAGGTAATACCAGTTTTCCATCTCTGCCAACTGGCTTTCAAGCGGCTTCATGACGAGGGCCTTTTCCTTGGCCGGGCAGACGTCTGCGCAGTTGCCGCATCCGGTACAATCCAGAACCGAGACCTGGATCTTGTACTCGTAGCCCTTGAACTGGGGCCCGGTGGCGGGTTTCGTGACCATGCCCGCGGGAGCCTTGGCCTTTTCCTCGGGTGTCAGGAGGAACGGACGGATGACGGCATGCGGACATACGAACGAGCACTGGTTGCACTGTATGCACTTGTCGGGCTGCCATTCGGGAACGTTAACCGCTATGCCGCGCTTCTCGTAGGCGCTGGTTCCCATCGGGAAGGTTCCGTCTTCGCGTCCCTTGAACACGCTTACAGGCAGCTCGTCGCCCTTCTGGGCGTTCATGGGATCGGCCACCTTCCTGATGAATTCAGGCCTGTCTTCGTCGACGGGTTTCTCTTCGTCCTTCGCCGTCTTCCAGCTTTCGGGCACATCAACCTTGACCAGGGCTTCAATACCCTTGTCAACAGCCTTGAAGTTCATATCCAGGATTGCCTGCCCCTTCTTGCCATAGGACTTGACTATCTCATCCTTCAGGTATTTGACGGCATCGTCGATGGGAATGACATTGGCCAGCTTGAAGAAGGCTGCCTGCATGATCATGTTGATCCTGTTGCCCAGGCCAATTTCATTGGCGATGCTGGTAGCGTCGATGATGTAGAAGTTGATGTCGTTATTGGCGATCTGCCTCTTGAGTTCGGCGGGAAGCTTCTCATCGAGCTCGTCCACTGTCCACTGGCAGTTGAGGACGAAGGTTCCGCCCTTCTTGAGACCCGCGATCAGGTCGTACTTGCCAACATATGCCTGGTTGTGGCAGGCGATGTAATCGGCCTCGTCGATGAGGTATGTGGCGCGGATCTTGTTCTTGCCGAAGCGCAGGTGGGACACGGTGATGCCGCCCGACTTCTTGGAGTCGTAGGAGAAATAGCCCTGCGCGTAGAGGTCGGTTTCATCGCCGATGATCTTGATGGCGCTCTTGTTGGCGCCGACTGTTCCGTCTGATCCAAGACCCCAGAACTTGCAGCGGATGGTGCTCGGATCCTCGGTGACGATCCTCTCGTCAACGGAAAGCGACGTGTAGGTTACATCGTCCGTTATGCCGATGGTGAACCTGTCCTTGGGATTGTCAAGTTTCAGGTTCTTGTACACGGCGAGTATCTGGCTGGGCGTGGTGTCCTTGGAGCCCAGGCCATAGCGGCCGCCGACAATGACGGGAGCGTTGTCAACGTTATAGTACAGCGCCTTGACGTCAAGATAAAGGGGTTCCCCGATGGAACCGGGTTCCTTTGTCCTGTCGAGCACGGCGATCTTCTTAACGGTCTCGGGCATTACATCGAAGAAGTACTTGGCCGAGAAAGGCCTGTACAGGTGCACCTTGATCACGCCGACCTTCTCGCCCCTCGCCCTGAGGTAATCCACAACTTCCTCTATGGTTTCGGTAACGGAGCCCATGGCTACTATCACGTATTCCGCCTCGGGGTCGCCGTAGTAATTGAAGGGCTTGTACTCACGGCCGGTCAGCTTCGAAATCTTCTCCATGTATTCTGCAACAACGTCCGGTATTGCTTCATAGAACGGGTTGGATGCTTCCCTTGCCTGGAAGAAGATATCCGGGTTCTGGGCCGTTCCTCTTGTTACCGGATGCTCAGGACTGAGAGCGCGGTTCCTGAATTCCTCCACGGCCTTCCAGTCCAACAGCTTGGCGAGGTCTTCATAGTCTATAACCTCTATCTTCTGGACCTCGTGGGATGTCCTGAAACCGTCAAAGAAATGCAGGAAAGGAACGCGGCCCTTGATTGCGGAAAGGTGAGCCACGCAGCCAAGGTCCATGACCTCCTGGACGCTGCCCGAAGCAAGCAGTGCAAAGCCTGTCTGCCTCGCAGCCATAACGTCGGAATGGTCGCCAAAGATCGAAAGCGCATGGGAAGCTACTGCGCGCGCCGACACGTGGAACACGCCCGGCAGAAGTTCCCCTGCGATCTTGTACATGTTCGGGATCATGAGCAGCAATCCCTGTGATGCGGTATATGTAGTGGTCAATGCGCCAGCTTGAAGTGAGCCATGAACTGCGCCGGCCGCACCGGCTTCAGACTGCATTTCAACAACCTTTACAGGCTGCCCGAAAATGTTCTTCTGCCCGCGGGCCGCCCATTCATCGGTCGACTCGGCCATCGGCGACGACGGTGTGATGGGGTAAATTGCCGCAACTTCGGTAAACGCGTACGCCGCATACGCCGCAGCGGTATTACCGTCCATCGTTTTCATCTTTTTTGCCATGGTTTAACCTCCTTGTGTATGATGAAATGATGTACTTTGTATACACGGATTCTTGCGAATTTTCCTTATAACTAAAGGACAATCCGCTATAATTATATCATACTTTCACCAGCTAACAACATTATTTTTTCCATCACGTCAAACGGTCCTGGCACGGCCTTTGGAAGGGCAATCCGGGAATGTTTCTGCGAGGAGTTCGTTTGCATTGCGTAAAAAGGCACTTTGTGATATATTTAACCTGAATTTTATGCCATTGAAGGTTTTGGCTGCATTACAACCGTCTTAATAGAACAACATAAACGATGGGAGGAAGACACATGTCAAAACTTGTAGGTAACGCAATATTCGGTCAGTCAGGCGGACCCACGTCGGTAATCAACGCCAGCGCCGCAGGTGTCATAACCGAGGCCCTCAAGTTAGACTGCATCCAGAAGGTATATGGGGCCGCTCACGGCATCCGCGGCATTCTCGAGGAAAACTTCTTCGATATGTCCCAGGAAGACCCGAAAGAGCTCGAACTTCTGAAGACGACGCCGTCATCTGCGCTGGGTTCGGTACGCTACAAGCTGGCCGACCCGGACAAGGATCCCACCGATTACAACCGCCTCCTGGAGGTATTCAGGAAATACAATATCCGCTACTTCTTCTACAACGGCGGAAACGACTCCATGGATACCTGCAACAAGGTCAGCAAGTTCATGCAGAAGGCCGGCTACGAATGCCGCGTGATTGGTGTTCCGAAGACAATCGACAACGACCTTTACGCCACCGACCATTGCCCCGGCTACGGCAGCGCCGCGAAATACGTGGCAACAGCGACAATGGAGGTTTACCACGACGCGCGGGTTTACGACACACCGATGGTCTGCGTGCTGGAGGTAATGGGCAGGAACGCGGGATGGCTCACTGCCGCCACCGCGCTGGCAGCATACAAGGGCGCCGGCCCGGACCTCATTTATCTTCCCGAGATCGCCTTTGACATGGACAAGTTCATCGCGGACTGCAGGAAGGTTTATGAAAAGAACAACGGCAAGCTTATCGTCGCCGTTTCGGAGGGCATACGCGACAAGGAAGGCAGGTATATCTCGGAGTATGGCTCGGACCTTGCCAAGGAAAAGGATGCTTTCGGCCATGCCCAGCTTGGCGGTGTCGGGCAGGTGCTCGCAGCGGTCCTGAAGAAGGAACTCAAGTGCAAGGCCAGGGCCATAGAATTCTCGCTGCTCCAGAGATGCGCCGCCCACTGCGCTTCCGCTACCGACGTGGAAGAGGCGTTCATGGCCGGGCGGAAGGCAGTCCAGTTTGCCGTTGATGGAGCGACGGACTGCATGGTGGCCTATGAGAGGACCACGGATGAAAACGGCAATTACAAGTGCAATTACGTGCTGGTAAACCTCACCGAGGTGGCCAATACCGAGAAGAAGATCCCGAGGGAATGGATCAACGAGGACGGCACCGGCCTTACCCAGGCATTCATAGATTACGCCCTCCCGCTTATCCAGGGCGATTCCCGTCCACCCCTCGAAGACGGTCTTCCCCGCTTTGCAAAGCTGAAGAAGGTCCGCGCGACCGTATGACGCAATGCATCGAAAAGGCGGTTGAACCTTCCGGTTCAGCCGCCTTCTTTATGCCTTCATGATCCCGTGCGTGGAGCTTAATGCTTGACAGGCCTTCCCGATTCTATTTCATTGATCCTGAGCCTTGAATACTGGGCAAAGTCCGAGTTGGGAGCCATTTCGATGATCTTGTTGAAGATGTCCAGCGCTTCCTGGTTTGCCTCATCCTTGGACGGGTCTTCTGAAAGCGCTATTGCCTTGGCGCCGTAATAGTATATCTGTATCATGGTGGCGGGCCTGCTCTCGTCGTCAAGTTCCTCTATGAGCCTTATGGCCAGCCTGTACTCGTCGGCCGCCTGCTTGTACACATCCTTGCTCCTGCTCGTGTTGCTGTTGTAAATGCTTCTCGCGGATTCGTAAATCTGGTCGATGGCCTTGGGTTTGCCGGAATCATACAGGATCATGATCTCTTTTTCTATGTCGGCCGGTATGGTCAGCCCTTCGAGCTTCTCAACCTCGACGATCAGGTCCCTGTACTTGCCCGACGCGGCCAGGCTGTCCAGCTGGCGGAGGGTCTTGCTCCATTCCTGGTATTGGAGCAGTTCGTCGCGAAGATCCTTTTCCTTCTGGCTGGATTGCTCGAGGCTTGCCTTGAGTTCATCGATTACCTGGTTCAGCCGATCATTCTCGTTTTTAAGCGCCTGGATCTGCTGGCTGCTGTCCGCCTTGGGGCTGATCTGGATCAGGGGCTTGTCGGCAGGCATTAACAGCCACAGCACGCCCATGGCAATCACGCCGATAACGAATCCCAGTATGTATTTCAAGTAGAACGGCGCCGTCTTCTCGGGGGACAATCCGCGGCTTAACCATGACACAACGATGTTCTTGTCGCGTTTCTTGCCTCTCATGTTCCCGGGCGACCAACCGTCATCCTTTCCGTCCAACATATCAAGGTACTGCTGCGCCCTGATGCTGCTGTCGTCCATTTCTATGACCTTGTTGAACATATAGCGGGCGCTTTCCTCGTCGCCAAGGCTCTTATAGCAAACGCCCATCAGGTTCATGGCCTCGTAAAAAGCGGGGTATATGGCAATGGCTTTCTTGAGCGCTATGATGGCCATGTCTTCATTCTTTCCCGCCACGTCATCTAGCGCCTTGTTGTACAATTCAATGGCATCCTGCATGTCCTCTGGAATCTGACCGAGTTTCTGGCGCAAATCGCTCAGATCGATAGGTTTGAAACGCTTCAATTCCTCATTGACATCAAACATAAAACCCCTCCAAAGAACATTATACCCTTGAATTGCACAGTTTTCCGCCAATCCTGCGTAATCTACGCCAAAACCCCTGGCTTTTCTCCAATTCTCATTTATTGTATCACTTTTCGTAAGTTTTTAACAATAGGTGCCAAGGGTATATTTGAGATCCATATAAAAAACGGGGATCGCTCCCCGCTGTTTACCGGTTATGTGCCGGAAACTACAAGTTGCTGCCGCAGCATTTCTTGTATTTCTTCCCGCTGCCGCACGGGCAGGGGTCGTTCCTTCCGACCTTGGAGGTCTCGCGTTTCGCGGGCTGTCTTACCCTCTGCGACTCGCCGTGCACGGCCGACGTTTCCCTGGCAACCTGCTGCCTCTGGACCACGACATTCTCCTTCTTGATACGGAACAGTATCTTTACGGTATCCTGCTGTATGTTCCTGATCATCTCTTCGAACATTTCGAAGCCTTCCCGCTTGTATTCGATAACAGGATCCTTCTGCCCGTATGCCCTGAGGCTGATGCCGTACTTGAGCTGGTCCATGGCGTCGATGTGGTCCATCCATTTTTCATCGACAACGCGCAGGAGCACACGACGTTCCAGTTCCCGCATCACATCCTCGCCGAATTCGGATTCCTTCAGCTCATAGATCTCGTGGGCCTTCTGCCGGATTTTTTCCTTCAATTCGCCCGGCGTTACGGTTTCAAGGTCGATATCCTTAAGCCTCAGCCAGCCCTTTGGGATCATTATGTCCTCGGCAAAAGCTATCATGGCGGCAAGATCCCAGTCGTCGGGCGGCGATTCCTCGCTGCAGTACGTGTCAACTATCCTGTCGGCCACGGTATCGATCATGTTCAGTATATGGCTCTTCAGGTTTTCGCCGTTCAGGACCTTGTAACGCTCGCTGTAAATAACCTCGCGCTGCGTGTTCATGACATCGTCATACTGCAGGACGGCTTTTCTTCTCTGGAAGTTTATGCCCTCAATCCTCTTCTGGGCGCTCTCGATAGCGTTGGACAGCATCTTTGCCTCGATGGGCTGGTTCTCGTCAAGCCCCAGCATCTCCACCATCCTCAGCATCCTCTCGGAACCGAAGAGCCGCATCAGGTCGTCTTCCAGCGAGATATAGAACCTGGATTCGCCGGGGTCGCCCTGGCGTCCTGAACGCCCGCGCAGCTGGTTGTCAATGCGGCGGGACTCATGGCGCTCGGTACCGATTATCTTCAAGCCCCCGGCCTTTATGACCAGTTCCTTTTCCCTGTCTGTTTCAGCCTTGAACTTCTCGTGGAGTTCCCTGAAGATCTTGCGGGCCTTGAGGATTTCCTCGTCATCGGTGTCGGCGAATGTCGCCGCCGCCATGATAATGTGCTCCTCAATGCCCATTTTCCGCATTTCCTGCTTGGCCAGGAACTCGGGGTTGCCGCCCAGCTTGATATCGGTACCGCGGCCCGCCATGTTGGTGGATATGGTGACGGCCCCGAGCTTGCCGGCCTGCGCAACTATCTCCGCTTCCTTGTCGTGGTACTTGGCATTGAGGACGTTATGCTTTATCCCGTGCTTCCGCAGGATGTTGCTGAGCATCTCCGAGGTCTCGATGGATATGGTGCCCACGAGGACCGGCTGACCCTTCTTGTGGCTTTCGATAATATCCTGGAGCACGGCATTGAACTTCCCGGCCTTGGTCTTGAACACCACGTCGGGATGGTCGACCCTGATAACCGGTAGGTTGGTGGGTATGGGAATGACGTCGAGCTTGTAAATGGCGCGGAATTCCTGCTCCTCGGTCAGGGCCGTGCCGGTCATGCCGGCCAGCTTGTGGTACATCCTGAAAAAGTTCTGGAACGTGATCGTGGCAAGGGTCTTGCTCTCCCGCTCCACCTTCACGCCCTCTTTCGCCTCGATGGCCTGGTGCAACCCGTCGCTGTACCTTCGCCCGTACATGAGCCTTCCGGTGAACTCGTCGACTATGATGACTTCCCCGTCCTTGATGACGTAGTCCACATCCTTCTTCATGAGCCCGTGGGCTTTCAGGGCCTGGTTGACGTGGTGGGAAATGGTCAGGTTTTCGATATCCGAGAGGTTTTCTATGCCGAAGTATTCCTCGACCTTTTTCACGCCCCTGGCTGTCAGTGTGGCGGTATGCGCCTTTTCATCCACGATATAGTCCGCGTCTATGTCATCGGCAAGCTGCCTGTCATCGGTTTCCCTGAACACCACCTTCCTGAGCCTTCTTACCAGCCTGTCGGCGCGTTCGTAAAGATCGGTGGACTCTTCCGCCTGCCCGGAAATTATAAGCGGGGTCCTGGCCTCGTCGATGAGTATGGAGTCCACTTCGTCAACGATGGCGTAATGCAGGCCGCGCTGTACCATGTGTTCCTTGTAAACCACCATGTTGTCGCGGAGGTAATCGAATCCGAACTCGTTGTTGGTGCCATACGTGATATCGCAGTTATAGGCCTTGCGCCTGGCATTGTTGTCAAGGCCGTGGATGATGATGCCCACCGAAAGCCCCAGGAAGTTATAGATCTTGCCCATGAGCTCGGCCTGGTACTTTGCCAGGTAATCGTTCACGGTCACGAGGTGGGCGCCCTTGCCTTCGAGGGCGTTCAAATAAAGAGGAAGGGTTGCCGTAAGAGTTTTTCCTTCACCGGTCTTCATCTCGGCAATCCTTCCCTGGTGAAGAACGATGCCGCCCATCAGCTGGACCCTGAAATGCCGTTCCCCGATGACCCTTGTGGCGGCCTCCCTCACCACCGCGTAGGCTTCGGGAAGGATATCGTCGAGGGTTTCACCGTTGGCGAGTCGCTGTTTGAACTTGTCGGTCATCCCCCTGAGTTCGGCATCCGACTTTGCCTTCATCTCGGGTTCCAATGCTTCTATGGCATCCACTATGGGAATTATGCGCTTGAGTTCCCTCTCGCCATAAGTCCCGAAGATCTTCTCAAGAATATTTGCCATCTATATAATCCGTCCTTTCATGGAGGAGCGGCACATCAATCGTTTTTCTCCGCTTCTTCCCCTTTTTTCCTTTCTCTTTCCTTCATACGTTCCAGGATCAGCTTGTAGCCATCCGCGCCGTAGAACAGGGCCCTGTTGACACGGCTGATGGTTGCCTCGCTTGCTCCCGTTTTATTATGGATCTCCTTGTATGTCTTTTTCTCCATCAGCATGCTCGCCACTTCAAAACGCTGGGCGAATGCCTTGATTTCGGCTATAGTGCCGAGATCCTCGAAGAACCTGTAGCACTCCTCAACGGTTTCCAGCAGCAGGATGGCTTCGAAAAGCCTGTCTGTAGCTTTGTCCTTGAGCTTGGGATTCAAAGATATCATCTCCGATACAGATTTTTGACGGATATTCCCGGCAATATCCCCCGGGCGCATTTTGAGCCAGCCCGTCTAAATATTATCTCATCCCGCGATATAATTGCAAACCGTACACGTTCCCGCGCCGCGGGCCCTGCTGTCGCCTACTATATTCTACACTATTTTTTGGAATGTTGTAAGACTGTAATATTCTCCACGGGTTTGATACAATCTTTACACATAGGCACAAGCGAAGCGGCATCGGGAGGAAATTATGCACCCAGACTGGAAGTCCGAGTCACAGCACCTGGAAAGGATCGTCGCCTTCATCGCAACCCAGCTTAAAGGGAAGCTGGGCGAAAAGGAGCGCCTGGTCCACCAGCAAAAGGACATAAACAAGGATATGTGGGAAGAAGTCCGGGTCATGAAAGACCTGGAGAGCATCTCGGAATTCATGCAGTACATCGGGCTTCTCAAGCAGAATATCTCATGGTCAAAGCAGACCATGAAGGATATCGTCAGGCTGGACCGCCAGCTCTCTTCCCCATATTTCGGAAGGATAGATTTTGTCCGGGAAGGCTCGGCCGACCCGGAAAAGATCTATATTGGCATCAATTCGCTAACCGACGACGATACCATGGATATCCTGGTCCATGACTGGCGAGCCCCCGTATGCAGCATGTTCTATGATTACGAAACTGGCCCGGCGTCATATTTGTGCCCAGCGGGACGGATCAGCGGGGAACTGGTACTTAAAAGGCAGTACAAGATCGAGGGCGGGCGCCTGGTATACTTTTTCGACTCAAGCCTTGCCATCGGCGACGAAATACTGCGGGAAATGCTGGCGTCCAACGCCGGGGCAAAGCTCAGGAACATCGTGTCCACCATACAGAAGGAGCAGAACGCAGCCATACGCAACGAGACCTCGCGCCTTTTAGCCATCCAGGGCGCGGCGGGAAGCGGCAAAACCTCGGTCGCCATGCACCGCGCCGCCTACCTCCTGTACCGGCACAGGAAACATATAAAGGCCGAGAACCTTGTCATCATGTCATCCACCGATATCCTCGGAGAATACCTGTCCGATGTCCTTCCCGAGCTGGGCGAGGACGAGATAAAGGGCGTGACCTTTGTTTCCCTGGCCAGAAAATACATGCCTGGCATAAATCTCAGGTTCCAGACACATCCCGGGCTGATGGAGAAGCTCCTGGGACTGGCTCACACGCCGTACGGCAGAAAAATCCGCGAGGTTATCCGGTTCAAGTCATCCAGGGCTTTTCTCGGCATATTGGACCGCTTTTTCGAATATGCGCTGGAGCGCCTCATCAGGTTCGAGGACATCTGCTTCCGCGACAGGAACATAATAACTGGGGAGGAACTGTCCGCCCTCTTCAGGCGGGACTTCTCGGGAATGGCCCCGGCAGACAGGCTCAGGAGGATGGAAACCAGGGTGAATGAACTTATCAGGCCGCTAAAAAGGATGCGGCAGGCGCAGCAGGCCAGGGAACTCCTTGACGGGGACGCGTACCTTAGCGCAAGCGAAGCCCGGGCCCTGTCACGTTTAAGGCTCAGGCAGGAGATGGAGCCGGTCGAGCAGCAGCTCGCAAGGATGTTTTCGGTCAGCGCCCTTACGCTTTACAGGCGGCTTTTCGATGATGACGACGCCTGGAATGCCTGCGTGGACGAACATGATTCGCCCGGGGAAGACATCGCCAGGGCGGTTAGGGACTATACCCTTGAGAACATGCAAAGCGGAATCCTGGGCTTTGAAGATGCGGGTCCGGTCCTTTACCTCTCGCTTTTGCTGGGCGAAACAGGGCCGGATACGACCGTTAAGCACCTTATCGTGGACGAGGCCCAGGATTTCTCGCCCATCCAGGCGAAAGCGCTGGCGCGGCTGTTCCCGGAAGCCGGGATCACCATCCTCGGCGACATTAACCAGAACATCAGTCCCTATGCTTCCGAGGGAAACCTCGAGGGCATCGCCCGGCTGATCTCGCCCGATAACCATGAATTCATGCAGCTAAACAAGAGTTACCGTTCCACGGTGGAGATAAACCGGTTCGCCTCTGGATTCCTGGAAGCGCCCGGGGGCGAGTTTTTCGGACGCCACGGCGAAAAGCCCGGGATCTTCCTGTGCGGCGACTACTCTCGCATGTGCGATGCCCTTGCGCAGTTCCTTACCGCGCTGCCTGGCAAAAAATACAAGACAGCGGCTGTAATCACCAGGACCCTGGCGGACGCGAGGGTGCTTTACAAGGCTCTCCAGAAACCCGTAAAGGATCTTCCTCTGCCTTTCAGGCTCATGGACGAGGACTTCGAGTATGACCTCGAAGGCATCATGGTTATGCCTTCCTGCCTGGCCAAGGGGCTCGAGTTCGACGCGGCCATGATAGTCTTTTCGGATGGAAGGGATTATTCCGATCCCGACGAAAAAGGCCTTTTCTATACGGCCGTCACCCGCGCACTGCACGACCTGTCCGTGTTCTGCCCCACAGCGGATCTTCCACCGGCGCTTCGCAAGGCAAGCTACCGTCATTACACCATAACCCGGGTGTAGCCCTGCCCTTGCCCTGCCTCTTCTTGCCTGCCGGTTCCGCTTAGTGTATAATCTAACCAATTTAAATGGCCGATTTCTCAATAAACGGAGACTTGGAGGATGGTAACATGGCGAGATCGGGAGTAACAGCCCCCCTGGGATTCAAGGCATCCGGGGTGGCGTGCGGCCTCAAGAAGAACGGCGAAAGGGACTTGGCCCTTGTGGTTTCGGACATCCCGGCCACATGCGCCGGCATATTTACCAGAAACGTGGTTAAGGGACATTCCCTGAAATGGTCCATGAAGGCTGTCAGCCGCGGCACGGCGCGGGCTGTGGCCATAAACAGCGGATGTGCCAACGCCTGCGTCGGGGAGGACGGCGACAGGGACGCCCTTGAAATGGCAAGGATAGTCTCAAGCCTCGTCGGCTGCGAGACCAATGACGTGCTCCTGGGCTCTACGGGCGTTATCGGCTACAGGCTGGACATGGACAAGATAAAAAAAGGCCTCGGGGAAGCGTTCAGGCTGCTCTCCCGCGAAGGCGGCAATGACGCCGCGCGGGCGATCATGACCACCGACACGATCCCAAAGGAGGCTTCCCGGGTTTACGAATACGGCGGGCATACGATAACAATAGGCGGCATGGCGAAGGGTTCGGGCATGATCCATCCCAACATGGCCACCATGATATCGGTCATAACCACCGACGCGAACATCAGCCGCGAGATGCTGGACAAGGCCCTTCGCAGCGCTGCGGACGTGTCCTTCAACCGCATCTCGGTTGACGGCGATACAAGCGTATGCGACAAGGTGCTGATCCTGGCCAACGGCCTTGCGGGGAACCCGGTGATCGACAGCGAGGGCCCGGCCTACGAGGCGTTCCTGGGAGCGCTGAAAGAGGTCTCCATAGAGCTTGCCAGGATGCTTGCCAGGGACGGCGAGGGCGCTACCAAGCTTATCGAGATCAACGTGAAGAACGCCCCGGACAAAAATACGGCACACCTGGTCCTGAACGCCATAGCCAAATCTCCCCTGGTGAAAACCGCGATGCACGGCTGCGACGCCAACTGGGGCAGGATCATCACCGCGGCAGGCTACTCGGGAGCCGAGTTTGACCCGGACAAGGTCGATATCAGCCTCGGGGATATCCTGGTCTGCAAAAACGGGAGGGCGGTTCCCTTTGATGAAGCAGAAGCACTCGAGGTGCTGAAGGCCGACGAAGTGACAATAACCCTCGACATGAACCAGGGCACGGTATCGGACAGGATCTGGACATGCGACCTCACCTGCGATTACATAAGGATCAACGGCTCGTACAGGACCTGATTTCCTTGTTAATGCAGATGATTAGTGGGTAAATAAACTTAGAGCAAGGAAATTGGAGGTGTCCTGTCATGGCGATCCAGCAGCTGGTCAAATTCAGCGTCGCCGATTTGGACTTCGGCATAAACATAAACCAGATATTCCAGATCATTAAGCCCCAGGAAGTATTCAAGGTGCCCAATACACCTCCGTTCATCGAGGGCCTGATCAACCTCAGGGGAAAGGTCCTGACCATATTCAACCTCAGGAAAAGGTTCAACCTGCCTGAAAAGGCCAACGATGAAGACACCAAGGTCCTTATCGTCAACATGAACGATATGCTGCTGGGCTTTACGGTGGATAACGTGACCGAGATCGTCAGGATAAACGACGAGGAGATAGTGGAAACCCCGCCATCCCTGAGGGACTTTGAGCACCGTTTCCTTTCGGGCGTCGGGAAACTGGGTGATAAGCTCATCCTTCTCCTTGATCTCAAGAAAGTACTGACTCCCGATGAAGAGCAGCAGGTCCAGGAATTTGTTGAGGAGAACGCGGCCCAGGTACTCGGCGAAGCGGCTGACTCCTGACTTGTTAGCGCATGCATAATCGGCAGGATGGATTTATTCCTTCCTGCCGGTTTTTACGTTTGCAACGCAGACCTTGTTCCTTCCCTGCCGCTTGGCTTCATAGAGCGCGTCGTCGGCGCTCTTAAGTAGCGTGACATGACTGTCGGCCGTATCAGGGTATGAAGACACGCCTATGCTTATGGTAACCGAGGCGCTGATCTGCTTGTCGGAGATGACCAGCGAGCCGACACCTTTCCTTATGTCCTCCGCCTTTTCCACGACCTGTTCCAGGGATGTGTGGGGCATCAGTATCACGAACTCTTCGCCGCCATACCTGGCTAAGATATCCCCCTTTCTCAGCTTCTTCATGACGAATGCCGCGATGTTCTTGAGGACCAGGTCACCGAAAAGGTGGCCGTAGGTGTCGTTGAACTTCTTGAAGTGGTCTATGTCAAACATGAGAAGCGACAAGTCGTATTTGCCTTCCTGGGCTTTCCTGAATTCAACCTGGAGGTTATCCTGGAAATAAAGGCGGTTGTATACACCGGTCAGCCCGTCCAGCGTGGCCAGGTCATGCATCTGCTGGTACAGCCTGGCGTTTTCGATAGCTATGCTTACCTGCTGGGAAATGATCTCAAGAAGCCGCACATTGTCGTTGCTGAAGGCATCCGGAATGCTGTGCTCTATCAGGACGATGCCGAGCACGTTACCCTTTGCGATGAGCGGAACGCAGATAAGGGACCGAATGTTTCTTCCCCTCGTAAACGGGTATTCATCCGGCGTTACATCATTGTCTATCATGGAAATTCCATCCTTGACCGCCGGCTTTAACACCTCGCTGTTGATATAGTCTGAAACCAGCGCCAGTTCTTTCTTGTCAAAGATGCTGGAAACCTGCACTTTCAGGAGATTGCTGGGTCCGTGGCACAGCGCGATGGTGGAATGGGAAACCCCCATAACGCCGATGATAACGTCATTTACGAACTTCAGAAGCTCGTTCATGTCGAATATGGAGCTGATGGCCTGTGAAATCTGCTGGAGGGTATAGAATTCGGCCAGGCTGGCTGCAAGCCTGTTATTGGCCTGCTCAAGCTGCTCGTTGGCCTGGCTGAGCTTGTCATACTGGCTCTGGATCTCTTTCTTGGCCTGTTCCAGCTGAACGTACTTGTCTCCCAGCCTGTCGATCAGGATCTGGTTCTCTTCCTGGCTGCGCACATACTCCATGTGGACGCTGCCAAGTATGTAACAGTAGAAGGCAAACAGGAGGTATTGCGCCGTTACGCTCATGAACAGCATGCCTTCATTATTGTAAAACCCTTGCTGGTTAACGCCTTCAAACAGGGCCCATACGGCATACTGGGAGAGCGCCTGCACCAGCCATCCTGCCGCGACATAGCAGACCGATTCCCTGAAACCCCTGGACAGGATCATGGAAGTGACCGGCAGAAGCACGATGAAATAAAACAGGGGGCCATGATACATGAGGCTGACGAAAACGGCCATTATGACTATCTCGGCCATCCTCGCAATCACGCCGGGCAGCTTTTTCCGGTCCCGGTCCTCCCCCTCGGCCAGCCTGGCCCTGAGAACCCCTGCCAGGACAAAACCCCCGTACAAGGCAAGCTGGACGGCCAGAAGGACGGGATTTACCGATGTCCGGGCCGAAATCAGCCTGGCGATCAGATCCTCGGCAAGGAGTATCGCCAGGATAATCCGGCAGACTGCCGTGTTGATCTCCTCGTGCTTGAAGCTGCTTCCCAATTTTTTCCATAATTGATTCTTCGCCAATCTTTCCAACGCGAACCTCCAACAGGCGGATCAAATCCTGCGTAGTTCCAGGGGGTTCTTACCCATGCCAGTATATATCGATGACGTCTCCGTCGTTTATCGGATCCGTATAGCCGGCGTCGCGACCGTTCAGCTTCAGCATGATCGTTCCCTTCGGCTGGGAGAGGTCAAAGTCGATGTAGTTGAAGATATCGACGAATATGACCTTGCCATCTTTATTGGGAAGCATTAATCTTTTCCCGTTTACCGTGACGCTTATCCCTTCGCCCGGCGCCTCCGGATAACCGGGAGCGGACAATCCTGCGTCGGGCTTATGCATATCCCGGTCGTCTTCCGGGATTGGCGCGGGCTGCGGTGGTTCCTGTCCCGGCCTGCCAGGTTCCGTCAAATTATTGGGGCGGCATTCGACAACCTCTCCGCCCCGGAGCCTGTATGAAGGTACTGCAACCTTTCCGTCTATCTCAAATGTGTACTGCGCCGGATCAATCCCGAACTGCCGGGCAATGTCCGGGACAGTGCAGTCCATAACTATATCGACATTATCGTTATACCGGATTAACGTGTCCTCGCCGGCAGGCTCGCCGTTTATCCTTACCGACGGAGGGATAACATGGGTTTGATCTCCCAGCTTCAGCGTAACAGGCGGGAATTCCGCGAGAAGATCGCCGCAGGAAGCCTGCGCGTCCTTGCCGTTTTCGGCCGGGACGACCGTAAGCCTGTCGCCGGGCGAAACCATCGAATTCAGGGACGCGGGTTCGCCGTTTATCATTATTTCAGCCGGCTTCCCTACACCGCCTGCCAGCGTCCTGCTTTCACCGTTGAGGAAAAACCTGAGCCTCCTGCCCGACTTGCAGATAAGCTGCTCCGGGTTGAAACCGGCCAGGGCGAGGACATCCGCCACGCGCATCCTCTGCGTGTTGAATACCTTGACCGACTTGCCGTTGACGGTGACAAAATAGAAGTCAGTGCCCCTGAACAGGCCGGTGGTGACCAGGATGCCAAGGGGTGTTATGCTTTCAGGACCGTCCGGCATTTCCGCTTCTACAAGTACATTCTTTACTATACCGCGGTCGCGTGCGGCGACGCGTTCACGCGGAAGGCCGATTTTTTCGGCGATGGCCTCTGGAAGACCCGGGGTGCGGCTTCCGCCACCCACCAGGAATATGGCGTTCGGCGCCTTTCCGCCGTTGCACGCGAGGATCCTTTCCGAGATGGTTCCGGCCAGCTGATCCACAACGGGCCTTATGGCGCCCATTACGTCCTCGGGCTTAACGGAAAGACGGCCGCCAAGGACGTCGGTGAATTCTATCTCGTTTTTGCCGGAACCCAGTTCCAGCTTTATCCTTTCCGCGGTATCAAAATCCACGAGGAAATTATGCGCGACTGCCTCGGTTACCTCATCGCCGGCAATGGGAACCATGTCATAGGCGATAACCGTGCCGGATTTCGTCACGGCTATGTCCGAAGTGCCTGCCCCGATGTCCGCCAGGGCAAGGTTAAGAAGGCGCAGTTCGCTTGGTATGGCCACGTTCAGTGCCGCGATCGGCTCCAGCGTAAGATATGTAACCTCGATACCCGCACGCTCCATGACCGAATACAGGCTATCCACGACCATTTCGGGAAGAAACGTGGCTATCGCTTCAACGCCGGCTTTTTGGCCCTTATGGCCCAACAGGTTAGAGATGATGTAATCGTTGAGATAATAGTTGACGACGCTGTAACCGACGCAATAATATCTGCCGGTTTCAGCCTCGGCAGAAGAGTCGTCTATCTGCATCTGGGCCCGCTGGATGGCCTCCATCTCCATGGCGCCTACCAGGTGGGAATCTATCTCCCTGCCCTCCTCGAGCTCCCGTTCCACCTTGATCCTGCAGGTTTTCAGCACGCGGCCCGCCGCGGCGACCGAAACCTTGTCCAGGGAAAAGCCCGTCCTTTGCTCCAGTGCTTCCCTCACCCTGGAAACTTCCTGGGCGACCTTGGTGATGTCATGGATCTGGCCGTCCATCATGGCGCGCCCTTCATGCTCCAATACCTCGGCCGCACGGACAATAAAACTGCCGCCTTTCTGGATACCGACCAGGCCGGCGATTTTCCTGGTGCCGATATCCAGAACGAATATGGCGTCATCCGGCATAGCTTTTAGTTTTCTTCTGCGTCTGGGCATCGCAGTCCTCCGGCTATCAAACGGGTGCGCCCTGCCATGCGCCTGTTAAGAATTTTGGCAGATACTTGCTTGACAAACTTATTCTTTTCTTAATTCTATATTCTTTTTAAAGAATTCGCAATACGGCGAAATTCTACAAATTTCACATTTGGGCTTTCTCGCGGCGCAGGTCCGCCGGCCGTGCCATATGAGAAGGTGATGGGCCTTTATCCACCTGTCCCTGGGTATGATGCTTGTGAGCTGCATCTCGGTCCTGTCCGGCCGGTCGCTGCAGGCAAGGCCTATCCTGTTCGACACTCTCTGTACATGCGTGTCCACGGCAAACGCCGGGATATTGAAGGCATTGCTCAGCACGACATTGGCGGTTTTACGGCCAACCCCGGGAAGGGATGTCAAATCCTCGAAGCTTGACGGAACCTGCCCGGAAAAACGGGTTTTAAGCTGCCTGCACATCTCCAGTATGTTCCTTGCCTTGCTGCGGTATAGCCCGATCTCCCTGATCTCCCGCTCGAGCTGCTCCCGGGTCAGGGACAGGAAGCTGTCCAGGTCCGGGTAACGCGCGAACAGGTCTCTTGTTACACGGTTAACCGTGTTGTCGGTGGACTGGGCGCTCAGCATGGTAGCTACCAGGAGCTGAAACGGCGTGTTGAACTCAAGTCCGCATTTTGCCTGCGGATACGTCTCTTCCAGGATATCCAGTATCTTTATGGCCTTAGCCTTACTCATTCTGCCTTTTCTCAAAACGCCGCCTTCCTTTCGTTGCCGGATGCCCCGGCGCGATGCCCCGACTGGTCCTGGCGCGGCTTATTGCCGCTTCTTCATACAGGGCAAGATAAGACCTGGCCGGCCTGTCCCAGGACGAATCACAGACCATGGCCCTTCCGACCAGCTTATTCCACCCCGCCCGGTCGGTCCTGTACATCTTCATGGCTTTACCTATGGCCTTCGCAAAGGCAGCCGCGGAATCTGCGGCATAGGTGAAGCCTGTGCCCTTCCCCGGATTTGCCGCCTCGTCCCGTACCGTGTCCGCCAGCCCGCCAACCTTGTGAACGATGGGTACGGATCCGTACCGCATGGCTATAAGCTGCCCGATGCCGCAGGGCTCATACCGGGACGGCATAAGGAACATATCGGAGGCGGCGTAGATCCTCCTGGCCAATACGTCGTCAAACCTGAGGCAGACCGCTATGCGGCCGGGGTACTCCGCCTCCAGCTTCTTCAGCGCGCGTTCCAAGGCAGGATTCCCGACGCCGAGAACCGCAAGCTGGCAGCCGCTCCCGGCTATCTTTTCCGCGGCAGGCGCCAGGAGATCGGTGCCCTTGATATCCTCGAGCCTCGAAACCACGCCGAAAAGGGCGGTATCTTCCTGCACGAGGCCAAGCTGCTCTTGAAGCCGCCTCTTGTTCTCTCGTTTCAGTTCATGGTTTTCCCTTGAATAATTCACGAACAGCGCCGGGTCGGTTTCGGGATTCCAGGCATTATGGTCGATCCCGTTGGGGATGCCGGTGAGCTTTTTCCTGTGAACGCCGACGAACCCTTCAAGTCCGTATCCGAACTTGCCCGTCGTCATCTCGCGGGCCCCGTTGACGCTTACGGCGTTAAACCTGTCCGAGTAGTAAATCCCGGCCTTCATGGGATTGAAGGAACCGTAGAACTCTACGCCCTCGGGAACGAAGGCGGCATCCCCGACGCCGTACATACGGAAGATCTCGCGCCCGCAAATGCCCTGATAGGCGAGGTTGTGAATCGTGAAGACCAGGGCGCAGTCCGAAAGCGAGGGAACCTCATCCTCCCTCTCCCTGATCAGCATTGCCAGGGGCGCGGTGTGCCAGTCGTTCAGGTGGATAATATCGGGCTTAAAGCCCGAATCCTTCAGCCACTGGAATACCGCGAGGCAAAAGAAGGCGAAGCGTTCGGCGTCATCGCTGTATCCGTAAACCGATGGCCTTCCGAAATACCGGTCGTTCCCGAAAAGCAGGACGGGCACCCTTGTATCCTCCGCTTCCTTCAGGACACAGGTTTCTTCCCCGATGCCCATTTTAACCGTGAACTCGGAAACTACCCTGGCCGCGGCGCCGATTCCCCGGTACGCCGGGATTACGAGGCAAACGTCTGCCCCCAGTTCCATGAGCTTAAGCGGCAACTCTGCCGCCACGTCTCCGAGCCCGCCGACCTTGACAAGCCCGGCGGCTTCCGCCGCCGCGAAGAGCACCTTCAACCTCTTCATACGCTTCACCAATCGCCCGGTATATGGTTTGATTTTATTTATTTTACCACTGTTGACCCATGCTGGCAAACGTTGCCCGTTTACCCGCCCAGTACGGGCTCAAACCTGAAATACCTGTTGTAGATGGGCAGGAGCAAAGCCACCACGTAGGACTGGGCCACCACGACAAAAGCCTCCTTGATGAGCCGTGGGATCCAGAATGCCAGGAAACCTATCTGCCCCAGTTCGGGGAATATGCTCCTTATGATGAACGTGTTAAGAGTGGTTACAAGAAGCCCCGACAGTCCTACCGTGAACAGGACCCTGACAAAATACACGTTAACCTGCCATTTGGCGCTGATGCGCCTGAACAGCATATTGAGAAGGTACAGCGCGATCCCTATGCCTGCAAAGACAATAAGCCCGAGCGACGCCAGTTCCCTGTTATTCCCCAGGCCTGCCAGCATGCCGCTCCACCCGGACTCGGGCCACATGAAGAGGACGAGCCTGTTTATCCCACCGATGAGGCCCATGCATGCAAAAAACAGCAGGTAGTATCTTCCGGCCTGTGAATTATCGGTCCTGTCGGACACTTTCCATAAAAACCCCGCCACGGCACCGCCGGCTATGGCGGTCAGGGTAAGCCACGGGATAAACGGTCCCTCTGGTCTCAGCAGGTACCCGATAACGTCCTGGATTCCAGAGGCAAGCCCGCCATAAACAGGGCCGAACAGGATGGCCGCAAGCCTGGTAAAAATGCCGGAAAAATTGATCCGGGAAGCAAGTACACCGCCTATGTAAATGGAGTAGCTCAGGTTTCTTACCACGACGGCTAGGGTGATCAGAAGGCTTACATGGGCGATCCTCCTGGCAGCATTACGGTTTTTGGACATAAAAAAGTCTCTCCTTTCATGCTACCTTAACAGATGGCATCGCACAAATAAGAAAGACTTATTTGTAACAGCGGATGCGGTATTATGCGCAAACCATGCAACATGGTTTTTCGTCCAGGGACTCTACTCCCATTCCCTGGACACCTGACGCATAATACCTGCTCTGTTAAAGGTATTGAATTGTATTATTCGTATATATTACATGGCATTCGGGATACCGTGCCCGGTATCCCGGATGCCTCGAAGCCAGTCTTCTTTCCTGGCGTCAGCGTACAGGCTTTTGATGCCGTTCAGGTCGTTCATGTCGCTCAGGCCGTTCCTGGCGTTCCTGCCTTGCGCCCTGGCCCGGGTTATTACCGTTCATCTCGTCGAGGAGGACATCCTTCCTGGACAGGTTTATCCTTCCCTGCTTATCGATCTCGATGACCTTTACCTTGATCTCGTCCCCGACGTTGACCACGTCCTCGACCTTCTTGACGCGCTTGGTGTCCAGCTTGGAAATATGGACCAGACCTTCCTTTCCGGGCAGGAACTCCACAAAGGCGCCGAACTGCATCAGCCTCGTGACATGGCCGCTGTATACCTGGCCCGGCTCGACGTTGCCGGCGATGCCTTCGATCATCGCGATCGCCTTCTTTCCGGATTCCTCATCCGGGGTCGCAACATACACGGTACCGTCGTCCTCGATGTCGATCTTTACTCCGGTTTCTGCGATGATCCTGTTGATGATCTTTCCGCCGGGGCCGATTACCTCGCGGATCTTGTCCACGTCAATCCTGGTCTTGAATATCTTAGGCGCATAAGGCGACAGGTGGTCGCGCGGCTTGTCGATGACGGGGAGCATGCACTCGTCAAGTATCCTGATGCGGCCGATCCTCGTGATCTCGAAGGCCTGCCTTATGATCTCGTAGCTTAAACCGTCCACCTTGATGTCTACCTGGATGGCGGTGATGCCCTTCTTGGTACCGGCCACCTTGAAGTCCATATCGCCGAAGAAGTCTTCTATCCCCTGGATATCCATAAAGGTGACAAACCTCTCCGGGTTTTCCTCGTCCACCACGAGTCCGCAGGAAATGCCGGCTACAGGCGCCTTGATTGGAACTCCGGCATCCATGAGCGCCAGGGTGCTGGCGCATACGCTGCCCTGGGAGGTAGACCCGTTGGACATCAGGACCTCGGAAACTAGGCGTATGGCGTACGGGAATTCCTCTTCGCTGGGAATGACAGGCTCAAGCGCCCGCTCCGCCAACGCGCCATGGCCGATCTCGCGCCTGCCCGGACCCCTGGTGGGCCTTGCCTCGCCCACGCTGTAGGGCGGGAAATTATAGTGATGCATGTACCGCTTTGATTCCTCGATATCGACGCCGTCAAGCATCTGTACGTCGCCGAGGGGTCCAAGGGTCAGCGATGTGAGCACCTGGGTCTGGCCGCGCTGGAACAGCCCCGAGCCGTGGGTCCTGGGGAGCAGCCCGACTTCGCAATGCAGCGGCCGGATCTCCATAAGGCCTCTCCCGTCCACGCGCTTGCCCTCATCGAGTATCAGGCTCCTGACTATTTTTCTTTGCAGCTTGTACAGCGCGTCGGCAATCTGCTGCTTTTGTTCCGGGAATGTCTCGGCCAGCTTCTCCTGGACCTCGTTGCAAATCCTCTCCACTTCAGTGTCCCTGACGTCCTTGTCGGCATTCATCAGGGCTGCCGATATGTCATTATAGGCCAACTCGTAAACCGCGTTCCAGATTTCCTCGGGAACGACGTAGGGTTCATACTGGACCTTGGGCTTGCCAACCTCCCTGACTATGTTCTCGATAAAGTCGATGATGCGCTTTATCTCCTCGTGGCCAATCTTTATGGCCTCCAGCATGACGTCCTCGGGAACCTGGTTGGCCCCTGCCTCGATCATTATTATCTTTTCCCTGTCGGCCGAGAGGGTGACATACATATCGCTTCTAAGGCGCTGCTCGGTGGTGGGGTTGATAACGACCTTCCCGTCCACGAGGCCGAGAATTACGCCGCCAATGGGACCGTTGAACGGTATGTCCGAAATGCACAGCGCCGTTATTGTTCCGATAATGGCCGCGAATTCAGGGGAATTGTCCTGGTCCACCGAGAGGACCGTGTTGACCACGGCTACATCGTTCCGAAGGTCCTTGGGGAAACGGGGACGTATCTGCCTGTCGATGACCCTTGCGTTCAGTATGGCTTTTTCGGTAGGCTTGCCTTCCCTCCTGATGAACCCGCCGGGAATCTTGCCCACCGAGTACAGCCTTTCCTCGTAATCAACGCTCAAGGGGAAGAAGTCTATCCCCTCGCGGGGTTCTTTTGCCATGGTGGCCGTTGAAAGAATCGCCGTGTCACCGTAGCGCACCAATGCCGCTCCGTTGGCAAGCTGGGCAAACTGCCCGACTTCCACCGAGAGCATTCTTCCTGCAACTTCCAAACTAAAAACTTGTTTCATGATTCTGATTCTCCTTCTCTTTTATCCCGCTTACCGCAAAACATACCCCTCGGGATCCATCCCTTCGGATGGGTTCTCCAGGTATGCTCCGCGCTTAATTTAACCAGGGACAAAAGATCAGGGAACAGGATTCCAGTGCATGGAATCATCTTCTCTGAACTTCTGTTGCCCTTGATTAAATTAAGGCAAGCGGGCATTTTTATTTTTTATTTTATTGTTTCAGAAAAATGGGCGGAAAACCCGCCCATTTTTTACTTTCTGATGTCCAGCTTGGCGATCAGTTCGCGATACCGGGTGATGTCCTTCTTCATCAGGTAATTCAGAAGGCCTCTCCTCTTACCGACCATCTTCAAAAGACCTCTCCTGGAGTGGTGGTCCTTCTTGTGTGTCTTCAGGTGTTCGGTAAGATGGTTGATCCTCTCGGTGAGAAGGGCAATCTGCACCTCGGGAGAACCGGTATCACCTTCATGGATCGCATACTTGGCTATGATTTCCTGTTTCAACTGTTTGTCCATTCCAAGTAATCTCCTTTCCATTCCAAATGCCGAATACCCAGTAAATGGCCGGAGCTGCCACAAACCGAGTCATCGGTTAACGGTACTGTTGTATTTTAGCATACAAAGGTTTCCGTGTAAAGCTTCAGCTTTCACCCTTTTTTATTATGTACGCATTTTTTGCGACATAATCAATCCCTGAAATAACCGTGAGGACGACGGCTATGGCCATTAGGATCTTCCCTGCGGGAAACCAGGGAAGCAGTATGGAAACCGGGAAGTCCCGGATCAGGATCGCCACTATGGCTATGATCTGGAAGGTGGTTTTAAGCTTTCCGAGCTTGCCTGCGGCTATGACGATGCCCTGTCCGGCTGCCACGACACGTATGCCGGTCACGATGAATTCGCGGGCGATGATTATGACCACCGCCCAAACCGACAGGTTGTCGGTAGCTACCAGCGCGACCAGCGCCGTGGTGACCAGGAGCTTGTCCGCGATGGGGTCCAGGAACTTGCCCATTTCCGAAACGCTGTTCTGCTTTCTCGCGATCATCCCGTCAAGAAGATCGGTAAGCGACGCAAGCACAAAGACAACGGCGGCAGCATACCTGCCCCATTGGTCCAGTCCCAAAAACTGCCCGAACCATCCCGGGACCAGGAAGAAAAGAAAAACGGGCACTGCCAGTATTCTCGAAAGCGTCAGTTTATTCGGAAGATTCATCCCCGGTTACCTCTCCGATCAAGTCGTAATCCTGGCTGCAAATCATCCTTACCTTAACAACAGCCCCTATATCAAGAGGGTGCGGCGAAGCCACATATATCACGGGGTCTATTTCAGGCGCTTCCATGTAAGTCCGCCCCAGGTAGAAGATTCCGTCCTCCGCCACTCCGTCAATCATTGTATCATAAGTTTTGCCAATACGGGAACTGCTAAACCTGGCCGCGTTCTCACGCTGTATTTCCATCAGGGCCTTTCTCCTGGCAGCCTTAACACGTGCAGGCACCTGGCCCTTCATCCTGTACGCCGGCGTGTCCTCCTCCCTGGAATAGGCAAACACGCCGAGATGCTGGAAATACCCTTGCCTTACGAATTCCGCGAGCTTAAGGTGGTCATCCTCGGTTTCGCCAGGGAAACCCGCTATAAGCGACGTTCTCAAGGCAATATGAGGTATTTCTGTTTTCAGGCGTTTTACAAGGGTTTCTATGTATTCGCCCGAACCCCTCCTGCCCATGGCCTTGAGAACCTTGTCCGAGATATGCTGGATGGGTATGTCCATGTATGGCAGAAGCTTGCCGTTATTTTTCATCTCCCGGATCAGTGCGTCATCGATAAGCTCGGGATAGCAGTAAAGCAGCCGTATCCATTGTATTCCGCCAATAAGGCTTATGGACCGGATCAGATCCACCAGTCTCTTTTCCCCATAGAGGTCGACTCCATAGCGGGTCACGTCCTGGGCGATGAGGATGATTTCCTTCTTCCCCTGCCCCGCAAGGTATTCGGCTTCCTTTACCAGGCTTTCCAACGGCCTGCTCCTGTATGGGCCCCTGAGCTTCGGTATTATGCAGTAGGTGCAGTTGTTGCTGCAGCCTTCGGCTATCTTGAGGTACGCGTAAGGCTTGTTGTCGCTTAAGATCCTGCTCCCGTCAAGATAATCGACGGTATCGGGAATATCGCACCATACATGTCTTTCCAGGCGTTCCCCGTCAAGGAAGGCCCTTGTGCGCTCCGCCACGATGGGAATGCTGCCGGTCCCGAACACCAGGTCAACTTCGGGTATCTCTTTTATGATCTCCTCGCGGTACCTTTCGGCAAGGCAGCCGGTGACCACCATCGCCTTGCACCGCCCTTCCTCCTTATGCCTGGCGGCGTCAAGGATCGTGACGATTGCCTCCTCCTTGGCATCCCCGATAAACGCGCATGTATTTACAATGATGGCATCAGCCCGGGACAGGTCCTGTACGGGGACAAAGCCTTTTTCCTTGAAGGCTCCGAGCATGATCTCGCTGTCCACCAGGTTCTTGGGACATCCCAGTGAAATAAGCCCTAGGTTGTAGCTCAATATATTTCCTCCAAGCCGTGATTGAAATATTCTCAGCCAACTGTACCACAGGGCCGCCAAGGCAGTCAAGGCTGCGTAGAATACCGCTGGACAGGGGCCCTTTCTGTCATTGTGGAAGAACCTATTTTTGCAATTGCGAAGAACCGGACCTGCAGCGCCACCTGGCCTGTTTCTCTATTGCCCGTTCAAACGATCGAGAATCTCCTCGTACAGGGCGTCTATTCCCTTGAAATTCATGTGGGGAATATAGTACCGCTCCAGCCTGTCATGGTTTTCCTTGGCCTGCCTGATGCTTTTTAAAGCATTCGACATCAGCCCGTCAAACATGGTCCTGTTTTCTTCAAGGTCGATCCGGCAGCGCTCCAGGAGTCCGCGATCCATCAGGTCCAACATGTCGAATGTTTTCACAAAGCCTGATCCGGGACGATGGTAGGCATTAGATGTGGTTATTGCCGCATCCAGGCCGGGTATGACAAGATGCTCAAGCTTGCGGGGATTCAGGGCGCAGTAGAATCCCTCAACATCATGGCCGCTCGCAAGCGCCCTGTCCCGCAGCCTCTCCAGGACCTTTTCCTCGCCGGTGCCCATGTCTCCCCTTATCTCGTAAACCCTGCCCGTATCAAGAATGGTATCCAGGTAGTTTACAAATCCGGCCGGGGTGATGGCGCTGGCAAAAAGTGAACGCTCCCGGCCTGACCTGCCTGCGCGTTCTTTTCCGTCAAACAGTTCCCTTTCCAAATCATAAACCAGGCTGTCCAGTTTGCTGCTGTCAAGCGCCCGGGCGTATATTGAAGCGCTGTCCGTATAGATATTATAGGCGGCCGACAAATACCTGTAAGCCCTGGAGAACAGCCGGCCGATCTCGCGGCTTTCCTCCATGATTTCCTCTTTATGCTTCCTGATCCCTTCTTCATCCCAGAACGCGCCAAAGTTCAGGATTTCGTCCACGGCGCCGGGATATTTCGGGTCAACCACATGGGGGGCCGTTCCATCCAGCATTGCCACGCCGAGGTCCCGAATCACGATGCCGTCAAGCGAATCGCTGTCGGATGAGCAGTGCATATATTCCACGGCGTGTCCCCTGCCTGCCATCTCGCGGGCGATCCTCTTCATGAACGAGGATTTGCCGGTGCCGGGGCCGCCTTTGACAATATAGATCTTATCAGCTTCCTCCCGGGGAATGATGTGGTCGTAATAGCTGAAGAATCCCAGATGGGTGTTCCCGCCCAGGAACATGTGCCTTGCCCGGTTAGAGGACATGCTATCCCTCCAGTTCAATCAGGTTCCGGTTTTCACTCGTGCCATACCTTTATATTATGCGGCCGTTCCGCTGCTGCGCCCTCAGAATAACATGTCCGAACTGCCAATATTTATGCTCCATCTCACAATCTCTCGAACCTCCAACCTCTGACTTCCAACCTCTTGCTTCCAGTAATAAAAAAAGCCCATGAACCGGGTTCATGAGCTTTTACTTCCCCTATTGGCTGTCCGGGATGAGTTTTTAAGAACTTACAGGAGCCGTATCCCCATCTTCTCGCAGGCTTTCATCATATCTTCAGGCCAGACAGAGGACTGGACCTCTCCGATATGGGCCTTGTCCAGCAGGAACATGCATATCCTGGATTGGCCGATACCGCCGCCCACGGTTTGCGGAAGCCTTCCCTCGAGAACGTCCCGGTGGTAGGGGAGTTTCTTCCGTTCCTCGCAGCCCGCAAGCTTAAGCTGCTTTTCCAGGGTTTCGGCGTTCACCCTGATTCCCATGGAAGACATCTCCATGGCCCGGTTCAGGACAGGATACCAGAAAATGATATCCCCGTTGAGCTCCCAATCATCGTAGTCGGGCGCCCGGCCGTCATGCCTGGTCCCGGATTTCAGGGCTCCGCCTATTTTCATGATGAACACGGCCTTTTTCTGCCTGGCGATCCTTTCTTCCCGTTCCTTCGGGGGAAGCTCCGGGTAAAGGTCCTCCAGTTCCTGGGTCGTGACAAAGGAAATGCTGTCGGGCAGTTTCCTTTCCAGGACGGGGTACCTTTCACAGACCTTATACTCCACCATCCTGAATACCGAGTAAATATCCCTTACGATGGACATAAGGGTTTCCAAGCTGCGGTCCTCGGGCCTTATAATCTTCTCCCAGTCCCATTGGTCCACGTATATGGAATGGAGGTTGTCCAGCACCTCATCCCTTCTTATGGCGTTCATATCGGTGTATATGCCCTCTCCCACGGAAAATCCGTACTTTTTCAGGGCGGCCCTTTTCCATTTGGCCAGGGATTGCACGATCTCGACTACGCTCCCGTTCATATGCTTAATATCGAAGGACACGGGCCTCTCGACACCATTGAGGTTGTCGTTCAGGCCTGTTTCGGGAAAGACAAACAGGGGGGCCGACACGCGGGTAAGGTTCAGCACCTCGGCCAAAGTGTCTTCAAACAGGTCCTTGATATACTTGATGGCTGCTTCTGTTTCCCTTATGTTCATGCGCGGCTTGTAACCCTCGAGCGGAAATAATCCCGGTTGCATATCAGCGCCTCCTTCAGCAGTACGGCTTTGTGCTAATTTACCATACCGTACTCCTTCCAGTCAACCGGGAATTTACTCGCGCCATTGCGAGCATTGCGGACAAGGCGCGTCAATCCGTGATCGCTTCGCCGGCTTCGGCTCCCCGCAATGACGCGCAGTTCATATGCCGTTGTCTTCCTCGGGCGGGGTCAGAATAGGCCTGAACAGGCTTTCGGTTATCTCATCCGGCTTTTCCGGAACTTTGCTCATGGCTTCTTCCATGAAATAATCCTGGGCACTGAGCCTTTCACCGCTTTCAGGCGCGGGCTCCGGGCTGTAGCTTCCGTCCTTGTTCAGGCGCCTTGCCTTCACATTATCCTTAAGATAGATATCCAGGATGTGGCGGACACGTTTTCTGGCTTCCGGATCCTCCACGGGGACCAGTATCTCGACACGACGGTCCATGTTCCTTTCCATCCAGTCGGCGCTGGCGATGTACACATCCTCGCTGCCGCCGTTGCAGAAACAGTATATACGGCTGTGCTCCAGGTACCGGCCCACGATGCTCCTTACCCGGATGTTCTCGCTGACTCCCGCAAGACCGGGCCTGAGGCAGCACATCCCCCTCACGAGCAGGTCGATCTCGACGCCGGCGGCTGACGCCTCATAGAGCCGCCCTATGATCTCCGAGTCCACGAGGGCATTCAGCTTTGCCTTGATATAGGCAGGCTTTCCTTCCCGGGCGTTCCGTATTTCCCGATCAATGAGGGAGTTGAAGTGCCTGCGCAGCATGATGGGCGCGATAACAAGCTTGTTGAGCCGCGGTTTCTCGCTGAATCCCGTAAGGGCGTTGAACACGGTCGACGCGTCCTCGCCGATGTATTTGTTGCAGGTGAGAAGGCCGATGTCGGTATACATCCTGGCCGTTTCATCGTTGTAGTTCCCGGTGCTGAGGTGAACATAACGGTTGATGCCGTCATCCTCCATCCTGACTATAAGGGTTATCTTGGCGTGGGTTTTCAGGCCCACCAGCCCGTAGATCACGTGGCATCCGGCTTTTTCAAGGCTCTTCGCCCACAGGATATTGTTCTCCTCGTCAAACCTGGCCTTCAGTTCGACCAGCACCGTCACCTGCTTGCCGTTTTCCGCGGCTTCCGCAAGTGCCTGGACGATCGGGGACCTGCCGCTTACACGGTACAGGGTCTGCTTGATCGCCAGTACGCGCGGATCCCTGGCGGCCTTCCGTATCATTTCCACCACGGGTTCAAAGGATTCATAGGGGTGATGCAGGAGGATATCCCCTTCCCTGATTGCCTCGAAGATATCCTTTCCGTCGGCAAGGCACCGGGGGATCTGCGGTTCATATGGATTATACCTCAGCTTTTCGAATCCTTCGGCATTATACAGTTCATAGAGAAACGTCAGGTCGAGGGGGCCGTCCACGAGGAACACGTAGTCATCATAAAGTTCCAGCCTTTCCTGAAGGATCTTTACCAGGAGCCGGCTGGATCCCCTGGATACCTCGAGCCTGACCGCCTGGCCCCTGATCCTCTTCTTCAGCGATTTTTCTATCTCGATGAGAAGATCCTCGGCCTCGTCCTCGTCAATGGCCAGGTCCCCGTTCCTCGTCACCCTGTACGCACAGGCGGCCTTGATCCTTTTTCCCGGGAAAAGCCTGTCGATAAACATTGAAATGACATCTTCCATGAGGATAAAGGACTTTCCGCCGGCACCCTCCAGTTCCACCAGCCTGGGGAAGACCGGGGGCACCTGGACCGTGGCGAAAATATCCTGTTCATTCGGCGCGGCATTGTGAATCAGAACGCCAATATTCAGCATCTTGTTCTGAATCAGAGGGAAGGGCCGGCCCGGATCCACAGCCATGGGGGTCAGTACCGGGTAGACGACGCTGTCAAAATACTCGGATACATAGGCTGCCTGGTGCTTGTTCAGTTCACCGGGAGACAATATGTGTATCCCGGCCTCCCTGAGTTCGGGGACGAGCCTGTCGTTCCACAGGGCATACTCGTCGGATACCATCCTGGCAACCCGCCCGGCTATCCTCTCAAGCTGGGCGACAGGGGTAAGCCCGGTCGCGTCGGGCCTGTCAAAGCCCGCGTTGATCTGGTCGTTGAGGGAACCTACGCGGACCATGAAGAATTCATCGAGATTCGAGCTTACTATTGCGAGGAATTTCAGCCTCTCTAAAAGCGGGTTGCTGATGTCAGCGGCTTCGTCGAGCACCCGCTGGTTGAATTCCAGCCAGCTCAGTTCCCTGTTTATCAGGTATTCAGGCCTGGGATAATCCACGGGTCGCGCCTCTTCCGGCCCGGCCGTTCTCGCCCGTTCCATCTCAGTTTCCCCCAACCATCATGTTCTTGATCACCATCTGGGGCTTAAGGCCGAAAACCTCGGAAAACAGTTCCGATTTCATGTTGAAGGTCCAGTATTCCAACGCGGCTTCTTCCCACGATTTTACCCGGATAACGAACCGGTCCTCCGAGATGTCCATGGAACTGATCTTCAGCTTCTGCTTATGGCTTGTATCCATGGCGTCGGCCATCCTTATTATCGCAATCAGCTTTACGGTCTTTATCCTTTCTTCCGTCCCCAGTTTATCCAGTTCGGGGCTTTCCATCTCCGGGGCCTCAAGGCTGTGATAGAGCGCGATGCATGCGGCCATTCTCAGTTCGTCATCCGAAAGGCCGAGGATCTGGGACGCGTTGATAATATTGTATGAATGGACGCAATGGGGATCCGCCGCGATGAACTTGCCCACATCATGGAGGACGCACGCCACCTGCAGGATAAAACGCTCCTTTGCGCCAAGCCCGTGTATTCCGGTCAGACTGTCGAATATTTTCAGCGCGGCGTCTTCCACGTATCTTACGTGTTTCTCGTTGGAACGGTAGCGCGCAGCAAGCCTGCGGACGCATGACAGGATATCGGCATTGAAATCCATGCAGAAATCCATGCCGTCACAGCAGTTGAACTTATCTATGATGATGCCGTCAACCAGCGAAACGCAGGGTATGATAATCCTGTCGCTGCATGTTTTGTCGAGGAACTTCCGGATCAGGATCAGGGACGGGACGAACAGTTCCGCGTCCGCCGGCGATATATCGTATTCTTCCGCTAGCATCCTGGCCGTCTTGCTCATGGCATTGGCGTATATGTCCTCGAACAGGTCCTTACCGAGCAAGACGACCTTCCCACAGGCATCAGGCCCGGCGATGCGCGCGAGAAAATCCAGTTCGCCGCTCACAACGACGAAGTTCTTCACTTCGTTTGAGCTTTTCAGGTATTCAACGCTCTCGATATGGGCCTCGATATACTCTTCAAGCACCCTCGAGAAATTAAGCGTATGCTTTTCGATCCTCGCGATGGATTCCTTGATCCTGAGCGCTCCCAGCTTCAGGTTCTGACTCGATGCCAGGAGGCCGTTTTCCATGAGGTGCAGCAGGAGATTTCCTGCCCCGATGTTCAGTATCAGCGTCGGCTCTTCGGCATTAATGGCGCCCTCGTTAACAAGCTGCCACTTGACGGCCTTGTATGTGAGAAACTTTTCCTGGGAATTGTTTATTATCTCCACATCAAAGCCTGTCTGGAGCCTGATCCTGTCAATCATGCAGTCGCGGTTGGCGGCTTCCCGGATGGCGCTTGTGGCCACGACCCTGCATTCCCGGACGCCGTAGTCCGCCATCAGTTGCCTGAATCCTCCGATTGCATCGCATGTCCTCTTGACCGACTCGAAGGAAAGCTTTCCCTCGTTGAAGGTATCCCTGCCAAGGGGGATCAAATGGTCGACGGTTTCCAGGTCCCTGATCCCGCCGTCGGGGGTTACCTCGACAATCTTCATCTTCAGCCTGTGGGAGCCGATATCAATAGCGGCAAAGAGCCTTGTCGGGCTGTCCATGGGCGCACGCTCCTGTCCTGGTCATTCAATTATTACTCAAAATGCCCCCCGATAATGCCTGAAGCTTTTGCCCGGGATCAGTAACCCAGCTCCTCTCCGACTATGATCACCTTGATGCGGTCAGGAACCATCTGGTACCTGGAAACAACATAACTGCTGCATATCCTGTCCTTGCTCATGCAATCCTGGCAGAACCCGGTTACCGCACAGGGCGTTTTACGGGAAAGGCGCACCGCGTTTGCCGGGGCAGCCAGATATCTTACGCGGTTAATGGCCTCATCGAGGTCCTTGACTATCTTGTTTCTGCCGGCAATCACGAAAACGTTGTCAGGGCCATATATCAAAGCCGCAACCCGGTTCCCGCGGCCATCCACGTTGAAAAGCTCGCCCTCCTCGGTAATGGCATTGGCACTGGTAAAGAACGCCTTGACCGAAAGGGACTTGCGGTGGATTTCGGTCAACTGTTCCGGCGTCAGGCCTTCAGCGTAGCGGTCGTAGAATATGTACCGTCCCGAACGCAGGTGATCGATAACCCCTGTTTCGAAAAGTGTAACGGATCCGCCGACGGCCACCGTGTCGCCCTCGTTTATCAGGGTCTGAAGCAGGGGAACAACCTCTTCGCGGGATTCCACGTACCAGGCCGGCATCCTGTTCTTCCTGAGATTCTCCATGGTCCTTTCAATTCTTTTCATCATGACGGATTGCATATGTTTATCCATGTGAACACCTCCGATGGCTGTATAGCAACATTATACCATAAACGGAAACCACGGGCCTGCTATGGATTCACTTTCCGGCAAGGCCATGGCGCTGCTCGGCGGACGGTTCCGGCTTTACGCCCTCCATAAAACAACCCGGTCCGGGTGCTGCTTCGAACCCGGACCGGATCTTTATGTCCAACAAGTCCTGAGATCAGAAATATAGCTTGGAAACCTTCAGTATGCCGTCGGTGGCTCGGAGCTGCTCGATAATCTCGTCGGAAACATCGCTGTCCACGCTGACAAAGGATACCGCCTTGCCGTCCTTGCTGTTCCGGCTCCATTGCATGGCGGCGATGTTGATATTGTTCGCGCCCAGGAGGGTTCCGACCTTGCCTATGATACCGGGAATATCCCTGTTCTGCAGCGCAAGGACATACTGCGTCGGCTCGAAATCCAACTGGTACCCGAAGAAGTCCACGATCCTTATGCTGTCCCTGGCAAACACGGTTCCCGCGATGGACAGGGTCCTGTCCTTGCGATGTATCTTCACCGTGATAAGGTTGGTATACTTTTCTATCGAGCTCGACTTGCTTTCAACCAGTTCAATGCCCATCTCGTCAAGCTTCATGAGCGCGTTGACATAGTTAACGTCGGAATTCATGATGGTGGAAAGCAGCCCTTTTACAACCGAGAGCGTAATGGGCTTGGTATCGAGATTGACCAGGTCGCCGCTGTACACGATCTCGAGCTTCCTGATCCTTTCCTTCTCGGCCTGGAAATAGATCGCGCCCAGTTTTTCGCCGAGGCTGAGGAAAGGCTTGAGTTCGTTCAGATCGCCGGAGATATGGGGCATGTTCACCGCCGACACCAGTTCCCCGTTCAGGACGGCCTCCACCTGTTTTGCAACGCCCAGCGAGCAGTTCACGTTGGCCTCCCTGGTGGAAGCGCCGAGATGGGGCGTAAAGATGACCTGCTCCAGGTCGAGGAGCTTGTTCCAGTAATCCTGTTCCTCCGGCGCCTTGTTGAAATTGGGCTCAACTTCCTGCACGTCGAGCGCCGCCCCTGCCACATGGCCAGACACGATGGCATCGTAAAGGGCATCTTCGTCGATCATGCCCCCGCGGGCCACGTTGACGATCCTGACGCCCTTCTTGCACAGGGCAAGCTCGCGGCGGCCTATAAGGTTCTTGCTCTCGGGAGTCTTGGGTATGTGAATGGAGATAACGTCGGATACCTTCAACAGGTCGTCCAGGGTTTCCATGCGCGTTACGCCAAGCTGCCTGACCCTTTCGTCGGAGATATACGGATCGTAACCCACGACGTTCATTCCTACGCCCTTGAGTTTCCTTGCCACGATTGATCCTATCTTCCCGAGTCCGATAATGCCCGCGGTCTTCCCTTCCAGTTCTTCACCGACAAACCTGTTCCTCCTGAAGTCCCTGTTCTTCGCGGCGTGATGCGCCTGGGGGATGTTCCTGAATACGCAGAATATCATGCCCACACTGAACTCGGCAGCCGCGTTGGTGTTGCCCTCGGGGGTGTTGACAACCGTAATTCCGCGCCTGGTGCACTCGGCCACATCGATGTTGTCAACGCCGTTGCCCGCCCTGCCGGCTACCTTCAGTTTCACCGCTTTCTCCAGCAACTCGCCTTTTACCTTTGTGGCACTTCTCACGATGATTGCGTCGTATTCGCCGATGATCCCGCAAAGCTCCTCGTACGATATACCGAACGGGGTGTCAACCTCGAAACCCCTGCTCTTTAAGTACTCGATGCCGTTGGGGGCCATCTTGTCGGTTACGATAATTTTTGCCATGACCATACCACCTTTATTTCTATTGATTAACACCGGACGAGCGCCGGGACGGTGATCCATCGCTGGAATCGTTTCCTGTCCGCAAAAAGGAAAAAGTCAAACGAGCGTTTGACCTGCAGGTTAAAACCGCGATGCGCAGTTCAACATGATCCGGCCATAAACCTCATTTACTCTGTCCTTTTGCCTGAGAGATACGTTCCGCTTCGGAACTTGCCCCTTCGGCGCCTTATCGGTCTCTCCAGAGTTCCGTCGGGCCAAGGTCTTTTTACCTGAGAGTGTCACTCCTTCGGTGTGCCGGCTGCCGGCATCTCTCCCTCGGCCTTCATCCGGTGTCGGTTCACTGTTTCATCCTGTCCGGAATGATTGTGAAATATATAACTTGATTATACTCCAAGGCCTGGAATTGTCAAGTGCGAGCAAACACGCATGAAGCCGCGGTTTCATGTCAGACGGAATAATACTGGTAATCCGGGGCATGATAATAAAGGCCGGGCGCCATGACGCGGTATGCGGCGGCATGCCCGCAAATGTATCCACAGGAGGTCAGCCATGCGAAAGGTTGCGGTCCAGGAAGGATTGGACAGGGTCAGCGAGTATCTCGCCGAAAGGGGATACCAGGTTGAAAGGATAGGCTTTGACGCGGCAACGCAGATGAGGGACAAGGATTACGATGCCGTTGTGCTCTCGGGAATGAACAGCAATTTCCTCGGCATTCACGAGACCGTCACCCGCGCGCCGGTAATAATCGCGACGGGCATGACCGAAGAGATGATATACCAGCAGCTTGAAAAGCGCCTTCAATAAGGAGGCTGCGGTTGCTCCCCCGGTTTCTTATTGATAAGCGGCACGTATTCGCGGAATGCCGTTTTTTCCGCCATACTGCGTATTTACACATTTCATTCACAGGCTGTGAGTCCAGGGATTACACTGTATTAGAAACGCACCTGATGGTGGTATCACATGGACCACATAGTAAAACTTTTCCTGGTCATGGTTTCCTTCGGCCTTTTAGGTGGGGTTGTGAACTACATAAACAGCTATCCCGCGAAGGATAAAAAAGCTCCGAAGCCTAAACGCTCGGATCTTGTAAAATCCCTTGTCATGGGAGTCGCAGCGTCATTTCTTGTCCCCGTGTTCCTGAACACCATATCCAGCAATATCGTCAGGGAATCCGAAACGGACCCGATTAAGCTGGTGGTGTTCGCGGGTTTCTGCGTTATCGCTTCGGCCTCGTCAAAATCGTTCATCAGGGCCATTTCCGGCAAGGTCATGGAAAGGGTCGCCAAGGTGGAGGAGGGTGTGCAGGCCGTGAAGACTGAAATCCAGCCATTGATCCTCAAGCACGTGGAACCTGATGATACAGGAAGAAGCAACAGGAACGCATCCCACGCGGATACCGAAGCCGGCGGAGTCATTTACGGCCAGGTTGAAAGCAGCAAGCTCAAGGTGCTGCAGGAATTGTCCAACAGCGATTACGCCTTCCGCACCATCAACGGCCTTGCCAGGGATGCCAACATGGAACCCGAACTGGTGCGGGAGTGCCTGGAGGATTGCGTTGCCAGCGGTCTTGCCGGGACCATCGACAATGGCCTGGGGGCCAGGTTCTTTATCACGGCGGACGGGCATGCCCTCCTTCGCGGTAATGACGGGAATAACGGGAAAACCGAATACGAGGGGGATGGGATTCCGCAAGGATGACAGGATACCGGGCGAAACCTGCTTGTCAATCCCCCAGCAGGGCTTCGGCAAAGGCCTGGGGTACAAAGGGCTGGAGGTCGTCCAGTTGCTCGCCGACGCCCACAAACTTCACGGGCACGTTGAGTTCGTCCCTGATGGACAATATGATGCCGCCCCTGGCCGTGCCGTCGAGCTTGGTCAGGATCAGCCCTGTAAGCTGTGAGACTTCCGAGAAGGTCTTTGCCTGGGATACCGCGTTCTGGCCCGTGGTGGCGTCGAGCACCAGCAGCGTTTCGACGGCCGCCCCGGGAAGCTCCCTGTTGATGATGCGGAACAGTTTTTTTAGTTCCTCCATCAGGTTCTTCTTCGTGTGGAGCCGCCCGGCGGTATCGCATATCAGCACGTCCGCGTCCTTCGACTTGGCGGACTGGATTGCGTCATAAACAACCGCAGACGGATCGGAACCCTCCGAGTGCCTGAGAAGCCCGACCCCGGCGCGTTTTGTCCATATCTCAAGCTGGTCGATGGCCGCGGCCCGGAATGTGTCCGCGGCTGCCACAAGCACCTTCTTCCCCTGCATTCTCAGCATGTATGCGATCTTTCCGATGGATGTGGTCTTCCCTACGCCGTTGACACCGATCACCACGATGACCGACGGCTTCGTGGAAAGGTCAAGGCCGGCCTGCTCGTGGCTCAGCCTCTCCGATATGATCTCCTTGATGGCTGTCCTGACACCCTCGGCGGTAGTGATCTTTTCATTTTTCACCTTTTCCCTGAGCTGGTCTATGATGCCCACCGAGGTTTCGACGCCCACGTCCGATGTGATAAGGATCTCTTCAAGCTCTTCAAACAGTTCCTCGTCCACCTTGCCCATCGATACCAGCACCTGGTCTATCTTCCTGGCGATGGACTCCCTTGTTTTCTTAAGGCCGTTTTTCAGCTTGTCAAATACGCTCATGTTTTCCTCCCGTAAGTTTATGGCTGCGTTTATTGCTTCATGTCATCCTGCGTTTCTCTCGAGACCTTCGCCCAGCCTGAGGGAAACCACCTTGGATACCCCGTATTCCTGCATGGTCACGCCGTAAAGCGTATCGGCGGCTTCCATGGTGCCTTTGCGGTGGGTGATGACGATGAACTGGGCCTTGTCGGTGTACCGCCGGATATAATCGGCGAACTTGTAGACATTGGCCTCATCCAGGGAAGCCTCTATCTCGTCGAGTATGTAGAAGGGCGCGGGGCGCATCCTCAGGATTCCGAAGATCAGCGCTATGGCGACCATCGCCCGCTCGCCTCCCGAGAGGAGGAGCATGTTCTGAAGCTTCTTGCCGGGCGGCTGGACGATTATGTCTATATTGCTCTCGAGCACGTTTTCCTCGTCGGTAAGCTGCACCTCTGCATGTCCACCCTCGAACAGTTCTCTGAAGACGATGTTGAAGTTCCGGTTTATCAGCGCGAACTGCTCGATGAACTGCTTCTTCATGACGCGCGTGATATCCTGGATCACGCGTGTCAGCTTTTCCTCCGACTTAACCAGGTCGTCGCGCTGGGTTACCATGAAGTTGTAGCGTTCCTTTGTCCTGGCATAGTCCTCTATGGCGGCCACGTTCACGGGACCGAGGCTCCTGATCTCCTCCTTGAGCTCGGCAATCCTGGCCTGGGTGGCTTTTATGTTCGAGATCTCCTGCCTTAGCGGCTGGGCGTTGCCGTAAGTAAGGCCGTATTCGTCCCAAAGCCTGTTCTGTATGGTTTCCAGTTCAGCCTCCATCTTGGCTTTCCTGGCCTCCAGCTTCGACAGCCCGTCCTGGAGGGCCATGATGGTGTTATTATGACTGGCAACGGCCTCGAGCATGCCGGACAATTCTTCCTCCAGCACCCTGATCTCTTCGGCTATGCCCTCTGCTTTCAGTTCAAGGCCGGTTTTCTCTTCCTTCATGCCGCGTATTTTCTCCTGTATGCCGGCTATGGATACCTTAAGCTCCTCTATCCGCTCCAGGCTGCGCTTCCGGTCGGCCTCGCGCTTTTCCAGGCTGCCCGTGATGCTCTCCTTTTCCTCCCTGATCTGTTCAAGCTGTTCCTTGATGTTCTGTATGCTCTCGGCTATGGAATTTATGGAAACCCGGTAATCGTTTATGTCGGTGTGCAGCAGGTTCCTCTTGTCCTGCTCGTCCTTGTTCCTGACCTGCTGGGACCGGATAAGCTCCTTAAGCCCCTGGATCTCTTCCTCTATCCTGCGGGTATTCTCGGTTTCCTGGACGATTTCCCCCTCGATCTTCCGGATATTGGCGTCGATCTCGTCCTCCTGCTGCTTCAACATCTCCGCCTTGGCTTGCAGGCGCTTGATGTTTTCCAGGAGCCTTGCCACATGGCTTTCGTCCCGGAGCCTTACAAGCTCAAGGTCGGATAACGCTTTCCGGCGTTCTTCCAGTTGTTCCGCGATCTGCCTGCTCTCCTGCTCGACAGCGCTTATCTGCTCGTCCAGTTCCTTCTGGCGCTTGCCGGCAGCCTTTATTTTCCCTTCGAGTTCCTTTATGACCCTGTGCCTGCTTATCAGGCTGGAGAACGTGGAAGGCTGGCTTCCGCCGGTAATGGAACCGCCGGTGTTCAGGATCTCGCCGTCCCTGGTGACGATGCGGAAGGAATACCCGAAATGCCTTGCCATCTTTATGGCCGAATCCATGTTGTCAACGATTACCGTCCTGCCGAGAAGGTTCAGTATTATGCCCCTGAACCTGCTGCCGCAGGACACCATGTCGGCCGCTATGCCCTCAAACCCTTCCATCCCGCGGACCTGGGAGAGGACCTCGGGTTCAAGGGTCCTGGGCTTAACGGAGGAAACCGGCAGGAATGTCGCCCTACCAAGGTTATTTCTTTTAAGGAACTCAATGGCCCGCTTGGCGGCAAACTCGTCCTCGGTGACTATGTTCTGGAGGGCGCCGCCCAGGCAGACCTCGACAGCCGTTTCATACTGCTCCTTCACGGTGATAAGCTGCGCAAGGGCCCCGTAAATGCCTTTGCCGAACTCCCTGTTCTCACGGCAGGCGTTCATTACGGACTTGACGCTATGGCTGTATCCTTCCATGGTGGCTTCCATTTCAAGAAGGACTTTTCGCCTTGACTCGAAGCTCTGCAGGTCGCGCGCGGCCTCGTCGCGCCTTTGGCGCAGTAAATCAAGCTTCTGCGCTATGCCGGCCGCCTGGTCTTCCAGGGCTTTGACGGCTTCCTTCGTGGCGGCTATCTCCTCCCGGGTCTTCCGGAGAGAGGCTTCCAGGTCCTCTTTCTCCATGTTCTCCCGGTCCTTGTCCAGCAAGGCCTGGCGGATGTCCTCGGAAAGCCTCGCCTTGAGCTGCCTGTAGTTCTCCAGGTCGTTTCTCAGGTTGTTTGCGCGGATTCTGGAGTCCGACAACTGGTCCTGCTTGTCCATCACGGTCTGCTTGGCTTCCTCGATAATCCTCTCACTCTCATCCAGCTTGGCCATGATCTCGGCAAGCTGACGCTCCGCTTCGGCCAGAAGCTGCGCAAACTTCTCCGAGTCGGCGGAGAGCTGCCTTATCCTGTTTTCCTTGCGCTCAGTCTCGGCATCAAGGGCTGCCATCCTTTCTTTTATGTTCTTTATATCCTCGCCGTAGCCCTCTATACCTGACTGGAGATGGCTGATCTTCTCCTCGCAGATGCGGATATTGCTTTCATTCTTCTCTATGCCCGATTCCAGGGCATAAATGGATTGCCTGACTTTCTCGGCCTCGTCTTTCAGCCTCTCCAGGTTCTCGTTCTTGCTCCTGTTCGTTTCGCGGACATTCTCTATCTTCCTGTTTTCCTCTTCAATCTGTTCCCTGAGCTGCGCGGCCTGGCTGTCAACCTCTGCTATCCTGCTCTTCAGCCTGTCGATGCTGTCCAGGAACATGCTGACCTCTATGCCCTTGAGCTCGTTGCTGAGGTCGATGAACCTCCTCGCCGTTTCGGCCTGCTGCGCCAGGGGCTCAAGCTGGGTTTCCAGTTCCGCGATTATATCGTTTATGCGCAGGAGATTCTGACGGGTATTCTCCAGCTTCCTTTCCGCTTCCTTTTTCCGGGCCTTGTATTTCGTTATGCCTGCCGCTTCCTCGAATACCTGCCTTCTTTCCTCCGAGCGCGTGCTCAAAATTTCGTCGATACGGCCCTGGCCTATGATGGAATAGCCCTCGCGGCCGACCCCGGTATTCATGAAAAGCTCGGTTATGTCCTTGAGGCGGCACGGGGTTTTGTTTATGGCATATTCGCTTTCCCCGGAACGGTACATCCGGCGTGTAATGGTTACCTCGGAAAAATCTATGGGAAGAGCCCTGTCGGAATTATCGATCACAAGGGATACCGATGCGAATCCAACCGGTTTCCTGTACTGCGTGCCTGAAAAGATGACATCTTCCATGCGGGTTCCCCTCAGGGTCTTGGCGCTCTGCTCGCCAAGCACCCAGCGAACTGCATCGGCAATGTTGCTTTTTCCGCTACCATTCGGCCCCACTACCGATGTCAGGCCGGGGGTGAAATTCAGCACAATCTTCTCCGCAAACGATTTAAAACCCTGTATCTCAAGGGATTTCAAATACAAGACCGCACACCTCGAAACGATGAGTTTTTCTGAGATCTATACCATTTTACCATAGAAAGGTTATTTGAAAAATAGTTCTATGATACCGTAAACGTTAACGGGTCTATAGGCATAAATCCTTTTGCTGGTCTTTGTATGGATTTCCGCGATGGCTTTGTTCAGATCGAAACCGAGCTCCCCGTTGTAGCTTACCTTGACCGTTACCGGATTTCTGCCCTCGTTCGCCTTTTCGACAACGTGGGCGACAAAGGCGTCGTATCCCATGGCGACCATGCCATTGTAGATATAGTAGTTGTACTCCGTGGCGATGCAGGAAGGATAGTTAGAAACGTTCCACCTGTGGTCCCTGCTGATATCCTTATCGGTCAGGTTGAAGTACGTGTAGGTGGGGCAGTTGCTCCCGTCGCTCATAACGGGGTCATCCCAGGTGGTATCAAGATGGTAGTACTCGCCTCCGATCCTGACGATGTTCCAGGCATGGCTCTGGTACTTGCCCGTACTGATGTTGACAGCTTCCCCGACTATGATATGGCTCTCCACCCCCGCCCTGTCCAGGAGAATCTTTGTCGCCTGCGAATACCCGTCGCAGACCGCTATACCAAGGCAGAGGGCCCCGTAGGCCGTGAATGACTCCGGGGGTTTATTGCTTCTAAGGTCATAGGCGCAGTTGTTCACGATATAGTCATGAATGGCAAGCTCTTTCTCGAAGTCGGTCATGCCGGGCCTTATAAGTTGCCTGATTATGGAATCGACCTTTTCTTCCAGGAGGGCTATGTGCTGTTTAACCGTCTGAATATCCTTGCTGTATAGGAATGTCATAAGGCCTATGTCCGGCCGGTATGACGCGTAGGTGTTATACATGATCCAGGGATTCTCGCGCACCACTTCCCGCCATATTTCAAAGACTTCGTCGGCCGTGTCCGAGGCGCTGTTGAGAGGGATGATGGCCGACCCGGAAGCCGACATGAGCGCATCGCGGATAGCTTCGTAAACTATTTCCCGGTCGGTCAGCAGGCGCGTATCCGATATACCGGGAGCCCCATTGCCTGGTATCTCGTCGGAAGGAATAAAACCATACTTCGCCGCGGTTTCGGCACGGATAAAACCTTTTTTTATCAAAGCCTCGACCAGGGTGCGCCCGTCCGGCAGGCGCGCGTTTAGGGCCGCATGGATAATCCCGACCGCTTCATCCCTCCTGAGTTCTTTCCTGTTCAGGAGTGCCACGGTGTTTCCATCCAGGCCGCTGAGCTCGCCAAGAAACTCCAGGGAGCGGAGGAAGCTCTCGCGGGAATTCACGGTGTAACCCATTCTCTTTATGATCATGCAGGCAAACGAGACGCCGTCAACCCACGCCTGGGGGCTTAAAGTGGTCGGGGATGTGCCCGCCACCATGCCTGTTTTAACCGCATATGCCATATATGGACGCGCAAACGGGGCTATGAGATGGTTATCGGAAAACCGGGAAAGGATCTGGTCAACCTGTCCCTGGGAAAGGGCAAGAGCGTTATCCTTCTCGCCAAACATCTTGATAATCAGGATGACCGCCGTCTGCCTCTGGACCCTGGAGCCCAGGTCGGGATCGAATGTCCTGGGATTGCAACCGTCGAGGATGCCAAATTCATTGAGTATAACCGCTTCTTTATCGTAGCGGTAAGCAAACGCCTGAGTAAGGCCTGAACATGATATGAGAATCTGTAATACAAGAAGTATTGCAGCGATTCTGCCAGGTTTCTTCATTCGTTTCCTCCACACTTTAGCATAATAATATTATAGAGACTATTTTCCTAAAACAAAAATAAATTTTTGTTACAATTTCATAAAAAAATGGGGAAACCTGACCGCCCAGGAACAGCTAAAAGGCGGGGCCGTCAATCTTCATACCGGTTGGGGCGGTTTACCGAAAAAAAAGGAACAGAAAAAACAAAGGCCGGCGCTCCTACCCTTCCAGCCGGCCTAAAAAGCGTAATGGCAAGCGTTAAAAAAGAGAGGCTGTTAAGCCTGGCCTCTCTCATGCAGCCTGACATATTGCACGGGTTTCTTTATGTTTTTGTAGGCCGGCCTGATGATCCTGCCGCCGTTGAGGTGTTCTTCTATGATATGGGCGCACCAGCCCACCACGCGGGCCACGGCGAATATAGGGGTATTCATCTCCCTCGGTATGTCGAGCATGTCGTACACGAAGCCGGAATAGAAGTCTATATTGGCGCACATGGGCTTATCGGATTTCTTGATCTCCCTGAATACCTCGGGCGCAAGCCTTTCTACCCTTTTATGGAGCTCGAACTCCTCGGTCCTTCCCTTCTGGCGGGCAAGTTCTTCCGCCTGCTTGCGCAGCAGTATGCACCTCGGGTCGGACAGCGTGTATACCGCGTGTCCCATGCCATAGATCAGGCCCGTGCGGTCAAAAGCTTCCTTCCTGACAATCCTTGCAAGATAATCTCTTATCTGGGCATCGCTTCCCCAGTCCTTTACCTCTCTTTTAAGCTCGTCCATCATGCCGATGACCTTGCTGTTCGCGCCGCCGTGCTTGGGTCCCTTGAGGCTCCCTATGGCAGCGGCCAGCGAAGAGTATATGTCGGTGCCCGAGGATGAAACCACGTGGGCCGCAAAGGTGGAATTGTTACCTCCTCCATGCTCCGCGTGAAGCACGAGGGCAAGGTCGAGTATCTTCGCCTCCAGGGGCGTGTACTCGCCCGACGGCCTAAGCAGCATCAGCAGGTTCTCGGCTGTGCTAAGCTCGTACCTGGGTTTATGTATCACGAGGCTTTTCCCGTCGAAATAATGAGCCTTGGCCTGGTAGCTGTATGCGGCCATCAGGGGGAACTTGGCGATAATGTTCATGCTCTGCCTGATGAGATTCTTCACGCTCGTATCGTCGGGGTTGGGATCGTATGAATAAAAGATAAGGACCAGCCTGGCCAGCTTGTTCATGACATCCCTGCTCGGGACGCATAGAATGTTCGTCCTTACAAAATCCTCCGGGATGTCCCTGAAGGAGGCCAGGACATTCCTGAACATTTCCAGTTCCCTTTCGGTGGGAAGATCGCCGTGGAGAAGCAGGTAGGCGCACTCCTCGAAGCCGAAACGGTCCTCGGACAGGAAGCCTTCCACCAGGTCAAAAATATCTATGCCGCGGTAGGTGAGCCTTCCTTCCACGGGGACTTTCTCGTTCTCATCCACAATATAGGCGTGGACATCACCTATCTTGGTGAGACCTACCAGCACACCGGATCCGTCTTCGTTTCTCAAGCCTCTTTTCACGTTATACTTGCTGTAAACGCCGGGCTTGAACCTGCACTTGATCTCAGCGGCCTCGCTGAATACATGGAAGTAGTTTTCAAGTTCTGCCTGGGACAATCCGGCTTTCATCATGGCAACCTCCTTGCACAAGCGACTTGTATATCAAGCTCCGTTACTCCGATGACCCTGCCCATATACTTTTATTCATGTTGTTGCAAATGGTGGGTGTCAGGAGGCATGTAACTTTGTATAATTGTATACAATCCGGCGTCCTCGCGTCAAGATATTTTGCAATTACAGGGACAAAATATTGCAAAATTTTTAGGACTTTTTGAATGGCGCCCCGCGAGATAAATCACATGAAACCGTATTTTTAAGTAAATACGGAAAATCGCCCCGTAAAGGGACGGCATCCTAAAGATGTAGGATTATATGTCGATACTTGCAAAAGAACGGAAAACAGGCGGAAGTAAGAGCGCGCGATCTATGCAAAAAGGCAGGTAACCTAACACGGTCATCTGCCCCCGTATATATGCCGCTTTCTGCGTCGGGGCTGCCGCTTCGCGGAGCCCCGGGGCCTCGACTAGTACTCCTTGCTCATGGTATATTGCGAGGCCGGTTTTTCCATGCTGACAGCCTTCTTTGCCTTTTTCAGAACCGAATCGTACGTGGTGTCCACGACCATCCAGCGGCCCTCGTCCGAAAGATAAACCTCGTTCCATGCATGATAGCCCTCAACATATGTCGTATATCCCTTGATGAGCTTGCAGGGTATGCCCTGGCTCCTGAGCATCGCGGCGAAAACGGCGGAATAGTCATAACATATTCCCTTGCCGACCTTCAGGATCTCGTCGATATTAGGCACATATGTCGACTGGATAGTCTTCAGCTTGTCGTAATCGTAGCTGAAATTATTGACCACGAAATTGTAGATGGCTTTGATCTTCTCCCGGTCCGTCTTAAGCCCTTTCGTGAGCTCGGCCGCCTTCTTGATCGTTTCCATGTCCTGGTCCCAGTTCACGGTCTGGATGGACGCCAGGAAAACCTTGAGGGGATTATCCAGGTCGGCGGTAACATTCTGGGATTTCGCCACCCTGTACTTGGTCCCCTGCAGCTGTTCGTATATGATTACCTTGTAGCCCCCGTTTCCGAGTTGAAGCGGGAAGTATTCAAAATTCTCCCTGCCGAAAAGATCATAGTCGTAATTGACCTGCTCCTTCTGGACGCGGGTCTTGACCCTTTTTTCGGGAGGAGGTATGTAGCGGGCGCCAACCGTGCCGTCGGGAACCCGGGAGTTGTCAAACTCGTTATAAACCCCAGACACCGGGGCGCTTGCCAGCGCGACGCCGAGAACAAGCGAAATCAATATCCTAAACATATGTATCCCTCTCTATGGCTAAGGCACAATCAATATTCGCCTTCACCTATTATTATTTACCAACTTTCGCGCAGTTGCAAACCGGCAGATAAACCTGCGGCGTATCAAGTGAAATACTCGATGATGTCTTTCTGGCTTGCCTGCCTGCAGATGATGAACACGGTGTCATTCTCCTGGAGAACGGTCTGGCCGTTGGGCACAAACGATTCATTGCCCCTGATAACCGACATGAGAATGGCCTCCTTGGGAAGCTTCATGTCCATTATCCTCATGTTGCATGCGTGGGACTTTTTCGAGAGGAGCACCTCGCTGATTATTAGGTCGCCTTTTTTCAGTTTTGCCAGTGTTTTTACCGCGGAGAAATCAATCTCTTTTTCAATAATTTCAGCTATTATGGAGGTGCTGGAAACCGGGATATCCACTCCCAGTTTTTCAAACACGGCGATGTTCTTGGGATTGTTGACCCACGCAATGGTCCTTTTGACATGGAAATTACGCTTTGCAAGCTGGCATGCTATCAGGTTGTCCTGGTCCTTACCGGTCACCGCTATGAACACGTCGGCATGCTGCGCTCCGGCCTCGGAAAGGAGGTTTATGTCGGTTCCGTCGCCATGCAGCACCGCAACATCCAGGTCGGTAGCCAGCCTGTTACAGTATTCCTGGCTCTTCTCTATTACGGTGATCCTGTGCTTGGTGTGCAAAAGCGTCTTTACAAGATAATATCCCACTTTTCCGGCGCCTACAATGATTATATTCATAGCTTCTACCCTTGAACAAACCCACTTAAGTCTTATTAGTCCATTTTGCTGGCAATAATAAACTTGCTGCCCTTGTCCACCACCGCGTAGGGATGGGCGAAGGTAAACCTGCCATCGGTTATTATTCCGAATATAAACCGGTCATCCTGCGGCCTTATATCCATGATCTGGCTTCCCGCAAGACTTGGATCGGCGTCCTCAATCCTGAAGGAAAAAGTGTTCGACCCTATGGTGCAGGTTGCTTCGGCAGACTTGCCGGTTAATATGGAAGCAATGGTTTCGACGATCAGGTTGGTCGGACATATGGTATCAAGACCGAATTGATGGAAGATATCCTCACGGGCAGGGTTTGATATCCTGGCCACAACCCTGGGTATTCCGCATATATCCCTGGCCACCTGGCTCACCATGATGTTCATGTTGTCATCCGGGGTCACGGCCGCGAGGGCATCCGCATGATCAATGCCTGCTTTCTTGAGTACGTCCTGATCGATAGGGACACCCACCACCCGGATCCCTCCGAAGTCGTCGTCAAGCCTCCTGAACGAGGCTTCGTCACTGTCTACTACGACGACATCATGGCCTTCCCGGTACAGCTTGCAGGCAAGTCCTGACCCGACCGTGCCGCAACCTGCAATAATTATAAACATGCTCTTTCACCCCGCTGTTATTGAAGCAGCTTGTCAAGGCGTTTCTTGATCTCCAGCAGGAAATCGCGGGTGTTTACCTTCCTGATATCGGGCAGGCTTGACAGGACAGCCAGATCTCCTGTCATCACACCTTCCTCTATCGTAGTCTTTGCGGCCTGCTCCAGCTTGTCGGCAAAATCCGCAAGGTCGCCGCAGCCGTCGAGTTCTCCCCTTTTCCTTAAGGCGCCGGTCCACGCAAACAGCGTCGCAACTGAGTTCGTGGAGGTTTCCTCGCCCTTAAGGTGCCTGTAGTAGTGGCGCTGTACCGTGCCGTGTGCCGCTTCATATTCGTAGCAGCCGTCGGGGGATACGAGCACCGATGTCATCATGGCGAGGCTCCCGAACGCGGTGGCCACCATGTCGGACATTACATCCCCGTCGTAGTTCTTGCATGCCCATATGAAGCCGCCTTCGGAGCGCACCACGCGGGCTACCGCATCATCTATGAGGGTATAGAAATAGGTTATGCCCGCTTCTTCAAACTTCTTCCGGTATTCGGAATCGTATATTTCCTGGAAGATATCCTTGAACCTGTGGTCATACTGCTTTGAAATGGTGTCCTTCGCGGCAAACCACAGGTCCATTTTCTGGTCCAGGGCGTATTTGAAGCAGGCATGGGCAAAGCTCCTGATGGAGGCCTTGGTGTTGTGCATGCCCATAATGATCCCCGGACCGTCGAACTCGTGTATTGCCTGGCGCTTTTCATTGCCGTTGGAATCGGTGAAGACCAGTTCGGCCTTCCCGGGCCCATCAACCAGCATCTCGCTGCTCTTGTAGATATCGCCGTAGGCATGGCGGGCTATGATGATGGGCTTCTTCCAGGTGCGGACAAAGGGGTCGATCCCCTTCACAATTATCGGCGCCCTGAAAACCGTGCCGTCGAGGATGGCCCTTATGGTGCCGTTTGGGCTCTTCCACATCTTTTTCAGGTTATATTCCTTCACCCTGTCCGCATTCGGGGTGATGGTGGCGCACTTGACCGCAACACCGTATTTCTTCGTTGCCAGGGCCGCTTCCACCGTCACCCTGTCGTCGGTTTCATCCCTGTTCTTAAGGCCAAGGTCATAATACTCGGTCTTCAGTTCCACGTAGGGTTCGATAAGTATTTCCTTGAGCCAGCCCCATATTACGCGGGTCATCTCGTCCCCGTCCATCTCCACCAACGGGGTTTTCATCGTGATTCTTGCCATGTTTATACCTCCGGTTTAATCTGCTTCTTGATCCAGGGAAGCTTCCCGCCTGCTTTGAGTATCTCGGCATCCATCCTGGAAAGAGTATGTTCAAGTTCTATAGCCTCGCCGGTGGTCCTGTTGGTCAGCAAACAACCGCCGCTTAAGTCGCCGATGGTTATTTCCAGTTCATCCCCCTCGGAAATCCTGTCGTAATCCGCGGGGTTCCTGAATGTGAGCGGCACTATGCCGAAGTTGATGAGATTTGCAAGGTGTATCCTCGCAAAGGACTTTACAACGACCGCCTTCACTCCAAGATACTTGGGCGCCAGCGCCGCATGCTCGCGGCTTGAGCCCTGGCCGTAGTTCTCCCCGCCTATGATGAACCCGCCGCCCCAGGACCTGGCCTTCTCGTAGAAAGTCGGGTCAACGGCCTCGAATACGTGTTTCGATATCTCGGGTATATTGCTGCGAAGCGGCAGTATCTTCGCCCCTGCCGGCATGATATGGTCGGTGGTGATATTGTCGCCCACCTTAATAAGGACCTTTCCGGCCAGCACATCCCCGATGGGTTCGAATACCGGCAGCGGCTTTATGTTGGGACCCCTGACGATCTCGACCTTCAAGGCCTCCTCCTCGGGCAGGGGTTTGATTATCATGTTATCGTTCACGAGGAAATTGTCGGGCATCCTGATCTCCGGGGCTTCGCCCAGTTCCCTCGGATCGGTGAGATACCCGTTTATGGCCGTCGCGGCCGCGGTTTCTGGGCTGACCAGGTATACCTTCGCGTCCTTCGTCCCGCTGCGCCCCTCGAAGTTCCGGTTGAAGGTCCGGACCGAAACCCCTCCCGAGGGCGGCGCGCTGCCCATCCCTATGCATGGACCGCAGGCATTCTCCAGGATCCTCGCGCCCGCGCGGACCAGGCTGGCATACCCGCCGCTTAAGACAAGGTGATCCACCACCTGTCTTGAACCGGGACTGATGGTAAGGTGCAGGTTCTCCGCTATGGATCGGCCTTCCAGTATTGCGGCGACCATCATGAGGTCCCTGAGGGACGAATTGGTGCATGACCCGATGCACACCTGGTCTACCTTGATCGGGCCAACCTCGCGCACCCTCCTGACATTGCCGGGGCTGTGCGGAAGCGCCACCATGGGCTCGATCTCGGAAAGGTTTATCTCTATGATCTCATCGTAAGTCGCATCCTCGTCGGGGACAATCAGCTTCCAGTCTTCCTCCCGGCCCTGGGCTCTTAAAAACTCCCTCGTTATCTCGTCGCTGGGGAAGATACTGGTGGTACACCCGGTCTCGGTGCCCATATTGGTAATCGTCGCCCGGTCGGGGACACTCAGGGTCTTCACGCCCTCCCCGAAATACTCAAACACCTTTCCCACGTTGCCCTTTACATCCACGCGCCTCAGCACTTCCAGTATAATGTCCTTGGCGGATACCCAGTCGTTGAGGCGGCCGGTCAGTTTTATACCCACAATCTTCGGATATTTTATCCTGAATGGGGCTCCGGCCATGGCGCACGCCACGTCCAGTCCTCCTGCTCCCATGGCAAAGCAGCCCATGCCCCCGGCCGTGGGAGTATGGCTGTCCGAGCCTATCAGGGTATTGCCCGGGCGCGCAAAGCGCTCCAGGAATACCTGGTGGCAGATTCCGTTGCCCGGCCGGGAAAAGTATATCCCATACCTCCTGGCCACGCTCTGCAGGTACAGGTGGTCGTCAGCGTTCTTAAAATCGGTCTGCAGCGTGTTATGGTCCACAAAACTCACGCTGAACTGTGTTTTCACGCGGTCAATCCCAATGGCCTCGAACTGGAGATAGGCCATTGTTCCTGTTGCATCCTGGGTAAGGGTATTGTCGATCCTGAGCGCCACTTCCTGGCCGGCAACAGGCTGGCCCTCCAGGATGTGGCTTGACAGGATCTTTTCCGTAACGGTTCCTGCCATTTGCACTTTCTCCCTTGCTGCGTTTTTTATTGAGACCGGAAGTTCAAAGAACCCCGGAACAAATCCGATGTTACGGATTACCGGCTACCGGATGATCAAGGGCCGTGACATGCCCGCCGGAAAAAGCGGGACGACCCGGTGAATAAACCTTATTATATAATACAACACCAAGGGTTACAACCACAAGTCGTCATGGATAAAGCATACACGGCAAGGCACTTCACTTTTCATCCCGGCTCTGGTAGAATCCAGAATTGTAAACCAGGTATCGGGGAGTTGCCGCCATGGACTACGAGAGCTTTGAAAAAGCTGAAAACAAGGTATTATTGCTTTTCTTCATAAGGCACATCCGTATACCCGTAAGCAACATGCAGCTTACGCGGGTTATGCTGGAAAACCGCTTCATGAATTATTTCCTGCTGCAGCAGGGTCTGCACGAGCTGGTCAGCGACGGGCTTGTCAATAGCGAGACGCGCGGCAATATCGACTATTATACCATCTCGGAGCAAGGCGAAAAGATGCTCGAGATGTTCGAAAACATCCTTCCCGCAGGCATAAAGGCGAGGGCCAGGGAAGTAGCGGACGTCATGAGACCCGGCTTCAGGCACGAGGCTTCCGTCATAGCCGAGTACACCCTGGAAAACGAGAACGAGTACGAGGTAAGATGCAGCATCATCGAGAATTCAAAGCCCCTTATCGATATACGCCTGTCCGTTGGCTCCAGGGAGGACGCGAGGCATATCTGCAGCAACTGGAAGGAACAGGCCAAGGAAATATATCCCCAGGTAATCGGCGTCCTTCTTGGCAGGAGAAAGGAATAGCGAGAACTAAAAGTCCATCAGCATCGACTTCATGAATGCGAAGAATTCCCTGAGATAGCTGTTGATCAATATCACCGACGGCGTGGGAGCGGGTATGGCATAGGCGTCAAAGCCGTTCCTTTTCGCAAGGATCCTTGCCCTGAGCACGTGGAAATCGCTTGTAACAAACACGGCCTTTATCGGCTCTTCCAGGTCCGGCGGCAGAAGGGCGCGGCTGAACCTGAAATTCTCCATGGTACTGGTAGACCAGGGCTCTATGATGATGGATGTCTCCGGGACACCCCTCTTTACAAGGTATTCCGCCATGGCTTCGGCTTCGGGCATGGGCTCGTCGGCTCCCTGCCCGCCTGTAACAATAATCTTCACATGCGGGTTTTCGGAATAATACTCGAACGCTTTATCGAGCCTGTTGGAAAGGGCCAGGGTCGGCCTTCCGTCAGGCCAGATGCGGCATCCCAGGACGATCAGCCAGTCCGCCTTTCCCGCCAGTTCGGCCCTGTGAAGATACGGATCGGCGATGATGAGACCCTCAATGAGGATAAAGAATGACAGGCACGCCATGGCAGCCCAGCGCATGAGGCATCTCAGCCGCCGGTTCTTAATGATGGGCCCGCCAGTCAGCGCCGCAACAAAAGCCGCGGCTGCCAGCAGCACACCCAGGAGGGCAGACAGGACAATCCCAGAATTGACGCTCCTGGTGTAATTCCACGTATTGATCGAGTCCCGGATCAGAAAGACCCCTAATACAGCAAAAATGGCAACTGCAAAAATCCTTTTTCTGTTCAACGTCAACCTCACTCTGTATGTTTATATGCCCGCGTGCAGTATTGCCGGAAGGATATCGTCTCTATTTTACCTCCTGTATCTCGATGGTATGGATGATGACATTCTCCAGCGGCTTATCCTCCTTGTCGGTTTCCACCGCGGCGATTTTGTCAACCACATCCATCCCTTCGTATACCTGGCCGAATACCGAATGCATGAAATTAAGGCCCGGTGTGCCGCCGTGCTCCACGAACAATGATACCAGGTCCTCCGGGTAACCGGCATCCTTCATGGCTTCAACTTCGCCATCGGTAATCTCGTCCCTCTGCACGATGAAGAACTGGCTTCCGTTTGTGTTCTTCCCGGCATTTGCCATGCTCAGGGCTCCCCTGTAGTGAAGCAGGTTCAGGGAGAACTCGTCCTCGAAAGGCTCGCCCCATATGCTTTCCCCGCCGGTCCCGTCGCCCTTCGGGTTTCCGCCCTGGATTATGAATCCGTCGATGACCCTGTGGAAGGTCAGGTTATCATAATACCCGTTTTTTGAATGGGTCACGAAGTTCTCCACTGCTTTAGGGGCTTCGTCGGGAAACAGCAGTATCTTTATATCCCCCATACTGGTTTTTATTATTGCGATGGTATCCCCCGCCCGGGGCTGCCTGAACTGGTACCCGGGGATATACTGCAACCCTCCCGTTTCCGTCGGGGTGGGTTCGGGTGTCCCGGTGGGTTTCTGGGTTTCGTCTTCCTTTTCAGGTCCCATCTTTGATGTGCAGCCCGCGATCATTATAAGCGCCAATAATGACGCTGCTGCCGCAAGTATTATTTTTTTTATCTGTCTGTTCCTCCGTTTGCCAGTTTTTCCCCGATGCATCAGCACCATGTTTTTTACTGCAGCCTATGCTTATTATTAAACCTTTTGGAGTACCTATTATAGCACATATTCCCACCTTGTTGAAACATGTATCGGTTTGCGCCATGTTTAGCCAGGCGGTAGAACTCCTGTTCCCTGACGCATGGCGGTTGTTAGTGTGACTATGTTACTGTATAATAAATCCTGAAGACGCTATATTATAAACAGAAGATCCGTATTTTTTGCCTGGCAGGACCGGCAGGACGCATGCGGTTCTATGAAAGGAGTTTTGAACCATGAATATCACGAAAGCCAATTTTGAGGCGGAGGTTTTAAAATCCGAGATACCAGTCCTGGTGGATTTCTGGGCGCCCTGGTGCGGACCCTGTAGAATGCTCAGCCCGATAATAGAGGAACTTGGCAATGAACTGAAGGGCGAAGCGAAGGTGGTAAAGATTAACGTTGACGAGGAACCCGAACTCGCATCGCAGTTTGGAGTCATGACTATACCGACGGTCATCGCTTTCAAACAGGGCAAGGCCATATCCAAGGTCGTCGGCTTCAGGGCCAAGGAGGATTTAAAGAGCCTGCTCCTGAAATAGCTTTTATTCCGGCATAAAATGACCCGAATCCCATATAAGAAACCCGGGTTTCAATCGGCAAGCCGGTTGGAACCCGGGTTTTTAAGCCCGTCATTACGCCTGGCAACCTGCCGGGAGTTCCTGTTGACTATGAATCTCTACCGTGTTATTATTGGCTAGCATGTCATTATTATGCCATCATCAAGAAGTCCCTTCTTTTTCTCAGCGTCCCCGCAAGGACTCAAGGATGAACATAATTGACCTGCCAACTCCGAACCCGGTTATAAAGAAGGAAGTGGTTTTATTATGTCTTTCAAGGCAAAGTGTATTTTGCTTTTGCTCATATCTGTCTTAATTATTGGGGGTTGCGGCACATCAGCGATGACGGCCGTCCAGAAGGAGATGGCCAGGCAGATTGACCAGCTATGCGCCGCAAGAAACTTCAACGGATCTATTCTCGTGGTCCATAATGGGCGCATCATTCTCGATAAGGGCTATGGGTTTGCCAATTTGGAAGACAAAACGGCAAATGAACCCGATACGGTTTTCAGGATCGGCTCCATAACTAAACAATTCACAGCGGCGGCGATCCTGCTTCTTGAGGAAAGAGGCGCCCTCAGTGTGGATGACCCCATCAGCAGGCATATCCCGGATTACCCTAACGGGGATAGAATAACCATACATAACCTGCTAACCCATACTTCGGGTATTTCTGAATACCTCCTATATGTCGACCAGTCCGGCGACCATTCCTATACACCCGCCGAGCTTATAGATCTTTTTAAGGATGAACCCCTCTCTTTCAATCCCGGTGAGAAATTTACCTACAGCAATTCCAACTATATTCTCCTGGGCTATATTATCGAACAGGTTGCCCGGATGACCTACGAGGAGTTTATGGAGGAAAACATCTTTAATCCGCTGGGTATGGATCACACAGGCTATGGCAGCAACGAGCCATCCCCCGGAAAAGCCGTCGGCTATGAGAACATGCAGGAGGGCAGAGAATCACCCTATATTAATATGTCAATTCCCTACGCTGCCGGAGGCCTGGAATCAACCACCCGGGATCTTTATACATGGCTTGATGCCCTGAACGGAACCACCCTTTTGACCAGGGAATCCCTGGACAGGATGTTTACCCCATACCTCGGCAATTATGGCTACGGATGGGTATTTGACCTTTTTTCCAGGAACGAAATGTCGCATACGGGCAGGATTAACGGATTTTCAACTTACATTTACCGCGACACAGAGCGGAATAATGCGATCATTATCCTGAGCAACAAAGCCCTGGCCAGTATGAGTGTGCTCGGTGAGAAAATTCTCCCGATTCTTAAGGCTGAAGGATAGAAATAGAGTGATGATTGCCCTGGTTTGGACAGGCCGTTCCCATATGATATACTACAAGCAAGAATTCTGTTGGCATGCAAACAGCGGGTGATGAGATATGCTCGACGCCAGTACGTTCAGCGACATGAGGAAGGCTTTTCCGTTTGTCGAAGAGTTGGGACCATCCGGGGAACTCCTTCGCGCTTCTGCCAGGCTGCACCGTTTTGAAGCGGGCGCGGTTGTCATGGACCAGAACCAGAACTGTTCAGGCGTTATTTTTGTCCTTTCGGGCGTCATCAGGATCCTGAGGCTGTCGGAGGAAGGCAGGGAGATGACCCTGTACCGCATAGGCAGGGGCGAAACCTGTGTCCTCACGGTAGCATGCCTGTTGGGAACAGGCGACGTTCCTTTCCCCGTATCCGCGTACGCCGAGCAGGACACTACCGTGGTCCTGGTCCCTGTCGATACCTTCAGGCGGCTTTTCTTCGAATCCCAGGCCATCCAGAAGTTTATCTTCTCCTCCATGTCCGCCAAGCTGTACTCGGTGCTGGGACTGCTTGAAAGCATCACCTTCAAGCGCACCAGCGACAGGCTGATGGACCTTCTTGTGACAAAGACCGCCGGCGGTGCCTACCCGTACTATGCAACCCACGAATCCATCGCCTCCGACCTGGGAACCGCGCGCGAGGTGGTCAGCAGGCTGCTGAAGGACATGGAGAGCAAGGGTATTGTCAGGCTGAGCCGGGGCAAAATCCAGTTGCTCAAGCCTTAGGAATTATTGAATCAATACATTAAGACATCAGATGTTAACCCGCTTCCAGGATGAGGGCGAGAACATCACCAGAACAGGCAGGATTTCCAGCCTGCCAATGATCATATCAAACGACAGTACGATTTTGCTTAACAGGGAGAAACTTGAGAAATTCCCCATTGGTCCCACTATTCCAAGCCCGGGACCAATATTGCCGATGGTGCAGATAACCGCGGTTACCGATGTAACCGGGTCTTTCCCTTCCAGTGACACGATGAGGGCGGATAATACCAGGATCGCCATGTAGATAAAGAAGTAGGACATAACCGCGCCAAGGGTTTCTTCGCCGATCACCTTGCCCCCAATCTTCACAGTATGGACCGATCTCGGATGAATGATCTTCACTATTTCGCGCCTGGCTGCCTTAAAGAGCAGCACAACACGAATGCATTTCATGGCGCCTCCGGTCGATCCGGCGCAAGCCCCCACAAGCATCAGGACAACAAGGATCGACTTGCTGAACACCGGCCAGAGGTCAAAATCGACAGTTGAGTATCCGGTTGTGGTTATTATGGAGCTTACCTGGAATGATGCGTAGCGAAGGCTGTCCCAGAAGTTTTGGTATACCGTCCCCATGGTATTTAAAACGATCAGCGCCGTGGCAACAACCACCGTGCCTGCATAGAATCGAAACTCCTCGTCACGCAGGAAGGCCTTGAAGTTTCCCTTCAGCCCCTGATAATGGAGTGAGAAATTCACCCCGAAAATGAACATGAATACAGCTATGATGATCTCCACGGCCGCATTGTTATACTCCCCCACACTCCTGTTCATGTTGGAGAATCCGCCTGTGCCTGCAGTGCCGAAGGCATGGATAAAGGCATCATACACCGGGAGTCCGGCAATGATAAGCAATATGACCTGAACCATGGTCAGGGCAATATATATAGCGTAGAGTATCTTCGCGGTCTGTCCGATCTTGGGAACCAGTTTTCCCGGCGCGGGCCCGGGGCTTTCAGCCTGCATAATATGAAGGGATCCTGCTTTTGCGGAAGGCAGAATGGCCAGTGTCAGGACCAGCACACCCATCCCGCCGATCCAATGGGTGAAGCTTCTCCAGAAGAGCAGTCCCTTCGGAACGCTTTCAATGTCGGTAAGCACTGTCGACCCTGTAGTGGTAAAACCGGAAACACTTTCAAAAAAGGCATCTATGAACCTGGGTATCGCTCCGCTGAACAGGAAGGGGAGCGCTCCGAAAACCGATATCAGCAGCCAGCCCAGGGCCACTATGGCAAAGCCGTCCCTGGTATAGAGATCGTCATGTTCAACCCTGATCCGTGAAACAACGGCACCTGAAACGATCAGAAGCAATATTGTAATGAGAAACGCAACAAAATCGGCCTGACCATATACCAGCGACACAAGCAATGAAGGCAGCATGCATGCTGCCTCGATGATAAGCACGTAACCCAGATTCTTGATGATCAGCCTGATATTCACTCCAGGATCCCTCCAGGCGCCAGTATCTCATTCAAATCAGTCAGACCGCTGTTCATGGTCACCACTATGACGCTGTCACCCGGCTTTATTGAGTCATTGCCATGGGGAATTATTATTCTTCCTTTCCTTGCGATGGCCGCCACCAGCGTGTTTTCAACCAGTCTAAGCTTTTTCAGTGGCACGTTGAGAAACCTGGTTGAAGCGCCGGCAATAAACTCGATGGCTTCCGCCTTGCCGTTGATGATGCGGTAAAGCGTTTCAATCGGGTTCCCTAAAGCATTCTTCAAACCCCTGACATAACGCACGATATAATTTGTCGTTATCAGCTTGGGGTTGATGATGTTATCGATACCCATTATCCTAATCGCCTGTGGGTAATTGGTCCTGGTTACCTTGGCCACCACCTTGCCCACACTTAGCTGTTTGGCGGTAAAGGCCATCATCAGGTTCACCTCATCGTTGCCTGTAAGGGATATAAAGGCGTCCATATCGCGGAGGTTTTCAGAAAGAAGCAGGGATTCGTCGGAACCGTCTCCATGAATAATGAGGGTGCCGGGAAGAATCTCGGTGAGTTCCAGGCATCTTTCCCGGTTATTGTCAACAATCTTTACCTTCATATCGGTTTTCCTGAGTTGCTGCACCAGGTAATAAGCGATCCTGCTGCCTCCGACGACCATGATGTTCCTGATTTTCTGCGTGCATTTCCCAATCTGCCTGCAGAAATCGTAGACGCTTGCCGGACTCCCTACCACATAAAGGGTATCGCCCTTCTGTATTTCAAAATCACCCTTCGGGATAACCAGTTCTTCCCCTCTGAGCACCGCGCCGATCAGGATATCCGAAGAAATAGCCCTGGAGATGTTCCTAAGCTGCATTCCGACAATCGGCGTATCATCAGCAAGGATTTCCACAATCTCAACCCTGCCCCTGGCAAACTTTTCTATATTGACTGCGGAAGGGAATCTGAGCAGTTGGGCGATTTCCCCGGCAGCGGCCTGCTCCGGGTTTATGACGAGGTCAAGACCAAGCTCATTCTTCAGGAGCGATAGTTCATTAGCGTATTCCGGATCCCTGATTCTGGCAACTGTGTGGCCGGCGCCAAGCCTTTTTGCGGTAAGGCAGCAGACCATGTTCAACTCATCCCTTGAAGTAGCGGCGATGACGAGGTCCGCCTGCCTTACGCCTGCTTCAATCATGACACGGGCGCTCACACCGCTTCCTTTGACACACATTACATCAAGGTTCTCGATGGCCTTCCTGAGAGCCTCGTCACTCTTGTCAATAACGATTATATCATTGTCTTCCTGCGAAAGAGTTTCAGCAAGGCTATAGCCCACCTTGCCGTCCCCAACAATGATTATTTTCATGGATTATACCTTCATAATCATCATTCAAATATATCATAAACAGCATAGTAAACGTTCTTGGTTTTGTCAACTCAGCCACCAGGCCTGCACGGCCCCAAATCCTGCCGTGCGTTAAGATTTTTGGCTGGGGCAATAGAATATGGACGGTTCCTTGGCCCCGGTCTTCATATTCCCGGCTGTCATGTCTGTAACATGGTCACTGACCATATGCTCCCGGCAATATATGATATAATTGGCTCGCATAAAACAAAGCCATGCTGCAAGGTTTGTACCCCTTTATCCCATGGAAAGGAGTGTTTATGTTGGGCAGGAAGGTTCTGATCGTCGGAGGCGTGGCGGGAGGCGCCACGGCCGCGGCAAGGCTCAGGAGGCTGGATGAAGAAGCACGGATAATCATGTTCGAAAAGGGCGATTACATATCCTTTGCCAACTGCGGCCTCCCCTATTTTATCGGCGATGTCATAAGGGACAGGGAGGACCTTATCCTCCAGGCTCCCGAATCCTTTTCGCGGCGTTACAACGTGGACGTGAGGATAAAAAGCGAGGTTACCGGGATCAACCGCCGGGACAGGAACGTAACGGTGCTGGATCATGCTTCCGGGAAAACATACGAGGAAACCTATGACGTGCTGATCCTCTCTCCGGGAGCGGAACCTGTGGTGCCGCCCATCGAGGGCGCAAGGCTCGACGCCGTTTTCACCCTGCGCTCCATCCCGGACACCTTCAGGATCAAGGAGTATATACAGAAAAACAAGCCCCGCCGCGCCGCGGTGGTCGGCGCCGGGTATATCGGCCTTGAAATGGCAGAAAACCTTCATAATCTCGGCCTTGATGTTTCCATAATCGAGCTTTCCGATCACGTGATCCAGCCCCTTGATCCCGAAATGGCGGCGGAGATCCACCATCACATCAGGAGCAAGGGCGTTTCCCTTCATCTTGGGAAGGCCGTGACAGCCATAAGGCCATCGGGTGATGGCTGCGAACTGGTCCTGGGCAGCGGGGAGATTATTCCTGCCGACATGGTCATCATGGCGGCAGGAGTCCGTCCCGACAGCCGGCTTGCCAGCGAGGCCGGGCTTGAAACCGGGAACCGTGGCTGCATTGTCACCAATAACCGTATGCAGACTTCCGATCCGAACATATACGCAGTGGGCGACGCCGTGGAGGTCGTGGATTTCGTAACCGATCAAAAGGTATTCGTGCCCCTTGCCTCGCCCGCCAACAAGCAGGCCCGCATCGCCGCCGACAACATATGCGGGCTTGACAGCACCTATGGCGGTACCCAGGGCACAGCTATCCTGAAAGTCTTTGACATGACCGCGGCCGTTACCGGGAGCAACGAGCGGACCCTTAAGAGCCTGGGAATCGACTATGAGAAATCCTTTACGTACAGCCCGTCCCATGCCGACTATTACCCCGGCGCGTCCTACATGACCATAAAGCTCCTTTTTGAAAGGAAAACCGGCACAATTCTCGGCGCACAGATCGTTGGCCATGAGGGTGTGGACAAGCGTATCGATGTGCTGGCCACAGCCATACGGGCCAGGATGACTGTAAGGGACCTGGCGGAGCTTGAGCTTGCCTATTCCCCGCCTTTCGGCTCGGCCAAGGATCCTGTCAACATAGCCGGGTACGTGGCATCCAACATCCAAGGCGGCAGAATGCAGGTATTCCACTGGCACGACGCCGACCGGATCGACCCTGCCGGTTCCATCCTTCTTGATGTGAGGACAAAGAAAGAATTTGAAAAGGGAACCCTTAAAGGCGCCGTCAATATCCCCCTCGACTCCCTGAGGGACCGTCTTGACGAACTGGACAGGGACAAGCCGGTATACGTCTTCTGCCGGATCGGGCAGAGAGGCTATATCGCATCCCGCATCCTCATGCAGAAAGGATTCCGGGAGGTCTATAACCTGTCGGGCGGCTATCGCTTATACAGGATGGTTTCCTCTCCTACGGGCTGAACGCAGCGGGCGCAGCCGGAAGCACCGGCCGCTGAGCAAAGGAAAAAATTCCATGCATTCGGTCGGCTTTTGTTGAAAGCCCTGATTTGGTCATGCTATTATAGCAGTGGTTCGTTATTCGCAGCATAAATATGCGGGAGGAAACACCATGACAATCGGAGAGCGATCCCTGAAAAAACACCTGGAATGGAACGGCAAGATCGAGGTGGTCAGCCGCGCCCCGGTAAACAACAAGGAGGACCTGTCCCTCGCCTACACCCCCGGGGTGGCAGAGCCCTGCCTGGAGATACAGAAAGACATCGATAAATCCTATATCTATACCAGGCGATGGAACCTCGTGGCGGTGGTCACCGACGGCACCGCCGTGCTTGGCCTGGGAGACATAGGCCCCGAGGCGGCAATGCCGGTGATGGAAGGAAAATGCGTCCTGTTCAAGTCCTTCGGGAACGTGGACGCCTTCCCGATCTGCATCCGCTCCAAGGATGTGGATACCATAGTGAACACGGTGAAGATGATAGCCGGCAGCTTCGGCGGGATCAACCTGGAAGACATATCCGCTCCCAGGTGCTTCGAGATCGAGCGCAGGCTGAAGCAGGAATGCGACATACCCATCTTCCACGACGACCAGCATGGGACTGCCGTGGTCACGCTTGCGGCCATGATCAACGCGCTGAAGATCTGCGGAAAGGATATCCGCGATATCGAAGTGGTGATCAACGGTTCAGGCGCCGCGGGCATCGCCGTGACCCGTCTCCTTATGAGCATGGGCCTGAAGAAGGTTATCCTGTGCGATACAAAGGGCGCCATCTTCAAGGGACGCGAAGGCCTTAACCCGGAAAAGGAACTAATGGCCGAGACCACCAATCCCGGGATGAAGAAAGGATCACTGAGGGATGTCATCAAGGGCGCCGATGTGTTCATAGGCCTTTCGGGTCCCGGGCTGGTGGACGAGGAAATGGTGAGGAGCATGGCAAAGGATCCCATCATATTTGCCATGGCCAATCCCGTTCCCGAGATCATGCCCGAGCGGGCCTTGTCCGCCGGGGCGAAGGTTGTGGGAACGGGCCGTTCTGATTTCCCCAACCAGATCAATAATGTGCTGGCATTCCCGGGCATATTCAGGGGAGCGCTGGACGTGCGGGCCAGCGACATCAACGACGAGATGAAGATCGCCGCTGCAAGGGCTATAGCTGGCCTGATCAGCGACGAGGAACTGGAACCGGGATATATACTGCCCGCCCCCTTCGACAAGCGTGTCGGCCCGGCAGTCGCCGCAGCCGTGGCGGATGCCGCGAGGAAAACCGGCGTGGCAAGGATCTGAGCGCGCCCGTCCCTGAGACAATACCGCGCCCGATATTTAATTTGCGAATACTATCCCCCCTGCTTTGCGCGTATAGATAGAATAAGCCGCGGTCAAGGCAGGGGGTTTTTATGCCCGGTAGCGGGACAGGCGCTGAATATGACATGACCGATACGGTAAACCTGCGGCTTAGGTCCGAGGGGTTCGAAATCTTCAGGGTCAGGGCGGAGATAAGCCATATCGGTTGCGAAAAGGCCGATGAAAAATCCTTGCTGGTATTCGGCGAGTACTCGATCTTCATTATTCTCAGGGCCACGGGAAAATCGCATGATTACTGTATAAAGTGCATCCGTTGTCCCTTCGTCACGAGCATTCCCATAAGCGGGAAGCTGCCGGTTTTCTCGGAAGGCCAGGGACTCCGTGTTTCCCTCTCAGGTCCCCCCATGTGCCGTGTTGAGGATCTGGCTGTGAAACAGGACGGCAGGAACACCCTGTGCCGTATTGCGCTGTCCTGCCGCATTTCGCTTTGTGAACCGGAAGAAAACCGTGATGACGCGGTTTCAAATAAGCCCGGGACCGCGGAAAGCGTCGGCGCCGATTCGTGCGACAGCGGTTCCGTCAGGGTATGGAGGGTGGACAGTTCGAAAAAATACACCGTGGAAGAGCTATTGAACATGGACAGGGACTCCCTGGCAAGGATGAGCGGACCCAATGGCCGGGAAGAATACTAAAAAGGAGGGCTGCCGTGCAGCCCTCGGCCCTAATGCTCAGTAATAACGTCCTTTGAACGGGAAAGCGCTGTCCTTCGCGCAGAACTTGTCCTTGTCAAAGTCCTTGTTCTTGCAGTCCTTGAAATCCTTGCACTTGTCGTCCTTGAAGTCGTCAACCATGACATGCTGCACCCTGACGACCTTGAAGGTGACACGGACTACCGATTTTTCAAGGATCTTTTCAAAGACGGGAACTCCGCAGACAATGGTCTTGCACTGCAGGTCGTCGATCTCGCCCTCCACGAAGGCCTCGATCAGTTCGGGAGTGTCTCCCGGGCAGACCTTCTCGCCCTCGACGGGGCAGATCGGGACAAAGCCGCCGAACGGGATCTTGGTGGTAAGGTGGAACAGAGGCCCGTTAACCGAATCGTCATGGACGTGCTCCACGGTCTTGTAGTTAATGTCCTTCCACAGGTAAGCGTTGAATATGACCTTGCCCGGGATGACCTTAACATCATACACCTCGACCCACTTCTTGATTTCCTTGATCTCAAAAATCGGCGGGCTCGGAGGAGAAACCTTTATCTCTTTCTCGATAAAGAACTGCTCGCTTCCGACACCTACGACAACAGGCACCTGGAGTTCCTTCTTGCCCATTCTATCAACTCCTTTCTTTTCTTATTCATTACGGCTTGCGTCTGTCGAACAAGCCCACTACATACTATTCGGGCACGTCCAATTTTGTTACGGCGCCAAAACCGCGCAAAAACCCCAGAAACCAGCTTGTCGTCCCGGGCCGTGCCGCCGGTCTTCCGGCGATCTGGATAAAGACCATCGCAAAGGTATTTGGCAAATCAAGGATTGATGCTATAATATGTATCAGATTTCCGCTTGTGGAGGGAATGCCATGAAACGTTACGGTTCTGCGGCCAGGATCCTTGCCTGGACGCTGGTTCTTTCGCTGATCCTGATCATCCTGCCCGGATGCGGAGAAACACCGCCCGAAAAAATTATCACGGCACCACCCACCGAGGCAACCCCTACGCCTCAGGCGACCCCGGAAGCTACTCCCGTGACGACGCCCGAACCTGCCACTCCTGAACCCACCCCTACATTCGTGGATCTCAACGGGCAGCTCCGGGTGGAGGGAGGCCGGCTCGTGAACGAGGCAGGACAGCCGATCCAACTCAAGGGAGTCAGTTCTTCAGATGTCGCATCCTTCGGCTACCTGGTTACATATGAAATGTTGAAGAGCATGAGGGACGACTGGAACCTGAATGTATTCAGGATAGCCATGTACACCGAGGACGCCTATGGGTATGTAAGGAATCCCAGGGTTGTCGATATCGTGACCAGGATCATCGACGACTGCATTGATCTGGGCATATATGTAATCATGGACTGGCATATCCTCTACGACAATACCCCCCTGAAATACAAGGACTATGCAGTCAAGTTCTTTTCCGAAATATCCGCCCGTTACGGGGATTACCCCAATATCATCTATGAAATCTGCAATGAGCCCAACGGCAAGGACACAACCTGGGAAGGCCATATAAAAACGTATGCCGACGAGGTGATACCCGCCATCCGCGCGAACGACCCGGACAACATCATCATTGTGGGCACGCCCACATGGAGCCAGGATGTGGATATAGCCGCGGATGACCCGCTGCCCTATGACAACGTCATGTATGCCTTCCACTTCTATGCGGGATCCCACGGCCAGGAACTCAGGGACAAGATGGAGTACGCCCTTTCAAAGGGGCTTCCCATATTCGTCAGCGAATGGGGAAGCTGCCTCAACACGGGGGACGGACCCACGTTCCACGAGGAATCCATGGAATGGATCAAGTACCTGGATGAGAGGATGATAAGCTACGTAAACTGGGCGTTCAGCGTCAAGCTGGAAGGCGCCTCCATACTGCGCCAGAAGGTTAATACAAGCGTTCCGCTTAGGGATATAGACCTTACCGAGGGGGGCCTGTTCGCCAAGTACGCCATAAAGGGCACAAAGGAGACAGTCCTGTTCGCGGATGGCTTTGAATCCAGGACCTTCTACCATGGCAAATGGAAGAGGAGCAACGAAAACACCACCTATGAAGCCGAGAACCCCTACAAGGGTGACTATGCCGCGTCAATCGGCAAGGACGGGTTCCTCGAGAGGGCCGTTACGACGGTGCCTTATGAAAACCTGAAGCTGCACCTGGCCTATGCCTTTGACGGCGGAAAGCCCGGCGATACCCTCAGGATAGACTGGTTCAACGGAACAGAGTACCTGACAGTTACCGAGCTGCCCATGACCGACCAGTGGACCGAACTCGACGTGGAGCTTCCCAACAGCGCTTCGGGAGTCAGGGATTTCTCGGTCAGGATGACGGCGGCGGTCGCCGACGAGAGCACAAGGGTTCTCGTGGACGAGATATGGCTGGCCGCGGAGAAGAAGTGACGGCACGGCTTCAGCAACAGGCTGCGGCAAAAAAATAACGACGGAGGGATGCAAGTCATGGCAGGCACGATCAGAAAAGCGTACATTTCGGGGCTGGGGGCCATAGGAAGCGTATTCGCGTCCATAATCCACGATAACGACAGGGAAGCGGTAAAGGTGATCGTGGACGAGGAAAGGGCCCGCCGGTACGGGGAGAATGGCATAACCGTCAATGGAAAGAGGTATGATTTCGATTACGTAATATCCCGGCCCGGGGTTGAACCCGCGGACCTGATCCTGATCGCTGTAAAAGGCCATCAGCTCGGCGAATCCATCGAGGCCATAAGGCCATTCGTGCGTGAGAATACAATCATTATGTCGCTGCTCAACGGCATAAGCAGCGAGGATATACTGGCGGCCGAATTTGGGGATACGCATATCCTCCACGCCTTTGTTGTCGGCACCGACGCCACCCGGGACGGGCTCAGCACGAGGTACGGCAACCGGGGAAAGATCGTTTTCGGACATAAGACAAATCCTGGCTCGCCCGATATAAAGGCGGTCAAAGACTTCTTCGACCGCACCGGCGTTCCCTATTCCGTGCCATCGGATATCCTCAGGGAGCAGTGGTGGAAGTTCCTCCTGAACGTGGGCATCAACCAGACCTCGGCAATAATGAGGGCGCCCTACAGTGTTTACCAGAACATACAGGAAGCCAGGGACCTCATGATGAGCGCCGCCAGGGAAGTCATCCCCATCGCCCAAAAGGAAGGGGTCAACCTGAGGGAAGAGGATATTGAGAACTTCCTGCCCCTCATTGATACGATGACCCCCGACGGGAAAACATCGATGCTCCAGGACGTGGATGCCGGAAGAAAAACAGAGGTGGAACTGTTTGCCGGGACCGTGATTGAACTCGGCAGGAAGCACGGAATCCCCACCCCTGTCAACGAGGTATTGTACAGGATGCTCCGCGTCATCGAGCAGTCCTATCCTAACCGATCCTGATCTCGGCATCGGATCCGTCCAGTTCAAAGCGCCAGGCCAGGTCCCTGTACGCGCAGTCCGCGGAGTACAGGTCCCTGTCTAGCCCATAGACGGCCGCATAGGCTTTTTTCAAACCTTTCGCGTAACCCTTCGCCAGGTTTTTCAGCGTGAACCTGAAAGCCCTGGGGGAGGGATTATTTTGCGTCAAAAGCCGGATATTGTAAACCCCGTACTGGTAATCCATCGTGAGCCCGTCATCCTCGTAGAGGGCAAAACTGCCTTCGGGCCCGGCATAGATATCGATCCACAGGGTGCCGAAGTCCATGAAACGGGTGCTGCAGGCGCTCCGCGCCATGGGAATAATCGCGCCTTCGCGGACATAGAGCGGTATCCTGTCCAGGGGGGCATCGGCAATAACGAACCTTCCACCCTCCAGCTTTTCCTTGGTGTAAAAATCGTACCAGCCTCCCTGGGGCAGGTAAACCAGGCGCTTCCTGTCGCCCGGGCGCAGAATGGGCGCTACCATGATGTATTTCCCGAACATGAACTGGTCGTAAATGCCATGGGCATTCCTGTCATCCTGGAAATCGAGCACCAGGGGCCTCATGACAGGCAGCCCGGTTTCACAGGCCTGCCTGAATTCGCTGTACAGGTAGGGCATAAGCTCATACCGAAGCCTTATGGCCTTTCGCGCTATCTCCTCCACTTCGGGGCCGAAGGACCACGGTTCATGGTCGTGTGTGCCCTTCTCGGAATGGGCCCTGAAGAAGGGCGTGAAAGCCCCCAGCTGGATCCAGCGCGCATAGAGTTCCGGGCTGCAATTGCCCTGGAACCCCCCGACATCGGCCCCGACAAATGGAATTCCCGACAGCCCGATATTCAGGTGCATGGGTATGGAGGCCGCCAGGTGTTCCCACCAGCTGTGATTATCCCCGGTCCAGACCGCGGCGTAGCGCTGTATCCCCGCATAGGCAGACCTTGTGACCATGAACGGCCGCTCCCTGGGTTTAAGAGACCTGAAGCCTTCATATGTCGCCCTGCACATGAGAAGCCCGTAGGCGTTGTGGCACCTGGAAAAGGGCTGGGGCTTGCCGTCAAAATCCATCATGAGTTCATCGGGCACGGTCATCCCGATACGGTTTTCCAACCCCATCCCGGACGAAAAATCGCTTGGCTCGTTCATGTCGTTCCATATCCCGGAAACGCCGGCATCAAACAGGCTCGAGTGCTTCAAACCCCACCACTTCCGCGTCCTGTCCCTGGAGAAATCGGGAAACGCGGCCGTTCCGGGCCATACCTTCCCATGGTAGACCTCCCCCGTGGGAAGCTTGCAGAAATGCCCTTCACGCGCGCCTTCCATGTACACGTGATAATCCGCATCCTTCCTGATGGCGGGGTCCACGATGGTGACAATCCTGAAACCCTGCTCCATGAGCTTCTCAGTCATCTGCTTCGGATCAGGGAACCGGTTGGCATCCCAGATGAATATGCGGAATCCGTCCATGTAGTCGATATCCAGGTAGATCGCATCACAGGGTATCTCCTTGGCCCTGAAGGTATCGGCGATTTCCAGTACCTTCTCCTGGGGGTAATAGCTCCAGCGGGACTGATGGAAGCCAAGACTCCATATGGGCGGCATCTCCATGCGCCCCGTAAGCGCGGTATACAGTTGGACGACCTCTGCCACGGACTGGCCGTCGATTATGTAAAGGTCCAGCCGGGTATCGTAGACGGTGATGGACAGCCTTTCCCTGTCCTCGTATCCGAGATCGAATTCCGAGCGGGCGGTGGAATCGGCAAAAAGGCCGTATGCCCTCTTCCCGTCAAAGCCGATCAAGAACGGGATGCTCTTGTAAAGCGGATCCTTGTCCGGAGTATGCAGCGGGTCGTCGGTGTTCCACATGATATAACGGCGTCCCCTTTTGTCAAGGAATCCCGTTTTCTCGCCAAGGCCGAAGAACATATCAGCCTCGCTGATCCTGCCCGATATGGACAGGGCCTTCCCGACCTTGCAGAAAGCCTCGTCCATTTCCAGTATGGGATAGTCGTCATGACCGGTTACGGACATGAAAGGTTTATCCTTCCTGAAGCTGACGGTTAGCTGGCCGCTTTTTACCGAAACAACGCCCTTCTGGTCGGACAGCTTCAGCCGGTTGTCAGGCCTTGCGATCACGGCAACCGACTCGGTATCGGCATACTCTCCCTCCGCCAGGGTCATACGCAGGATCCTTTCCCCGAAGGATTCCATCCTTGCCCTTCCCCGTTCGAAGGTGACATACGCCCGTCCGTTTTCCATGCGATAACCGGTTACCTTGCCGGCCGGTATTCTTCTGGGTTCATCCGCTGTTTCCCAACTGCCGGTCATCTTAAAAAGCACCTTTTCCTTTCTTAAACGATTCTTACCAACCTCTTGTTCCTGTTAAGATGCATATTATTCAGGAATCCGTGAATTATCCCGCTCAGCAGGTCAGGTTCCTCGAACGGAATACAGTGGCCGGTCCCGGAAACAAGATACCCTATACAGTTCCGGTTGGCCCTGACCATATCCTGTGCCGAAGCCCGCATCCTTCTTATTTCCCTTGCGCCTGCCAGTATGAGCGTCCGGGCATTCGAAGCGGAAAACGAGCCTGGCAGGGTATAGCCCATATTTGCCTCCATCATGCGCATGAAATCCTCCCGGGTAAGTTTAAGGGAATCCTGGTAATACCTCTCCCGGCACTCTTCCGGGATACGCATGCTGCCGGCCTGCCACTTTGAGAACCATCGGGCGCGGGAAAGACCGAAGGTCCATTTCAGCAGGGACAGGAGGAAATATTTCCCCAGGTTCACGGGGCGCACCGATGCGCTCAGGATAACGGCAGACTCCACCCTGTCCGGCCATCGGCTCATTATCTCCACAGCAAGCTGGGCGCCAAGTGAGAATCCCACCAGGCTGATCCGATCATTTCCCGCCGCTCTTTCCACGGTAGTCATGACCCGTGAAGCCGCGTCGCTTATGGATATGAACGGGATTTCCGCGCTACTTCCGTGGCCGGGAAGATCGGGAATGATAACATGGTAGTCTTTAAAGAACTCGGCCTGCCTGTCCCACATCCAGCCGGCAACGCCGCCGCCGTGCAGGAACACGAGCGGCGGGCCCATTAATTCTCCTGTGCTCCTTACAAAAAGGTCCATGCCCTCTCCTTCCCGAAAGATGAAACTATCTTGAAACGGCTTAACAAGCTGACTGTTACAATACTAATATAGCAAATGCCCGGGGCAAGTAAAACAGCAAAAAGCCGAAGCCCTTACAAACAGGCGTCCATATTTGGGGAATCCTTAAGGTAAAATAAAAGCCAGCCCGCAAGGGCTGACCCTTGTCCGCGAGCGTCCGGTCAGGCACGGATCCTCTTGTAGGCGTTCACGATCTCCTTGTACCTGCCGTAAACCTCGTCAACGATGCTTTCCCAGTTCCTGTACAAGGTTTCATGGGCCTTTTCCCCGATCTTTGAAAGGTCGTACATGCGCACGGCTTCATGGATCTTTCCCGCTATGGATTCCGGGCTGTTCTCGCACAGCAGGCCGTTTAACCCGTCTATTACGCCCTCTGCCGTATTGGAGCCCCTGATGAGCAGCGGCGGGCATTTCTGGGACGCGGCCTCCTGCACGACGATCGAAGCGTTGTCGTAAACCGAGGGGAACAGCAAAAGGTCTGCCCTGCAGAACAGGGATCTGAGGAAATCCCTGTCATAGACCGCTCCCAGGAATATGACGCGGTCAGTAAGCTGCAGATCCTTCACCATTCTCTCCAGGTCTTCCGCGGCGTAACCCATGCCGGCGATGAGCATTTTATAGTCCATTCCCATGTCCCTGAGAAGGGCAAGGGCGTGAATCAATGTCTTCAGGTTCTTCTGCCATACAAGCTGCCCCACGTACAGGAATACCAGTTCGTCCGGCCTGAGGCTTAGCCTCTCGTTGACCTTCCGGCCCTCAGCCTTCCTGTCTGTGGGAGTCTCGAACTCGGTCCCGTTATTTACAATCTCTATGGGCCCCTTGTAGCCATACTCCCTCAGGGTTCCCGCGGTCGAGTTGTTGACCGTCCAGACAAAGTCAGCCTGGTTATAGAAGTCCACGATCACGGAAACCCCGATCCTCGCCGCTCCCTCGAACTTCAGTGATTCCAGGAGGTCATCGTAATACTTTGAATGGAAGGAAGCGACAATCGGTATACCGCGCTTGTGAGCGATGCTCATGGCTATCCTGCCTGCGCTGAAGGGAGAATGGGCATGAACTATATCAAAGGGTATGTTCCTGATCCGGCGCATGAACTGGATATCAAATGCCGGCACCCCGGTACGGTACGGCGGCCTCATTGGCACACTGAAGGAATGGTACCTTATTACCTCGAACTCCTCCCTGTCGGTATACTTGGGAAAATGGGGCGTTATAACGTAACTGACACCGTATTTCCTGTTCAGCCATAAGGCGTAGTTCCTGACCACATTGGTCACGCCGTCCATTATGGGGGTGAACGCCTCGTTAAACTGGCCGGTAATAATACCCATGCTTATACCTCCATGATTATCTGCATAACCTGATACCTTCGTCTTTGTCCGGTCAAGTCATGACCATGTAACCCGACCAATTTCTGTTAATACCCGGTAAAGACTATTATATACCCCTTCCCGGAATATCTACAAGCTTGTACGTTATTTTTAATGATGTTTTAATCCAATTCCTGCCCCGTTTGCATCCCTGTCCAGGCTCAGTCGTTCCCCTGTATGCCTGGTATAAAAAACCCGAACCGATGTTCCCCGAACGGACCGTCGCCGCCTTCAAGCCTTATGGTTTCCGCCATACCGTCATGGTTCAGGTCGGCAGCGCAGCTGCATATTATGCGTTCACAGAAAGAGCCGCCCAAAAGGAGTCCGGCTGCCGGGACCAGCAGTATCAATAATATAAACCGGAAGGCGTATTTATTCATATCGGCCCCCGTATAATCCTGCCATACAATCCATCATTATCCAATCCCAAGGATAACACAGCTGCCCCGGACAGTCAAAGTTAAACTCCTGTTTTCCCGTTAGGGATGAAGAGGCGTGGGAACTATGAGCCGGTCTGCTATTCAACCGCCTTGAGGGAACTTACCATATCGATGGAGCCAACCTTCCGGGACATTGCAAGGCTTACCGACATGGACAGCACAAGGGTGCCCGCAATGCAAAGGACGAGGGATCCCGGCGTGATCCGCGGCATCATGTCGATGGAATCAGAGATCGTGGATACCATGTAAGCGACAAGGCCGTAACCGCAAGGTATGCCGACAAGGATCCCGGCAGCGGTCAGCCAGATATTCTGCCTGTCAAGAAGCGAACGCAGTTGTGCCGGGAAAAAGCCCAGCACTTTCAGTGTCGCCAGTTCCCGCACGCGCTCGGTAAACGACAGCACTCCCAGGTTGTACAGCACCACGGCGCCCAGGATGACGGCGGCCAGGATGAGTATGCCCACCAGCATACGCATACTTTCCAGCATCTTTTCAAGCCCGGCCTCCATTTCTTCCTTGTTCTTCACGTCCTTGACGCCAGGCATCCCTTCGGCGCCCGACCCGTCGCCGGATATGAGCATGGCAGTAGGTTTCATGGCTTCATACGCCGACTCATAGGCATCCGCCGTCATCGCCATCCCCTGTCCCACGGGGCTCCTGTAAATTGCCTCAACCCTTGACAGGCGCCACCCGGTTTCACCGGTTCTCCGCCACTGGAACTCGTCGCCTGCTTCCAGTCCAAGGAACTCCGCTATCTTCCAGGACACGGCCGCTCCGTCTTCGGGAAGTTCCATGTGATTTCGTTCCTTATCCTGGAACCTGAGAAGGTCCCCGGGCCCGGCCACTGTCAGGAACCCGGCTTTCCCCTTTCCGTCCTTCCTGAACTCAATCGCAAGTTCCTGGATAAGTTGTCCGCCATACTTCTGATTCAAGGCATCGATCTCGTCCCGCCGGATGTCTTCCTTCAGGTTTATCTTGCAGTCATAGGCGTGCAGATCCCGGTACATCCACGTGCCAAGCCCGTTTATGGTATCCAGTATTCCCAGGGCGCACAGCAGGAGCAGCATGGACCCGGCCACTCCCGCAACCGCCATCGCCGAACGTACCTTGCTCCTCAGGATATCCCGGATATTCCACTGGGCCGAAAAGCCGAGCCTGTGCCAAAGAGCGCTCTTTTCCAGGCGTGTATGCCGTCCGGCCCTGGGCGGCCTTGGCCTCATGCAGGCGGCGGGAACATCCTTAAGTTCCCTCCGGCACGCGAACCAGCTCGACGCACCGCAGCAGAGGACCGCTACCGCCACCGCCACACATGATTCGGGTGTGAGCACGGCATACCACGAAGGCAGATAATACAGGAAACGCTGCATCTCAAACAGTATGGGAGGGACAATCAGGGGACCGGCAAGGAGACCCAGAAGGCCTCCGGCCAGCCCGAGCCAAATGCCGTATGAGACATAGTGGAACAGTATCTTTCTCCTGCTGTACCCCATGGCCTTAAGCGTACCTATCTGCACCCTCTGGTTTCCCGTCATCCTGACCATGGTGGTGAGCATGGCCAGGGCCGCTATAAGGAAGAAAACGACCGGGAACATGTTTCCTAACGCCCGGTTCTGCCGGATTTCAGCTTCTATCAGGGATGCGCTCAAATGGGTATCATGGGTCTGCAGCAGGCTGTACTTCCCTTTAAAAAGCCGTTCCAGTTCAGCCCTGGCCTTCCTGGCGTCGGCCGTGGAATCCAGCCTTATCATCAATTGGTTGTACGGCAGCGGAAAGGCAACGGGAAGGGCCTTCCTGGGCATAAAAGCGAACCCGAAGTTCTCCGGCTGGGGTAAAAGCTGGGATTCGTCCCTCGCGTCATAAATATATTCCGGGTGCATGATAAGGCCTGCGACTTCCTTTTCGATGGAAATCCCGCCGATTTCGGCCCGGATCCTGTCTCCCACCCCTATCCCGTGGGCATCGGCAAAATAGCAGTCCAGCCATATACCATCCCTTGAAATATCGAAAGGTTCGCCTTCGGTAAGAAAGGGCCTCGATATCTCGTTATCCTCGACGATGTGGATCCTCAATACGGGCTTGTTTCCGGATATCATCACCGTATCGGCGATGAAGCGGCGTGACACGGCCTCGACTCCCGGTATACCGGACGCCTTCTCCAGGTCCTCCCCGGTGAAGTTCGATCCCAGGAGCCAGAAATCGGGGATGCGGGATTCTTCATAGTATCGGTCCCTTTCATGCTTCATGCCGTTCCACTCGGCGCTGATCCCGGCAAAAACCATGACTCCCAGCATGGACATCAGGAAGATGGCTATGAACTGGGACAGGTTCTGCCTCATGTCCCTGAGCATCTTCTTAAGGAGCATTACCAGTTTACCTCCTCCACCGCGGCTGGCGACGGGTTTACTATCTCTTCAGCGATCTTCCCGCTCCGCATCCTTATGACCCGGTCAGCCGCCGGGACAATAGCCGAGTTATGGGTCACGACGATCACGGTATGACCCCTCTCCCTGCTCATCCTTTGTAGCAGGGAGAGTATCAGGACCCCTGTTTCGCTGTCAAGGGCTCCCGTAGGTTCGTCGCACAGGAGGAGCGTGGGATTCTTGCATATTGCCCGCGCTATGGACACCCTCTGCTGCTCCCCGCCCGAAAGCTGGGAGGGAAATATGTTCAAATGATCCCCCATCCCTACCGATGTGAGTATTTCCCTGGCATCCAGCGCGTTTTTGACCAATTCGGCGGTCAGGGCTACGTTCTCATAGACCGTCAGCGTGGGGATCAGGTTGTAGAACTGGAACACAAAACCGACGTGGTCGCGCCGATAGGCGGTAAGCCTGTTGTCATCGTACATTGCGATGTCGTGCCCGTCTACGATGATCGACCCGGACGTCACCCTGTCCATGCCTCCGAGGAGATTGAGCACGGTGCTTTTCCCGGCCCCGCTTGGCCCAAGGATAACCGCGAACTCCCCTTTTTGAATTTCAAAGCTGATGTTGTCCGCGGCACGAAGCCTGTATTCTCCCATAACGTATTCCTTGGTGACGTTCTGGAAGCGTATGAGCGGTTCCATCGCACAATTTCCTTTCTATATGCCGCCCAACAGTTCCGGCTTTACGCCGAGCAGCCTGGACAGCAAATCCAGCAATATTTCCGGCTTTATATACTCCTTGTTGTGGACATGGTCGTCCTCCCCGTGAACCAGGCCGTATATGCCGAACACGAGAAATGCGGCAGTCATCCTGGTGTCCCTGATGTTGGTGATCCCCCGCTCGTTCATATCCTCCAGCAGGTTGGCCACGGGATCCACCAGGGCCCTTGAGACATGCAGCGCCAGGCGTGTATGCAGGTCCAAGAACTCCGATTGATGAAATTCGTCCATGAATACGTCGTCGGACAGGGGAAACGTCTCGTTGGCGACTTCAGCGATCTTCTCAATGCGGCCCTTAAGGGTAAGGGATTCATCCTGGATAATACCGATAAGCCGCGCGGCGAATTGATCGGTGAGCCTTTCGAGGACCGCCCTGAAAACCTCTTCCTTTGACTTGAAATAGTAATAGAAAAGCCCCTGGGCGACGTTGACCCGCTGGACGATATCGCTTACCGAGGTCTTCTCGTAGCCTTTTGTCACAAACAGTTCCAGGGCGGCGTCCAGTATCTCCTTCTTCCGTTCCTCGGGCGTTTTTGATATGCGCGTCATCATTAACACCCCCTTGCCTGGTTTTATTATACATGACTGACTGACATTCAGTCAATATACCTGCCATGTTAAGGGATGCAATGCCTGGAAGCAAACATCCCCTTTCAAACGGCGAGTCTTTTTCATTGGCATATGCCTTTGTCCGGCCCGTATGGAAACCGCTCCGGGGCTTCATTCTCCCGCGTTTCCGCCATAAGCAGCCTTCCCAGGTCTTCCACGGTCCTGACAATAAATGTGGGATTCTCTTCTTGAAGCGTCTCCAGGGTGCCATACCCGTACAGTATGGCAATGCAATCGATGCCGACCTTCCTTGCGCCCTCGACATCGAATATTGTGTCACCCACCAGCACAACGCTTTCGTATTCCGTGATATTGAGCGCGCCGAGGCATTTGCGCAAAACCTCTTCCTTGGTAGCGCACGAGCCGTCCGGGTTAGCGCCCGCTATCACCGTGAAGTAATCTGAAAGTCCCAGGTTTTCCAGTATTGTCTTTGCTGTGGTTTCCGTCTTGGATGTTGCCACGGCAAGCGTCTTCCCCAGTGATTTCAGGTTTCTCAGAAGTTCGGGTATCCCCGGGTACACCGTATGCTCATATATTCCTTTTTCCACGTAATACTTCCGGTAGACTTTTATGATCTCATTGGTCTTCTCCTCGTCGAATCCGCAATGATTCATGAATGACTGCTTTATGGGAGGACCGACGAATTTTCTCAGGGTGCTGAGATCATCCACTCCCATGCCGAAAACCGTAAGGGCATGGTTTACCGAATGTACTACGCCGTCCATGGAATCGATGATAGTTCCGTCAAGATCGAAGAGAATGGTTTTGTATTCCTTGGTGTTCTGCAATCCGTTCACTCCTTATCAATCGTCTTTCGGGCCGCATTTGCAGGCGTATCGGGCCGCTTCGCAATGAAGCCGGAACAACAGGTATTATATCACATATCGCTGTTTTGTCAGCACATGCAAAATCCCGGGGTTTAAAAGAAAATCAGCCTGATGCGGCGTTAAGACTTACCGGAAGACCCTGCCTTGTGCTAATATGGAAGAAGCAACTGCGGAAAGCTGTTGATTTACTCGGGAATCGGGATGAGGCAATATGGATGCTTCAGGGATCGGAACGGCGGAAACAAGCGCCGGCGGCTCAAAAACAGCCGGACTTGCCTGGAAGATCATCGCATTCTTTTTCCTGGCGTTTTCATCGGCAAATATACTGCTTACAGTAAGAAATTATGAATACAGGCATTATTTTCCATTATTTCGCGGGAACATGAAGCTTTGGATCTTGTTCCTCGCGGCCGCCACGGCTGTTTTCCTTCTCTTGCTGCTGCTCCTGCGCGGCCCCATATCATTTGTCAGCGATCGAAAAGCGTTATGCTATGCCGTAACGGTCCTAGCGGCCCTGGTTCCCCGCCTGCTAGCCATCGGCGTTCTTGACGTATCTCCCGTAAGCGACTTCAGGCTTTATCACAACATAGCCTCCGAACTCCTTAATGGAGAAGTTTTCGGCAAAGGCTACATTTCCCTGTTCCCTCATACCTTCGGATATCCTGCCATTCTCAGCCTGCTCTACAGGATCTTCGGTCCGTATTATCCGGTCGGCCAGGTTTTCAATGCTATCCTGGGCATCGGGATATCGGTGCTGCTCTTCCAGGCGGGCGACATCCTTTTCGGCAGAAGGGCCGGGCTTACAGCCGCACTGTTCTGGGCACTGTGGCCTTCCCAGGTCCTGTACTCCCTGCTGCTGTGCACCGAGGTCCTGTTCACATTCCTGATGCTGCTTTGCATAAGGGTTTTCATTTCCATCACGGGTAAGGAGAAATGGAACATGGCCGCACTTGCCGGTTTGGGCCTGCTCTGCGCGTTTGCCAACAGCATAAGGCCTCTTGGGATCATCCTCATCCTTTCCTTCATCATCGTGCTGTTTCTTGCAGGCAGGCCCGGCAAATACGGGTTCATCAGGAGCCTGGCGGGAAAAATGGCGCCCTGCCTGGTATTGGCGGCATCATACTTCATTGCCGCGTATCTTATGGGTATCGGCCTGTCGGGTATAATCCAAAAGGATATTGCCCGCTTTCCCGCGGGGTTCAATCTACTGACCGGGAGCAATATCAAGTATTCCGGGACCTGGAACGGTGAGGATTCCGGTATCCTGGAAAGCTTCACCGGGGGCAGGGAATTTGATGCACAGGAGGTGCAGGACGCCGTAATGGACATCGCCATCAGGAGATACATCGACCAGGGCGCGGAGAACCTTCGCCTCTTTTATCGGAAGTACATAATCATGTGGGCCTCTGACGACGAGGTAATCAATTATATAAGCGCCGGCCTGGATCAAGAGGCCGGAGAAAGCGGTTTTTTCAACGAACTTGGGAGGTACCTGAAGCTTGCATGCAACCTGTATTACCTTTTCATGATGTGCCTTTGCCTTGTTTTCGCCATCCACCTGGCCAGGCGCGGAACCCATGCTTCCGCTTATGCCTTGCTCCTCTTCATCCTGGGAACAGCCTCTGCGCACCTGCTGCTGGAAGCAGCCGGCAGATACCACTATCCCGCTATTTCCATGTTTTCATTATTGGCAGGAGCGGGGCTTCATGCGGTCCTGTACCGTAACCGCGCGGGAAACGCTTCCGCCGGGCGCGCTTCGGCCGCGTAACCGGCCGTTTGCGTATGTCCGGCATCCGCGATGTTTTACCCCGTTTTCAACCCACGGGGAGATGATACTGGCGCTTACGGCATCCTCGTCCGGGCTTATGCAGGTTTCCACCGTCACTTCTTTTCCGAAGACCGTGAACCCTGACCTTATTTCCACGCTCCACAAATCCAGGACCTGCTCCGGGTTCCGGATATCCGAAAGTTCCGCCCTATGCCCGTCCATCTCGATGCAAAGGCCGATTGAAGCCAGGTTCAGCCTGTGAGGGTTCTGGCGCAGGTTGTCGTAAAGCTCCCGCTGCCCCTCCGGATCGCAGGCGTATCCCACCTTTCGGCCGAAGGTATCAAAGTATGTCAATCGCAGGCTGCTCTCCCCAAGGCTTACGGGAAAGGAATGCCATCCCCACTGCGACATCGTGCACAGGGGCATGATCCGGTACTCCTCCATGAAGGTCTGAAGCCCTGTTATATCGGCAGTGAAGGCAAATTCGCCGTTTCCCACCGATAAGGGCGCGCGGGGATCAGGTCTTGCCAGGACCGGGTTATGCCTTGAAACAAGGCTCTTCATGTCTATCGCCATGGCGGTCGATGCCTTTAGTATTCGCTCTCTTTCAGGATAACGTCATGGGCGCCGCCTTCAATAAGGCTGGTGGAAGATACGAGGACTAGCCTGGCGTTCTCCTGCAGTTCCTTGATATTCCTGGCCCCGCAGCTGCACATGGTTGCCCTGATCTTGCTCAGCGTTACATCCAGATTGTCTTTCAGCTTGCCGGCATAGGGCACATAGCTGTCCACTCCTTCTTCAAACTTAAGGTAGGGGCTTTCGCCATGTTCATAGCGCTGCCAGTTCCTCGCGCGGTTGGAGCCTTCGCCCCAGTACTCCTTGACAAAGCTTCCGCCACGCTTGACTTTCTTGGTGGGGCTTTCGTCAAACCTTGCAAAATACCGGCCCATCATTACAAAATCCGCGCCCATGGCCAGGGCAAGGGTTATATGATAGTCGTGCACGATGCCGCCGTCGGAACAGATGGGGATATAGATGCCCGTTTTCTTATAATACTCGTTCCGTGCCTCGGCCACCTCGATGACGGCGCTCGCCTGCCCGCGCCCGATACCCTTCTGCTCACGGGTTATGCAAATGGAACCTCCGCCGATGCCCACCTTGACAAAATCGGCTCCCGATTCCACCAGGTACATGAAACCTTCGCGGTCAACCACGTTCCCGCCGCCGACCTTGACTTCCGGGAAGTTTTTCTTGATATACTGGATGGTCTCCCTCTGGAATTCGGAAAAACCATCGGAGGAATCCACGCAGAGGATATCAGCTTCGGCCTCGACCAGCGCAGGCACCCTTTCGGCGTAATCCCTGGTATTGATGCCGGCTCCGACCATAAGCCTCTTCTTTGAGTCCATGAGCTGCAGGGGGTTTTGCTTGTGTTCTTCATAGTCCTTTCTGAATACGAGATATTGGAGTCTTTGGTCCTGATCTATAATTGGAAGCGCGTTGAGCTTATGTTCCCAGATTATATCGTTGGCCTCGCTCAGGGTGATACCCACGTATCCAACGATGAGATCTTCGAAGGGAGTCATGAAATCTGCCACTTTTTTATCCAGGGGATCGCGGCTAAGGCGGTAGTCACGCCCGGTAACGATACCCAGGAGCTTGCCGTTGGCCGTCCCGTCGTCGGTTACGGCGATAGTGGAATGCCCGGTCTTCTCCTTGATGGCCAGCACGTCCCTCAGCGTATGGTTCACCGAAACATTGGAGTCGCTGACCACGAACCCTGATTTATGCTTCTTAACCTTCCTTACCATTTCGGCCTGTTCCTCTATGGGCTGTGAGGCGTATATGAAAGACAGGCCTCCGCATTTTGCCAGCGCGATAGCCAGGGTGTCGTTCGAGACAGCCTGCATGATAGCGGATACTATCGGTATGTTCAGCTTGATGGATGGTTCCTCGCCTTTAGCGAATTTCGTTATAGGTGTCGACAGGTCGACCTTATCCGGCAGACAGTCCTTGGTCGTCAGGTTCGGCAGCAGAAGATATTCGCTAAAGGTCCTTGAAACATCCGAATAAATGGTAGCCATGACAATCTCCTCCCCCACTTGTTTATTGATTGGGCTTTAAAATTTTAAATATTCTATATAACTTTCCATCGCGTGTCAACCACATTTTTATATTTTACATTTTCTTCCATCAACCCGTCGAAATATCACGCAAGCTTATTCTTGAACCTGACCGGCCGCACCTACCGGGATGTGCTGAACGCGGCTTCCTGGGCGGTTTTCCAGGAAGGCTACACCAGGGGGTTCGGGGCCGACGGGGATCACCTCAAAACCCCGGAAGAGCGTCCATTCCGGGAGCGATAAGTTCAGCGTGTTTCCCATCATAGGCGAGAAGTCCGGCGGACGGTATGCAAGGACAAGGAGGTGGCCTTCAGGGCATTTGCAAACGACCTACTGGTGAAACTCGGCCTGGAAGATGCGAGAAACCTGTTTGACAGGATGATCCGGAACACGGCAGAGTGGCTCCCGGACCGGGAAATATAGCGCGTCACTTCCTGGAACCGCCGGTAATCCTGCGGCGGGTATAGCCAGGATTGACAAAAGGCAGCCTGTGGGGTTTCTTCGCGGGGAAAATTCCCGCATGGGCAGCCTTTACCGCCTCGATGGAATAGAAGACCCTGGAATCGGTTTTTTCCACGATTTCCACTGCTTCGTCAAGGTCTTTTCTCCTTATCAGCGAATAGAGCAGTGTGACTTCCCCGGTGGAACCCCTGCCTTCGACGGCTGTAACACCGAAACCTGCCTCAATAAGCTTTTGCATCAGGCATTCCTTGCAGGCGTTCTCCTTGGGAACGAATATCCTCAGCACCAGGTAACCTATGGCCAGCTTTTCTTCCACCATTATGCCCAGGTAATTGCCAATGGCGAATCCCAGTGCGTAGGCGACATAACAGAGCGGGTTGTTCAGGTTCTGCATGATCTGGCTGATAACCAGGATCCATATAAGTACCTCAAAAAAGCCCAGGATCGGGGCGGCAAGACGGCTGCCCCTCGATACGAAGATAATCCGCAGCGTCCCGAGGGTTACGTCGGTCATGCGCGCCAGGATTATGAGCAAGGGCAGCACAACCCAGGAAACCAGGTCGCTGGACAAGAAATCCGCCAAAATATCTCCCCCCACAGGCAGACACAAAAACAATGAAAATGTGTCCCGATACGATATATAATTTATACTTACCCAGGCTGACAAAAAGATTCACATGGGCTGGACAGCGCGTTATTCCGCTGTTCCGGCCGATATGCGCAGAACCCTGATGACAATCAGGGCAACAGCCCCGCCTATGGCCGCCGTCACAAGCTGCGGCCAACTGAAGGTCGCGATCATCGTTGCCGCTTTTTGGGCGGGTATTCCCATAAGGCTAACGAATATATTCACCCCGGCAAAGAGAAAACCGAACTTCAGGACGGCTCCGGCTGCGATGCCAAGTATGGGGTTCTTCCTTATCAGCACGAACATCAGGACAAGGATGAAGTTGCCGACGGCTATAACAGGGGCAAAAGGCAGCGGCACGGGGGCGCCCGTAAGAATGGCTCCGAAAGGAGCGAGCAGTGCGACGGCGGCTCCTCCCCATATCCCTGTGGCTGCCGCGGCTATCACGAGGCACGCGTTGACCAGAGATCCAGTGATGAACTGGTTGAACTGGCCCAGGGGGATTGCCCGGCCCATGGTCTGGAATACGATGGTAAGCGCCAGCAGTATAGCTGTCCTGGTTATGAATTGCGTCGTTTTTATCTTGGCTGTCATACGTCAAAACCTCCCATTCCTGTACGGGATCCGTTTCTTCAATTAATTGCGGCGTTGGATTTTCCGGGCGGTGTTTTTGCAAATTCCTGCCCCTTTTGCATAACATGATTCTACCAGACACGCGTCCAAAAAGAAAGTGGGATGGCCGACGCCGGGCCGGGACTGGTTGCCTTTTTCTTATTGTTTATTCCTATACTTTTTGCTATGCTTATTTGTAGATTTTGTATTTTTTTGGCGAACATGGCTTTAAAGGTGATCAGGTTGGGCAAATTGCGCGTGGTTCCGCGGCTGTTCGCAATAATTTCAATCTCCATATGCACGCTGATCATTTTCATCTCGTCAGTGGGCAGCGTAAAACCCATTTACAAGGATGAGGCTATTACCATAGACGATGGTTGGGTCTGCTCATGGACAGACTCCGGCGAGACAATCACCATGAGTCTTCCCGGGCAAGTGCCCGGCGGCCATGCGGGAAGAACTCTAAGGATTACAAATACGCTGCCCGGGAGGTTGTACAACAGCCCAAGCCTGATGTTCCGGACCTCGGAACAAAGCGCGTCCGTCTACCTGGACGGCGTTTCCATCTACGAGTACATACCAGGCAATCCCCAAAGGGCGCCCGGCAGCGTATACCATTTTATTAGCCTGCCATCATGGTATCCGGGAAGCAGGCTGGATATCTACCTGTCATCGCCCCTTGACCAGTTTTCAGGAATTGTCAACCCGGTGCGGATTGGCAGCATTACTTCCCACATTATTTATATTCTCAAGCAGGGAAGTCAAAGCCTCTTGCTCGCAATGGTGGCCATCACGCTGGGATTAATCATGCTGATCTTTTTCGTGTCCATGCGCGCTTCGGGCTCAAAGCATCCGAATATCCTGTACATGGCCATCTTCGTGATACTGTCCGGATGCTGGATGGCTTCCGAAAACCGGGCCCTGGAACTGTTCGTCAGGAATCCGCTGCTTGTAACATGCACCGCTTTCATGTCGCAATACCTTGCGCCGATACCGCTTCTCGCGTTTGTAATAAAGACTTACAAACCCAGGCATACCGGCTGGTTCGTGGTTTACCTGCATATCTTCGCCACCCACTTTATTCTTTCATCGATACTGTACCTGCTCGGCAAAACAGAGTTTTACGATACGACGGTATTCTTTCACCTTCTTCTTGCAAGCTGCGTCGTTGTATTCGTTTACTCGGCTCTCACCGAGATGCGGCGGGGAAAGAAAAGCGCCAAGCTCTTTTTCCTGGGTTGTATCTCGCTAAGCATATCCATCTTTGCCGATATGCTGAGGTATTATTTCACGCCCCTGCCATGGACCGTGAAACCGGTGATATACCAGTATGGGCTCTTCATCTTCATTATCGCCACGACGGCTTCCCTGGCCCAATACATATTCCTGACCCAGGAAGAGAAGATCAGCCACGATATCCTCATGTCCCTCGCTTTTACCGATACCCTGACAGGATTCAAGAACCGGAGGTCATTTGACGAAAAGGTTGCGGAAATCAACGAGAAACTGGACTCCTACTCGTCCATCCACCTGGTCATCCTGGATATCAACGGCCTGAAAAAGGTAAACGACACCTTCGGCCACAGGGAAGGCGACCAGCTTATCATCGAGGGATCGCGCCTCATCAAGGAAACCCTCGGGCAGCTTGGGGAGATATTCCGTATCGGCGGAGACGAGTTTGTTGTGCTCGTCACCAATATCGAGCCCTATTTCATCCAGGTTGAACTGGAAACCCTGAACAAGAAGATTGCGGCTTTCAACGAAAACGCCGCGACATTCCAGATAAGCATCGCCTACGGTTTCGCAAGCTACACGAAGGACCATGACAATGACTTGAACGACGTCTTCGAACGGGCGGACAAGTCCATGTATATATGCAAGGAAAACCAGAAGGGACTGCACCAGACAGCCAGGCAAGGCAAGTCATACTGATTCCCCGTACTGGGGATAATACTATTTTGCATCCCGGATTAGAAAGCGGGTGGTAATGCTGACATTCAGGGAGTTGTACGACAGGCTCGTGGATGCCGCGCTGAGGAACGAGCTTGAAAAAGAGGTCCAAAGGATCACAGAGTCGGGCGATGGCAGCAGGGAGGACATCGACAGGCTCATCAGGCCCATGGATTATCCTGTTGTCATGAGGCTTGAGGACTGTAAGTGCGAGCCTGGTGAAGGCTGCGAGAAATGCGCGGTGGCATGCCTGTTTAACGCAATCGAACGCGATGAGAACGGCAATGTGGTTATCTCCCCGGTAGACTGCACCGGCTGCGGCCTGTGCATCGAGGATTGCAGGCACCAGGTCATCACAGACCGCAAGGAGATCATTCCCGTCCTCGAACATCTGAATTCCCGGAAGAATCCCGTTTACGCCATGATCGCGCCGGCCTTCAACGGCCAGTTCAGCATGGACGTAACAGCCGGGAAACTGCGCACAGCCTTTAAGCTGGCCGGCTTCTACGGTATGATAGAGGTCGCCCTCTTCGCGGACATACTGACCCTCAAGGAAGCCCTCGAGTTCGACAGATCCATCCATACCAACGAGGATTTCATGCTAACCAGTTGCTGCTGTCCCATCTGGGTCACGATGATTAAGAAGATCTACCACGAACTGATCCCACATATGCCGCCGTCGGTTTCGCCCATGGTCGCCTGCGGACGGGCCATAAAACGGATACATCCCGATGCGATAACGGTGTTTATCGGCCCCTGCGTCGCCAAGAAGGCGGAGGCTCGCGAAGCCGACATAGCGGACGCGGTTGATTATGTTCTCACTTTCCAGGAGATCTCGGACCTTTTCCAGAAGATGGGCATTGACCCGGCGATGCTTCATGAAGACATGCGCGACCACTCTTCCAGGTGCGGCAGGATATACGCCCGCACCGGAGGTGTCAGCGAGGCGGTCCAGAACACGCTGAACAGGCTGAAGCCTGACCGGGAAATCAAACTCAGGGCAATGCAGGCCGACGGGGCTGCCGAGTGCAAGAAACTGCTGCAAGAGATCATGAACGGCAATATAACGGCAAACTTCATCGAGGGCATGGGCTGCAGGGGCGGCTGCGTGGGAGGCCCGAAAGCCATCATCGGCAAGGAAGAGGGCACCATCCACGCCAACCAGTACGGCGACAAGGCAGCTTACCTGACCCCGGCGGACAACCCCCATGTCGTTCATCTCCTGGAGAGGCTGGGCTTTTCCACCGTCGAAAGCCTCCTTGAATCCGACAACCTGTTTATCCGAAGGTTCTGAAGTGGTAATAAGGAATAAGGCAGAAAATGAAGAAGGTGATGAACCATGGTTAAAACGCTGTCCATAAGGACCAGCGCAAGAACACAGCTATTGGACATAACATCCCAGGTGCAGCGGGCAGTTGATGAGTCAGGCGTGCAGGACGGTCTCTGCACGGTTTACGTGCCCCACACAACGGCCGGTGTAACCATCAACGAAAACGCCGATCCCGACGTGGCTTACGATATCCTCAAGGAAATAAACAAGGTTATCCCGTTCAACGACGATTACAGGCACATGGAAGGCAATTCCGCGGCTCATATCAAGGCTAGCCTTGTGGGTTTCTCACAGCAGGTCATCATAGAATCGGGCCGGCTGCTTCTCGGAACATGGCAGGGCATATATTTCTGCGAATTTGACGGTCCGAGGAGCAGGCAGGTCAAGATCAAGATCATCGAAGGCTGACCAGGATGCCTTCAAGGCTAATCGCCTTCCGGGCAACCCCTGTTTTTTTCGATATAAAGAATGCCACGGCTATTTCATCAGCGTTTTGACCTCTTCCAGGGTTGGCATGGCCGGTATGGCGCCCTTCTTCGTGGTGGCCAGCGAGCCCACCGCGTTGGCAAAATCCACGGCGCTGCGCAACTCTTCGAATGTCAGTTCCTGCAGGCGGCCGAAATATGGTCTTATCCTGTAAAGGAATCCCCCGAGAAAGGCATCGCCGGCGCCGGTAGTGTCTATTGTTTTCACGTCATAGGCCGGAAGCCTGTCATACCTTCCATCCATTCCGAAGAAGCAGCCATTCGGGCCCAGGGTAACCATGAGGATCCTGCCCCCGTATATGGCAGCCAGGCGCTCAGCCCCCTTCTCCAGATCGGTTTCGCCGGTCAGGAATGCCAGTTCATCCTCCGAAATCTTCAGGATATCTGCGTACTCAAGGCCCCTGGTTATCACTTCCTTAGCTTCTTCCAGGCTGCTCCACAGGGCAGGCCTCAGGTTCGGGTCGTAGGAAATGGTCTTGCCCATCTCTCTTGCCAGCCTGGCCGATTCAAGGGTTGCAGTCCTGGAAGGTTCGTGGGTCATGGAAACCGATCCGAAGTGGAAGGCTTCCGCATTCCTTATGATATCCACGTCCACCTCGTCAAGGGCAAGCATCATGTCAGCTCCGGGGTCCCGGTAAAAACTGAAGCTCCTGTCGCCGGTGCCGCTCAGGTGCACAAAAGCCAGGGTGGTATTCACCCTGGGGTCAAACCTGAGACCCTTTTTGTCTATGCCATACCTTTCCAGGATGTCGGAAAGGAATCTGCCGAAGCTATCCGACCCGACCTTGCCGATAAAGGCTCCTGTTCCGCCAAGGCGCGTCAGCGCGGCAAGAACATTGGCCGGCGCGCCGCCGGGATTGCACTCAAAAAGGGGATTTCCCTGTTCCGAAACTCCCGAAGGCGTAAAATCGATCAAGAGTTCGCCTATTGCAGCCAGATCCGCCACATGCATCACCATCCCGCAAGAATAGATATCCAGTCAGATTCATTGTCACAGATATCCAGATGATTGGCAAGTGGTGAATTTTCTGTTTTCATGCCTAATTCATCTGATTTGCGGGTTTATCCTGTTCTTTTCCTTATCATGGCGGTTCAGGGGGAGGCAGGCCGGCCCTTCAAGCACATTGCCCTTGTAATCGAACCTGGATCCATGGCACGGGCAGTCCCATGATGCCTCCAGTTCGTTCCATTTAAGCTCGCACCCCATATGGGTGCAGGTGATATCAAGGATATGCTCGTTTCCATCCTCATCCTTGTAATAGCCGCAGCGCTTGCCGCCGATGTTGACAACCCTGCCGATTCCCGCTGATTCCGGGATTTCCAGGTCGCCCGATTTCAGCTTGCCGCTTACCAGTTGGGCAGCGACATCGGCGTTTTCGGTTACAAAGGTCGAGGATGCCACATCCATAAGCGTCGTATGCGAATACAGCCCCTCGTAGGGCGAACTTCCGTTTATGATCATATTGCTGATCACAATGCCCGCCGCGGTGCCGCCCGATATTCCCCATTTATTAAAACCTGTCGCCACGTAGATATTTGGCGTATCCTTTGCCAGGTATCCCACATACGGGATTTTATGGGGCGGTTCATAGTCCTGGGCAGACCATTGGTACTGGTAATCACTGATCCCGAATACCTCGTTTCCGAATTTCTTAAGCTCAAGATAATAGTCTTTCTTGTGGTGGCCAACCTTGTGGCTTTCACCCACAATCAGCAGGGAACCGGCTTCGTGTACATATCGTATCGACCTTGTCGGGTATTCGGCGCTGATGAAATGGCATTCGGGGAACACCTCATCGTATTCCGCCATGACGGCATAGGTTCTCATGGGCTTGAGCTTCGCGAAATAGAAGCCCATCCCGTCATAGCAGGGAAAATGCGTGGCTATAACAACGCGCCCCGCGTCAATGATCGTTTTGTCCCCGGTCTTGAGGATGCAACGCTCGCCCGGCTGGAAATCGACGATCCGGGTATCCTCGTAAATCCTGCCGCCCTTCCTTACGGCTTCTGCGGCAAGAGCGTCGATGTATTTCTTGGGGTTGAACTGCGCCTGGTTTTTCATCACCAGCGCGTTCTTTACCCTGATGGGTATGGGAATCTCTTCTTCCAGGCTGCAGTCCAGTCCAAGCTTCCGGTAAGTTTCATATTCCTGCCTTATCCTTCCGGCATATTCATCGTCCTGTGTGAACACGCATGCCGCGACCCTCTGGAAATCACACGGGATGTCATACTTCGCAATAAGGGTTTCTATAAGTTCCAGGGCCTTATCGTTGATCTCATGGTACAGCCGCGCTCTTTCCAGGCCGAACTGGCTCTCTATGTCATGGTATACCAGGCCATGCTGGGCGGTGATCTTGCCGGTATTCCGCCCGCTGCAGCCATATCCGATCCTGTCGGCATCAACCAGTACCGCTTCAATCCCGGAAGCGGCCAGGAGATAAAGGCAGGTTATACCCGCCATGCCGCCTCCGACGATAAGGAAGTCTGCCTTAATATCCCTGTCCAGCTTTTCGTAACGCCTGCCTTCCGAACTCTTGATCCAATAAGCCTCGTTCATGCCCATTCTCCTTTGCCATGCACGGGAGGACGCATGCTCCCGCTCCCGGTGCATTAAAAAATGCGCGGGTTGCCGGATTTCTCCGCTCCGTGAGAAAGCCACACTTATTGTCTGTCCGGGAGGGGATTTTATGCATGGGAACCATGAAAATCCGGAAAAACAGGCTATCTGGACTTCGCAGGATCCGGATCAGGAGGTCCCCGACTTCATGGATCCATTCGTTCCGGGATTCTTTTGCCTGTTCATGATGACCGGGATGCTGCACCAGGCGGTAACCACCACAAGCACGATGGCGCCGCCCAGGAAGGCCATGGGGCCGGGCGCCTCGCCGATGGTCAGGAACACAAGGACCGGGTTGAGCAACGGTTCCAGGACAGGTATAAGGATTATCTCCAGGGCTGTCAGGTGCTTGACCGCCTTGGCATAGAAGATGTAAGGCAGTCCCAGTTGAACCACGCCCAGGAGGATCAGGCCGGCCCAGCCCTTCGCGTCCGGCAAGTCGCCGAAAAGAAATGGAAGCCCGATGAGCGCCGTGAGCGCATTGCCAAGAAGCACCGATTCAAGGGGCGATCCATCCTTCTGCATGCGCATGAACACGGCGAAAAGGGCAAAGGTCACGCCGCTCAGCAGGGCACAGGCGTTACCCAAAAGTCCGCTGGTATCAAGGCTGTCCATGAAAAACAGGGCCATGCCGCCAATTGTCAGGATTATGGCTGCCCAGTCATAGGGCTTTGTCTTCTCCCTGAGCAGCCAGGCGGCGAATACGGCCACGTATATGGGCGCCGTGAACTGGAGAAGTATGGCGTTGGCAGCGGTAGTCAGCTTGTTCGCCACAACAAAGAGTATAACCGTACCGGTGTACGAGAGGGCAGCCCCGATCTGGGCGGCTGACCAGGTGAACCTGGGTTTTTTGAGATATAACAGGATGACCAGTGAAGCTATGCCGCTCCGGGTTCCCGCTATGGCAAGCGAGTTTGAGTTCACGAGCTTGATCAGGATGCCGCCAAGGCTCCACATGATCGCCGTAATAACAAGGTAAAGGATGGCTTTGGGCCTGTCGCCCATGGTACTCCGGGTCATTTGCTATCAGCCTTTCCATTAACGAATTAGCAGCCGAATGCCGCAAACCCGGTCTTTGCCTGTCTGCCGCATCCGGCTTCATTCTTTTGTTGTTTTCATCGGCAGAAGGAATTATTTACCGCATCGACAGCCATTGACCCATGAGCATCGGGTATGGCGGCAATGACAATGCGCCGCCGTTATCCTGACCGGACAGGGTGCCCGGGCTTCCATTCTGCCGACAGAGTTCGAATGTCTTATATACCATTATGATAGCCTGTTCCCTGGTCAGGGTGCCTGCGGGGTTCATTATACCGTTGCTTCCGACAATGATGCCGTTGGCGCTGCAGAAATTCACGGCTTCCCTGGCCCAAGGTGCTATCTGGCCGGCGTCATCGAACTTGTGCGCATCAGGCACCGATACCGCGAGGTCCGGGCGCAGGACTTTCACAGCCTGGTAGATGATAACGCAAAGCTGTTGCCTGCTTATTTGCTCATTAGGGCTGAATATCCCGTTGTGCCCGGCCAGGAACTTCATCGAGGCGGCTTTCAGCACATCCGGGTCATCCGTGTCCAGGAAACTCACGCCCGGCGAGGGTATTATCTCGCCCAGGAAGGTTTCGGCCATCCTTACGATCATCGAGCTGAACTCCCTGCGCGTTATCCCCTCCTGGTACGCATCCAGCAGTTCGACGGGCACGATATTGGCTTCAATGGCCTGCCGCACATACGGGACCGCCCAACTGGAGGCGCCGATGCTGTCTATTTCCGGGATGGGAATATAGCCCTCCTCAGAGGGACTCCTGTCCGTAACCCTGATGGTATGCGTGAAGCTGGTAACCCCTCCCGCGCCGTCATAGGCAGTGATAACTATCTCGGCGTCCCGGCCGATCAGATCCCTGTAGAAGAAAAGCCCGTCAACTATCCAGCCCTCTGTGGCGGAGAACCTGAGATTTTCCTGCTCCCTGTCCGAAAACTCCTCGCGAAGGTCGAAAACAAACAGGTCCCCGGGCCTGATGTTTGATATGTAGTTCGAGTAGGCTATGGGGGGCGTATTGCCTGGAACATAAGCGGCGCCGTTTACTATTGTTATAAGGGCAGTTGATGGCCTTACGGGGAAAGCCAGCTTGTTATTGTCATTGACAAAGCTGAGGCGGTAAACCCCGTCAGGTATCCTTTCCAATGAATACTTATGGATATAATACCCCGTATCATGGGACATTTCGCCCCTGAGCCTGTAGGAACCGCCCCTTACATCCACGAGGAACAGGTCGGGTATGCATAAATCTATCCCGCCGTTCTCCATGACCGTCACCAGGTAACCGTTGCCATGGATGTCGGTCCACCTGTGCAGTATCCGCCTTGATTCAGTGTCGTAGATGAAGTCGTCTGCCAGGCCTTCGCCGAATTTGAGGCTCCTGGTCTTTCCGCTGAACTCGGTGTGGAAGGTGTTGTAGTATGTATCCGACGCGATGCCCCCGTTTCTTAAGGTTCTTTCCTTCATAAGGAAAATCTCGAAGAAGCCTGCCATGACATCGACCGAGCCTGCTGAGCGGTCAAGCCTGTTCGTTATGACGTTGCCCGTCGGGATGTTGAACAGCATGTATTCGGCTCTGATCGCCCCGGCCAGATCGGTCTCAATTCTGATGGTTTTGAGTTCCGAGGAATCAAGCCGTATGATGCTGTCCATGTTCTCCACTTTTCCGGAATAATACCATTTCTCCGCGTTCCTGTCGGGTTCCGGCCTTTTCCCTCCCGACCACGAATAAATGTCGATCCAGAGATCTGCCACGTCGTAATACAGAAGGCCGGCATAAACTGTGCCGTTATTGTTTTCTATTTCGGCAAAGGAAATATCCCTGGCGCTTACCGGCGCTCCCAGGGCGCCTCCGCCCCACTGGCGGACGTCGCTGAAACCGGTAAGCGTATTTCCAAGTATACGGGTGGTTACCGTGCATCCGGGAATTCTTTCCCTGGACGTAAGCCCCAGCACACTGCACTCCGACGGCTCAAAAATCTTCTCCCCCGTCGTGCCGATGGTCCTGAAATAGAACGGAACATCACGCGGCCCGTCATCCAGGCGTATTTCAACGCTCAGCCGGATCTTGTCATACCTGCGGGAAAGAATTTCAAAATCAAGATTGGCCATCCATATCCCGCCGGAAATGGTGGGATTGATATTCAGCTTAGTTATATTCCTGTCCTCCTGGGAGAACCCTATAACATTGATGCGCGGATTCATGACGGGGTTGTCCGCCGCGTCGTAAACCCTGACCCTCACGTTGTACTCGGGAACATCAAAAATCCGCTCGTAGGCATCACCCAGGGATCCGTCGATAAAGACGGGCCTTGCCTCCAGAAGATGAGATCCGATTTCGAGCCCCCTGATATCAAGGCTTTCCTTCTTTACGCCCGGCGAAAGTACGGGAACAAGCCGGTAGACAATTCCGTCTATTTTTATCTCGACCGCTTTTACCGACTGCCCCGCATAAAAGCCAAGGTTCAGGTGATATTTCTCTTCACGGTTCTCACCTTCGGGAAAATCAATCATGTAAAAGTCCGGGCTTGATTTATAGTTTTTTAATGCCAGCGCGCCGTATCCGAAAAGCTTGTCCTTTCCGGGCACGCCAAGGTCATATGTATGGTTTATGATGATCCTCTCCAGGTCGTGGTGATCACGCTTCGGATCCTCCAGCAGAAGCATTGCCGCTGCCGACGCGACAAGGGGGGCGGCCATGGAAGTTCCGGACCTGGTTCCGATGGAACCCCCGGGCGCAGCGCTGACAATCTTTTCGCCAGGGGCGCACACATCGATAGAATCGCCCGTATTGGAGAAATACAGAAGATCGCCGTTCCTGCCGGTGGCTCCCACCGTCAGCACTTCCGGAAACGCGGCAGGATAATAGTGCGAATTGTCTTTTGCTTCGTTTCCGGCCGACGCGATGACCATAACCCCGCTGGAAACCGCATAATCTATGGCCTTATCCAGGTAAGCGGTGGCGCCGTATCCGCCCAGGGACATGTTGATGACATCGGCGCCGTTTTTCACGGCATAGCTGATTCCCCTGACGATTATGGAATCAGGGGCGTCCCCGTCCCTGTTGAACACCCTGACAGGCATTATCTTGACATTTTCCGGGGTATTCTGCGCGATAATCCCCGCTATGTGGGTCCCGTGGCCGAACAGGTCCTCGGGTTCCTCGTCGTTGTTCACGGCATCGTACGGGGAGACGATCCTGTCCCGGAACCAGGGGTGCGTAATATCGACCCCGGTATCAATAACGGCCACGGTTACTGTTCCATCACTGTCCTCAACCAGTTCACGCAGGCGGTCCAGGCCTATTGCGTCTCCGACCTCGGCCGCGCTGATTTCGTCGGGTGAAAGGATGCTGCCATTGGCCTCGAAATGCCTTACACGGTCAGGCTCCTTGTAGCGCCCTTTCCGGAGCGCGCCCTCCGCATGAAACGAAAGCCAGACCTGTCCTCCTTCAAGCCAGGCGCCGGTCATGTCGGCCGTATCAACAGCCGTAATCTCACCCGAGGGCAACTCAACCAGCGCGCGGGAGGTGCCGGCTTCACTGAGCTCAATCCTTACGCCTTCCAGCACGCGGATATCCATCCTGTCATTGAAGGCCATGTATTGGGCTTCTGCCACTGGTGACAGCATTGTGGCCTGCAAAGCCAGCACGACCAGGAACGCAGCGAGTTTCTTCAGCATTCTTATACCTCCGGAACGGGCTGTTCCAGGAAAATACAGCCGGTTTATAACATTATATCCCTTATTACTGCGGCAGAAAAGGCCGATTGGCCAACTATATCTTAATATTATATGAAAGACATGACATAAAACCGGATTCTCTGCCAGTTAAATGTGGTAATAAGTAATAAAATGCAAGTTTTTTATTTTTCGAGGGGCCGAAAAGCCTGCGGCTTGCATAACCGGCTAAACCAGTGACGAAGCCGGGAGTGTTCCTGTAAGTTCACGCAGTGCGGGGGGATATATCATGCCGGGTAAGGGGAAAAACTATACTTTCGGGATTATGATAGACTGGATAACAAGCTGGGGAGAAAGCCATTACTATCAGTCCCTGCTCCTTTCGGGTCTTTCCGATTTTGCTAAGGAAAACAATATCAATGTCCTCTGTTTTGTCACAGGAAGGATAAATTCCCCCTACGAATGGGACAGGTGCCGCAACATACTGCTGAAATTCATAGACAAGAACAAGGTTGACGGGCTTGTCGTCCCCACCACTGCCATCGGCGCCTACAGCGATTCCAATTCCATGGTAAAGCTGCTTGCAAGCTACGATTTGCCCATCGTCACCGTGGGCGAGAGGTTTGAGGATTTCCCGTCCGTAACTATAGACAATTATACGGGCATGCGCCAGGTTGTCGACCACCTTATAGAAGAACACGGATACAGGAGGATAGCCTTCATTAAAGGTCCTCCCAATAAAGAAGCCTTCATACGCTTCCAGGCATATTGCGACTCCCTGGCCGCACACCAGATAGATTTTGACCCCAGCCTGATATATAACGGGGATTTCCGCTTCGACTCGGGCTCGGAGGCAGTGCGGACATTCAGGAGGGAAAACATCCAGTTTGACGCGCTTGTCTGCTCCAACGACAACATGGCGATGGGAGCCCTCCTTGAGTTTAACAGGCATAACAAGAACCTTGTCTTTACCCTGCCCATAACGGGTTTTGACGATACCGAGAACGGCAGGGTCTATGGCCTGACCACTGTCCGCCAAAATTTTTACGAGCAGACCAGGAAAGCCGGGGAAATGCTCCTGAACATCCTGGAAGGAAAGGATATAGCCTGCCATGTCGAGATACCTTCCAGGATGATTTTAAGGTCATCCTGCGGATGTGTCCCATCCGTAGTCAAAAAGGCCTACGTCATCCCGGATCTCGTAAAGAAAGACACCCGGAGTACTGAAGAGCAGATAGACCAGATCATGTCCGTGCTCGAGGAAATCAACGACACGTTGGACATAAGCGACAGTCCTGTCGTGCAGAAAGGCCTGAAGAACCAGGAAAGGCAGATCCTGGAGTCATTCTTCGATGAGTTCCATAACGGGGACAAGGACAAATTCGTAATGTCCATCCACAGGTTCATACTCTGGTGTTCCGAGAACATGATAGACTGGCTGTTCATACAGGACCTGCTCCCTGCTATCCGCAAAACGATCATGAACAGCCTGGAGACCAGGGAAGATATAATACGGGCCGAGAACCTCCTGCATGCCGCCACGATATTCCTGTTTGATACCCTCCAGAATTCGGCCGCAAACCGCACAATCTCCAATCCGCTGTCGGGCGAGAATACGGAGCGCCTCGGAGAAGCGCTTATGGCCAGCCTTGACTATGAAAATCAGCTCAGGACGGTATGCCAGTTGCTGCCCCTGCTCGACATACATACCTGCTACATAGCCCTGTTCGAAGACGAGGAAAATCCGCTGGACAAATCGCGCCTGATCCTGGCCATGACAGACAGGAACTGTTACAAGAAAGGCGGCCAGGGCATAGTATTCAACACCCGCGATCTGCTTCCCGAGCCTTTCCTGGAAGAACTGTACAAGGACAGGTTCAGCCTAGTGGTGCAGGCGCTACACCAGGGCAACAACAAGATGGGCTATGTCATACTGGACTTTGACACTACAATAAACAAAAATTACGAGATAATCCGATACAGGCTCAGCGTGTCGCTCAAGGGCACCATGCTCATAGAAAGGATCACAAAGCAGGCGGCCAACCTGGAAATACAGGTGAAGGAAAGGACCAGGGAGCTCTCGGAAAGCAATATGCAGCTTAAGGAAGAGATAGCCAGGAGAAAAGAAGCCGAGAGAAGACTGAAAAAGGCCCTGAGGGAACTCAGCTATTACAATGAGCAGCTTCACCTGCAATCCATCCGCGACGAACTGACGCAGGTTTATAACCGCCGCGGATTCATGAAGCTTGGAAACGAATACTTCGAGATCGCCAGGAAGAACAAGTCGGGTTTTCTTCTCCTCTACGCCGATCTTGACGGGTTAAAGAAGATCAACGACCAGTTCGGCCACAGCGAGGGCGACTATGCCATCGTAAGCGCCGCCAAGATACTGGGCAAGGTCTTCCGCCACACGGATATCATCGGCCGCATGGGCGGCGACGAATTCACGGTTATCATCTCCGACGCGTCAAAGAAGGACGAAGATGACATAAGGAACAGGATCCAGAGGTATTGCGATCTCCATAACGAGCTGTCGAAAAAGCCGTACAAGCTGTCCATAAGCATCGGGTTTGCCTATTACGACCCCGAAAGCTCGGATTCATTCCAGGACCTGATGCGGAAGGCGGATAAGGCTCAGTACGAGGACAAGCAGAAAAAGCTGAAAAAAGCCGTCAATAACTGATTGCCCCCTCACAGCACGTCTTTATATGCCATTTTCTTCGCAGGGATACTTAAGACCCCATTGGGCGCGTATGGTATCCATGGTCCGCATTATAGCCAGTGTTTCGTCAAGGGGCATGGTGTTGCTTTCAAGCCTTCCTTCCCTCAGGCAGCGCATGGCTTCGGCGGCCTCGTACTGGTACCCGTTCCCCTCAAGCTCGGGCCCGAACACTTCTTTCTCGCCGGAGGCCGAATAAAGAACAGCAGTATCCGCGCAGAAGAAATTGGGGATATGGATCCTTCCTTCGGTCCCCATTATCATGGCGTCGTTTACAAACCTCGTGCGCACGGCGCCCGAGAGGGAAGCAATTCTTCCGCCCTCATACCCGAAAAGGACCGCGAATTGCTCGTCAACACGGGTTTCGCCTATATGCGCCATGCCCTTGATTGACCGGGGCTGGCATCCAAAGACCATGGAGGCGAACGAAACCGGGTAGATTCCCACATCCAGCAGGGCTCCCCCTCCGAGTTCAGGGTTCAGGAACCTTCCTTCCGGATCCCATGGAGTCCGGAACCCGAAATCGGCCTTCAGGAAGCGTACCTCGCCGATAAGGCCGCGCTCAAGCCACTCCCTGACCTTTACGATAGCCGGCAGGAAACGCGTCCACATTGCCTCCATGAGGAACAGCCCGTTCTCTCTTGCTAGCCTTATCAATGTTTCCGATTCCCGGGCATTCATGGCAAAAGGTTTTTCGCACAGCACCGCTTTCCCGGCTTCAAGGCACAGGAGCGCTCCTGGCAGATGGTAGGGATGGGGTGTCGCGACATATACAATGTCCACCCCCGGATCCTTCACAAGATCCTCGTAACAGCCGTAGGCGCGCTTTATCCCATGCTTCCCGGCAAAATCCCGGGCTTTGTCCAAGGATCTCGAAGCTACCGCGACGATCTCGGCATCCTCAAGATTCTTCAGCCCTTCGCAGAACTTGTGGGCAATGCCCCCGGTCGCCATTATGCCCCATCCGATCTTTTCCCGCATACGGATTCTCCTTTCGAGTTCACTGGTCTATTATCAGCCCGTTTCCATGCTAATCCACATTTCAGAACGCTTACTTTACATATCCAATTTATCACAGACCGGGGCCATGTTTCCATACCAAATCCGGCAAACCGGACGATATTTTTTCACACATGTCCGGCCCAGGAATACACTATTACTGTGTACAACCCTCATCTCGGGAGGATCCGCAAATGGTAGAAACCGTCATCATGCCCGGGCAACACAGGCTCCCTCCGCTCCCGTATGCCTATGACGCGCTGGAACCCGTTATCAGCGCAGAATCCTTGAGAATCCATCACGACATACTCCACCGGGGTTACGTGGAACGCCTCAACAGGGCGGAACTGGCCCTTGTTGAAGCGCGGAAAAGGAACAACTTCGAATATATCAAGTACTGGGAGAACCAACTGGCGTTCAACGGCTCGGGACATATCCTGCATAGCATATTCTGGACCAATATGGCGCCCGTCGGAACCGGCGGCGAGCCGGGACTTGCGGTCTCAACCCAGATAAACCTCTATTTCGGGGACTTCTCCAATTTCAAGGAACAGTTTGTCAACGCCACCGAAACGGTGGAGGGGTCGGGCTGGGGCATCCTGGTCTGGCATCCGACATGGCGCAGGATGGAACTGCTTCAATGCGAAAAGCACCAGAACCTTACCCAGTGGAGCGGCATTCCCATACTTGTCTGCGACGTATGGGAGCATGCGTACTATCTTGATTACCGGAACAGGAGAAGGGAGTTCATCGAAAAATGGTGGAGCCTGATCAACTGGGATGACGTGGAAAGGCGTCTACTTCTTGCTTTCAGGGGCCAGGTTCCCATTATCCTGTAATCAGAAGGATTAAATTAACCTTCCCCCTGGCCTGAATTAATTTTCAACCACAGGAACCGTCCCCATGGTCGGAACCCTGCATACCACCGACTCCCTCTCCACCAGCATGGTGGGCACGATGTAGTGGGTCGGCGCCTCCCTGTTTTTCTCCAGGAAGTCGATGAGAAGTTTTGCGGAGTAATAGCCCAGTTTGTCGGCGTTCACATCCACCGACGTCAGCCTTGGATTCTGGAAATAGCCAAGGGGCGTATTGTTGAAGCCGATAATAGAGATATTCCTGGTTCCCTGTTCCTCCATGGCCTTCAGGGCGCCGATGGCCTGCATGTCGTCGCATGTAATAACAGCGTCGGGCAGCCGGCCGCCCCGGGCCGGGACTTCCAGTATGCTCTTCATGCAGCCGTAGCCGTATTCTTCCGTGAAGTCGCCGTTGTCATGGATGATCTCCTTATAGATGGGCAGGCCATGTACCGACATGGCTTTTTTAAAGCCCTCAAACCTGTCCACCGACACCCTCAGGGAAGGCGGGCCTCCCATGAAGCCTATAACCGTGTGCCCCCTGTCGATCAGGTAATTGGTAACCTGATAGGTAGCCTGGAAATTGTCATTGTCAACCCAGAGCACATCCTGCGTATCATCGGGCCGGCCGATCACCGAGAAAGGGAACCTGTTTTTCTTCAGGTATTCTATGCACTTGTCGCGTATCCGGGAAGTAAACAGGATAATACCGTCCACGCTCCTTCCCGTTACATAGCTCTTCGCTATGGCCAGGTCTTCCTCCTCGTTCTTGTTGAAGGCAAACATCACGTTATAACCCTTCTCCCGCGCATACACGCTGACGCCGGTCAGCGCCTGGATGAAAAAGGTGTTGCGCATGAGGAGGTCGGCCTCGGTGTTCAGTATAACCCCGACGGTATGGGTCGCGTTCCGCGCAAGGCTCCTTGCTATGGTATGGGGATGGTAATTAAGTTCTTCAATTGCCTTCCTGACCCGCTGCTTGGTCTTGGGGCTTATCTTGGGGTGGTCGGACAGGACACGGGACACCGTAGACGGCGAAACACCCGCGGCCCTTGCCACATCATTTATGGTCGTGCCCACTTGTTCACTCCCTCTGCTTTATGAATATAACCGTGCTCAAAGGCGATATCTCAAGCATTCCTTCCGACTTTTTCAATCCGTTCTTCTCCTGGCAGAATTCAAGGGTATACCCTGCAAGGTCGATGGTTATATCCTGCCACTCTTCGGACAGGTTGTGGAGGATGACGGCCGACTGGCTGTCCGATTCCATGGCGTAGGCCACTATATGCTCGTTGTCCGAAACCAGGGCCCTGAACCTGCCTGCATACAAGGCTTCGTTCTTGTTCCGCGCCCTGATCAGCCTTTTATAGTGGTTCAGCAGCGACTCCGGATCATCCTGTTGCCGGGCTGCGGTCACGGTCACCTTCTCAAATCTTGACTCCCTCCAGGTGGTCTGGAAACGGTCGCCCTCCCCCCAGGGAAACGGCAGCCTGATGTCTTCGTCGGGCTTGGAACCGAACATGCCCACTTCCTCGCCATAGTATATGAACGGAATCCCCTCAAGGGTAAGGTATATGCCCGCCGCCACCTTCATGTAGTCATGCCGCCCGTTCAGAAGTCCGATGATCCTGTCCTGGTCGTGGTTGGACAGCATCGGCGCGTCGATGTATTCCGGGTTGGCGGCAGCGTATTGCCTGTAGTTGTTTTCTATAAACGACGCCAGGTAATTGTTCCTGCTCCTTCCCGATTTTATCGCGGCGGCTATCTGTTCTCCCAGCCCTATGTGGAAGGTGGAATCCAGCGATGAAAGATAAGCTGATCGCACGGCGGTATTTGAATCCAAAACCTCCCCTATAACCAGCGACCCGGGCTTCCTGGCATGGCAGAAATCGGTGAATTCCCTCCACCAGTCTTTTGTTTTCTCCATTCCGCTCTCTCCCCAGGGCAATTCATACGAATGGTAGATATGCGGAACAGCGTCCAGCCTGAAACCGTCAACGCCCATATCGAGCCAGAAACCCGCGATGTTCAAAGCCTCCTTCCTGACATCGGGGTTGTCGTAATTAAGATCGGGCATGCCGCTCCAAAAGAGCCCGAAATACCATGCGCCGTTCAACCGGTTCCATACGGTATGTCCCCATACGCGGGCATCAAGGCTGTACCCTTCCGATCCGCCATCCCTCCAGTGGTACCAGTTCCTGTAGGGGCTTGAAGGATCAATGGACCGGACGAACCACTCATGCCTGTCGCTCGTGTGGTTCAACACCAGGTCCATGATCACTGATATGCCTCTTTTATGCGCTTCCTCGACGAGCCTTCGGAAATCCTCCAGGGTGCCGTATTCGGGGTTGATGTCATAATAGTCGGTCACATCATATCCATGATAGGAAGCGGCCTTGTTTACGGGCATAAGCCAGATCCCGGTGATCCCAAGGTCCGTGGTGGTTTCCGGATTGCCATCGTTCAGGTAATCCAGCTTGGCGATAAGGCCGTTTATGTCGCCGATCCCATCCCCGTCGGAATCGGCAAATGACCGGACAAAGACCTCATAATACACTCCCTGCCTGTTTCCCGACGCGTTCTGCGGGACGGCGGCAAGGGAATACGCCGGATCATTGGTATTGCCGCAGCCCGCGCACGGAAGAAGAATGAGCGCGGCAAGCAGAATACAAACCCAGGAAGCCGGGCCGTTTCCACCGGACAGGACCCGGAACGGAGCCGGATTTTGCGCACGATTGCTGATCCCTGACCCTACCTTGCAAAGCACCTTTTCCACTGCCACCATCTCCCCGGCCAACTTTTCGCGCTATTCCTTCAGGGCGCCTGCCGCCATGACCTTTACCAGGTACTTCTGGTTGATGATAAACAGGATGACGAAGGGGACCGCCACGAGGAGCGCTCCTGCCGCGAACATCGTGAAATTGTCGTTCGACCGGCCGGTGATCATCTCAAACAGTCCCACGGCCAGGGTCTTCTTTGAATCGCTCCTCAGTATGAACCTTGGCAGGATGAAATCCATCCAGGGGGCCATGAAGCTGGTTATGCCGAGAAACGCTATTATGGGAAGCGTGTTGGGGATCACTATCCTTACAAATACGGTCAGGTTGCCCGCCCCATCAACTCTTGCCGCTTCGTCCACCGACCTGGGAAATGTGTCGAAATACCCCTTGATCAGCCAGATGTTATATGGAAGCGCGCCGGCCGAGTAAACCAGTATGAGCCCCAGGTAGGTGTCCGAAAGTGCGAGCCGGTTGAGGATCACGTATATGGCTATCACTCCCACAACGCTGGGGAACATCTGCAGGATCAGGAAGCTCATGAGCATGGGTTTTTTGAGTTTAAACCTGAACCTGGAGAATATATAGGCCGAGATCAGCGTGACGATAAGGACCACCACCGTGTTGGCGACGGCGATGGTAAACGTGTTCCTGTACCAGAGGATGTAGTTGGTCCTGTTGAACAGGTCGTCAAAATGGTCCAGCGTGGGATTCGCCGGAAAGGGCAGGACGCTCAGGTTAGCCAGGGATTTCCCCGGGCTGAAGGCTCCCCCGATGGCAAAAGCGATTGGATAAAGCACCATGACCGATAATACGACCAGGAACGTATATGTTATCACATAATTCAGGATGTTCAGGACTTTCCGCATCACAGTTCACCCTCCCTGAAGGATTTCGTCCGGGCAAAGTTATAGATGGCAAAGGGCGCTATGACCACGAACATGCAGATCGCTATGACAGAAGCCTTGTTGTAGATGCGCGTGTCATAGGCCAGCTTGTACATCCATGTCATCAGCGTGTCGGTCGAACCGGCGAACGTTCCCGTAGTGAGGTTGTCCGACGGGTTGCCCTGGGTCAGGAAATAGACTCCCCCGAAATTATTCATGTTGTACGAGAAACTCAGGATCATCAGCGGAAGGGTCTGGTACAGGAGCAGCGGCAGTGTTATGTACCTGAACTTCTGGAACTTGTCGGCGCCGTCTATGGTGGCCGCTTCAAAGATGTCTTCGGGCATGGAGGTCATGATGCCCGTCATCATCATCATGAAATAGGGAAAGCCAAGCCAGAGGTTGACAAGGATCAGCATGATCCTGGCCATGGTCGGGTCCGAAAGCCACGGAATGGCGTCGCTCTGGAGCACTCCCATGTTTTTCAGCCATTCCACGGCGCCAAGCGCCCTCAGTATCTTGGTCAGCGGACCGAACTGCCCGTTCAGGATATTTGCCCAGACAAAGAGCATAACCGCGCCCGGAACGGCATATGGAAGTATGAATACGGTCCTGAATACCCTGGCGATCCTGATCTTCTTTTCGTTCAGAGCCAGGGCTATAAACAGCCCCCCGAAGTACGTGGTCAGGGTGCACAGCAGCGCCCACTGGAAAGTCCATATGGAAGTCCTCAGAAATGCCTTTGAAAACTGACCCCCAAGGCTTGCCATCTCCCGGAAGGTTTCCAGCCCCACCCAGTCCACGGTGTTGTTGGGCGGAAGATGGCTCGGCGCGGAGAAATTCGTGAAGGCCAGGAGCGCCGCGTAAACAAGCGGAATGACTACAAAGAATGATATCATGGCGACGGCAGGGGAAAGGCCAACGTAGGCAAAGGCCTTTTCGCCAAGGCTTTTCAGGAACTGCCTGGTGGTCTGGATCTCCCCTGTCCTCTCGTAAAGCCTTCCCTGTTTCCTCGCGTCAGCGATGTTAACGGTATAGAAGATTATGAAGAAAATCATAACGACTACGGCGATGAGCCCGTCAAGCATCATGAAAGTCGAATTGTCCCTGAGCCTTACGGGCAGGTCCGGCCTTGGGTCGCCCAGGGTGATGAGCCCCCTGACAGCCTTGAACAAGGTTTCGGCATTCAGGAGGAACACAATCTCCAGAACGGCCAGCAATGCTCCCTTGAGATACTGCCTTAATACGACGATCTGGCCAAGCCCCATGAAAAGCGCGGACGCGGCTGGCGCATAAACAGATGCATTTCTCCTCATGTCCGGCCTCCTTTCCCGCTCTTTCAATCCCATTGCGTCCCTGTCAGTTCCCCGACGCAAGGAGCGGTTCCCGCAGGAACCGCCCCCTTGCAGGAAAAACCTTACTCCGCCGCTTCGATGGCCGCTGCCGCCGTATCCAGCTCAGTCTTGATATCGCTGCCGTTCCATATGTTGGAGTAAGCGGAAGCCATGGCAGGCCAGTAGAAGTTCATCGCAGGTATGCTGGGCATGGGCTTGGAGTACTCGAATTGCTTAAGAATCCCGGCATGGGCATCATCCGATATATTCACGTCGTTGCGCGGAGGAATCTGTGCGGTTATTTCGTAGCGCTTCAGCAAGGCCTCCTTCGTGGTGAGATAGAGCGCAAACTTATGCGCTTCCTCGGGGTACTTGGTGAACGATGAAACATACATGGCCCGGATGCCGGAGAACGAAGCGGGCGGCTCGGACATCCCCTCGAACCTGGGCAACGGCGCCACGCCGAAATTGACCCCCGCGTCGCGATATCCCTGTATGCTCCAGGGTCCCGTAATCACCATGGCAATGGTTCCATTCTGGAAGCCGGCATTCATGAAATCCCCGGTCAGGTCCGCCTGTGCGACATCCAGGTACTGTTTCCTGAAGTTCTGGAAATAGGTGAGCCCTTTTATGGCTTCGGGGCTGTTCACCATGTGCTTGTCCTTGTCCGTCCCGTCCGGTCCGAAAAGGTCCGCTCCGAACGCGCTCAGGAATATGTATGAGTAGTAGGCGTTGCCCACATCCCATGCAATGGCGTATTTGCCTTCCTGGGGCTTGTTGAAGGTCTTGGCGAACTCCTCGACCTCCTTCCACGTTTCGGGCGGATCGGAAACCAGGTCCTTGTTGTAGAACAGGGCATAGGTTTCGATAGCTGTCGGGTATCCGTACAGTTTGCCATTGTAACTTGTGGCGTCGAGCGAAGCCTGCACGAAGGTGCCTTTGAACTTGTCCGCATGCACGTTCTCCAGGATAAGCCCGCCTACGATCATCTCGCCCAGCTTGTCATGGGGCGCCGCGAATACGTCCGCTCCCACGCCCGCGGGCCCGTCAAGCTGCAGTCTCTGGGCCGCGTCGGTATGGGAAACCGGTTCAACGATGATGGTCACATGCGGGTTCTCCGCCATGTAGGACTTGGCCATTTCCTCGATGAACTGTTTTTCAACGCCATCGGATTCCCATACCTTCAGGGTAACGGGCTCCTGTTTCACCGAAGCGGCTTCCTGCCCGCAGCCGCCCAGGGCGGCAGCAGCCATCAAGACTGCCAGTACCAATGCCAAAATACCACGCTTTTTCATTCCGACTCCTCCCCAACATCATTCACGATCCTGCCTCATCTGGGCAATCGCTTGCATTCGATACATCATATGCATTTCCCCGGGAAAAGATGATGGCATATAATACGCAAGATACATTTTCAGCCTGTCAGTGCCTTGTTTGCGCGCCTGGCGGCTTTTCCGCCGCGCATTTATTGCCCGTCATTCATAAACTTCCGGGGTCCAGGCATAGAATCTGCATGAGGAAAACCATGTGCTTAAGACAAGCGCTTGCATTGCGGGAGGGAATTATCGATGAACAAGCATGCCATTTTTCACGTGCCCGATTCAGCCTATGCCTTTGCGCTTTCCGAAAACCGGCTCTGTTTAAGGCTCCGGGCTGCCAGGGGCGAGATCAGGCAATGCATGCTTTTCTACGGTGACCGGGCAAATCACGGTGAAAAGATGACAGCGGCGGCAATGGATCTTGTCGCGTCGGACAGGCTGTTTGACTATTTCGAGGCGGATTTCACGGTGGATATTCCGCGCATCTGCTACTACTTCTGGCTGAGCGACGGCAACGAGGATACATATTATTACTCCGGGGAGTTCACGCTCTCGCCGTCCGTTGACAAGACCAGGTACTTCCAGTTCCCATATATCCGCCGCGAGGATATCGTATCGGTCCCGGAATGGGCAGTAAAGGCGATAATCTACCATGTCTTTCCCGACAGCTTCGCAACCGGGAAAAGGTATATCTCGGGAAAGGCCAGCGTAAGGACCGCTCCGTGCGGAGCCCCTTGCGAGAGCAGGCTGGGCGGCACCCTCCGGGGCATAATCGAGAACCTGGACTACATAAAGGACATTGGTGCAAACTGCATTTACCTGAACCCCGTTTTCACCGCGGGCTCTTACCATAAGTACGACACCATCGACTATTTTCCGTCGATCCTTGCCTCGGCACCATGGAGGACTTAAAAGAACTGGTGGCTTCATGCCATGAAGCGGGCATCCGCGTCATCCTGGACGGGGTTTTCAACCATTGCGGCTGGAATTTCTTTGCCTTCAGGGATGTCTGCGAGAAGGGCGAAGCGTCGGCCTACAAGGACTGGTTTTACCGACTGGAGTTTCCCGTGGATACCGAAAACCTGAATTACGCCGCGTTCGCCTATGTAAGGCAGATGCCAAAGCTGAATACCGGAAACCCCGAGGTAGTGGAATACCTGTGCAATGTGGGACGCTTCTGGATCCGTGAGGCAGGAATTGACGGATGGCGGCTGGATGTGGCCAACGAGGTGAACCATGATTTCTGGAGAGCCTTCAGGCGCGCGGTAAAATCTGAAAACCCCGAAGCTTTCCTCATCGCGGAAATCTGGGAGGACGCGGAGCAATGGCTGGGAGGCGACCAGTTCGACTCTGCCATGAACTACCGGTTCGCCGAAGTATGCAGGGCTTTCTTCGCAAGAAACGAGATCAGCGTGGACGAGTTTGAAAACCGTCTCGGGTACATGCGCATGCGCTATAAAAGTCCTATCACCAGGGTACAGATGAACCTGCTTGATTCCCATGACGTACCGCGTTTCCTTCACTTCTGCGGCGGCGATACCAGGCGTCTTAAGCTGGCCGTCCTTTTCCAGATGTGCTGGGAAGGCATACCATCTGTCTTTGCCGGCGATGAAAAGGGAATAACCGGATCCAGGGAAGAGGAGTACCGACAGGCCATGGTTTGGGAAGACACCCCGCAATCGGCGGAACTTACCGGCTTTTACAGGAAAATAACATCCATAAGAAAGGAAAATATGGATGAGTTTACGGGAGGCGTCAAGACTATCCTGAAGGATAACGGAAAGGGCATCTATGCCTTTTCACGGTACAGCAAGGACAGGGAGATCATGGTTGTCCTGAACAACAGTGATTTTGAGCGGCGGGTATACCTTCCCTGCCGGATTGGCAACCTGCAGGTGACAGATCTCTTAAGCGGAACCACCCTCGACTCAAGCGGCGGTATTATTGGGCTTACCCTTGGACCGGTCAGCGGTGCAGTGCTTGCCGGAGTGTAAGCCGGGCGGCCCGGGTTTTTGCATAAAGCAGCATACACGAAAGCAATGAATGGTCTCAGATATACCGGATAAGCTTTTGAGCCTCTTCAAAACCGGGGAACATGCCAACCCCGGTCATGGCAAAAAGGGCGGCGCCGAATGCCGCCTCCTCCTTATGCAGCGGCGTCTTTACAGGCAAACCAAACTTCCCGGACAGGATCGATTTCATGGCAGGATTCTTTCTTACGCCATTTCCGGCCGCGACCAGGTTCCTGAGCCTGAAGGAGCCGCCGGAAAGCACGGGCCTTGCCAGATCGTAAAGCTCCTGCGCCATGCCATCCATAAAGCCCCTCATCATGGCCTCGGGCGTAAAATTATCAAGACCGATATTTTCTATTCTCCCCCTCTCGCGTGGATCCGCCCTCGTCCCGGAAAAGCGGGTTGACACAATGAGAGGATCGCCGGTGGGCGATGTTCTTGAGAGAAGGTCGTCCATATAGGGATAGGCCGACTCGATCTCAACCCCTACCATCCGGGCAACCTCACGGAAGAAGTTCTCAAGAAGCGCATAGGCTCTTCCTCCGCATAGGGGCGCTCCTGTGACCAGGTTCATACCGTCCAGGTAGGGACGGACTTCCAGGCATTGATCGGAGGATACCTCATAATCGTCCGAAATGACAGATACCTGGCTTCCCGTGCCTATATTGACCAGCATTGTGTCCCTGTCCACCCCCGCCGAACCCAAGAAGCTGGCCTGGTTATCGCCAATGGCAACACAGACGGGTATGCCTTCTATCGTCTCTCCAACAACCACGGACCTTGATGTTACCTCAGGCAGAAGATCGGTATTGATGCCAAACCGCATTATAATATCCCTGTCAAAATCCCCCCGGGTCAGGTCAAAAAGGCCGAGGCCCGCCGCGTTTGATACATGCGTGACAGGCTGGGTTTTTCCTGTCATGCGCATGGCGACATAATCCTGGATGTTGCAGATTTTATATGATCCAGGCGAAATCTGCCCGGTCCGTTTATGATAGAAACAGGTGGTCAGCCCGAACCCGGAAGCCATCCTGTACGGGCTGTTTTCGGACAAATACTCCGCGAAGGATAACTGATCCCTGTATGGCAAATCGCCGCTTTGGTCCTGCCAGGTATACAGGGGGCTTATGGCTTTTCCTGAGCGGCTGGTATACAGGATGCCGTGCATCTGCCCGGTAATTCCGATGCAGGATACGGGGGAATACTTTCGTATTAGCTCTCCGCAAAGACCCTTTGAAATCTCAAGAATCCGGTCGGCGTCCTGTATTCTTTCATGGGAGTTCCCGGAAGGCATGAAGGCATTGGCCTCTGACAGGACCTCCAGGACCTCTCCCGTACCGGCGTCTACGGCGATGGCGCATATCTTTGTTGTTCCGATATCCAGTGAAACTACTGCCACGTCTCTACACTCCCAAATCGTTTTCTGTGCAAACCTCAATATGGTTATCCTTTAGCAGCCTGGCGGTTATGCCATAGCCTTCTGTCAGTTTTCCGGAGAAGGTGCCGTCATAAACCTGGCCGCAGCCGCAGGAAGGGCTCTTTGACTTCAGGATGGCCTTTTTAATGCCATAAGCCTTAGCTATGGCAAGAGTCTTTTCAGCCCCGACATAAAACTCTTTTGTCCGGTCTTCCCCATCCCTGCTTACTACTTTTATGCTCCCATCCTCCGATCTTACAATCTCAGAAGGAGTTCTGGGGATGGGAAGTCCCCCCAGCAGTTCGGGGCATACCGGAATAGCCTTGCCTTGCCTCACGAGCTCCGCTACCGCCTCGTTCCTGCAGTTTCTTCCGTCGTACCTGCAATTCTCTCCTGCCAGGCATGCGCTTACAAGGTAAATAGTACTCATCCTCCCGAAAACATTCTTCCGCGCGTGTTGGCGCGCACCGGCAGAGTTTTTGCCGGTTATTTCATAACAAATTATATAATACCCTGTTCAAATCGGACCGAATCGGTGTTATAATGTTGTAGCGCGGGGTATTAGCTCAGCTGGGAGAGCGTCGCGTTCGCAACGCGAAGGTCGGGGGTTCGAACCCCCTATGCTCCACCAATCTATCTGGAAAGCCTGATTTAATCAGGCTTTTCTGCATTTCCGGCATGTTTTGTCCGTATACGGACTTACGCCACTACATGGCCTGGATCCTTGTCAATCCCGCTTCAGCAGCGATCCTGAGGGCTTCGAGGTATTCCGAGTCGTATATCCTTCTTCCCGGCAGCGGATGTCCCATCGCTTTGTGGCAAGGCCCGTACTGCGACATTATGTTTACATAGGTATTCCACAAAATGCGGGCCGGCGCTGGCAACCACGGCCTTTTCCCGGGCTCCGCAAACTCCCTTTACGGGCTTATCAGCAGTCCCGTTATTTTGTAATGATCCGAAGCGCAGGGCATGGCGCCGCCTTCCGCATAATATGCACGGGGAAGCAAGTTTCCTGCTCCTTTTAAGCTTCTCCTCCCACTGCTTCTCGTCCAGGAACAGGTATACGGGGAATTGGGACTCTCGCGGCAATGTTTTCAAAAATCAACCTCCTTGCCGCAATTGCTTTAATAGTGCCGGCTGCAATTCAATAATAATCTCTTTGCCGGGCGCGGGTCAATTTTAATTGAGCCGTTATGTCAATAATCAATTATAATTAATTATAACGGACCAAAAAATAGTTTGTGGAGTTGACTCGCATGATAGGCAAAAATTCGATCCGCATAATTTACGGGGATAATCCCGGGAATATGGTAAAAGAATTGCTTGAAGCCATAAAACCCGAGGAAGAGATAGAAAAAAACGCCCTTATCGGAATAAAGCCGAATCTCGTTGTGGCAAAGCCCTCGAGTTCGGGAGCTACAACCACGCCCGAAATAGTGGCCGGAATAATCGAATATCTTAAGTTCAAAGGGCGCGACAACATAGTAATCATGGAAAGCTCCTGGGTAGGCGACAGGACATCGGAAGCCTTCAGGGTATGCGGATACGAGGAACTCTCCAGGAAATACAAGGTCCCCCTTGTTGACCTTCAAAAAGATAAATACAGGGAACATGAAATAAACGGAGTGCGCATAAGCATCTGCGATTACATGACAAAAGTCGATTATCTTGTAAACGTGCCGGTCCTGAAAGGCCATTGCCAGACCAATATGACCTGCGCCTTGAAGAATATGAAGGGCTGCATACCCAACTTTGAAAAAAGGCGGTTTCACACCATGGGTTTGCATAAGCCCATAGCATACCTGAACAGGCTCATAAGACAGGATCTCATAATCGTTGACGGCATGAACGGTGACCTTAGCTTTGAAGAAGGCGGCAACCCGGTACGGATGAACATGATAATCGCGGGAAAGGATCCCGTTCTTATTGACGCATACGCGGCGCATCTGATGGGCTTTGGCCTGGACGAAATCCCGTATATCGCAATTGCTGAAAGCATAGGAGCAGGATCCACAGACCTTGGAAATGCCGATATTGTTGAACTTAACAAGGATGCCCGGTCAGGGAAAATATCGCCATCACGAAGAGTTCAGCAATTGGCAGGGAATGTCGTCGAGGACAGCGCCTGCTCGGCCTGCTACGGCAGCCTTATCCATGCTTTGGAAAGGCTTAGTGACAAAGGCCTTTTAAAGAAACTGAAAGGAAGGATATGTATAGGCCAGGGATTCAGGAATAAGCGGTGTGAAGGGATAGGTATCGGCGCATGCACTTCGGGATTTGAAAAATACGTAAAGGGCTGCCCCCCAAGAGCCAGGGACATCGTAGAATACCTGGAAAGCCTGATTTGAGTATTGGAGGTCATTACAGTTGATGAAACCAGATGATTTTTATAAAACATTTGAGAACGATTTCGCATCATGGGCAAAAACAACAGATGATATAAGAGCTGCTTTTGTTGTGGGGTCAAGATCGCGTGTTGATCATCCCGCAGACGAATGGGCTGATTTGGATATTATTCTATATGCAAATAACAGTAACTTCTATTTGCACGATACTGGCTGGCTGCAAAGCCTCGGTAATATTTGGACGACATTTGTCTACCAGACTTCAAACGGTGAACCTGAGCGTCTGACCCTGTTTGAAGGCGGATACCAGGTTGACATAGTTTTTCTGGATAGCGGTAAACTTTACCAATTGGCTAATGACGGAATAATTCCGGAAAACTTTCGCAGGGGCGTAAGGGTATTAGTGGATAAGGATAATGTGGCCGGCTATATTATACCACCGGATTTCAAACCTCCTCCAAGTCCGCGAATTGACGGGAAAGCTTTTGTTCAGACAGTAAACATGTTTTTTTTCTGCTCCTTGTATGTAGCCAAGCAAATTGCACGGGGGGAACTGTGGACAGCAAAAACAAGGGAAAATGATCTCAGGGTACTGCTTCTTCAAATGATGGAATGGCATGCAAAGGCATTGCATGGCAGTGATTATGATGTCTGGCATGGAGGACGGTTTCTCCATGAATGGATTGATCAAGAGACATTAAAGGAACTAAAAAGTATTTTCTCTCAATATGAAAAAGCCGACAACTTAAGGGGATTGCTGGCATCAATCAGCCTGTTCCGGAGAATTTCCCTGGAAACAGCCAATATACTCAAGCTGGAATATCCGGCGGACACTGATATTCATATTTCAAACTGGATCAGGGAAAACATAGAATCCATTATTTAGGCCGATATAACCCTGGCATTGATCCGAAGAGCCTGAAACTGCCTGTCGTCAGCCACCGGGCCAAGGTCAGGAATAGTAAACAATTAGAAAGGGGATGACGGTCATGAAGTGTCCGTACTGCGGAAGCGAGATGAAGAAAGGAACCCTGAGAAGCCGTGGCTGCAATTTCTTTCTTCCGGATGGAGAAAAAACGCCGACCTTTTATACCAGGAAGTCACTGGCAAAACGCAACGCAATTCCTTTACCTCCGGATCCTATAGGCCGGAGCACTGTTTTCAATGACTGGCCTGCGGCTTATGCCTGCATGGAGTGCAGGAAGATAATCATAGGCTTTGGGAAAGCAGAGGAGGGTTAAAATGAACGGTATTAACGAAACAATCCAAAAGCAGCTTGAGCACCGGACGATCCGCGAATTTAAAGACCAGAAGATACCGGAAGAGGTCTTTATGCTGCTGATGGAAGTCGCAAGGCGCACGGCCTCATCCACAGGGATGCAGGCATGCTCGATCATCCGTGTTACAGATAAGGATCTGAAGAAAAAAATAGCTGAAATCTGCAACCAGGAATATGCCGCAAGGGCGCCTGAACTGCTGATTTTTATCGTTGACCAGTACAGGAATTACCGGATTGCGAAAGAGAAAAACTATACTGCGGAAACCGCAAGGGATATGGACAGGTTCTTTGCCGCTTTCACCGACGCGTGCATAACGGCCCAGAACGTTGTGACAGCCGCGGAATCCATGGGTTTGGGAACTGTGTATTTTGGCAGCATCCTCAATGACTCCGAAAAGATCTGCGAACTTCTGAAACTGCCCGAACTGACCTTCCCGGTAATTGGCCTGGGCATAGGATATCCGAACCAGAACCCCCAGCTCAAGCCCAGGATGGAGATGAGGCTCAGGGTTTTCGAAAACGCCTATTCCGCTTTTGACAATTACCTTTATGAAATTAAAGAATATGATGAGGAAATGCGCACCTACTATGATCTGAGGGATCCGGGCAGGCCCATGGACAGTTTCAGCAACCAGGTGGTAACAAGGTTAAAACAAGCAAATCCCAAACGCCAGGAAATCCTGAACGTGGTCCGCAAGCAAGGCTTCGACCTGATGGTAAAATAGGCTGAAAGCAAAAAAAGACCGGTGAGACCACCGAAAAAGCATCCTGTGGGGGGCCGCTGTATCGGGCTTTTTCGGTGGTCTCTGCCGCTTCTCCCTATTCTTCTTCCTCGTCCTGTAATGCGTCGTATCCTTCTTCTCCGGTCCTTATCTTGATAACGTTTTCCACGTCATATATGAAGATCTTGCCATCGCCCATGGTACCCGTGTACAGCGCCTTCTTGATTGTGTCCACCAGCGTTTCGACGGGTATCTTGCACACGACGATGTCAACCTGCACCTTTGGAAGGAGCCTTGTCTTAACCGGCGCGCCGCGGTAATACTCCATATGTCCTTTCTGCATGCCGTAGCCAAGGACGTTTGTGACCGTCAGGCCCGTGATGCCTATCTTGTCAAGAGCGGACTGCAGCGCAGTAAACTTATCCTGGTTCGTTATAACGGTTACCTTCGTCATCTTTGCGCCCGGACGGGACTTGTTTACAACCGGTATCGCGACTTCAGGCGATACTGTACCGGAAACGGGCTTCGGCGCCGCAACCGGAACAGGGCCAACCGGCGCGGTTACGTCTGCGCCGCCGTTGGCTGTAGCCATAATCGGAGCAACGATGGCGAAATCGGGATAAGCATGGTTCCCGTGTTCACCGATATCAAGACCCTGGATCTCCTCTTCGAGGCTGACACGGATGCCGACCGTCTTCTTGAGCAGGTACCATACCAGGGTACACGAGGCAAATGTAAATATACCTACGGCAATAACTCCGAGAGCCTCAACTCCGAGAAGCGACAGTCCGCCGCCGAAGAACAGGCCATTGACCGTGGAAAGGCTTGTAACGCCTTCTTCCGCAAAGAGACCGACACAGAGGGTTCCGAAAACGCCGCAGACCAGGTGAACCGAGATGGCGCCGACGGGATCGTCAACCTTTATACGGTCAAAAATGATTACAGAGAATACGACGATTATGCCGGCCAGCGCACCGATTATAAGCGCGCTCGGAACACTGACAAATGCGCATCCGCCGGTAATGCCCACAAGACCTGCCAGGCAGCCGTTGATGGTCATGCCCAGATCAGGCTTGCCGATGAAGATCCATGATGTGGCGGTAGCTGTAAGCACAGCCGCGATGGCGGCGGTATTGGTGGTAACAACGATATGTACAACATCGCTTGGGTTCTGGAAGCTCATCGTGGATCCGGGGTTGAACCCGAACCATCCAAGCCACAGTATGAAAAGGCCGATAACTGCCAGGGACATGCTGTGACCAGGAATCGCCTTGGGCTTTCCGTCCTTGTCATACTTGCCGTAACGGGGTCCGAGCATGATCGCACCGGCCAGGGCTCCCCAGCCGCCCACCGAGTGGACTACGGTATCTCCTGCGAAGTCCAGGAATCCAAGATTGCCAAGCCAGCCGCCTCCCCATATCCAGTGACCCACTATCGGGTAAATGACAAGGGTCAGCACAAAGGAAAACAGGATAAAGGAAATATACTTGACGCGTTCAGCAACCGCTCCTGATACAATGGTCGCCGCGGTGCCGCAGAAGACCAGCTGGAAGAAGAACTTGCCCCAGAACGGTACATTCGACGTGAGCGTGTCCGCATAGAAGTCCAGGTTGGCCCTGTTGAGTATTGACAGGTTTTGTGTTCCCACCAGCGGATTGTCTCCGCCGAACATGAGCCCCCAGCCAAGAAGCATGAAGCCCAGCGAGGAAACCGCGAAAACGATGAAGTTCTTCGAAAGGATGTTGACCGTGTTTTTTGATCGCGCAAAACCGGACTCAACCGCTGCGAAGCCGAGGTTCATAAAGAAAACCAATACTCCTGCGAATACCACCCATAGGGTATCGACTATCATTTCAGTGCTCATATTCAGACCTCCTTAAAAATTTAAGGCGTGTATTTTTCGCAGCATCGTGTGATGCTCACAAATACACGCCTTTGTGCCAAATAAAGGTTTTGACAGCAGGTTATTAATCTTTCATGGCAGGAAATCCATGCTTCCGTTCTGCGATTTCCCTGTTTCCGCCGGATGCGAAGCTTCGCATTAAAATCATACTTGCCTAAGTATACGGCATGCCTCCCGGAATAATCTTCACCTTCTCCCGGTAAAAAAACTTAAGGTGCTGTGGGCTTCTGCCCGCAGCACCTTTGCTGTTAAGAACATTATAGTCAAAGCTGTAAAAGATGTCAATCGCAACATTCACAAAGTTGAAGCCCGGAATGCATCAGTTTTTGCCATGAATGCACAAGCGGATCACGAGCGGCTGTCCGGCGCGCAAAGGGTCCTGTTCGACAGAAACCGCCAGTTTGCGCCTCGGGCATCGGCCGGGGTCCCGACCCCAGCGCAGAGGAAGTTATTTCGAGAAGCAAAATACAGGGCATTCCCTTCTTCTATATGCGGGGCGGATGCATACCTTTAAAAGAACAGAAGGGCCTGGACAAAATCATGCTGTCCATGTTCCTGAAAATGCTGAAAAGCGGCAGTGCCGGAAACGAAGGACACGAATAAATCATTTCGGTCATCGAAAACGGTTTTGACGGCGTATGCGAGGAAAACATCGAACCTGTGCTCAAGTGGCTTAAGGCAAGGGAAGGCCGGCAGCAATAAATGCCGCCGGCAAACTATTTACAATCCGGCGATGTGAATTATAATAGTAATATATTCCTTCCAACGTTTGGCACGGCTGTATTTTACGACATCCGAGGGTTTGCTTGATTGAGAAACAAGTGGCGGTTTCCGGGGGGTTAATGTGGATTTAAAAACCGTAACGCTGTTGCTGGCGATGGGTTCCTTTTTATACGGACTTCTGCTGGCATTTTTTAAACTTAACAGGAATAACCCGCAAAAAGTCCCTTTCTGGGGTATAGCCAAGATCCTTCAGGGTATTGGCACGCTGGTTCTATATCTTGGAACGGACACCTTTGACGGCCTTGCTTCGCTCGCTTTCGCCTTTATACTGCTGGGGTGCGCCTATGAAGCCTGGGCTGTCCTATACCTGTCCGGAAAACTCGTCCGGCGCCGCCTTCATCTTCTCACATCGGCCGGAATCATACTTGCATGCTCATTAACATTAATACTTGAGATACCCTACAAGACAGGGGTGTTTTTTCTCATACAAAGCGGTATCTACTTTTTGACCTGCCTGTTCCTTTTCAGGAAATCCGAGATGAGGTTCTCGATGAAATCCCTGCTGGCCGTATGCTATTGCCTGGCCGGCTTTGCATTCCTGCTGTGCGCTATCATCTGCCTCAGTTTCCCTGCCTACTCCATGGGCGCGCACAGGAATTTCGTGCTCACGGTTATACCCGGCGCGAGCTTTTTCATTTTCTTCGTTAGCGGCTTTATCCTGCTTACGCTCGCCAAGGAGAAAAGCGACATGCAGGTGCTTGAGATCCAGAAATCCTTGAAAGAAAGCGAATCACGGTTCCAGAAGATCGTGGAGACGGCCATTGAGGGCATCCTCATTTTCGACGGTTATTACAACATCACCTTTGCAAACGAGAACATGGCATCAATACTGGGATACACGGTCGATGAAATGCTCGGGATGCCATATGCCTTCTTCTTTCCCGAGGAACACATGGATATCTTCCATGAACAGGCATCACGCAGGAAAGAAGGCAAGGACTCGGTTTACGAATGCTGCCTCAAGAAAAAGAACGGACAGGTCAACTGGTTTCTGGTTTCCGCGAAGGCCCTGCTTGATGACCAAGGCAATTTCGAAGGATCCTTCGCCATGTTCACCGACATAAACGGAAGAAAGGAAATGGAGTTATTATTGGAGGAAACAAACCGCCGGCTCATGGAGCTGAGCAACACCGACAGCCTGACCGGGATCGCCAACAGGAGATCCTTCGACTCCGCCCTGGAACATGAGTATTACAGGCTCAAGCGTTCCAATTCCGAGCTATCGGTTATCATGCTCGACATCGACCATTTCAAGGAATACAACGATTACTACGGCCATGTCATGGGCGACGAATGCCTGCGCCAGGTAGGCAAGGTATTGACAGGCTGCGTCACCAGGTCGGTAGACCTGGCTGCCCGCTATGGAGGCGAGGAGTTTGCCTGTATACTTCCCGATACAGGTCTCCAGGGAGCCGTGGCTATCGCCGAATGTATCAGGCAGAGTATTCATGCCCTCAAGATGGAGCATAAACAATCTCCCGTTTCGGAGTTTGTCACCGCAAGTCTGGGCGTCGTCACGGTCAGGTATTCGGACAATATGTCCCCGCAAGACGTGGTTGAGATGGCCGACAGGCTGATGTACAAGGCCAAGCTTTCAGGCCGAAACAGGACGGAATACGCCGCCTTGTAAACCTCGGCGCTTCCTGAAGGTTTGCGCTGAATAATATATGGCTCTGTTAACTTAGTATGAAAAGAATGAGACCTAAAAGGACTCTAGTAGGCTCAAAAAGAAAAAAGCCTACAAATGGAATCGACTAAATGTAAAATAACACGAAAAGAAGTAATGCGCA
>Ga0134100_1000089_pt1 | contig 107915 bp, 93 predicted proteins | sample 11_taG_2_FD_94444 | JGI IMG/M metagenome (GOLD analysis project Ga0134100, IMG submission 94444) | Switchgrass degrading microbial communities from high solid loading bioreactors in New Hampshire, USA - 11_42_5_180_A3 metaG | ecosystem: Engineered > Bioreactor > Semi-continuous > Anaerobic >...
AAAACCTGAAAAATCTGGCAATAATTCTAGATAGAAAACAAAAATATTAACTATTTTTATAGGCTGAAATTCTTACCGGAGATAGTATATCCGGTTCCCATACACAAAAAACTTTTCAGACCCCTGAAAAATGAAGCTGGAATAAAAGTCTAAGAATTATTCGAGGTGAATCCGTTGACGAAACGTTACCACTCAACACCGCTTCTAGTGTTTTGCGCCAGCTCCTCCTCGCAGAACAGAAACTGCATATAGGCTGTTCGTACCTGAGGGTAGGCCGCTCTGGACACAGGTACACGCCGCCCCGACACGGTGACAAGCTCTCCTTGCCGCAACTCCTGTACCCACTGAAGGTTAACGATATAAGAGCGATGCACCTTTATAAAACTGGACTTTTTCAGCAGGGCATGCTCAAAGTCTGCCAGCTTGCCCGTTACCTTCCGCGTGTCGCCGTCTGTCAGATAAAAATACAGCTTTTTTGCACTGACTTCTATGTATTCTATTTTTCCATAAGGGAGACTGAATACGCTGGACTGGGTTTTGATGTGCAGGGCATCCTCAGGCTTTCTGAGGTCGTCCATCAGCCTGTCCAGAATCGGAAAGAGCTTTTCCTCTGAAGGGGGCTTTAAAAGATAATGGTACGCACGTACGCTGTAGCTCTCTACCGCATATTCCGGCGAGGAGGTAAGGAACACCATCTGTATCTGACTGTTGCGCTCTCGAATTTCGCGGGCAACTTGCATACCATTGATGCCGGGCATCAGCATATCCAGCAGGAGCAGATCGTAATCTCTATTGTCCATGGAGGACAAAAGTTCTATGGTATTCTGAAAACTCACATAAGAAAGCTCCGCTTTCCGGTCACGCCGATAGGATTCCAGCAGAGAAGCAATCTGCAACAAATCCCGACTATCATCGTCACAAATAGCAACCTTCAGCCACTCCACCTCCTCTCCTTTATTTACGTAATCATTTTATTATAATTTGGAACATTCTTCAAGAGCCCCAATGCTATTCAGGCCGAAATCCACTACCGCTCAGGCCAGAAACAGTTTTTTTTGTTGATTTTTCTGGTATTATGTCGTAAATGCCGAAAGGAAGGTGTGATGTCGCATGCCCACTTTAATAGCTTACTTTATTGCGGGCGCCTGCGCAGTGGGATTTGTGACTATCTGGTTTACAACTGCCCATGCCGAGCTGTCGGCAAAGCGAAATTGCCTTGCCGATCTTAATAAGCAGCTGTGCCTGCATGAAGAACTGTACGTCCAGGCAAGGGCTAGTCCCGATGTGCTGGCTGCCAATGGCATGCTGGAAACCAGCCGGATGCTCTGCCGTGAGGCGGCCAAAAGCTATAACCGCATTCTGCAAAAGCCAATGAACCGCATTCCGGCCCTGCTTATGGGTTTTCGGTCTGTGGGCGAGGAAAAAACAAGTAGAAAGAGGGTAGGACCAACGTGAAAAAAGAATTACCGGTGTCCTGCCTCAAAGAAGTGGATTGCCTATGTCAACAGCAAAATTAGGTGTCCTGTGATGACGAACTTCGCCGGGACATGGACCGAACAATCCATCTCAAAGCAAATTTAAAGAGAGCGAGGGGGAGAAAAGACAGATGAAGAAACGGATTATGAGTCTTTTCCTTTGCCTGTGTATGTTAATTACTCTGCTTCCCACCACGGCTTTTACGGCGCGGGGTGACAGCTTGAGTACGACAACCCGGACAGCAGGCGAAAAGGCAGAAAATCCTTTTACCGATGTAAAAGAATCCGACTGGTTTTACAGCGCGGTGCAGTATGCGCGTGAGAAGGGATTTTTCTCAGGTACTTCTGCGACCACCTTTGAACCAAACAGAACGATGACCCGCGGTATGTTTGTAACCGTTTTGGGGCGTATGGCAGGGGTAGACACCGCAGATTACAAAGGTGAATCTACCTTTTCTGACGTGGAGGCAGATGCCTACTATGCCCCCTATGTCGCATGGGCGGCAAAACACGGTATTACGACAGGTGTAGGCGAAGGCAAATTTGCACCTGACGAACTGATTAACCGCCAGCAGATGGCAGTATTCTTTGTACGCTATTTTGAGAGCTTCGGTGTGGATTATGACACCGGGACAAAAATCAGCACGACTCCGGCAGATATTGACAAGGTTGACGGTTATGCTAGGGATGCTGTTTTGAAGTTGTGGAGAACCGGCTTGCTGGCCGGCGACGGAGTGAATTTTGACCCTCTGGGCAATGCCAGCCGTGCACAGGCTGCAACGCTGTGTATGCGGATAGACGGGACTGTGAAAACCTGGTATAAGGAACCTGGTGTAGCCAAGGAGGAGAAACCAGTTGTCATACCGCCTTCTGATGATAGCTCTTCGGAAGATGAATCATCAGAAAACAGCTCTTCCGATGACAAGTCATCAAATGACAAATCATCCGGTGGCAAGTCATCAGGTGGCAGATCATCAGGCGGCGGTTCTTCCGGGGGCGGCTCTACAGTCTATTACAAAGTGACATTGACAGCGGGAGAAGAATCTGCAAGCAAGCTCTATTCCGCCGGAACTCTCCTGAGCACCATGCCTGTTCCTGTTCAGGAGAACGGAAAGGTGTTCCTGGGCTGGTATTATGACAGCGCCTTAAGCAGCATGGTGACCAGTACCGAAACCCTTTCAGGCGACCTGATCCTGTACGCGAAATTTGCCGAAGCCGTGTCACTGGCCGAGAAAGATCAGCTGAACTTCGTGACCAGGCAGGATGTTGATGAAAACTTCACCATCAGGATGAAGGCGGACAGTATACCTGTCTCCGGTAAGGATTTTATATTCCGCAACATTACCGACCCCTCTGTGACCAACGGAGCAGACGGAGTGGAGCAGGAGAGGGTTTCAGTCACCGGCAGCGCAGGCAGCTTTACTGTTGCTTCTGCCAACGGCGGCTTTACTCCCGGCCATACCTATCAGATCGAGCTGCTAAATGATGAGGTCACCTTTGCCGGCGAGGGAGAGGAAGTGCGCTACTACAACTTCATTATCAAAAAAGATGAAGTTATGAAACTGGAGCTTAGCAATGGAATAAAGTATATTCCGGCAGACGCCCTGTCTGAAACCGACCGTAAGAATGTGCTGGAATATGCCGGGCTGTATAAGGCAGTTACCGATGCCAAGGGTGAAACCAGCTATACAACAAACAGCGGTACCGGCAGTTTTACATATTCCGGCGACGGTATTATGGTGGGCGACACCATAGCCGTTTATACCGGTAAAGAGCCAGATAAGAGGACTGTAAAGGACAGTGGCACTGTGGCCTATGTCAAAATCACGCGCATCGACGGCACCACCTATTATTATCAGTCTGCCCAGGCGGAGGAGGTGCTGTTTACCCCCGATTTGCTACCTATCGACCTGGACAAAGGCGATGGGGTGGAAGAGGGGAACACGGTTGTCACCAACGGAAGCGGCAGCATCACCATTTCCACCAGCAAGTTGGATTTCTCTGATGCTAAATACGCCGATATGGGCTTGAGCGCCGATACGGTAGTGGAATCTGGTGATTATCTGAGCTTCTTTAATAACGGTGATTTTGGCGACGCGGATGCCAGTAAACAGGGATATGGCTTAATTACCGGCATTACTCGGAATGGTGAGTACACTATTATCACTTATGTAGCAGTAAGCGAAAAAGACGTGATGTCTGCCATGGAACTTTACAGCGAAAGTGAATTGACTGAAGAAGAAATCGATGTCGCCTATGATGAGCAGCTTATCCGTGAAGCGGTGGAATCCCAGCTCATGTCCAGCGGCTTTATCCAGGAGGCTGGTGAGTATCTGGCAGGTTTGGCTATTCAGACCGATGAGATCAAAGAAATCTTCGGCAGCGAAGATGACCTGACTTTGTCCGACTATATCATAACCTATAGCGACGGCACTCCCGTCAGCCAACATGACCTTGCTCTCATGGGCAACATTGTGGATAAAGAAGGCGGCATAGACATTAGTGTGTCCGTCAGTCCCCGTCTGGTCCACTTCGAAGGCAAACCGGGTGTTCGCGCGGAAGTGGCTGTGAAATACTCCTTTGATATTCAGAAAAAAGGCTCGGATAAAAAGGTGGAAGTGGAACTGACCGCCTTCTTCGAGCAGGAATTGGTCTTTGGTTTCAGCGTCAGCGGCGGCGCAGTGTGGAAAAAGAAATGGATATTCCCTTACATAGCAGACTACCGCATGACCGGCAACATTGACCTTGGTACATATACCGGCGTCGGCATTACCGCCACCGCCAAGCTGGCTGATGATGAAGAGCCAATGGGCATGTCCTGGCCCAAAAAGTCCAAGGAGGCTTTGGCCGCCCAAGACATCATCAATCTCAGCGAGTCCATCAAAAAGAAAATGAAGGCTGTGAAGACTGTACTTCCCGAGGACGAAGGCTCTGCTTCCGGCGATTTGGCCGAGAAGTACGCAGATTTTATGGAAGACGCCAACGAGGAGTGGATCGATCTGTTTGTGGTGAACTTGATCGACCTGCGAGGAGCAGTGGATCCCCTCCACATTCTCGCCTACGGCATCCAGGTGGACTTTGTGGTGTCCGCCAATTTGAACGTGGCACTCGGTTTGACCTTCCAGTATGAAAACTCCAAGCGCCATTCCTTCACATTGACTCTTAAGAGCAAGACGGCTGAAAGAGATTCTATCGACCTGAGCACCAACGGCTACCAGTTCGACTTATATGTCATGGGTACCCTGGGCATGCGCGCCGGCGTCAGAGCCAAAGTGTTGATGGGCCTATTCTCCACAAAACTGGACGGAATCGGATTACAGATTGAAGCTGGGGCTTATGTCCGGTTATGGGGATACTTCTATTACTCTGTGACGAACTATCAGGTAGAAGGTGTATGGGAAAAGAACAGCAGCGCATCCGGAGCAATGTTGGTGGAGATTGGCGCCTATCTGGATGTAAAATTTGTGGCCCAGGTTTTAAACGGCAAATACTCCTACGCCCCAACCATATACGCCGAAGAATGGCCTTTCTGGTCGGCGGGGCAGCGGGAGAATGTCTATGACTTCGCCTATGAGGAGGCTCCCACTTTCAATATCCAGAATGTAACCACTTACATTCTCCCAAGCACTATATTCGATATGAAGTGGATGGACTTGAAAACCGGTGACATAGGTGATGACGACGACCCCAGCATCAAAAACTTCGACGATACAACCGTCCATAACAACAAAGACGAAAAGTATTTCGCTGTGGAGTTGTCCAACCCTGCCTTTACATATAACCCAGCAAACAACCAGATTACCATCAGCCGAGACTCCGGAGAAAGTGATCTTACCTGTGAGATGAAGCTGACATGGAAAGGCGCTCCTTTGGCATTCTCCACAGAGACCCTCAGCCGTACCATTACGCTGAAATGGAACGATGTGGTCAATGGGAAAACCATTGTCTTTGAGACCAACGGTGGAAGCCCGGTGGATATGATTTGCAAGCTTGCCGGGGCAAACATTTCTGCGCTGAAACCTGCAAATCCTACCAGAACGGGATATGCTTTTGGCGGCTGGTACACCAACAGCGACTTTACAGGGATGGTTTATACTATCCCTGACACTATGCCTAATGAGAATTTGACCCTGTATGCTAAGTGGATTCCCGATAAGGCATCGTGTACCGTGGAGCACTACCAGAAAGGACTGGATGGCATGTATGTGCTTGCCGAGCGCCAGACCATGAGCGGAGTTACCAACCAGGATACTGACGCCCAGGCAATAAGCTATGAAGGCTTTACGCCCAAGGCTATCCAGCAAAAGACAATTTTGCCCGATAGCAGTACGGTGGTTCAGGTATATTATGAACGCAATAGTTATACCGTAACCTTCAACTATGGAGAGGAAGCGGGCAACAGAAGCGTGGCGATAAAGTACCCCATGGGTGCGAAAATAGAATGGAGCAGCCCTACAACCCCCGGTTACACCTTCCTGGGCTGGGATGAAACCGTTCCCGAGTTTATGCCCACCAGGGACTTGACCTTTACCGCCAGATGGAGTGCACGGACGGATACTATTTATACTGTAGAGCACTATCAGGAGAACAGCAACAACAGCAACAGCGGATACACCCTGGTTGAGCGGGAAATCCTTGAGGGGAAGACTGGAAGCAGCGTGACCCCCGATGTTAAGACATACGAAGGCTTTGCCGTGCCTGCAACCCAGAGTGTGGTCATCAAGGCTGACGGCTCCGCAGTGGTGAGGTATTACTACAACCGCAAAAGCTATACCTTGACCTATGTGCCGGGGAACGGTTAGGACAATGACGTATTTACCGTTAAGTTAGGCGATTTGATACCGCAGCGAAATGACCCTGTCAGAGCAGGTTATACTTTCGCAGGTTGGAAGGAAAATGATTCGGCAGCTTCTGTCCCGACTACCATGCCTGCAAGAAATGTCACTCTGAACGCACAGTGGAGTGTGAATCAATACACCATTACCTTTGACAGCAATGGCGGCAGCTACGTATCCCCCATTACTCAGGAGTACGGCACAACTGTTACCGAGCCCACACCGCCCAGCAGAACAGGATATACCTTTGCCGGATGGAAGCTGAATGATTTCTACTATACTTTCAGCACCATGCCAGCGGAAAATATCACCCTGATTGCCGAGTGGATAGCCGACGGCGATATCCTTTACAAGGTGGAACACTACCAGGAGGAACTGGACGGAAACTATCCTTCCATACCAAGCTATACGGAGAATTTGTACGACAGTACCGGAAATACCGTCACTGCAAACGCTAAGAATTTTACCGGCTTTACCTGTGACCCTGCTGCCAGCGGTACGGTTTCTTCCGGAACAGTGGCGGCGGATGGCAGCCTGGTATTAAAGCTGTACTACACCCGTAATAGTTACAATGTGGAATGGGATGGCAACGGAGTTAGTGTAGATACCTACGGAGCAACCACAGGCAATGTGAAGTATGGCGCGACCATTATCAAGCCGGCTAATAACCCAACCAGAGCAGGATATACCTTTAATGGCTGGTCCGGTTATGCCGAAAACATGACCATGCCGGCGGAAAATATCACCTTTACCGCCGAGTGGACAGCCAACCAATATACCATTAGCTTTGACGGTAACGGCGGCACGGTTGGCACAAGCTCTAAGGTTGTTTCTGCAGGCAGCGCTTACGGTGAACTTCCTGTTCCAACCTACGACGGACAATATTTCCTCGGTTGGTTTACATCAGCAAACGGTGGCACTAGAGTCATTAGCGCAAGCGATGTAGAGATTTTTGCCGACCACACCCTGTATGCCCATTGGACTGAAGCTTTTACAGGAGAAGTTGATGAGAGCGTGGAGCTCTATATTGCAGGAAAAAAGGTGACTACAGAAAACATGAACGACGTCCTCGGTGATGGCTCCGGCAGCGTGAAATTTGATCCCAGTACATTAAATATTACCGCAGGAATGATTTATAATGCGGGTACCTTGTACCTTAACAACGCGACCATAGAAGGTTTCTCCAGGGTGACCTTCAAATCCAACGAAATAAATGCAGCTATTTTCTGCAATGGAGGACTGACAATCGTCAACGAGGGTACCAGCACAGTGACAAATTCCTGTTATGCTGCTTCTACCGAGACCCAGGTATACGGTCTCTATACATACGACACCTTAAACTTTTACGGCACCGGTACTCTGACCTTCACCAGCGGTACGGGAGGTACCCAGTATAACTGCGGTATTCGGGCTGCTGCCAGAGGAGGTTACTTTTACATCGGCAAATCTACTAATGACGCAGACGGCCCCATAGTGAAAGCTTTTGCCGGTATTGCCGAAAGTGGAGGAAAGAGCTATGGCGTGGGTATTGGTGAGTTTACTGAACATTATGTTATCACACTGAAAAAAGGCGCCATCGAGGCTCATGGCCACGATTGCGCGGCATTCACCTCTTCGAAAGATGGTGTTAAATATATTGTCAAACAAGGTTCCGAGTTGCAGAGTGGGACAACAAAATATGAAACAATCATTGCCAGTGAAAACTATGATGGTAGCTCGGCAACTGAAGTACCATGTGATCAATACCGGAAATACAAGTATATCTATGTCGAAAATTTATAAAGCTTCAAACAGAGGCGGGAGAAAGCCCGTCTCTGTATCCGCAAGGGTAGGATGAGTACATGAAACTGCGTACATTTTTTGCTGCAATGCTGGTCGCCGTGCTCTTGGCTGTACCCGCTTTGGCCACTAAGGCTGAGGCGGTACGGCTAGCCGTTATCGATACCGGCATTTCCGAAAAAGCCGTCTCCCAGGAAAATTTGTCCCCTGGACGGAACTATATACTGCCCAACCAAAGCACTACCGATACGGTTGGCCACGGCACGGCGATAGCTTCTATCATTGTAGGCAGCGAGGCGGCAGGAATACAGGGACTTTGTCCGGAAGCGGTCCTGGTTCCCTTGGTCTATTACGGAAAAAGCGAAGACGACGAAACCGTCAAGGGTGACTGTGCCATGCTGGCGCAAATCATTAGGGAGGCTGTGGAGGTTTATGACTGTAAAATCCTCAATATAAGTTCCGGCGTTCTGACCGGTACGCCAGCTTTGCAGGATGCGGTGGCGTGGGCGGAGAAACAGGGGGCATTGATCGTTTCCAGTGCGGGAAACGACGGGAATGATACCGTTTACTATCCCGGCGCATACAACAGCGTTTTATGCGTGGGCGCTGCGGATAAAATGAACAGCGCTCCGGCAGACTTCTCCAACCGCCATGAGGCAGTGGATCTGTTGGCCCCCGGAGATAAGCTGCCCACAGCCACCATGAAAGGCAATCGCTTGCCGTCTTCCGGCACCAGCTTTGCCACGGCCTATATTTCAGGTGTTGCGGCTAAGCTGATGACAGAATATCCCCAACTGACAACAGAACAGGTACGGCAGATTCTCTATGCCTCTGCCACAGACTTCGGCACTACCGGATATGACAGGGATTCAGGCTGGGGCATTGTGAATCTGGATCAGGCACTTGTTTACGCACGGCAGGGCCGCCTGTTCCGGGATGTGGATCCGTCAAAATGGTACTTTGACGATGTGAATAAAGCGGTAAAACTCGGACTTGTGCAAGGTACGAGCGCGGTTACTTTTTCCCCGGATGAACCAGCGACCCGAGCCATGCTATGGACGATGCTCTACCGCTTGGAAGGACTAAAGCCTTTTGATAGTACTGCGATTTTGTATAGCAATGCCTTTGCGTGGACAACAGCCAATGGCATTTCCGACGGCACAAATCCCAATGGCACCATCACACGGGAACAGATGGCAACTATGTTGTATCGGTATGCCGAGGTTTTCGGCCATGATTTAAGTAAGCGGGCGGATTTAAGTAGATTCTCTGATGCCGAAAGCATCAGCTTCTACGCAAAGGATGCCCTCTCCTGGGCTGTTGCCAACGGACTCATCAGCGGAACGGATCCACAGACATTATCCCCGCAAGGCAGCGTTGCCAGATCTCAGGCGGTGGTGGTTTTAACACGGTTTTATGATTTGCTATTAGGTGGAGCAGAACATGCTCCACCTACTTTTTTTATTTGTATGCTCCAGCTACCATTTAGGCCGAAATTCACTACCGCTTTACTGCTGAAGGTATTGTAGCCGCATAACAAAATCCTATTCCGGCGCTACCCAAAGCTCCGGAAGTCAATAGCATAATCAAAGGATCTCTGGCTAAGCTGGACATTATGGGCCCGCCTCCCAAAAGAATCCCTCCGAAGGTGGAGATTAGTCGCGGGCCTTAGATAAAATCAACTTTTGAGATCATTTGCAGTTTCTAGGGCAGGGACCTAAATCTCTACCACTTTTCACTCTGGGAATGGGCAAAGGAAAATGCCGAGTACGGAATAAAGAATTGTTGCGAAATTAAAGATATTAAAATATTATCCCCTTGACTTTTACTATCAGTGATATTACTATTAGTAATAGTAAAAAGGAGGTGGGAGGATGTCCTCGATAGACTTAGCAATCCTTGGCATGGTGTTGGAAAAACCACAAAGCGCGTATGACCTACAAAAAGATGTAGACTACCATCAATTTTCACGCTGGACTAAGATAAGCGTTCCGTCTATTTATCGGAAAGTAATTCAGCTTAATGAAGAAGGTTATCTTCAGTGCAATATTGTCAAGGGAGATAAATTTGGCGATAAAGCAGTGTATTCTATCACAGAAAAAGGGCGCGTTTATTTTGAGGAACTTATGAATACTTACGCCAATCAGCAGGTATCATTTTTATTTGATTTCAATGTTGTCATTACCAATCTTAACAAAATAGGCAAGGAACAAGCTTTGGATTTAGTGAAGAAGTTAAGGAACAGCATTACCGCTTCGGCTAAATCCAATGATGAATATGCTGCTAAATATGCTGATATTCCGCTCGTTGGGAGAACCATTTTCGAGCAGCAGCGAATGCTCTACCATACTCTTTTAAAATGGCTTGATACATTTGAGAGCCAGTTCAGAGAAGATTGATATTATGGCAATAAAGAATATCCTAACCATTTTGTTTGAAAACCCTTTTTGGATAGGCTTATATGAGCGTATTGATGGTGACAAATATGAAGTCTGCAAAATAACTTTTGGTGCAGAGCCAAAGGATTATGAGGTATATGATTTCTTGCTTAAAAACTGGCATAAGCTGAAACTCAGTCCACCCGTTAAAATTGATAAAATTGAAGAACGAAAAATCAATCCAAAGCGCATGCAACGAGAAATCCATAGGCAATTGGAGAATAGAGGAATTGGTACAAAAGCACAGCAAGCATTAAAGTTACAACATGAACAGAGTAAAATTGAGAGAAAGACCAAAAGACGAGAGCAGAAAGAGGCTGAAAAGGAACGCAAATTTATTCTACGGCAGGAAAAGAAAAAAGCGAAGCACAAAGGGCGGTAGTGTCCCGGGACAAAATCCATAGTGAATACATACTGCTGCCGCAAGTAAGCAATAAGTACCAGCCAGGTCTGCCCAAGAAGATGAGAGTGATTGATCGAGCCATTGTGGAAATACATATAGGAAAATGGCACAGACGGCTGTGTACACAATATGTTATATGAAAAAAGCAATGATATAGTGCGAGCTTGATAGGGCGGGAGCCGGTTCCATGTCTTGTATGAGATGGGTTGGTATGGTAAAATGACCTAGAGGCGAAGCATAAGGCCAAGGCGTGCAAGACAGCTTAGTTCAAAGGAGTATATCACCTAATGCCTAAAGGGCATTAATCAACAGCAGACGCTGAAAGACATAGAGAATATTGAGGGTAAATATTATGTGGCCTATTATGAGCCCACGGAAAAGTATTATCATTACTGTATTATACAAGATGCGCTGGCTTGCTGCGCCCAAAGCATGGAGTTTGTGTGGGGGGACGGCAGACGAGTTTACCCGGACGAATATCCGGAAGAAAATGCGGAAATTATGGTGCAGGGTACCTTTGAAACCTATAGAGAAGATGGGGATGATAACCTGTACTTCCAGCTAAAAGACGCCACACTGGAAGTGATAAATAACTGAGTAGGTGAGGAACGGTTGCATAGATTAATCCGGCTGCGCGAAGCGGCTTGGGATTTTGAAAAAGAGTCTGACTCCGATTTCTCCGGGAATTTTTGCATAGCCGCTTATATATAAAGACGTGTTGAAGCTGAAATACATCCGGGGTTTTCGAACGGGAAATAGTGGGTATGATTGATATTTCCGAACCGGCGGTCAGAAAGCGGCTTGAAGCCTGAAGAAAATATGAGAGGTGTGAAAAAATTCTCATTTTTGTCACAAAAACCCTCTCTGATTTGTCTTTATTAGTGAAAAACAAATAAATAAAGGTACTAAAAACCAACTCTTGAATAAGTCAGAAATTAATTAGTAAGCAGTTGTTATTCACGCGGCGTTCGTTGCAAAATTGACTGAAAGTCCGTGCCTCCGACGATAGATAAAAACGAATGCTTCATACGATGCAAGGGTATTGATTGGCGTTAATTAATATACCCTTGCATCGGAGTAAACCGAAAAATGCCTTTAAGGCGCATGGTAAAGGCATTTTTCGGTTTGTTCAGCAAGTATTATGAAGAGCTTGAATAAAACATTTTACTTATTCCAAAGATGAGAACTTTTTACTATTTCTGTTTAATAAGAGGTGAGAATATGAATAAAACAAAGACACTCAGTTTATTTATCGTTATATTTATATTATTGACTGCAGTAATTGTAATGTTTTTTGTTGATTTCAACCGGCCGCCTTATGATTCTTATCTGTCAATTCATAATACCATCGTACTTATGAGGCAAATGGACTTGTTAACAGCAATTGTCAATAACAGGGAATATTATATAGAACCTGACTTGAATTTTTTAGAGGTACTTGATAAAAAAGAATGGAAAGAAGTAAAAGTGAAAAATGAACCGGAATCCAAATCAACATTAACTATCAAAATTCGTGATAACGGGCATGAATTAGTTTTCTTTCCTGATAAATCTTTGGCATTGATTGCCTATTGTGGCAAAACCAGTACAAGCAAAAAATGGTATAAAGTGCCTTCCGATACTTGTACTAACATAGAAAAATATATAGTTGAAAATGCGGTCCAAAGGCCATAAGTCTGGGCAGTTAAGATTCTTATCTGGCGTATAGTAACCTTTTAATATGGCATCCTCGACTCTGGACAGGGACAATGTGTTCAAGATTGCCGAAAGGGAATTGTAAATAATTGCCGGTTAAATATGGGTTTCACTTCTATTTCAGGGAAAATTTGATAAATTTTGGTATCAGGACCATAACAAAACTCCTCCTTAGGCATTATGTTGTTAATTCTTGCCAAGGAGGAGTTATTTCCATATCTCACCAACAAAATTTATATTGTATCCTCGTATTGACGGTCAATATGATTCACTTATAATTATAATTCCGGGACCACCCTTTCTCCCTTATTCAAAAACCTGATTAATATAGCGCACGCTTCCGCCCTGGTGGCATTTTTATGAAAACCAAAGCTTCCGTCGGGGAGGCCGGTAATGATACCCGAAGCAAATATTTTTGCAGCTATTTCCCTTTCCTCTGGATTAAGGGTTGCATAATCGGAAATCCTGGCTGAATATCTTTCCAAGTCTTCTATAGCCTTTTCTTCTTTCTCTGCCCTTAATATCATCCTGGCCATTTCTCCCCTGGTTATGGGTCTGTCATAATTATCGAATTCGTTCTTGTCTATTATTCCAAGCTCTATAGCTTTATTTATGTAATTCCTTGCCCAATAATCACCTTTTACTGTGTATAAATCATGTCCCATAGCCTTTATAAGTATTTTTATAAATTCTGCTACTCTGATATTTTCCATAGGTTTAAAGGTTTTATCCGGATAGCCGCTTATTAATCCGTCTTTAGCAAGCTTTGTTACGCTGTTATAAAACCAATCTGAAGTTTTTACGTCAGAGAAATTGGTATTGTTTCCCTCTTCTTTTGCCTTCAGATAATCTTTATCATACCAGAGTATCTGTCCTCTGATAAGAGACCAATATCCTTGGTAGTAGTTATTTATGCCTATAAAATCATTTAACACAATATTTATATCAGAAATGGAACTATAAAGGGTTCCTCCTTTGCTGAACAATGTCATTATCCAGCCGTTATACTGCTTCCCGTTAAAATATATTTTGGGCAAATCGTATGTTATAGTATCAAAGCGTTTAGGAAGCTCTTTCTTAAATTCTATCTTTATAACTCCTTTATTTGATTTGATTTCCATAACTTTCTTATTCATATCCACAGAAACCGAGTATCCCATGAACTCTAACATTTCCTTAACGGGTATGGCGGCTGTCCTGCCCTGGGAAAAATTATCACTATCCAAATAGGGCCTTTTTCCTTTTTCAAAAATTAGTTCACAATCATTATAATATGCCGGAATCTCGATTATCGGATCGTCATATAGTATTACCTCGTCAAGGTTATTCCGTTTAGCATACTTTTTATAAAAAATCCAGCATAATTCATCATAATTAATGTATATCTTTCCATTTATTCTTTTGGTATAAAACGTATCCATTACATTGTTAAGCTCAATACCATTGACTATTAAAGTATCCTCTTTTAGAGGAAAAATCACTTTATGGTCATACTTGGGATTTATTACTGTAACGTTACCCGTTTTCTCATCGTAGCTGTAAATACCGCCAAAATACTCGACTATGGGTTTCAGAGGTATCAGATAAGCGTAATGGTTTTTGTCTTCAAGCCAGTATTTGATTGGTTGAAAATCTGCAGGGAATTCTATGACTTTGTCGTTATCTTTTACGGTAAAGGTCTCATATGTTTGGGCATCGGCTCCGTAGGAAAAGCTGAAGTTAACACCTATAAAGCAAATAAGCAATAAAATTGTCAATGTTTTTTTCATAGATGTCCTCCTTCTGAAAAACCTGTTTTGCCAATTCTTCTTTAGTATAATGAGAAAAATATTTTATGTCAATTGAAGTAGACCGAATAAGACAGGATTTGAATAATATGTTACTGCCGTATTTGTCAGTGGTTGGGTTTTATAGCACATAAATTTGATGACCTTCAATATATAACTTGCAGGGGCGACGGTATATTGATGTGAAGCAATCCGCCTGAGGACCCGCTTAATTGCGTGCTCTGCGAATTATTCAAAGGTTTGGTATTGAACCTTTACAAGGAGCCTCGGTTATGCTGTTCTTTGGGGGCGATAATACGGCTATTGTAATGAAATAGCGAAAATATGGGCATTTGGGCGTTTAATCCTGTTTAACTCTTTTTGAGAGAGAAAGGTGTGCTTATGGAGAATCAAGAACATCCTAATTCAAAGGAGTGTAAGGCTTGTCTTAAAATATGAAATTCCTTTATATCCACATAGAGATTGTGTTGTTGACGATGAAATCGAATTATGACGAAAAATATCGAAAAAACGAGATTTTGCTATTGACATTCCGAAAGTTTTTTGGTACATTGTTAAAGTTGTAACAAACTGAGTTAATGTTATAACAAACTAAGTTAAAATTATAACAAACTGATTTAAAGAAATGACATTTGTATGGAGGGTTATTATGAGAGGATTTGCAATGAAAAAAATCGGTCAAGTTGGTTGGGTAGAAAAGGAAGTACCAAAATGCGGACCCCTTGATGCAATTTGCCGTCCAATAGCATTGGCTCCGTGTACATCGGATATTCATACTGTATATGAGGGTGCAGTAGGAGAACGCACCGACCTGATTCTTGGTCATGAAGCTGTCGGTGAAATTGTAGAGGTTGGAGAGCTTGTAAAAGACTTTAAAGTTGGAGATAAAGTTATTGCACCTGCTATTACACCGGATTGGGGTTCTTTAGAAGCACAACGCGGTTTTTCTATGCATTCAGGCGGCTGTCTTGGCGGCTGGAAGTTTTCAAACAATAAAGATGGCGTGTTCGCTGAGTTCTTCCATGTAAATGAGGCTGATGCAAATCTGGCATTATTACCGGAAGGCATTGATCCTGCTGAGGCTACAATGTTGTGTGACATGGTACCTACCGGATTCCATGGTGCAGAACTTGCTGAAGTTACTTTTGGAGAAGATGTATTAGTTATCGGTATAGGACCGGTTGGTCTTATGGCTGTAAAAGGTTCCGCTCTAAGGGGTGCCGGAAGAATCCTGGCTGTTGGAACCAGGCCAAATTGTGTCGCTCTTGCTAAAGAATATGGTGCAACAGATATTATAAGCTACAAGAATGGTCCTATTGATAAGCAGGTTATGGAATTAACAAATGGCAAAGGCGTTGATAAAGTCATCATTGCAGGCGGAGATGTGGATACCTTTATCGAAGCCGTAAATTGTGTAAAGCCAGGCGGAATTATTTCTAACGTAAATTATTTAGGCAGCGGCGACTTTGTAAAAATCCCTAGGGTAGCGTGGGGAGTAGGAATGAGCCATATTAGGATTGTCGGTGGGTTAATGCCTGCAGGCCGTATGCGTACCGAACGCCTTGCAAATCTCATGAAAACCGGCAGACTTGATGTGTCGGGCATGCTTACACATAAATTTGAAGGTTTTGATAATATCCCGCAGGCTTTAGAGCTTATGAGGACTAAGCCGAGTGATTTAATCAAGCCGGTTATCACCATATCCTACTAAATAATAACTTATAAACGTATATATAAAACTTTTTGATATTGAACGATAATACATCTTAAAATGTTAAAATGAACTGCACACCTTTAAAGTTAAACGGTATGGTATACCGAAGATAGCTTTAAAGGTGTTTTCTATTACTATAAAGGAAAACTAATATGAAATGCTTTGTGCTTCGTAAAAGAGAGCTGTGAGAACCATCCTAATACTGTGTATGTCCTTACCTCTGCCGTTCTCTGTGGAGCCGGCGGCAGAGACAACCTGAAGCGGAACTAAAGAAAAATTTAAATAAGTTGACATGAACAGGTGCCATGACATATTATTATATATCATTATATTCAACTACCATACGATTTATAGCTGATGACGAATTTGGTTATTTAATTTAATGAATTTGCAGAAATAGTTGTCTTTGGTGAGGGGATTTGACATGAGGTGAAAAAATGAGCCTGGAAAATAATATAATCCTGAATATATATTCTATTGCGGTAGTCCTAATTATTTGTTTTCATGCGTTAAAATTTTTTGAAAAGGATTCTTTGTCGGACAAACTTTATCTGCTAATATCATATATCACTGTTTTGATGTTAGGCGTAGACATATTAAGCAGGTTTGATGGTAATACCTCTGTAATTTATGTTGTATTCAATCATGTTGGGAATTTCCTGATTTTTCTTATGAACCCGGTTTTACCGTCGTTGTGGGTAGCATATGTCGACTTTCAGGTATTTCGTGATGAAAGAAGAATCAGGCGGTTGTTTTACCCTCTTTGTATCATTAACGCAATTAACGTTGTCACTCTAATATTATCTCAGGTTTTTGGCTGGTTTTACTATATCGATTCGAATAATGTATATCATAGAGGCCCCTTCTTTTTTTCCCGGCTTTTATCACAATTATGTTGATGCTTATAGCTTTTGTAATGATAATTGGAAACCGAAAAAATTTGGGGAAAAAAAGTTTCTTCTCACTTATATTTTTTGCAATTCCTCCATCTATCAGTATCATACTTCAAATTGCATTCTATGGAATATCACTCATTCTGAACGGTGTTGTTCTTTCCTTGCTGGTAGTATTTTTAAACATTCAGAATCACAGCATGTACACCGATCATCTGACAGGAGTAAGCAATCGAAGAAAACTTGACGCATATTTAAAGCAAAAAGTTAGTTTGAGCAGCAAAGAAAAGGGCTTTTCTGCTATTTTAATAGATATAAATAACTTTAAATATATTAACGATACCTATGGGCATGACATAGGGGATGATGCATTGGAGACCACGGCAAAATTACTTAAAAGCTGCCTTCGAAGCGGTGACTTTATAGCCAGGTTCGGCGGTGATGAATTTTGCATCATTGTGGATATATTAGACAAAAATGATTTGGAAGCGTTAGTCTGTAGAATTAAAAACTGTTTTGAAAAGTATAACAAGTCTGGTTCCCGGCCTTACGAGCTTGGATTCAGTGTGGGTTACGCGGTATATGACTGCCAATCCAATAAGAGCGCGGCGGAATTTCTAAAACAGATTGACATGTTGATGTATGAAAACAAACAGGCTTATAAAAGTAAGTTTCATGAAACTTTGTAATTGCATACCGAAGAACCAGCAGTTTTGCCATCATTTCAGGTTCTTTGGCTGGCCTACCATAATATTTGCAGTAGAGTTTTCTGACACCTTATTGGTAAAACTGAAATCAACTGCAATATCCTGACTTGTTCTCATGGAAGCGCTGCTGAGTCAGCTCTTTCGTGCCTCCGCATTGTGCCAAAGGCGTCCGTGGGTTTGGTTTAAATTTCTGAAAATCGCACTCGAGCATCGCCAGGATACCTGTTTACCGTAAAGTACAACCTCAGCCGTTCATGCACATTATGCATTGATTTGCAGCCATGGTGCCCGTCCTTGCTTCGGATAAAATACCTGCTTCTAGGGAGGTGTAGTTTACAAGCCGATAAACTGAAGATATAATGTACTTAGATACCAAAGCACTTAATGGCAATGGAATATCAGACATAGTTAACAGATGTGCCAGAGCATCTGCTGTATTCTGTACGTTTACTTCCGAACCTGTGATCAAAGCTACGGATATGTACATTAAGTCGTTAAAGGATTGCGAGCCTGCGGGTGTTGTGAATTATACAAGAAGGCAGGTGAGATAGGAAAAATATTTGGAAATTGCACTCAATGAAATATACGGTGGCAATAAGACCGTAGCTGAAGCCTTGAAAGATGCAGAAGATAAAACCTAAAATGCTCTTGGTAAATAGAAGCAATCACAAAACTCAGTCTAACAGCCAGCTTTTAACTACCTCCTGAGAAAACTAATATGTTTAACAAAATATGAAACGAGGTGTAATGCTCATGACGTCACGTGAAAGGGTCCGGTTAGCCCTCAACCACAATGAACCTGATAAGGTGCCTTGTGATTTAGATGCTTCCTTAGTTTCCGGTATTCACTGTAAAGCACTGCGCAATCTTAGATTAAGTTTAGGACTGGAAGATCATTTGGTAAAACTAAGGGAACCTACACTTATGTTAGGAGAAGTTGAGGAGGATCTAAGAAAGGAACTGGGCATTGATGTTGTCGGCTTATATCCCCCTTATGAAATTTTGGGATATAAGAATACAGGCTGGAAAATCTGGGAACTCCCGGATGGAATGAAGGTGCAGGTGGCAGAGGGGTTTAATGTCACATATGATGAGCATGGAGCTATATATGCTTATCCAAAGGGAGATACATCGCTGTCTCCAAGCATGAAGATGCCCAGCAATGGATTATATTTTGATAATATTATCAGACAGCAGAATATTGACGATCACGATTTTGTTGCAAGAGTCGACTACGCAGAAGATTTCAAATTACTGTCCGATGAAGATTGCCGGTATTATGAGAAAGTATCCAAAGAGCTATATGAAGGAACGGATTATGCCATATTTGGAAATTTGTTTCCGGCAGGACTTGGCGACTTTTATCATGTTCCGGGCCCATCCCTTGATAAACCAAAAGGTATAAGAGATATTGAAGAATGGATGATGGCTCATTTGATTCACCCGGATTACATTAAAGAGTGTTTTGAACTGCAGACGGAAATTGGCTTGAAAAATCTTGAGATGTACCGTCAAGCTGTCGGTGATAGAATAGATATCATTGGGATGACAGGTACTGATTTTGGTATTCAGCATGGACTTATGATTTCGCGGGAGTGTTATAGAGAATTCTATAAGCCCTACCATAAAAAAATGAATGATTGGGTACATAAACATACCGGCTGGAAGACTTTTATGCATTCATGCGGGTCTATAATTGATATTATGGATGATATCATTGAGGCAGGCTTTGATATAATAAATCCCGTCCAGATTTCTGCTGACAGGATGGAGCCTGCCACATTAAAAGAAAAGTACGGAGATAAATTGGTTTTCTGGGGCGGAGCTGTTAATCCGCAGAAAACGATGCCTTTTGGAATGGCTGAGGAAGTATATGAAGAAGCAAAGCAGAATATTGAGATTTTTTCCAAAGGAGGAGGCTTTATTTGTGGAAACGTACACAATATTCAGGCGTTTACCCCTGCGGAAAACATAATCGCGCTTTTTAAAGCTGCGAAAGCTCAATGAGCAAAGAGGCTTTTTCGGCAGTCTTGAACCGTCCTTTGTCCTAAATAAGAAAGAGGGAAAAAGCTGACCTGTCAGCCGGGAGGATTGGTGCTGTTGTCGGTTTGAGCAAGGATAATGTGAATGAGAACAGGACACAGAGCCGTTCCCTGTCCTATGATAAAAAGGAGGAAGCCGCAGAAAACAGCGGCTTCCTTTCTTTTTATGCCTCGTAGCCGTCAATGACGGCGTCGGAGAGTGGGGGCCATTTATTTCGAAAGCATGCTGTAAAGCACCTGGGCCATCTCCGCCCTGGTGGTGTCCTTCGGCAGGAGCCTGCTTCCGCACCACAATGCTTTCCGGGTTCCGGAGTTCTTCCGCCGTCGGCGTGTAGGGTATGGACACCGTAACCGACGCATCGGGATTGTTCCATTCAACCTGCTTGCCGTCCAATGTCAGGGTCAGCTGTACAAGAGGCCGGTCGCCGATGGCTGTCTGCACCTCGGCAGGCAGGCTGGACTTATCTCCCTGACCAATCGTAATCTCTGTTTGTTTCCCTGCCGTTCCCGGCATACTCGCCAGCATACCGGAGAGGACGGTGATACTGCCCACAGCGGTGGAGACAGTCATTTCACGGTGTAGGAGCTCACGCCGGGTATGGTGGGTAACGTGAGGACTGTTGTTCCCGTGCCGCTAAAAATATCCTCTGCCGGGGTTCGCAGGTCTGTTACCGCGTTACCGGTTTGCGTATTGACATTAACGGGCAAGCTGGTTTCTGAAGTACTGATCCCGGAAACGGTAGCCTTGTTGGTTAGGGTGGCAGGAGTAGTGCTGCTTCCGCTGTCTCCGCCGCCGCTGCCGGAACCTGTAACCGTTACATTTACCGTCTTAAAATGAGTCACGCCGCTTACCACCGCAGTAAGGGTATGTTCACCAGCCGTGGTAACTCTGACTGGAACAAGGGCCTCTTCACTGTCAAAATCACTGTCGCCAAAATAAACCAGCTCCCTCTGGTTGGTGATTACGATGACAGGGTGGCTTCCGTTCAAAAGACCACCGTTGGAATCTTTAGCATCGCTTATTCGCAGGTCAAAGATTTGGCCTGCGGTCTTGTTGTCGGGCTCCGCCTGTTGAGCAATGAAGCCGAACCGGTCGAAATTAGTGGCGGCATCCAGCTTGATAAGCGGCAAATAATTGCCCATGCTGTCTACAGCTAGGAAATAGACATCATATGGGGTATTGTAATCCAGGCCGGTAGTGTGAACGGTCTTTTCCTTTCCCCCTTGGACGCTGATACTTCCGTAACGGGCGGAGGATAAAAGATCTTTAGCAGCGCTCAGGTTGCTGGTGATATATCCATAAGGGTCAATTTGGAATTCCGGATGAAATGCTGTACCGTCGTCCTCTACCTTATAATCACGGAGCATACACGGTAGTGTATTCATCCACTTTGATTTTCAGTCTGAAACTGCTGCCTGTGGCCCGGTCATATCCGGGGTAGCCCGTGGCAAAGACCGGCGGGACCCCATCACGTTCAACCGTCTGCCAGGACAGGTAGGGGTAATTGCTTCCTTCCGAGATCTTTCATGTATTGATAAAATCCCAACCGTCAAAAGTCTCCTTGGTTTTCATCTTCCAGTATGACGTCTTTTATAATAACATCATTCCTATGAACAGAGACAAATCCGAACAGCCCGACATTAGCTTCTCCCGGCTGGTTGATGCGCAGGTTACGAATGGTATGACCGTCACCGTCAAAAGTACCACTAAAATAATGAATGGGCCACCAGTTTTCGTACCTCGACAGGTCGATGTCGGCCTCCAGCTTGTAATGGACCGAAAGGTCACTTCTTATTGCGTAAAATTGTTCTGGGGTGGTGATGATGTAGGGTTTCCCGGTGACCCGTCACCACCCGAAAAGCCCGCCGCCTGCGCCCTTACCGGCAGGCCAAGAAATGCCGCCGCCAGCAGAAAGCTCAACAGCAGGAAGCGGGGACGTAAAGTCGCCAATAGCTTCCTCACAAAATACCTTCCTCGTCCTAAGGTTTTGCAATTTGCTCCCAGGAAAGCAAGGCTGCGGACTGCCTGTCTCAATTATATACAGCCGACTACCACCAAAAGCGCCACCAAAATAAAAGCTTTTGAATTTTTTTGGAAAAGGCCGGGGAAAAAGGCAAAGAGGCCAAAGGGCGGCTGTTGCTTTGTGGTGAGTGGCATTCAGCATTGAGGAGAGAAGGCTGCAGGGGCATAATGATATTATTCTCTTAAGCGTATATGATTAATTGAAGTGCCTGCATAAAGGGTTATAAGCATTGATGAAATGTTTGATACAGAAGAAAGCGGCAGAGGAATGGGGGGTATCCATATAAACCCGAATTTAACAGTCCGCTTTCAGCTTCTTGAAAACCGGCCATGATGGCATGGACGAGACAGAACAACCAAAGATAAGGCGAAGAAGGGGTTAGGCAGCGTCCCATGTCTGTACACATTATGTCAATCTTTTGTGCTTAGCAAATAACATTATGTGTGTTATAATAAAGATGAAAGGGGAGCCATTTTATGAAAAAGTTTCTATCTATGCTACCCATATCTGTGATGCTTGCTTCGCTGTTTGTAGTATGTTCGCCACAGCATACTCCAGGGCAGGCCGACAAGGAGCCTGCAAACACAAAGTCTCCGGCTGCTGAAGAAAAGAAGACGGATGAAAATGGCTGAAGAGGCTAATATATTTGTTCCGGTGTAGATTACGACATTCCTGGTGCAGAGAAACTTGCTTATTCAAACCATGGACCTTGTTAAGAAGGGGGGATATGGAAGGCCCTGTTGTTACATCCTTCTACAACTATGGAAATCAGGCTGCTTACCGGCCCTATCAGCATATTGCTGAAGGAAAGAAGCCGAAAAGGCTAACAATGACGCCGGTACTGTTATGGTTACATAAAGAAAATCCGGATACTTACGGTCCTTCCTTAAAGGTTAAAGCAGATTTAAGGTAGGCCCGACGGTTATACAATATGATGACAGTGCAGGGGGAGACTGTATTGTCGTTATAAAAGCAAGAGGGATGTGATTCAGGCGAAGCAGGGTAAATGGACAAGCCGGGCAAATGACAGTGTTAAGGCTTATTTTTACAGCAACAGCGATGAAGGCTGCATATAGGAACCTTGCAGTCTGGCAAAAAGAGGAGGAGGTTAAATAAACGGATATGAAGGAATCATGAGGGTTCTAAAAGGCGAAAAACCGATAAGGTAAATCGGTAATGTTCGTACCCCTTGATCCATCCGGGGTTTTCCACTTTGGAGGCACCGGAACAAAAAGAGGGGAAACCGAAGATGTATTAAAGGTGTTCAAGGATGTAGGACCGGTTATAAGAGCAGGATGTGCGCTGCCTCCTGATACTTCCGGAGGGAGAATATATGTATTTTTATAAGAACGGTAAGGGAGAAAGGCATATGAAGAGATATATTATCAGAAAGCTTCATGGGAACATGGCTATAGACGGTAATGTGGAAAAAGAACAGTGGAAAGATGTTGAAGAGGCCAAGCTGTGTGATGCTGTTACAGGCGGGCCGCCCCGGCAGGCTACGAGTTTTAAGCTTATGTGGGACAATGATTTCCTTTATGTTGCCTTTAAATGCTCAGACACACACGTTAATGCAGCAATGAAGGACTTTGATGATTTGCTGTACAATGAAGAAGTTGTTGAGCTTTTTATTGATGATAACTGCGATTTGAAGGGTTACATAGAAATTGTAGTAAATCCTCTGAACGCCGTTTTGCATTACTTCATACTTAATGACCTGAAGGGAAGGTTTCAGAGCTATGCAAGGCTTCAAAACAACATTATAAGCTCGGTAAAACATGATAAGGAAAACGGCGTCGTTTACTATGAAATTGCCGTACCGATGAGGGAATTTGTGACGGCTCCCAATATTCCTCCCAAAGAGGGGGACAGATGGCTTATCAACGTGTACAGGATAGATAGGCCATCTTCTGAAGACGTTGAATACAGTGCATGGTCGGGTACCGGTGTACCGAATTTTCATGTTCCGGAGAGCTTCGGAGAAGTCATATTCATGGAATGAGGCCTTTTGTTTAAAAAGAGGTTGTTCAAAAAAACGGCTCCTTTTTTCCTCTTACCATTCAGGTTGAAATTCACTACCACTCGGGTTAAAAACTGTTTTTTTGGCAAATTTTATGGTATTATATTAATTATAATCATTAAATGAAAAAAGAGGTATGATGCTTTCAGGCTGTGGAGGAGGAAGGCAGTTGGCCGTAAGCTTTCAATTTTGTAAAGTTAGAGTGAGGATAGCATGAATAATACGAGGATCTTTATGCTGCATTATGCTTTTGAAAAATCTATTGCTGCTTTATTAGGGAAGAAATCCGACGAAAGTCTTCAAGTTATATTTAATGAAGGATCTGCCCTTTTAAAATTTAAACCGGAGGATCCTGTGGTGGTTTGTATTCCTGCGGATAATACATGTTCTATTAAATCAGGAGATATTAACCGTATCATTGACGAGGAAAAAACGGTTTTAATAAAACTTGACGAGACGGTAAATGCGCAAATGCAAAGCGGGAGGAAATTCAAGAGGTATCCTGCGTCTCAGTTTTGCTATGTCAAAGATGTTTACACCAAAAAGAGGGGAACCGGCGTTATTAAAAACATAAGCAGTCACGGACTGCTTCTGCTTTCAAAAACAGATTTTAATGTTGATGATGTTATCGAAACAAGTTTTTACTTTGGCACTACCATGTACTTTATTGAAGGAAGGATTGTAAGGAAGGCCGAAGGAAAAGAATACCGGGGATACGGTATATCGGTCAAATACACGGATTTTCCTTCTTTAAAAAACATCAGAGAATTTATGATAATGTATCAGAGTGAATTCATTAAAAGCATGGATGCCAATTTGGTCAATCAGGCAAGCGGCATGGATTTTATTTTTGATTTGTTTGAGAAATCAAATGCGAGTGAAAGGATAAACGATGCAGTATTAAAGTTTAATGAGATACTAAAAAGACACAGGTGAATTGAGATGGTTTCAGGTGTGCCAAGGAATTAGCCGGACAAACATTTTTCACAGAGGGTTGTTTTTATGACTGAAAAATACGTTTTTAGCATACTTGAATGCCCTGATGGTTATGAGATCGCCGATGATGTATTCAGCAAATACGGCAGTATGATTGTCGGTAAAAACACAATAGTAAATGAATATATAAGGCAAAAATTAATGAATTTCAATGTGGACAGGATTGCTGTATTTAAACCGGCATCACCGAAGGATTCTGTCGATAACCCAAAAACGGCTTATATTGAAACCAAAAAAAGATACCTGAAGAGTATTAATTCGGTCAAGGCTGTTATTAACGACCTTGCTGCAGGCAGAGGGCTTGATTATGAGAAAATTAACGAGATATCCGGTTCTTTCTATAAAAATATGTCCAGCAATTTTGCCCTGATTGAATGCCTGAATCAGGTAAAAGATGCTGATGAATATACATATTATCATTGCATAAATGTTTCCCTGTATTCGATGCTGATCGGCAGGTGGCTTAAGCTTCCTGAGGATGAGATCAAGCTTCTTATGAATGCCGGTATTTTGCATGATGTGGGCAAGTCAAAAGTACCTATGGAAATATTGAACAAACGTGGACCTTTAAACCAGAAAGAGTTTGACGTTATCAAGAAACATTCCATATACGGGTTTGAGATAATAAAAGATATCCCGGACATTAATAAGAAAGTTAAAAGTGCGGTGTTGATGCACCATGAAAAGGGAAACGGTACAGGTTACCCTTTCGGCGTCAGCGGGGAAGGCATCAACTATTTTGCCAAAATAATATCCATAGCGGATGTGTTTGACGCTCTGACCTCAGAACGCGTTTACAAGAGCAGGCTGACTCCCTTCGATACTTTCAGGGAATTTGAAAGGATGGGCCTGGGAGAGGGCCATTATGACCCTGGCATCCTGCTCACCTTTCTCTATAACATTTCGCAATATTATGTGGGGTCGAAGGTGATGATGAATACGGGCAAAGTAGGCGAAATTATATACATACCGCCGCACAATATTTCGAGCCCGGTGGTCAGGGTTGAAGATGACTACATAGATCTGTCCGTCCGAAAGGGCATGAAGATCGTCGAGATGCTGTAATATTTGTGAAAAGCGGCCCTGCTGTTCTGTCCGCTATTACTTTCGATAGCCGCGTTTATGGCGGACTTTTACATTTGGGGGACGATATGCGCCTTGTCCTTCGTCGCGGCCTTGACTTTCTTTGTGTTTTTTATTATGGGAGAAAAGAAGAAGTTTTCCCAAACTGTTCTGCGGTACGGCGGTTTATGGCAACGCATGACATTGGCTTTTTGCTACTTACCTTTCTTATCGTTTGGAATAAGCGGACTTCTACAGGCTTTTTAGCATGAAAGGGATTTTGCGAAAGCAGGCCATTTGCAGGAATGCATACATTCGAAAAAAGGCAGCAGGGATTTATTCCGGGATTCGATGACTGCCGGTGATTGAAAGCTGAAAAATTATTTTTACGATGAGACATTAATTATTGATGATCGATTTCAAATTTGATACAATTCATTTGATACAATTCAACTGATATTGACAATATGTTCGGATTTATTCCATTATTTTAATTAATTTTGTGATGAGGTAAGACGGTATGAGGAAAATAAGTACAAAAATTATTGCGTTATTGGGATTGCTGGTGTTTTTTATATGCGCCGGTTTAGGGCTGGTGGCATATATAACATCTTATAATTCATTAGTAGGCGTTTTGAAGGAAACCATGCCGAAAGTTGCCACGGAGGCATCGTTAACTATAGAAGATTCAATACAAAATCAGCTTAACACATTGAATATTATAGCATCATTAGACTACATGAACATATTAAATGAGCCTGGTGCGGATAATTCCAGAGTAAGGGCTATTATGTCGGATGAAGTAAAAAGGTCAGGACACAGGCAAATGATATTGGTCGACAAAAAGGGGAAGGCTTTATTTGATGACGGTACGGTTGCAGACCTGAGCAGCAATCCGATATTCGAGAAGGCCCTGTCGGGAGAGGAATTTGTCACAGAACCTATGCTGGATAATAAAGGGGAAGGCATCATCATGGTATATGCCGTTCCTGTAAAAATAAACGGCGAAATAGCAGGTGTGTTAATGGCTGTCAGAGACGGCCTGGAGTTGAGCCAATTTGCCGAGAGAATTAAGTTTGGAAAGACAGGAGAGGCTTTTATTATAAATAGTCAGGGACGAACCATCGCTCATGCGGATAAAAACATTCTGCTGGAAATCATAAAAATTGCCAGGTCAAAGGTTTCTTCTGAGTCCGCCGACACTAGTACAACCGACGCAATATCTTCGTCAACCGTTAGCTCCGACGCAATATCTTCAGCAACCGTCAGTTCCCAAACATCTGATACAGTTTCTTCCGCCACAGTTAGAGACGATGAGAACGGCACAAAGGAAAATACCTCTTCCCAATCGAAAGACACAGGAAGCGTAGCCCAGGAACTAGGATTTGAAGGGTTTAGCGAGGTACAGAAACAAATGACTGAGGGGAAGAGGGGCTTCGGAGAATATAAATTTCATGGTGTTTCTAAAGTTTCAGGATACGCACCGCTTGAGAAGTATGGCTGGGCCATTGCCATCGCAGTCGACAAAGAAGAAATGTTATCAGGACTGGCAGAACTGAAACGGACTTTCTTGCTTATATCCTTTATATTTCTGCTGACGGGGTTTGAGGTTGCGTATTTTATAGGGAAAGGCATTTCCACGCCTATAACCCATCTGTCAAACGAGTGCAATATAATGTCTAATGGAGATTTTTCAAGGGTCATGAAAGAAAAGTATACGAAAAGGAGTGATGAAATAGGTGATTTGGCCAGGGCTTTCAATAACATCAATGTGAAGGTTTCAAGGATAATACGAAATGTTATTGAAGAGGCCAGCAGCGTGGGCAAAGCAATTAAAAATGTTGATGAGCATATGTCTGCATTAACCTCTCAGATAAATTTTATGTCCGGCATCATAAGTAAACTGTCTTCGAAAATGAATGAGAATTCCGCTACGGCAGAGGAAATGAATGCCACATCTAATGAAATTGAGGGAGCTATTGATTCCATAGCCAGTGAAACGCAGCATAGCGCCGAAACAGCCGGCGAAGTGAGCAAGAGGGCTGAGAAACTCAAAGCCACTGCAGTCGATTCTCAAAAGAGGGCTCAGGAAATTCGCCTGGACGTAGCAGTAAAACTGAGAAAGGCCATAGAGCAATCAAAAGCTGTAGAAAGGATACAGGTATTGTCTGATGCAATTCTGGATATATCTTCCAAGACAAACCTGCTTGCATTAAACGCAGCGATTGAAGCTTCCCATGCAGGAAGTGCAGGAACAGGTTTTGCCGTTGTTGCCGAAGAGATAAAGAAGCTGGCTGAGAACTCAAAACAGACCGTCAATGAGATTAAAGAAGTAACAAAACTGATAATAGAGTCGGTACAGGTCCTTTCGGAAAGCGCCGAACAGGTTCTGGGATTTTTAGAGGATAAGGTTGTAAAAGATTATGATATGCTTGCTGTAACCGGGGAGCAGTATAATAATGATGCCCAGTTGCTCAACGAAATGGTTACAAATCTAAGTGCCACTACACAACAATTGTATGCTTCCATCCAGACCATGGCAAAAGCTATCAATGATGTTGCGGTTGCTTCAGAAGAGGGAGCGTCTGAGACTTCGGATTTAGCCAATGAAGCTGCTGTTATAGTCGAGAGAACAAACGAAGTATTGAAGAAAACAAACGATGTCAATAAAAGTGCTGATAGATTGCTGGAACTTGTATCAATATTTAAGGTATAGTATGGGATAAAAATTTTCCTGTTCCGGAGTTGGCGCAAACAATTTTTTCCAAAGAATCCGTATTTACTTTCTCTTTGTATTGCAATTGGAAATCCATGCATTTCTCTCAAGATCGAGCAGTAAATGAGAAACAATTCATCTTACCTCGGATACGAAGGTCAAGTAATGCGGTGAAAGACTCTTGCCAGAGATTCAAATGAATTATTTTGCTTGAGCAAAGCTACTTGCGGTAATACTGGCTGCTAAAAGGACTTGGAACAGCATAAGCATATTCCTTCGTGTCAGGAAGAAAACATCATGGTGTAATCATGTATTGATTTTATATGTTTTTTGAATAAAGTATTATTGTGTTATATTTTATTTTCTCAATGAAGTAGAGAAAGTCTGACGGATTATATTACGTTTAAAGAAGCCGCACAAAAAGGGGATTTTCGGGCCGTCAGGTCAAAGTTTTATGCAATGAGGACAGAATACCCGGCATGAAACGGCGTGAATGGTCATAGACTGTACCGGCAAAAGTTGAGAAACCTAAAGATGTACGTGAATTAAAAAAAGAAAGTTCAAGGAGAGATAATAAGTTGGGACTTGCAATCAATATTAACTTGCCTGAATGTGCAAAACCTTTCGTAAAATGGGCCGGAGGAAAAGGACAACTACTTGATATTTTTGAACAGTATTATCCTGCGTCACTTCGCGAAGGCGGTATAAGGAGATATATAGAACCATTTGTAGGCGGTGGAGCAGTGTTGTTTGAGATTTTGCAGAAATATAGAATTGAAGAGACTATCGTATTTGATATCAATGAAGACTTAATAAACACCTACAATGTAATCAAAAATAATGTAGATGCTCTAGTGGAATATCTTTCAGATTTGGAATATAGATATTTGAAATTGAGTAAAGATGCCCGCAAAGAGATGTATTATGATGTAAGAGAAGCATACAATTCACGTACCCTCAAAAAGAACCAGCCAGATATTGAACGGGCTGCACAGTTTATTTTTCTGAATCGCACCTGTTTTAACGGACTTTACCGTGTTAATCGTGCAGGGCTTTTCAATGTGCCATGTGGGGATTATAAAAATCCGACTATCTGCGACAAGAAGAATTTGTATGCTACAAGTTCTTTGCTGCAGAGGGTGCATATATTTGCCGGTGACTATAGGGAGAGTATTAGATATGCTGACGAGCATAGCTTTGCTTATTTTGATCCACCGTATCGACCACTAAATGTTACATCCAACTTTACATCCTATAGCAAATTTGATTTTACAGACGAGGATCAGGTGCAGCTTGCACATTTTTTTGCAGAAATGAACGATGTAGGTGCTTTACTTATGCTGAGCAATTCCGATCCTAAAAATGAAAACCCTAACGATAATTTTTTTGACGAACTATATGGAAGATTTTATATACACAGGATAAAAGCTAAACGGTCAATCAATTCAAACGGCAGACGAAGGGGACCGGTAAGCGAGCTTATCGTTACAAACTACAAGGTAAAAAATTAGGGGGATAGCATGAAATATTCAGATATTTTTAAAAAACGGCTTGGCTGCGTGGACACAGATGAAGTGTTTAAATACTTGCTTGACCATATGAAGGAAACTATTAAAGGTTGGGATTTTTTTGTTGCTTGGGAAAAAGTAATGGATATAAGGTAGGAAACGTGGAAGTTGCATTAAATATTCTTAATTGCCTTATAGGGAAGGAAAATGTACGGGAAGAATAATTTAAAATATTGATAGGCAAATATCCTGAAATAGCCGAGGTTATACCTATTTTGCTTGCTTTGAGAGAGAAAAGCATTAAAGTCCTTGACCCGCTGGAAGATAATGTTTTCAATTATAAGGAATACACTTTCCGTAAGAAGAAGAGCTATAGTCCTGATGAAATAGATTTGCTGACCGAATTTGCCGAAAAGACCGGCCTACTTGCAATGTTTGAGAAAAAGAACATAAAAAGTGTTGTTGATTATGTAATTGGTGTTGAAGTGGGCCTTGATACCAATGCAAGGAAAAACCGGAGCGGTACGGCTATGGAGATGATAGCCGAGCTGTTTATTAAAAAAATTTGTTCCATAAATAGTTATCGGTATATGTCGCAGGCAACGGCGCATAAGATTAAGGCATTTCTAGGGTATGATGTATCTGTAGACAAGTCGGAGCGCTCGTTTGATTTTGCAATAGACAACGGACACAAGCTATATCTTGTTGAAACAAATTATTATGGTGGCGGCGGCTCAAAACTCAAGTCTGTGGCTGGAGAGTTCTCAACATTGTTTAACTTTATAAAGAAAGAAACGCCGGAGCATGGCTTTATTTGGATTACAGATGGCAGAGGTTGGGAAACTGCAGAAAAGCCTCTCAGAGAGTCATTTGATAAAGTAGATTACGTACTTAACCTCGATATGGTACAAAATGGCGTTCTTGAAGATATCATATCCCAGGGGCTGTGAATATAATGGCGAAAAGAGTTAAGTGTTTGTATTGTGAGCAAAAATATACCAGAACCCAGTATCCTGAACATCTCGAAAAGAATCATAAAGATGGGTATCTTAAGCTTATTGAAAACATAAAGAATGACCTTCAGAATGACTTAGGCGTAAAAAACACAGCAGCCAATAATTGTGTTACGGAAGCATTTGTTAAAAAGATGGCAAAGCAATCAATGCTGCTTGTCAAAGAGAAAACAGCAAGTTATTCTGATAAAATGCTGAATATCAAATTGTGGGAACCTGAAAACTTCAACCTTGAGACAACTACTGTATGGGGCTTTCCCGATAGGGGTAGCTGGGCCACGCACAGTGGAAAGTACAGAGGCAATTGGTCGCCTTTCATACCAAGGAATGTCATTCTACGCTATTCTAAGAAGGGTGAAATTGTGCTTGACCAATTTGTGGGAAGTGGGACAACGCTTGTTGAAGCAAAACTTTTGAATAGAAAAGGCATTGGTGTTGATATTAATCCGGAAGCGGTGAATCTGGCTTTGCATAACGTGAGCTTTGAGAGGGAAGGCTGTGGAGAAGTAGAGGTGCATGTTGGAGATGCCAGAAATCTTGAATTTGTCGGCGATGAAAGCATAGATCTTATCTGTACCCACCCTATAGTAACATTATCAAGTATAGCGAAGACATAGAGGGAGATCTTTCACATTGCAATATCGAAGAGTATTATAAAGAAATGGAAAAAGTGGCAACAGAGTGTTATAGGGTGCTAAAAAAAGGCAAGTTTTGTGCAATTCTTATCGGGGATACTCGTAGGAAAGGTCACATGGTTTCCATCGGCTTCAATGTAATGGAGGTGTTCCTGAGGACAGGCTTTAAGTTGAAGGAAATTGTAATAAAGGAACAGCATAATTGCAGTTCAACAGGATACTGGAGAAACCAGAGCATAAAGTATAATTTTTTGCTAATCGCACATGAGTATTTGTTTATATTTAGGAAGTGAGTACTAAAAGAAAAAGAAGTCTACATTTGTAATCATCAATGGGGATCATGTAGGCTTTAAAGATCTATAAAGGTCTTCCATACCCCATAGAGCTACGCATGAATGGGGTCCTCTTGACAATCGGTGAGATGAGGTATATTATTTAATTAAATAACCGGTTAGTTTAATTGGGGGAGAATGATTTGGAACAAACCGCAGAAAATGAAGCAAAAGAAAGAATAATTAACGCGGCTACACAGCTATTTTCCCAAAAAGGTTATGATGCAACGCGGGTCAGTGATATAGCAAGCACTGCGAATGTCAACAAGGCGCTTATATATTACTATTTCAAGAGCAAAGAAGACATTTTGGATTATATGGTTCATTCTCTGCTTGATGATGCGGTGTCAATCGCGTTGGATTTTATACAAACAAACGTCGTGCAGATGGTTGAAGACGGTTATCTGGACATTAAAGCGGATCGCTTGCACTTTGTCAATGATGAAGCAAAAAAGCATTTTATGCAAAATGCTTTTAAATTTTATGAGCGGGTGATCGATTATGTCATTGAAGATAAGCATGTCGTCCGTATTTTGATGCTGGAGTCACTTAAGAACGGAAAACATCAAAATTCATTATTCAATTTTATGGATTTCATGAGAGGCAATAAAGAAAATCCGGTTTTTAAAAGGCTCTCCGAGGTTGACGAGGATTTCGTTTATTCGGATGACATGGTATTGTTTAAATTTTTCTTTTCGATTATTCCTGTTGTTAGTTTTGCGGCCTATTTTGATGATTATAAAGCGGTAAGTTCACTAAGCGATGAGGAACTCCGCAGTTCTTTTCTACGGGCTTCTCAGATAATTGCCGCTTCAATGATTGCGGGAAGTGATATTTTGTTGCGAAACAATAGCGTTAAAGTTTAATTTACCCACACAAAAGACAAATCCAAATATCAAAAATAAAATATAAAATAAAATATAAAATAAAATTAAACGAGCGGTTAATGAATGGCTCGTTATTGAGCTTTGTTTCAAAATAAAAACCAACCTGAATAAAGGAGGGGAGACTGTGAATAAGATTCAGAAAACTGCGGTTAATCTGCTGCTGAACTATCTGGCGAACAATCCTATGGAAAAATTGCCAAAGATGTTCGAGATCGCAGAAAAGCTGGATGTAGGGAATTTGCATGCTACCCAGATTAACGGATTGCGAAGTATTTTACTGGAAAACGAAGTCTGGCGCGGATTTGTCGAGAACTTGTTCAAGGAAGTAGACACAAAGATTTTGCAGAAATTTGTGGAATGTTTCATGATCAACGCAAATCTTAAAGGTGAAGAGCAAGCGCGTGCTATAGAAGCAAAATACGACTGCAATGTTCCCTGGGCAATTTTGATGGATCCCACCAGTGCGTGCAATCTGTCTTGTACCGGGTGCTGGGCCGCGCAATACGGGGACAAAAATAACTTATCCTATGAAACGCTCGATTCCATCTGCCGTCAGGGCAAGGAATTGGGCATCTATTTCTATATATTCTCCGGAGGCGAACCGCTTGTTCGCAAAAAAGATATTATTCGCTTGTGTGCTGCGCACCAGGATTGCTATTTCTTTGCCTTTACCAACGGAACCCTTGTGGATGACGAGCTGTGCAAGGAGATGCTGCGCGTAGGCAACTTTGCGCTGGCATTTTCTATTGAGGGCGACGAGGCGGCTACCGATATGAGGCGTGGGAAAGGTACCTATCGGAAAGTAATTGAAGCGATGGAACGCATGCGCGCCCACAAACTTTTGTTTGGCTACTCTACCTGTTATCACCGCTACAATACTGAAAGTGTCGGGTCCGATGAGTTCGTTGACGATATGATTGCCCGCGGCTGCCGGTTTTCATGGAACTTCACCTACATGCCAATCGGAAAGGATGCGCATACGGATCTTTTGGTTACTCCCGAGCAACGGGCTTATATGTATCGGCGTATCCGCGAAATCCGTGAAACCAAGCCCATTTTCGCCATGGATTTTTGGAATGACGGCGAGTACTCTAATGGCTGTATTGCAGGCGGAAAACGTTACCTGCATATAAACGCGGCCGGAGATGTAGAGCCGTGCGCATTTATTCATTACTCCAACGTTAATATTCATGACGTTACGCTTCTGGATGCTCTGCGTTCTCCTTTGTTTATGGCCTATCGCAAAAGACAGCCCTTTAACAACAACCCGCTGCGTCCATGTCCCTTGCTTGACAATCCCGAGATGCTTGCAGCTATGGTTAAGGAATCGGGCGCGAAATCAACTGATATGGAAGCGCCTGAGGACGTTGATACCCTTTGTGCAAAAACGGCCCCGGCGGCCGAAGCATGGTCAAGCGTGGCCGATCGCCTGTGGAAGGAAAGTTTGAAAAATCGGGAAACAGTCTGTGGGGCTGCGAAATAAATCCTGGAGACAATCGGATAGTATGCGTATTCAGCAGCAGAGGAAGAACTGAGCTTAGGATTGAATTTGTATAGCCGGTTAATAAAAAACCGGCTTTGTTTTTTTAGGATACAAAAACTTGGCAGCGGTACAGGGGTGATTTTGACGACGGGCTCAAAGCTGCTGAAATGTGAAAACTACAAAGGTCTTGATTACAGGCGACAATTGAAAGATTTGAAAGGATTCTCAAATAAACTATTGACTGTAAGCAGCTTGCGTATTAAAATGTATATAACTTGCAGAAAATTACAGCCGGTGGAAATTATGAATAAAAGCGGACTTAATGCCATATCCTATTAAAAATAGATAGAGGGCTTGATTATTATAAAATTAAAATTGGAGATGCGATGAAGAGAAGAGTAAGTTATCGATGTCTTTTACAGAGAACTCCGGTAGCTGAGAAGGAGTAAAGAACAGATAACCGAAGATGGTCTCGGAGCTTTCGCACCGAATCCTTTTAGGGTTTAGACTGCGACGGGTGCTCCCGTTACAGAGCCGGAGAATGGCGTGTAAATCACAGCTTTCAGAAGGGTACATCCCTTAATGCAAAAGGAGTATCCTCAATTAAGAAAGGTGTGTCCTTTTACATTAGTTCTCGCCGAGGTTGATGCTGCGAAGCATCGGCGAACTGGGGTGGTAACACGAAGCGTCATGCTCTCGTCCCCAGGATTTTATCCTGGAGACGAGAGCTTTTTTATTGAAATCGTTATATGCTTCGGATTACTGTGTCAAGCTTCGCTGTTGCGGTGCTCATTTATACTTTTGTAAACTCTGCTTCCAGCAGCTTGGTTTCCTTGTACTCCTAGCATATGAGGATTTCACTTTGATTATCAATCCACATTATTAAGAAATGAGGTGTGTTTTATGAATGTAATTATAGGAAATGCATGGCCTTATGCGAACGGTTCTTTGCATATTGGCCATATAGCCGCATTATTGCCGGGAGATGTGCTGGCAAGGTATTTCAGGGCAAAAGGTGACAAAGTATTCCTGGTTTCGGGCAGCGATTGTCACGGTACACCTGTCGCAATCAGAGCCAGGCAGGAAAACAAAACACCTGAAGAAATCAGTGACTACTACCACAACGAGTTTGTCCACTGCTTTAATCGCCTTGGCTTCTCTTATGACCTATATGGAAAAACATCCAGCGTCGAGCATAAAAGTTTTGTTAAAGATTTTCATAAGAAGCTCTATGATGGCGGGTATGTCTATGAGAAAAGCACTCCCCAGGCATATTGTAACGAATGTAAGCAATTTTTGCCTGATCGCTTTGTAAAAGGTTTGTGTCCCCGTTGTGGTAAGTTCGCAAGGGGCGACCAGTGCGAAGCTTGTGGAAGTGTGCTGGAGCCGGAAAATCTTCTTCAGGCAGAATGTAGCATATGCGGGAAACCTCCTGAATTCCGGCCTACCAAGCATCTTTACCTGGCTGTCACCCGCATGAAGGAAAAGCTGGAAAGATATATCGAGAGTCACAGGGACTGGAGAAGAAACGCTTATGAGATATCAAAGAGGTATATTAATGAAGGGCTGCGTGACAGAAGCCTGACCCGCGACCTCGATTGGGGCATTGACGTCCCGAAAGACGGATTTGAAGACAAGAAAATATATATCTGGGCGGAAAATGTCCTTGGGTACCTTTCATGCTGTTATACGCTATGCCGCTGGCAGGGAATTGATTTCTATGAATTCTGGAACAGCTCAAGGCAATATTATGTACACGGGAAGGATAACGTGCCCTTTCATACAATTATTCTGCCGTCGCTGCTCTTAGGCCGCACTGATGTCGATTTGAAGCTCCCCGACGATATTATCTCCAGCGAATACCTGACTCTTGAAGGCAGGAAGATTTCCACCAGCGGAAATTGGGCAATATGGGTGAAGGATATTATTGAACGATACGATGCTGATTCCATCCGTTATTTTCTGGTCGCCAACGGGCCCGAAAAAAGAGATACCGACTTTACCTGGAGGGAATTTATTAACAGCCATAACGGCGAGCTTTTGGGAGCATACGGAAATTTCGTGAACCGCAGCCTGGTGTTTATTCAAAAATATTTTGAAAACAAGGTACCGGAAGGGCAATGCAACCGAAATATTTTGGAATCATTGGAAAAGCTGTACCCTCGCATCGGAGAGCTTATAGAGCGGGGAAATTTCAAGGAAGCTCTGGATACAATCTTTGCATTCGTGCGAACAGCAAATAAATACTTTGACGAGGAGCAGCCGTGGATTACAATAAAAAGCGATATTGAAAGGTGCAAGGGATCTCTGAATACGTGCGTGCAGATTATCGCCAATCTTTCACTGCTGCTTGAGCCTTTTCTGCCATTTTCGTCTGCAAAAACAAGAAATATGTTGAAAATTGAAAAGGTAGCATGGCAGTATGTTCAAGTCCCTGCAGGACTCGAATTAGGCACGGTGGAAATCTTATTCGAGCGGATTGACAAAAAGATCATCCAGGAGGAAGAAATAAGGCTGAAACAGCAATCGGGCGTGGTGTGAAAACACTTTTGCCTGTATTTTGCATTAAAGCTATATAGCAGTCCTAAAATTTCTGAAGATGGAACCAATTGTAAAACTTCGCCGTCTTATCCTATAAAGGAGTTGGTTTTGATGTGGAAAGATTAGAATTTACTCTATTGTGTATAGCCCTGATGTTTTCAATATCGTTAATTATGACAGGGTGTGAAGATAGTAATGTCGCATTGATATCTGCCGCAGGTTATCAAAACCAGGAAACTTTATTTACGGAGGCAAGTGAAAAAGAAACTATAGCTGCTTTAAACAACGTTCAAGCTGAGTCCGAGGCAGGTAAAGACACAGATCAGAACCTGGTAAGGAGCCTGGATGACCTGTATAAGTCCTATCGTTCATTGAAAATCCAGAGGAGCAGTGAAAGTACTGTCTATGATGCTGCAAAACCTCTTTCTGTTTAAGTAAAAGTGTGGCAGTTTGTTTGATAATGATTAGGTTAATTATCGTTTGTTTTACAGCATATAAGCAAGAAAATGCGAAGGACGAGAGTTATCAATGGAACCGGGATTTAAACATGCCGTAAAATCAAGGACAGGCTCATGCCCAAAGCCGTAAGAGCGGCTTTGGGCATCAGAATCAATTACGAATTTAACTTTTTTAAAAGACGGGCCATGTTTTTTCCCAGAGTCCGGAATGTTTGGATGCCCTCTTCGTCCCGCTGGACATCGCCTGGCTCAAGGGCCAAAGTCATGTTCCAGTAGCTGGAACCGGGAACTATCATCTCGGAAATGCCAAAGAAAAAGTTTATCGCTGCGTATGTAAAGTTTGAACCTGCCCTCCGGACGGCGACGACGGGGGCTCCCACTTTTCCACGAAACATGGTTCCGCCGTTGGCTTTCGCTACAAATCCGCAGCGGTCGATGAGCGCTTTGACTTCCGGCGTTACGTTGCTGAAATAAGTAGGGGAACCGATGATAATACCGTCGGCTTCTATCATTTTCTGCAAGAAGACATTCATTTCATCATCCTGACGTGCACAGCGGTTGTTTTTGTTTTCAAAGCATTTGTGACAGGCAAGGCAGCCGAAAACCTTTTTTCCTCCAAGTTGAATCATTTCGGTTTCGATTCCTTCCTGTTCCAGTTCCTTAAGCACGATTTGTATGCTTTGAGCCGTATTTCCGTTGACTCTTGGGCTTCCGTTAAAAGCTACGACCTTCATAAGCTGATTACCTCCATATTATGATATAATGTTTTGACATAATTTTAAAAAAGAGTGTTCAGTATTTTCAAGTGCGCACTTTATAATATGATAGTTTCGGAAAAGCTACAATATTACCATCAAAACTAAAAGATATTGTTCGTGATTCGGCCATTGGGCCGCCATTGACATGGATGAGCTGCCCGGGAACATCAATTGACGGCAAGGGGCAAACTTTGGGATGTGCTTACAAGAGATGAGCCGGCTAAATCCTTTTCTTCAATGAAATTATGCCGAAATGCGCCTACATGGCTTATTGACTAAAATATTTCAGGGCGATACAATCATTTTGCGCATATATATTTTTTGGATTTATTGTAAATTTTAGCGTTTAATGAATATTAATGGCTTATATAAATTGTGCATAATGATTATAAGCAAAAAGACTTTATTGTGATCGTTCTAAAAAATTGCCTGAAAGCACTTCATCACGAGCAACTAAAACACCAGCCGGATATCTTTGTTTCAGCCATTAAAAAACAATGGTATATTTAAGGGGTGAATGTTCTATGCTGACAAAAAGGCAAAATCCGCCAGAAACGATAAAAAAAGGAGGAAAGCTGAACCGTTTTGTCAAACAGTACGAATTTCTGAACCTGAATATGGCAGTTGCCTTCCCGCTAGAGAGCATTTGTCAATCTTTTCGCTATGGGTGCTATCGGAATGCTTTTAGTATTTACTGTCACTAATTTTGTTGTGCCTGGCTTTGGATGGATATGTCCATTGTCAATTTCGGTTCCGCATGGGGAAGCATCCTTGCCAATTCACTGGTTGGAATGATGGTACAGGCTGCCGGAGGCAAGTGGAATGTCGCAGCATTCCGCTGCTGTTGCTTGCAATCGCAGGGCTTATTTTGTCGGTAGTTATGCACAGGATGACGGCAAAAAAGTATAACGCCAGATCCGTCAGCCCCATTGAAGGCTTTAAACAGGCAATATAGCCCGGTATCTTAATGTTTGAGGCTTCAACGGGACGCAGCCTGTCAATTTACATAAAGATGAAGATGAATATGACATGTAAATAGGGACTACAAAGAGGGGCATTCCCTGGTTGGGTAAGAATATCTGTCGACGAGCGGCGTCGATGCTGTACTGCAATACGCCGGGCGGATACCCTGAGGGCGGGGAGACCCCATAATTCTAATATGGCCGACCCGCTTAAAACTAGGACTCTTTTAAATAGCTGAATAAACCGATATATTAATTGGTGATGTTATTGAAAGTATATCCAATAATTAAAACACAGAGAGTTATGCTGCAAAGGAGAAAAGTCCTATGGAAATACAAAACGAGGAAGAGAAAAGGAAATACGAAATTCAAAGAGATATACGAAAGAAAAAAGAAAGCCTGCCGATGAGGCAGGCTTTTATTAGTTTCAGGAGAAGGGTTCGGCGGTTTGCAGACCGATGAAAAAATAACTTAAAATTTAACACAATATTCATAATTGCTTAATATTTAAGATTTAATATATAAAAACAACATAGGATATTCCTCCTTGAACAAATCATATTATACAACAACTCTATGCAAGGGCTCTGGGCGACCAGAGCCCTTTACATGGTTTACAGCCGACTTCAGTTTATATTTTGCAAAAATATTGGCAAAAATAAAGCTGCAAAGCCTCTTTACAGACACCAACAAAAGAAAAATCCGGCTGCAGGACAATAATCGAAATATAAAGTGTCGGAGGAAATCCCCCCTGCTTGATGTGAAGAATTTTTCCAATGGACTATAATGATTGCAATATCTATGATATACTATTAAATAATGATTTTTGACTTCTATATCTGCTGCGCACGCATTTTGGAGGTATGGGTTTTGAGAGTGGTAGGATTTGTAGGGCCAAGCGGTACCGGAAAAAGCCACAGGGCAACATGGGTTGCGAGAGAGAGAGGTATAGAATTTATTATTGACGATGGGCTGCTTATCAGGGGAAACAGAGTGCTTGCAGGCGTTTCGGCCAAGAAGGAGCGCACCAAAGTCGGGTCTATAAAAAGGGCGCTGTTTGTGGACAGCGGGCATGCTGAAGAGGTTAAAAAGGCTATAGATACTTATAAGCCTGAAGCCATTCTTATCCTTGGTACTTCCGACGGGATGGTGGAAACTATTGCCAAGCGTCTGGGACTTCCGGAAGTCAGCGAGAAGGTATATATTCATGAAGTGGCGGATGAGTTTGAGATAAAACAGGCCCTCGCTACAAGGAGGGAGCAGGGCAAACATGTCATACCCGTGCCGACATTTGAAATAAAGAAGGACTTTTCGGGATACTTTCTTGATCCTCTGCAGATTTTTAGGAGGAAAGGGAAGGGGAATTACCAGCTTATCGGGGAAAAATCTGTGGTAAGACCAACTTTCAGCTATCTTGGAAGCTATACCATATCCGATTACACCGTTTATCAAATCGCTGAGTATGTGACTTCAAAAATCGACGGTGTCAACAAGATCTCCAGATTCAGGGCGGAGAACTACCCCGACGGCATATATATAGAAATGGACCTGGTCTTGGTGTACGGATACATGATCAAACCCCTTCTCAGGGAGGTCCAGATGAAGGTCAAGGAAGAGGTGGAGAGGCTTACGGCTTTAAACATAAAGGCTTTGAACCTGATGGCGAAGAGCCTGGTTGTGGAGCCGAAGAGGAGTCTGAAGTAGAGATGTTGTGCGGTTGCGGATTGAAAAATGCAGGCAAAATTAAAATTGTTTACTGAACTTGCTAAAGGCGAAAAGGCGGGGCAGGAAAATGGCCGGCTGACCTATGAAAATGATACTGTATATGTGGACCCACAACAAAACTCCCCTTAGCAATATGTTATTAATTCCTGCCAAGAAGGAGTTATTTACCTGTCCCACCATCAAAATCTGTTACATCTTCGTGTCAGGACACCAGTAGGGACCTGCTTTTCCGGACCCTTGGCTTTTCTGCATTTATGGGCAAGTTGGTCCGTTCGGTTTTACACGATCCTCACGCCGTATTTCCTCATCCAGGTATCAATCTGTATGAGGTAGGCGAAGAGCTGGGGTTTCGCCATGAGCTGGCCGAACCAGGGTTTGCCGTAGTCCGACTGACTTTCTGCAAGGGCACTCACGGCTTTTACGTCAATCAACGGCAGCAGCGGCGAAGATGAGTCATTCAGGATTTCCAGCAGCCATTTGGTGACAGCCTTTTCATAAGAAGGATTGTGGGTTTTAGGATAAGGGCTTTTCTTGCGGTGCAGCACATCCTCCGGCAGAACGCCGGCAAGGGCTTTGCGCAGAAGGCCTTTTTCCCTGCCGTTCAGCATCTTCATCTCCCAAGGTATGTTCCACACGTATTGTACCAGCCTGTGGTCACAGTATGGTACCCTTACTTCCAGCCCGTGGGCCATGCTCATGCGGTCTTTGCGGTCGAGCAGGTTGGCCATGAACCAGGTTATGTTGAGGTAAAACATCTCACGCCTTCTTGCTTCTACGGCATCTTCACCAGGAAGCCTCGGCACCTCCTCAAGAGTTTCGACGTATCTTCTTCTGACATATTCTTCAGGCCTGATTTCATTAATCAGTTCCTTGGACAACACTTTTGTGCGCTCGCTGATATTGCGTGACCAGGGGAATGTATCGGCATTGAGCATATCTTCGCGGTGAAACCATGGATATCCTCCGAACACTTCATCTGCGCACTCTCCTGAGAGCGCTACGGTGGCATTCTTTTTTATCTCGCGGCAAAACAGCCATAAGGACGAGTCCACGTCAGCCATTCCGGGCAGATCCCGGGCGTCGACTGCAGCGGAAAGGGATTCCACAAGCTGGGGTGTATCGAATTTTATATAATGGTGGAAAGTATTAAACTCCTCGGACATGCGCTTAACCCACGGCGCGTCCGGATTAGGCTGAAAGGCACTTGCTTTGAAATAAATTTCGTTATCCACATAGTCAATGGAGTAAGTGTGAAGCCGGGCCTGCCTGTGTGTTTTAAAATAGTTTGCCGCAATTGCGGTGATGGCGCTTGAATCCAATCCACCGGAGAGAAAAGTGCAAACAGGGACGTCGGCGACAAGCTGACGCTCGATAGAGTCCCGCACAAGTTCCCGCAGTGTTTCAACCGTTTTATCCAGGCTGTCGGTGTGGGGATAGCTTTCAAGAGCCCAGTAACGTCGGATATGTATCCCTGATGAGTTGCAAACCAGATAATGGGCAGGCTTTAACTCATAGACGCCTTTAAATACCCCGTGGCCCGGCGTGCGTGCAGGACCAAGGGCGAAAATTTCTGCGAGGCCTTCAGAATCGATCTCCGGCTTGACAAGTGAGTGCGCCAGAAGGGCTTTCAGTTCGGAGGCAAATATGAATGAGCTTCCCCGTTGCGCATAGAAGAGAGGTTTAACACCAAACCTGTCGCGGCAGAGAAATAAATTTTGATCCTTTTCGCTCCAGACGGCAAAGGCGTAAATACCGTTTATACGGCTTGTGCATTCGGTACCCCATTCAATAAATGATTCCAGAAGGACTTCCGTATCGGAACTGCTTAAAAATGTATGGCCCCTCGATTTAAGTTCTTGCCTTAATTCCTCGGTATTATAAAGTTCACCGTTATAGACAATTACATATGTGTTTTCTCCCCTGCTCCTGATCATTGGCTGGCCTCCGCCTGCAGGGTCCACAACAATAAGCCTGCGGTGCCCAAGCAGTGCATGAGGCGAACACCAGAAGCCGGATGCGTCGGGGCCTCTGGGGGCAAGTTTATCTGTCATGGCTTCTATTATTTCTTTTTGAGAATATATATTTTCATTAGCATTTATCCAGCCGGCAATTCCGCACATAAAACTTTGCTCCTTCCTTTATTTTATTTCATAGAAAATGTTTTGAACCGTACCTAAATGTTGATATTGATATTCAATATCAGTACTTACCAATAATATATGCAGAATCTATAATATGGTGAATATGTATATATGATGAATATGAGATTTCGATATTGTTATATTGCATGATTTGCAGGAAGGTGCCATAAAAATTGCAAAAAAACAAAAAAATTGATTAAAACTATTGAATACAAAATACGTCTGTGTTATAATAAAAAACACCAATTGATTTTCCTTATTACTAAGGAAAATGTTTGGTTGCAGAGGGAAAAAGTTTTAAATACATGCGGTATACGATGGTGTATACAAAGAATATTAAAAGGCGTGCTCAACGGGGAGTAACATAATCCTTTTGTGTGCGTCTTTTTTTATAAAATTTATACAAAGACTGTGGAAATTATTTACAGAGAAAATGCAACTTTTTACATAGTAAGTTGCACGCGATGAAAAGAATTTATTTTATTGGGCATTTTGTAAAGGGCAGGAGGTTTACCAATGCTGGTACGTGAGGGTCAGGTTAGAATTCCTTCAGGGTGTGCGATATCAGGAATAATTAATAAGAAAGGCGAGCTTTTCTCCGGGAGCGATATAATAAAGTCCATATCTTTGATGCATGATCGTTCAAACGGCTTGGGCGGCGGTTTTGCCGCCTATGGCATATATCCTGAGTATAAAGATCTGTATGCCTTCCATATGTTTTATGATGACACGAATGCGAAAGATAATACCGAGCACTTTTTGAACAAGCACTTTAATGTTGAGTTAAGCGGCAAAATTCCTACGAGAAAGGTAGCGGCCATAACGAATGTTCCGATTATTTGGAGGTATTTTGTGAGCCCCAGAAAGGATAAGCTGGAAGAGTCGGGGCTGAGTGACGATGAGTTTGTCGTAAGATGCGTTATGAAAATCAATAACTCAATCGACGGAGCTTTTGTGGTATCAAGCGGCAAGGACATGGGCGCTTTCAAAGCTGTGGGCTATCCTGAAGATATAGGAGAGTTTTATATGCTCGAAAACTATAAGGCATATATATGGACAGCTCATGGGCGTTTTCCCACGAACACACCCGGTTGGTGGGGAGGAGCCCATCCTTTTACGCTGCTCGACTGGTCGATAGTTCATAACGGCGAAATTTCTTCATATGATGCCAACAGGAGATACATTGAGATGTTTGGATATAAATGTACCCTCCAGACGGATACCGAAGCCATAACCTACATCTTTGACCTGCTTTTGAGAAAGCATAAGCTTCCTCTGGATGTCGCCGTCACCGCAATGGCTGCTCCTTTCTGGTCTGAGATAGATAGGATGGATGAAGATAAAAAGGAACTTGTGAAAGCTATAAGAGCGACCTACAGCAGTATATTGGTAAACGGCCCCTTCTCTATCATATTGGGTTTCAAAAACGGCATAGTCGCATTAAATGACAGGATAAAACTTCGTTCGCTGGTTGCGGCTGAAAAAGATGATTTCGTCTATGTTGCGAGCGAGGAGTCTGCTATAAGGGTGGTGTGCCCTGAACCAGACAGAATTTGGGCTCCCAGAGGAGGCGAGCCTGTAGTAGCTCTGTTAGAGGGGGTTGAAACGATATGAGCATAAACTACTTAACACCGGAATTTGTAATTGAAAGGGACAGAGACCGTTGCATCGACTGCCAGGTTTGCGTAAGACAGTGTGCCAATCTGGCCCATAGTTTTGATGAAGAAGACCAGAAGGTCGTGTCGGATGATTCAAAGTGCGTGAACTGCCACAGGTGTGTGGTCCTATGTCCGACCAGGGCCCTTACTATAAAAAGAAATCCCTTGGAGTTTAAGGAAAATGCCAACTGGACACCCAAAGCCATCAGGGAGATATACAAGCAGGCAGAGACGGGAGGCATCCTCCTTACAGGCATGGGGAACGACATGCCTTATCCCATATATTGGGATCACATCCTCCTGAACGCCAGCCAGGTGACCAATCCCTCCATCGACCCGCTGCGTGAGCCGATGGAGTTAAAAACCTTTCTGGGCAGAAAGCCGGAAATGCTAAGGGTTGAGGACGGCAAGCTGGCGGAGAAGCTGCCGCCCCAGTTGGAGCTGGAGATGCCTGTGATGTTTTCGGCGATGTCCTTTGGCTCCATAAGCCTCAATGCATGCGAGTCCATGGCCAGGGCGGCATCTGAAGTGGGAATTATGTACAACACGGGCGAGGGCGGACTTCATAGAAATTTGCGCAAATATGGCAAAAATACGATAGTGCAGGTTGCTTCAGGACGTTTCGGGGTAGACCCGGACTATCTTCAGGCAGGGGCGGCCATTGAGATCAAGATAGGCCAGGGGGCTAAGCCCGGTATCGGAGGACATCTTCCGGGAGAAAAGGTAGGGGAGGAAGTTTCGGCGACGAGGATGATTCCGATAGGTTCGGATGCCATATCTCCTGCTCCTCACCATGACATATATTCTATCGAGGACTTAAGGCAGCTTATCTATTCATTAAAGGAAGCCACGAATTATGAAAAGCCTGTTTCGGTAAAAATTGCTGCGGTCCATAATGTGGCGGCGATATGTTCGGGTATTGCCAGGGCAGGAGCCGATATCATAGCTATAGACGGCTATAGAGGCGGTACGGGCGCGGCGCCTACCAGGATACGCGATAATGTAGGTATACCTGTTGAGCTGGCCCTGGCGGCTGTTGACTCGAGGCTGAGGGAGGAAGGAATAAGGAATCAGGTATCCCTCGTATGCGCGGGAAGCATCCGCAACAGCGCCGACATTATAAAGGCAGTAGCCCTGGGGGCGGATGCGGTCTATATCGCGTCAGCCGCCCTGATAGCCATGGGGTGCCACATGTGCCAGAAGTGCTATACAGGCAAGTGCAACTGGGGAATTGCAACCCAGGACCCCAACTTGACAAAGAGGCTTAACCCTGAAATAGCTTCCAGGAGGCTGGCGAACCTGCTTCACGCCTGGGCCCACGAAATGAAGGAGATGCTCGGCGGGATGGGGATAAACGCCATTGAAAGCTTAAGGGGCAACAGGCTTATGCTGAGGGGCGTCGGCTTAAGCGACAGGGAGCTGAAAATACTCGGAATAAAGGCTGCCGGAGAATGAGATTGGAGGATGTCAATATGGATAGAATACCGGATTCCGCAAAAAGAAAAAGGGTATATGCCCGGGAGGAAGTTTGCGTTGGTTGCAGGCTGTGTGAGGTTTACTGCATTGCTGCCCATTCATCGTATAAAAATGACCTGATAAAGGCTTTTAAAAGATCCTATATAAGGCCTGTCCCGAGGATTGTTGTAGAGGAACGAAAACCTATATCTTTTGGGCTTCAGTGCAGGCACTGCGAGGAGCCGGAATGTGTCAAAGGGTGCATTACAGGAGCAATGCAGCAAGACCCTGAAACCGGGATTGTGACAAATGACGAGGCAAGGTGCATAGGCTGCTGGACCTGCATACTTGCATGTCCTTACGGGGTTATAATGCGTGATTACAGAGAAAAGAAAGTTGCGGCCAAATGCGATTTTTGCATAGAAAACGGCGGGGAGCCTGCATGTGTTAAGAACTGTCCCAATGAAGCCCTTTATATAGGGGATGTTCGGGAGTCATGCGATGATGCGGAAGGGGGACCTGACAAATGAGTTTTGTGATTATAGGTAATTCAACTGCTGCCATAGGCGCTGTTGAGGGCATAAGAAGATACGATAAGCACACCCCGATAACCATCATATCCGACGAGCCTTACCACACTTATTCAAGGCCCCTCATATCCTATTACCTCGGAGGCAAGACCACAGAGGAAAATATGCTTTACCGCAGCAAGGATTTTTATGAGAAGAACAATGTAAAAACGATGCTGGGTGTTAAGGCAGAGTCGGTGGACTTCAAGAAAAAAGAAGTCATACTTCAGGACGGAAGCAGAATACCATACTCCAAGCTCCTTATCGCTACCGGCGCAAAACCTTTTGTACCGCCTATGGAGGGCCTGGGCAAGGAGAACATCTTTAATTTTATAAAATTTGATGATGTAAAGAAAATAGAGAAAGTTGCGGTGAAAGGATCAAAGGCTATAGTGGTCGGCGCAAGCTTCAGCGGGCTTAAAGCCGTCGAAGCGCTGGTGCATAGGGGTGTAAAGGTTACGGTGATAGACATAATGAGCAGGATAATGCCCCGGGTACTTGACGACACGGCGGCATCCATCGTCATGGAAACTCTTCGGGACAGCGGCGTTGAAGTCTTGTTGAACACTACTGTTGAAAAAATACTGGGTGGCGACAGGGCGACAGGAGTGCTTCTGAAAGACGGCAGCGAGCTTTCCTGCGATTTTATAATACTTGCCATAGGGGTAAGGTGCAATACAGACATAGTTAAAGGCACCGAGCTGAAAACAAACAGGGGAATTGTTGTTGACAGCAGGATGCAGACCAACATTCCGGACGTATATGCCGCGGGCGACGTGGCGGAAGGTTATAACTTTATTGAAGATAAGTACATGGAAATAGCTATAATACCTAATGCATACAAGCAAGGTGAGACGGCGGGAGCGAATATGGCAGGCGCATGCAAGGTTTTTGATAAAGGCTTCATAATGAACTCGATGCCGCTGTTGGGCCTTCCGATCATCAGCGCCGGCGTATCGGAACAAAGGGAAGGGATAAGCGTAAAGACAGTATATAAACCCGAAAAAAATTCCTATAAAAAATTTTATATCAAAGGCAACAATCTTGTAGGATACCTGCTGATAAACGATGTGGACAGGGCAGGTATATATACAAGCTTTATCAAGGATAAAACAGATATATCCGCTTTTGAAGACAGCCTTGGGAGCGATGATTTCGGTTTTGTATCACTACCTAAAGCGCTTAGAAAAGATAAGATGCTGAAAGGGGAGGTGGTATGATGAGGGTGCTGGATGCGAAAGGCGTATATTTTCAGGAACTGAACAGGACGGTCAAAGATATTTTAAAGTCAGGAGAGAGCGAAATATATTTAAAAAATGTTGAGGGACAGAGATACATCGGAGACGGCCTGCGCGGAAACTATAAAATTGTAATAGAAGGCACGCCCGGAAACGACATGGCGGCTTATATGGATGGGCCTGAAATCACTGTGAAGGGAAATGCCCAGGATGCCATGGCAAACACGATGAACAGCGGGAGAATTATTGTGCATGGCAGCGCAGGCGATACGACCGGATACGCCATGAGAGGCGGAGAAATCTATATAAGGGGAAATGTGGGATACCGGGTGGGTATACACATGAAAGAGTATTCGGAAAAGAAACCCGTAATCGTAATAGGGGGCAGAGCAGGGGATTTCCTCGGGGAATACATGGCCGGAGGGATGATAATCCTTCTTGGCCTGAATGTCCAGGATAATAAGGATATTGTAGGAAACTTTTGCGGAACAGGGATGCACGGCGGCGCAATGTATATCCGCGGCCATGTTGAACCATATAAGTTGGGGAAAGAGGTCAGGCCGGTAGAAGCCGACGACAATGACATGAGTTTAATAAGAGGCTATGTTGAGAAGTTTTCGCAGTACTTTGGATTTGATCCCGACTCCATTATGAGCCAGCGGTTTACAAAGCTCTATGCTTACAACAAAAGGCCTTACGGAAATCTTTACGCTTACTAAAAAAAGGATTATTACTTAATTAGTTTATTTAAGCGGAAGCCGATTAGACTAAAGAGTAACGTGAATAGTCAGGAAAAAAGGAGGATTTGTTATGCCGAATTATAGCAAAGAGGATATTTTGAGAATTGTGAAAGAACAGGATGTGAAGTTTATCCGTTTGCAATTTACCGACATTTTCGGGATGCTCAAAAATGTTGCAATAACAGTGGAACAGCTTGAAAAAGCCCTTGACAACAAATGCATGTTCGATGGTTCGTCCATTGAAGGATTTGTAAGGATAGAGGAGTCGGATATGTATTTAAGACCTGACCCCAACACCTTTGTGATATTCCCCTGGAGACCTCAGTCAGGAAAAGTGGCAAGGCTGATATGCGATGTCTATAACCCTGATGGAACGCCCTTTGAAGGAGACCCCAGATATGTGCTGAAAAGAGCTCTGAAAAAGGCCAGTGATATGGGGTATGAGACATTCAACGTAGGTCCTGAGTGTGAATTCTTCCTGTTTCTTACGGACAGCGAGGGGAACCCCACTACCAAAACCCACGATAATGCGGGCTACTTTGACCTGGGGCCTGTAGACCTGGGAGAGAATGCAAGAAGGGATATGTGCCTTGTGCTTGAGGAGATGGGCTTTGAAATAGAGGCGTCCCACCATGAAGTAGCACCGGGACAGCATGAAATAGATTTCAAGTATAGCGATGCCCTTACTACGGCAGACAACATAATGACCTTTAAATTGGTTGTTAAAACCATAGCCCAGAGGAACGGACTGCATGCCACCTTCATGCCGAAGCCTATTTTCGGCATTAACGGTTCGGGCATGCACACAAACACATCGTTATTTAAAAACGGCAAAAACGCCTTCTATGATGAAAATGATCCTCTGCAGCTGAGCAAGGAGGCTTATTGGTTTATCGGGGGATTGATGAAAAACATAAGGTCCATCGCGGCAATAACAAACCCCATTGTAAACTCATATAAGCGTCTTGTACCCGGGTATGAGGCTCCTGTCTATATAGCGTGGTCTGCAAGGAACAGAAGCCCCCTGATAAGAATACCTGCGGCCAGGGGAGAAGCCACAAGGCTTGAATTAAGGTGTCCAGACCCGACCTGCAACCCGTATCTTGCTTTGGCGGCAGTGCTGGCAGCGGGTCTTGACGGTATAGAGAACAAAATCCAGCCGCCTCCGTCAATCGATAAGAATATATTTGAAATGACAGAGGAACAGAGGCTAAAGGAAGGAATAGCTTCACTGCCCGGAAGCCTGGAAGAAGCCATCAATGAGATGAAGAACAGCGAGCTGGCAAGGCAGGTTTTGGGGAACCATATTTTTGAAAAATACATCGAAGCCAAAAATAAGGAATGGAACGAGTACAGAACAAGGATCAGCAAGTGGGAGATCGACCAGTATTTAACCAAGTATTAAGGGAGAATATTGTGCCGTAAAAACTGCATGATTTATAATGCTACAATGGGGAACCGGAAGGAAATGCCTTCCGGTGCGGCTTTGACGGAGCTGAAAGATGCAGCGCAGTTAGATGCCTTCAGGGCGGGTCTTGCTATGCATTCCTTAAGGCTGATATTCCTTGCGGGCCGGCAGGACCTACCCTTCAAAAATTGTTTTCCACCGGCAATTTCAGCGAGACGACAGTAGGTTAAAAAGGCAATAGGCGCAGGCAGGGGTAAGAAGGGGCAGTTTACGATATTTTGCAGCATATCGCTCATGGCTGTTCTAATATAATTAATTCGAAAAGGCATATTTAACGGTATAGGAGGTGTGGATATGGAGTCGGCAAGGATACTGGTGGCTATGGCCAACGATGCTTCAATAAGCAAGTTGAAGGCTGTATTGGCGGAAAGTGGATATGAGGCTATAGACCATGCCAAGGATGGAAATGAGTGTTTAAGAAAAATACGGTATCTCAGACCGGACCTTGCTGTCCTGGATTATAATCTGCCTCCAACAAATGGCTTTGAGATTGCCAAAATAGTTGCTGAAGATAAATTATGCGATGTGATACTTTTGGTGAACAATGAGCAGAGAAATTCCGTAGAATGTGTAAAATCCGGATATGATGTTGTCACTGTTACAAAACCGCTGAGCAGATACAGCTTTATCAATACGGTAGACCTGGTGATAAAGAGCAGAAGAAAAATCATGAAGCTGGAAAAGGAAATAGATGAGCTGAAAAAGGCTTTGGATGCGAGGAAGGATATCGAAAGGGCAAAGGGGCTTCTGATGAAAAATCTGGGTCTGACCGAAGACCAGGCTTTCAGAAAAATTCAGAAGCAGAGCATGGATCGGGGAATCCCGATGAAAGAAATTGCAAGGGCTATAATCCTGGCATATGACATATAGAGGGGTTTTGAAAAAGGTATCTGTAAACGATAAAGATTTTGCTGTAAATCTTTATCGTTTTTATATATTACGGGTTGAATAAAATGGGATGAATAAAGGGGAAAGGCCGTATGAGTTTATTATATAAAGCGAGCACCGGTCTGCCGGGGCTGGACGAAATTATCGACAGCCTTAGAATAGGCGACAATGTGGTGTGGCAGATAAGGAATATCGAAGATTATGCCGGTTTTGTAAGGCATTTTGCAGAAAAAGCCCTGGAGGATAAAAAAAGGGTAGTATACATGAGATTTGCGCAGCATGAGCCGCTAGTAGCCTCAAAAGACGGAGTAGTGACTTATGAAGTGGATGCCTACAATGGCTTTGAATCTTTTTCGACTCAGGTGCATCAAATAATCAGCAGGGAAGGACCGGGAACTTTTTATGTGTTTGACTGTCTGTCAGACCTTTTATCTGCCTGGACTACCGACCTGATGATAGGAAATTTTTTTGTGGTAACATGCCCTTATTTATTTGAGATGAACACAGTTGCCTACTTCGCAATTTTTAGAAGCAGCACTTCCTTTCAAACCATTGCACGTATTCGAGAAACGACACAAGTTTTGCTGGATGTTTACAGCTTTAAAGGAGACCTTTATATCCATCCTTTGAAAGCCTGGAACCGATATGCGCCTACCATGTTCCTTCCCCATGTCCAAAAAGGCGATAAGTTTGTACCTATCACCAATAGCGGGGATGCGGCAAAGCTGTTCGCAGACGTAGCCCAGGAAGAATTGATAAGCATGAGAAGGTACATGGATTATTGGGACCGCCTCTTTCTAAATGCGGCAGAATTACATGAGAAGGCTGCGGCGGGGTATCCCGTGGCGCCGGAAGAATTGAAAACGACCTTTGAGCAATTGCTGAAAATCATCATAGGACGGGACGATAAAATTCTTGCTTTGGCAACCAAGTTCTTTTCACTGGAGGATGTGCTGTACATTAAATCGAGGTTGATCGGCTCGGGGTTTATCGGCGGAAAAGCAGTGGGAATGCTGCTGGCCAGAAAAATACTGAAACAGTGCCGGGACATAGACTGGGAACAGTATCTGGAATACCATGATTCTTTCTATATCGGTTCGGATGTCTTCTATACCTATCTCGTGCAGAACGGGTTATGGAAAATGAGGGTGGAACAAAAAAAGAAAGAGAAATATTTCGATTTGGCGAAAGAGCTAAAAGTAAGGATATTGCAGGGAAGCTTTCCGGAAAATATCCGGGAACAGTTTTTGAGGATGCTGGAATATTTTGGACAATCTCCTATTATTGTTCGTTCCAGCAGCTTGCTGGAGGATGGTTTTGGAAATGCTTTTGCCGGCAAGTATGAGAGCATATTCTGCACTAACCAGGGAACCCTGGAGCAGCGCTATCGTCAATTTGAAGATGCTGTCCGAAAAGTATTTGCAAGTACAATGAATGAAGACGCATTGGTTTATCGCGCCCAAAGGGGTTTGGATCAGATGGATGAACAAATGGCTTTATTGGTCCAGCGGGTTTCAGGGGATTATCATAACGAGTACTTTTTCCCTGATATTTCCGGCGTCGGTTTTTCCTTCAACACCTATGTCTGGAACAGTTCTATGGATCCCAAGGCAGGAATGTTGAGGCTGGTATCCGGTTTGGGCACCCGTGCTGTGAATCGCACGGAAGGGGATTATGCAAGAATTGTTGCACTGGATGCACCGTTGTTACAGCCTTTTGCAGATAAGGAGGACATTAGGGAGTTTTCACAACATGAAGTGGACGTGTTGAATATAAATGAGAACTCGCTGCAGACCATATCTTTGCAAAGCTTGATAAAAAGTGCCGGAATGAAGCCGGATTTAATAGCGGAAAGGGATTGGGAAACGGAGAGGAGGAGAAGGGAGCTGGGGCTAAAGGGAGAGGAGACCTGGATACTTACATTTAATAGATTATTTACGGATACATCTTTCATCTATACCATTCAAAAGATGTTGAAAACCCTTGAAAACAGTTATCAGAATCCCGTTGATGTGGAATTCACGGTAAACTTTAACAATGATGGCAGCTATCGTATCAACTTGCTGCAATGCAGGCCTCTCCAGGTTAAAGGGCTGGGCAGAAAAGTGGAGATTCGGGAAAAAATTGAACCTGATAGAATTCTTTTTCATTCACAGGGCAATTTTATGGGAGGCAATATGTATAGGCCTGTTCAAAGAATTATTTATGTTGAGCCGGAGGCTTATAACCGCCTGAATGAATCAAAAAGACATGAAGTTGCGCGCATTGTGGGAAAACTGAACAGAATGATTCATAATAAAGACCGGGATGCGGTATTTCTTTTAGGACCAGGAAGGTGGGGTACCACAACACCGTCTTTAGGAGTCCCCGTTAGTTTTTCTGAGATTAACAATGTGGCCATATTGGGAGAAATCTCTTATATGGGAGGAGGCTATATACCGGACCTTTCTTTCGGGACTCACTTCTTCCAGGATATCGTTGAGGCAGATATATTTTATGTGGCTCTTTTTCCTGAAAGGGAAGGCACAATATTCAATAAAAAGCTCTTTGAGCAGTTTGACAATGTTTTATCGGAGCTTTTGCCCGAGAGCGTTTCGTTAGAGGATGTCATAAAGGTGTATGACATTTGCGATTCGCAGAAAAGTTTGAACATTGTATCGGATATAGTGGCACAAAAGGTCATGGGCTATTTTGATTAAAGCGTAGAAATCACATAAGGAGGTGGCTTAATCCGTAGGCAATAAATTGAGGCATGGAATTGGGACGGAAATAAATGAAAAGGTCCCTTTATTTTTTGAAAATGCCAGGTTTGCCTAAAAAAAAAGGCCTGATAAAGAGGGAGCCGGAGAACAGAAAAAAGCAGGAATCCGGAAGAGTTTCCGTGTCCCTGCTCTTTTAAAGTGCCCCAAAATTTGTAAGCCGGTTTTGGCCTTACAATTTATATTTCAAGAGTGTCAAATGCTTTAAGCTGAAAATCGCCGTAAGCTATGGCACCATGCTCGCCGATGTCAAGTCCCTGGATCTCATCTTCGCTGTCGACTCTCAGTCCGTTTACAGCTTTGATTACCTTAAAGAGTATAAAGGTGGTTATGAGGGTCCATGCGGCTACAGCCACCACACCCAAAGCCTGCACTCCCAGCTGATGCAAGCCGCCTCCGTACAGCAGCCCGCCTTCGGTAGCGAATACGCCTACCAGCACAGTTCCCGTCGCTCCGCATAGGGCGTGGACGGTTACGGCTCCGACAGGGTCATCGACTTTGAGAACTTTTTCAATGAACTCGATACCAAAAACTGTGACAAATCCTGATATTATCCCTATAAATATTGAACCTATCATGCTTACAGCCGCAGTTCCTGCGGTTATTCCCACAAGCCCTCCGAGGGCTCCGTTTAATGTCATGCTTACATCAGGCTTCCTATACCTTATCCACGTTACAACCATTACTGTGCATGCTGATGCAGCAGCTGAAAGGTTGGTGGTCATGGCGATCCTTCCGACACTTAAATCTGTGCCCGCCAGAGTGCTTCCGGGGTTGAAGCCGAACCAGCCGAACCATAGTATGAAAACTCCAAGGGCTCCAAGAGTTATGCTGTGTCCCGGTATGGCATTGGGTTTGCCATCCTTGCCATATTTGCCTATCCTGGGACCGAGCATTGCTGCGCCTACCAAACCGGCCCAGCCCCCGACGGAATGGACAACGGTTGAACCTGCAAAGTCAATAAAGCCTAAATTGGAAAGCCAGCCGCCGCCCCATATCCAGTGACCTACGACAGGGTAGATGACAAGGCTGATTACAAAACTGTAAATGACATATGCGCTGAATTTCGTCCTTTCTGCCATGGCTCCGGACACTATGGTAGCTGCGGTAGCTGCGAACATGGTCTGGAAAATCATAAACACTTCTGTCGGAAGGCCCCGGTCGGCGGTGTCCAACCCAAAAAAGGCTGAAGTTCCGAACAATCCCATGCTGTCTGCGCCGAACATTATGCCATATCCTATTGCAAAGAACACAATTGAGCCAATGGCGAAGTCCATAAGGTTTTTCATGATGATGTTGCTTGCGTTTTTCGCCCTTGTAAATCCGGCCTCACACATTGCAAAACCTGCTTGCATAAAGAATACAAGAAATCCGGCAACCAGCGTCCATACAGTGTTGATGGCTATTTGTGTGGCGGAATTTATTTCCTCATCCGCTCCAAGAGCTATTGTGGGTATTAGCATTAAACCTGCTATAATAAGTGAAGAAACCAACTTCTTTTTCATATAGAAAGACCCCTTTCATACAAAAATTTAAATTGATTTATATAGCTTTTTCTCCTCTTTCACCGGTTCTGATCCTCACCACATCCTCCACATTGAAGATGAATATTTTCCCGTCACCGATCTCACCGGTCTTAACGGTTTTTACAATGCTGTCAACGAGTTCTTCAACAATGTCGTCTTTGACGATAATTTCGACTTTTATTTTAGGAAGGAGATTTATGGTGATCTCCGTCCCTCTGTACATCTCTCTTCTTCCCTTTTGTAGTCCGCAACCTGATACCATGCTTACCGTCATCCCGTAAATTCCCAAATTGTTTAGCAAGTCCTTGAGATCTTCGAGCTTTTCGGCTCGTGTGATGATTTCCAATTTTTTCATCTCAATCGCCTCTTTCCGTAAAATTTTTAAACAAAAAATGCCAGAACCTATATTTCTATAGATTCTGGCATCTCAGCCCAAAGGTATAAAATTCATCCTGGAATTTTATATTTCCTTCGCCCTTATTAATTTGAAATTAGTATAGCATACATCTTGCAAAATGTCAATAATTTTGTGTAATAATTTTTGATTTTTAATATATTTTGCAATTTTTAAACATGCATATTGCATTTTGCGAAATCTAGCCTTTTCGAGCAAGTATAATAGCTTCTGCAATATCTCTCATTGGAATTCTGTTATCCCTGCTTTTCTTCCTTATAATTTCATATGCTTCTGCTTCAGAAAGCTTTTCCTGCTCTACCAATATCCATTTCGCCTTTTCAACTGCCTTTCTGCTTTCAAGGGTTTCATTCAACTTCTTTACTTTCTGTTCATAATCAAGTATCCTGCTGAAATTTGCGAGGGATATATCTACAATCTGCATGAGAACTTCGTAATAAACCGGCTTGGCTATATAGGTTACACTCCTGGCTTTTTTTAGAAAATCGAAGACTTCATCATTTCTTACATCTAAAAGAATTATACAGGCCGCAAGCAGTTCTTCATCGATTATTTCGAGAATTTGCCTTAATTCTGTAAAATTGTTGGAATAATCTATAATTATCAATTCAGGAGCGTAACTTCTAACGTGCCTCAATAAATTAAAAGGCTCCTTCGAATAACCGATAAAAACATGGCCGCTTTGAGTCAGCATATTCTTTACGGCCGTCAATGTCTTTTTGTCCTCACCCGATACTATGAATTTTGCATAATTCATAATCACCACCCTCAAAAAATAAAATTAAAAAAGCTTTCCCGATATACAGACCAAATCTGTATCAAGAAAGCTTCGATGCCGATTTTTGGACCACGACGAAGCAGTCCGCTTATAAATAACAGCCAAATAAAAATTTTATTTGAATTTTAGTATATAATAACATAGGAAATCTAAATTTGCAAGTCATTTTTATAAAGCTTCAAAATGTGTGTTCAATTGTGTTGCCTGTAAGCAATGTCAATTTCAAAGCGCTTTATGTTTGTGCGGCCGTCGGCAGTTCAATCGCAAATAAGGCGCCTGACGGGGAGTTCTCAGCGGTAATTGTTCCGTTATGCTTTTCAATAATATTTTTGCTGATCGCCAGGCCGAGGCCGAAATTGCCTTTTTTCCCTTTGTAGAACCTCTCAAAAATATTGGGGAGCTCGTTTGGGTCAAAGCCCGGACCGTCATCGGAGATGACGAGCCCTATTTTATTGCTGCCAGCCTCATTTACGGCGATTGTCACTTCGTTTTCGGCGTATCGTATGCAATTGCTTATTATATTTGTAATTGCCCGGGACAATTTTTCTTCATCGGCGTATACCTCAATTTCCCTTTCAAGGCCGTCGACTGCAATTTTTATGTTGTTTTTGGCAGCAATCCATTTCATGCGTTCAATGCAACTATTTATCAATTCGTTGAAATCCAGCATCTCAAAGTGATAGTTTTCTTCTATCGCATCCAGGCGTGACAAATAAAGCAGGTCTTCTACCAGACGGGTCATGCGCTTGGATTCTTCAATTATTACGTCAGCAGCAGTGCTGCAATCCACTACGTTATATTTAATGCCCTCCGCATAGCTTTGAATGGACATGAGGGGAGTCCTGAACTCATGTGACACATTTTGAAGGAAGGTCTTCTGAGCCTTATCATATGCCTCGAGCTTTTCGGACATAATGTTGATGTTGTTCACAAACTCCTGCAGTTCATCATATGCTACCGGCATATGGATTTTAGTGGCAAAATTCCTTTCTGCGATGGCCTTTATATGATGGCTGAGAGAGGATAAGGGAGAGGATATTTTTTTCGAAAGGGCGGAAGAAAACAGCACGGTAATTAAAGACGATAAAATGAGAATGATAAACAGAATTATGTTTATTGCCCATTGGAGCTGATTGACCTTTCTAAGACTGGAATAAATAATTATCCAGCCTAAGCCAAAAGAGTTCTTCTGGGATACCGGTTTGATGACTGCTATATATTGAGTGCCTGATATATTGAAGTTCAGATATTCTTCGCTGTCCAAATCCGCCGATTTGATAAACTCATTTGCTATTTGCTCCGACAGGTTGAAAGAGGGGGAAAAAAACATTTCCTGGGGAAGAGTTATTTTGTTTTTATTGCTGTCGAGGAGGATGTAGTCGGCATTTAAGACAGAGAGGGGCTCCCTCAATGACCGGTCCAGCATAAAGTAATATCTGAAGAGGCCATTGTCGTCTTGGAAGAGGCCGCTTTGTTCCTGAGGAGGAGGCGGCGGAGATTCTCTCCTGGGTCTTGGGAAGAAGTCAGGACCTTTTTTCAATGCAGTATCCTCGGCGCGTTGCGCAATTTTATCCAGTTGCCTCAGGATGTCTTTTTCCATATACAGGCGCACAACGATGTTAAATGTTACTGTAGTCAGCGCGATCATCAGGATTATTACAATGAGATTATATCTGAAAATTCTCCATTTGATTGTATTCCTTTTCATAGCATCATTCCTTATCTTCTATTTTGAAACCAAATCCCCAAACCGTTTCAATCTTTAAGACTGAGCCTGCATCGGAAAGTTTTTTTCGGATTCTCTTTACCATGTCATCGGTAGCACGAGTTTCCACTTCGTTTTCAAAGCCCCAAACCTTGTCCAGAAGTTCGCTGCGGCTGACCGCCCTGTTTTTGTTTTTTGCGAGATAATAGAGAAGCGAAAACTCCATCCTCGTAAGCCCGATATTTTTACCATTTAACTCAGCCTGCTTTGTGTCCGGGTTTATTGAAATATCCGCGACTTTTATGACTTGATGGCTGTTTCCAAAATTATTTTTATCTAATTCAATTCTTCTGAAAATGCTTTTTACTCTGGCGACAAGCTCTACCGGACTAAAAGGCTTGGTCAAGTAATCGTCGCTTCCGAGGGTTAGCCCGGCTATTTTGTCGGGTTCGGTGTCCTTAGCGGATACAATTATGATGGGCACGTCGCTTTTCTGGCGGATTGACGCGCAGAGAGAGAATCCGTCGATCTCCGGCATCATGATATCTATTATGAGCATGTCGGCCGGTTTGGCATTAAAAGCGTCGATAATAGAACGGCCATCGTAAAAAGTTTCAACCTCATATCCTTCCTTGACGAGAAAAGATTTTATAATGTTACAAATGTTGATTTCGTCATCGGCTATGTATATTAACTTTTTATCCATATATTGACCCACCTCAAAACTAATTTTACCATGAAAAAAGTCCGACATCACTTGAAAAAATTTTCTTGCTTCAATTTTGCCACAGTTTTGCGGAGATTTTTCCAAATGGCGAAATATAGAATTAAAAATGTGGTAAACAATTCCACAATTAATAATTGCAAAGGAGAGTGGTTGGTCATATGTTAAGCAAGTTTAACAAAAAGAAAATTGCCGGAGTTACTCTGGCGGGAGTAATTATGATTACCGGGGCTGCAGCCGGTTTTGCAGCGAATCAGGCGGACAATAAACAGCGGCCCACAGACCGTGGCCGTATGGCAAGGATGAATCCCTCGGAAATGTCTGAGATTTGGAAGTCTGCCCTTGATAAGCTTGTGGCGGCAGGCACGATAACCCAGGAACAGGAAGACGCTGTCCTGAAAGTTTTCTCGCCTAAGGAAGATGGCACCGGCAAGCCCGAGAGAGACGGCAAGGGTCCCATGGACAGCCTTGTAAGCGAAGGCACCATAACCCAGGAACAGGCGGAAGCCATAAGCGAAGCGATGAAGGCGGCAAGGGATTCGGGCAAGAAGATGGAAGATGTTCTGGCTGAGCTTGTGAGCGCAGGCACTATAACAGAGGCGCAGAAAGAAGCGATTTTGGAGAAAATGCCCTTCAAAGGCGAATTCAAGGGAGAGCACAAGAGCCCGCTGGATGAGCTTGTATCAGAGGGCACTATAACCCAGGAACAGGCGGAAGCCATAAGCGAAGCGATGAAGGCAGCAAGGGATTCGGGCAAGAAGATGGAAGATGTTCTGGCTGAGCTTGTGAGCGCAGGCACCATAACAGAGGCGCAGAAAGAAGCGATTTTGGAGAAAATGCCCTTCAAAGGCGAATTCAAGGGAGAGCACAAGAGCCCGCTGGATAAGCTTGTATCAGAGGGTACAATAACCCAGGAACAGGCGGATGCTATCCAGAAAGCTGTAAAAGCCGCCATGGACTCTGCAAAGACAAGCAGTGAAGATTAAATTGGCACACATTAATGTAGGTGCTGTGCAACAAATTAACTTATAATTTGAAAGTACGGCTTCTACAAGCCCGACTAAAAAGGACTGCTGATCGCAGCCCTTTTTAGTCAGTAGGCTGTTTAGTTTCAGTTTTGCTGCGGTTTTGCGAAAATCTGCTGAGACGGTTTGCAGTGATATTAACACACTGTTCACGATTGTTTACAGATTGTTAATAAGTTCATCATAATTTTTTTCTAGAATAAACATTGCAGGGGAATTGAGCGAGCAAAAGAAGGGAGTTTTTAATATGAGCGATTATGATTTCGACAACTGCAGCAATAATGAAGATATAATTGGAGAATTTATGGAAAAGGATTATTTAAACAACGAAGGAAACGAGAGCGATTCAATGATGGAGGGCAGCGGTGGCAATAGCAGCCAATGCGAAAATAGTACTCAATGCGAAGGCGACAACGGCGCTACGGATTCTTTTGTAGTGCATACTGCTGATGCGGGTGGTGACGATGTAAATAGAGAAAGGGGACATTCGGATGATTTAAAACCCTTTGCATATTATACGGAAAAATATACAAAGTCCGAAAGGAAGAAGAAGGGGCTGCTGCAGATGATAGCCGTTTCCCTGGTGAGCTCTATATTGGGGGCAGCACTTGTAGGTTCATATTTTCAGTTTCTAGCGCCAGGATTTAAATCGGCTGCTACGGAACGCTACAACAGCCAGCAGTCCGAAAGTTCAGATACCGGCGAATCCCAGGGCAGTTCAGGCACCTTCAGCAATATTGCAATTGAAAATTCAGATTCGACAGTTTCTGCAATTGCCGAAAAGGTAGGACCATCTGTGGTGGGTATCAGGACAACCGCCGCTACAAGAGGGATGTTTGGCCTGCAGCAGCAAAGCGGAGAAGGCTCCGGCATCGTTTACACGAAGGATGGCTATATAGTGACAAATTATCATGTCATCCAGAATGCTGTAGACCAATCAAGCAAAAAAGTCGCTTCAGGCGCAAAGATAGAAGTTGTGCTGCCAAGCAAAAAAGATGAGCCATATGAAGCCCAAGTGGTGGGCTATGATTCAAGAACCGACCTTGCGGTGATAAAAATTGAGGCTTCCAACCTGCCTGCAGCCGAGTGGGGAAATTCCGACAACCTGAAGGTGGGAGAATTGGCTGTTGCCATAGGTAATCCCGGCGGGTTGGAGTATATGGGTTCAGTTACGGCGGGAGTTATAAGCGGCTTGAACCGGACCATCGAAACTGAAAACGGCAAAATCCTAAAGCTGATTCAGACCGATGCGGCCATCAATCCGGGAAATAGCGGAGGAGCCCTTGTGAATTCCAAAGGCCAGGTCATCGGCATAAATTCCGTAAAAATCGTGGCTGAGGGTTTCGAAGGCATAGGCTTTGCAATTCCTTCCAATACTGTCAAAGAAATTGTCGATAACCTGATGGAATATAAGTATGTTAAGGGAAGGCCCTATATCGGAATATCTATCGACCAGCGTTTTAACGAGCAGGTAGCGAAGCTGAATAACCTTCCGACAGGTGTCTATGTGGCTGATGTAGATCTGTTGAGTGGGGCTTATAAGGCAGGAATTAAAGCGGGGGACATCATTACAAAATTTGACGGTCAGACCGTAAAATCTTATAATGAGCTGGAAAGCCTGAAGAATGAACATAAACCGGGAGATGTGATTTCGGTGGAAATTTACCGGGAAGGCCAGACTCTGACGGTACAAGTCAAGCTGGGTGAAGATATGAGCAATTGATTTTTATTGACAGATTTTTATTGACATAAGTTCGGCAGACCCTCCTATTTTAAATAAATGCCAGATTTTTGCAAAACCTCTTAAGACGCGTCTTAAGAGGTTTTGCATAGGCTGGCGTTCTTTACATGTGTGCCACAGTTGCCACATTCTTTACATATTTGCCACAGAGTTACCACATTCTTTATACACTTTGCCGCAAAGTTGCCACATTTTAAAATGTATAAATTTCCGAATTAAGTATAGGGAGAAAATTAAATGTGCAAAAATGGTAAAGCAAAATTTCATTTGTTCCCCAATAAAGTATTTCAAAGATGCTGCCTAAAATTTTAGAGAATTAATTATTAGGCTAGCGCTGCACACGAGATAAGTTTTAATGTAAAACTCTTTAATGATTCTTTAATGTAAAATTTATTAGTAAGGACACTAGTGGCATGAGAATATCGAATATTCGGAAAAGGTGAATTCGTTTAGGCTCATGCCAAATCTCAAGGATGGGAGGAATTTTTCATGTGTTAATGGGAGTGACTTATTGTGTTTCAGGTTTATTTGGTGGAACATGATGCTAAATTAAATCATCTGTTTTCATTATATTTGCAAAAGGAAGGCTGGACAATCACTTCTTTTCTTAACGGGGAAAAAGCAATCAAATATGTTGACAAGTGCCCCCATATGTGGATTATAGACAGCTGGCTTCCTGACATAGATGGTTATCAGCTGTTAAGTGAAATAAAAGAAAAATATCCTGAGATACCCGTATTGATGATTTCGGAACGAAACTCCATTGCCGACAGGGTTATCGGCCTTGAGATGGGCTGTGAAGATTACCTGCCTAAACCATTCCTTCCAAAAGAATTAGTAATACGCTCAAGAAAAATTCTTGAGCGCACTTATAATAGTCCTACTACGCAAAAAAAAATCAGAACTTATAATGTGCCTCCCTATAAAATTGATGAAATATCCCGCATTGTATATTTAGAGTCAGACATCATTAATCTCACCTCAAAAGAGTTTGACCTTTTACTTCTATTTGCTAAAAACCCCCTTAGAACATTTTCAAGAGAACAAATCCTGAAGTATATATGGAATGATGAGCATTTTGGTTCAAACAGGTCGGTAGATGACCTTGTCAGAAGGCTCAGGAAAAAAATGAAGTTCCTTAGGATTGAGTCTATATATGGATATGGGTATCGACTGCTTGTCAATCCCTAAATTAAGTGCAAATTAAAAAACCTCTTATATCTCAAGATATAAGAGGTTTTTTAATTTGTATAAATATCACAATTTTACAAAATATTTCATAATTTTTCACAATCGATTGATAATTATTCCGATTTTTGTTGCTATCATCCGAATCAAAGAAGGGTAAAGTCAAAACTTGTTGGGATGAGGTGGATAGCAGTGAGCGTTAGTTCAGTTAACAGCGGATTTTATACAACATCAACCACAGTTTCAAGCAGGAATACAACAGATGAACTGGGAAAGAACGAATTTTTAAATCTTTTGGTAACACAGCTCAGGTATCAGGATCCTTTAAATCCTGTGGACAGCACGGAATATGTTTCCCAATTGGCGCAGTTTAGCTCCCTTGAACAGATGACCAACATAAACACCGGCATTTCTTCGATGGAGGCCCTTACATTGACAGGTAAATACATTACTGCAGTAGTCACCGACAGCAACACGGGCAAAACTTCATTGATAGAAGGAACGGTGGATTCCGTGAAGATGAAAAACGGAAAAGCCACGCTGATGGTAAACGGGAAAGAAGTCGATTTGGAGGACGTTACCAACGTTTACGATTATGAGAGGTCGGACATATATGACCTGTCTTCAATGATCGGCAAAACATGCAAGGGGTACATTTATGATTCTGACGACCTTGACGTCATCAGCGTGGAAGGGACGGTATCAGGAATAGAAAAAGGCGCGTATGAAGATTATGCGCTGGTGGACGGTGTGTCATGCACTCTTGATTCGATTACTTCGGATGATTACAAGAGTTCTCAAAGTAAATTGGATTATTTGAATGAGCACATCGGAGATGAGATCAGCCTGACAGTCACAGATAGCAGCACAGGCAAAGTAGTTCCTGTAACAGCCGTGCTGAAGGGCGTAACTAAAGAGGACGACGGCAGCATCACGGTAACCTTGGACAAAGTTAAAGTCCCTGTGGATGGCATCTATAGTATTACTTAAACAGGAAGATAAGGGGGTAATCATCATGATGCGAGCATTGTTTTCCGGCGTTTCAGGGTTGAAAGCGCACCAGCAAAAAATGGATGTAATTGGCAATAATATAGCAAATGTCAATACCGTTGCATATAAGGCCTCGCGGGTAACTTTCAGCGATATTCTCAGCCAGACTTTGAGCAGTGCCACCGGGTCAAATTCCACCACCGGCAGGGGCGGCAGCAATGCAAAACAGGTAGGTCTTGGAGTGCAGCTATCTTCAATTGATATGCTGATGACGACGGGAAGTACAGAAAGCACCGGCAACGCGACAGATCTCGCCATTAACGGGGACGGATTCTTTATCGTGAGGAATGGGACGACAGGTTCTTATATGTTTACAAGGGCAGGCAACTTTACTATAGATGAAAACGGAAATCTTACTACCAGTGACGGTATGAATGTATACGGATGGCTTGAATACGAAATAGATACATCGGATGGCAGCTATATATTTGACACTGATAGCGATGTCGAACCTATCAATATTTATTCGGACAGCTACAACGGGAATAAAAAAATTGTATCAGCGAAGGCGACAGAATATGCAGTTTTCAGCGGAAGCCTCGATTCATCCGAGAAGTATGTGGGCAACGGTGTCAATGACATAGGATCTGGCGACCCTGAGGTGCAGTACACCACAACGCTGACGGTATATGACAGCCTGGGCAATACGCATAAATTGAAGGTTAATTTTACGAAATGTTATGTAGACTCAACAGATCCCGACAATCCGGTCACGACATGGTACTGGAGCATCGGGGATGCTTCCGGCGCGTCAGATTCAACTGCCAGCGGGTATCTAAAATTTGACAGCAACGGAAAACTTATTACAGACGATTCGGATTACGATGTAACCCCTTCAATCACGGTTATACCGGATTCTTCTACCGGCGCAGGCTCTTTTACTATAGATCTGGATTTTTCAAACCTCACCATGACGGCTGGAAACAGTTCAGTGGAAGTAAGCGATGTGGATGGCTATAAGTCCGGAACATTAGAAAGCATATCAATAGACTCTAATGGAATAATTATGGGCGTATATTCCAACGGAGTGCAACAGCCTCTAGGGATGATTGCCCTTGCGAAATTCGATAATCCTTCCGGGCTTGCAAGGGCAGGCTCGAATTATTATGTGGTAACTCAAAACTCCGGCGGTTTTACCGGTGGGGTTGTGGCAAACGGTTCGCTGTCTTCAGGAACACTTGAAATGTCAAACGTAGACCTTTCTACGGAATTTGCCCAGATGATTACTACTCAGAGGGGCTATCAGGCCAACAGCAGGGTTATCACCGCTGTGGATGAAATGCTGCAAACGGTTATAGATATGATAAGGTAAACTTCGAGCTGGCCTTGATTTTTAAGGAGGGGAGAGAATGAGCTCTGCATTTTCCGGCATATCAATTGCGACCCGCGGATTGCATGCAAGCCAGACGGCCTTAAATGCAACAAGCCATAATATAGCAAACGTGAATACTAACGGATATGTGCGCCAGCAAGCTATACAAGCCGATAGCTCCTATCTTAGAACCGGCCGATATAGTGTGGGTACCGGTGTGAAAATTGAGGAAATCAGGCAAATACGGAGCATATTCCTTGACAATATGTACAGGAATGAACAAAGTAGCCTTAGCTATTGGCAAATAAGGCAGAACACTGTTGATGATATCGAAGCGGTAATGAACGACCTTTCAGAGGATGGAAGCATTGAAAATGCGATAGAGGAGTTTTTTGCCGCCTGGGAAGAACTTTATAAAGACCCTGCAAGCGGAGCTGCGAGGGCTTCTGTGCTGGAGCATGCAAATTCCCTGGTGGAAATGTTAAACCAGCTCGATGCTCAATTGAACCAGATACAAGAATACCTGGATTCCCAGATAGAGTCCATGGTGGAGGATATCAATTCAATTTCGGAGCGCATCGCGGAACTGAATGGGAAAATCGCCAGATGTGAAGCCAATGGGGATAATGCCAATGATTACAGAGATGAGTTGAACTTACTGCTGGATACTTTGTCGGAGTATGTGAATATAAGTGTTTCCACAACCAGTAATGGAATGTACAGTGTTTCAATTGGAGGAGCCGTATTGGTCAGCGGAACCGATATCAATAAACTGGCTTGCGAGACTGGCAGTTCAAACGGCGCTTTCAACACGGTCATATGGGAAGACACTGGTACGGAGCTGATACTGAAAGACGGAATGCTGCTTGGCCTGATTGAAGCAAGAGGAGATGTCAATGGGTATAAAGGAAGCGCCGAAAATGGCTCGCCAATGGAATCAGGGTATGAGGAATCCGATGTAGATGCTGATGCCGACAGCTACAATTTTACGGGGGACAGCATGAATCTGATACCGGAGCTGCGTACAGGCTTGAATATGCTTGTCAGCCTTCTGGCCAGGAAAATCAACGCAATTCACAGAAGCGGGGAAGGCCTGGACGGAAGCACGGGCATAGACTTCTTTGTCAAAATAGACGACAGTCTTCCATTTGAAATCGGAAACATACAGGTCAATCCTGAACTGCTGGACAATACGGATAAAATTGCGGCGTCGAGCATAGGTGGTTCTAATGATGGCTTAATTGCAGCTAAAATCGCAGATTTTGCCGACACGGCATACTTTAAATATGACGGTTTGAAAATGGACATCGATGACTTTTATTCCAGTCTGATAGGCTGGATAGGTACGGAAGGCGACGAAGCGGAGAGTTTTGTCAGCAGCCAGGACATCCTTATGGAGCAGATGGCATCAGCAAGGGAGTCGTTGTCGGCAGTTTCCCTGGACGAAGAGTTGGCTAACCTTATCAAATTTCAACATGCGTACAATGCCAGCGCAAGATTGATGAGCATCGTTGACAGCATGCTGGGAACTGTTATTGAAGAAATGGGGCTGGTGGGGAGGTAAATGAAATGAATTCTTTTTTCGGATTGAACATAGGTGTAAGGGCGCTGTCTGCCGCGCAGGTCGCTCTTTATACGGTTAGCCACAACATCAGCAATGCTGATACTGCCGGTTATTCAAGGCAGGTTATTGTCCAAAAGGCGTCCAGCCCATTGAAAACAGGTACCGGATCGGGAATGATTGGAACAGGTGTGGATATTCAAACCATTATGCGGGTACGGAATGTGTTTTTGGACAACCGCTACTGGAATGAAAACGCTAAGTATGGTGAATGGAGCGTTAAAAGCAGCGGTCTTTCGGAGATGGAATCATTGCTGAACAGTTCTTCCGACGACGGTCTGGACGATGTTTTAAAGAGCTTTATATCATCCATGGAAGATCTTCTGAATGATCCGAGTAGTGATTCGGTCAGGTCTGCCGTAGCAACAGAAGGGGAAGCCCTGTGCAGGTATCTGAATAATATGGCGGGGATTCTACAGGACTTGCTTGAAGATTACAATAGCTGTATCAAAGCCAAGGTTGATGAGATCAATTCTTATGCAAGGCAAATTTGTGAATTGAACAAGCAAATATATAAGGCAGAACTGGACGGAAGCACTGCCAATGACCTTAGAGACCAAAGAACGGTTTTGGTGGATAAACTGTCTGCGATTGCGGATGTGGAAGTGAGCGAGGTATCGATGGGTACCTTGCCCAATGGACAGGAAGATATCAGATTCTGTATAAAAATCAACGGCATAAGCCTGGTAAACCATTTTGAAGTGAATGAACTGGAATGCTATACGGATGATAAAGGAATATATGGCGTGCGATGGGCGGATACGGGCAATGATATCACCTTTGAAGGCGGAGAAATCAAAGGCTATCTTGACATGTGCAATGGAAACGGCTTGAATGGCGAGTTTAAAGGTATTCCGTATTACATGGATCAACTGGATACTTTTGCCCGGACTCTTGCAAAAGCATTCAATGAAGGCATATATGCTGACGGACAGTCCCACTGCGCAGGTCACGCCGGCGGCGTTGGTCTGGATGACAGTACCGGAATAAGGTTCTTTTCATACGACGGGAAATCATCGGAGGAATTGATGGAAAGCGGTTCGGATATGGATTCCATTTATAGTAATATTACTGCTGCAAACATATCTCTCAGTTCAGATGTGAAGAATGATACGGATAAGATTGCTGTAGCCTCTGCCAGCGGAGAAGCTGAAAATAGCGATAACCTGAGCGACTTGTTGAAAATTTTTGATGATGCCAGAGTGTTTGCCAATGGCACGCCGGAGGATTATATCAACTCCATGTACACAACAATTGGGGTAGAAGTTTCTTTTAGCTCCAGGCTGTCTGGCAACCATGAAAATATTCTAAGCCATATTGACAACAACAGAAACTCTGTATCCGGGGTATCCCTCGATGAAGAGGCTACAAACCTCGTTATATACCAACAGGCTTATAACGCGGCAGCGAAAGCGATTAGTGTCATGGATGAGATCCTTGATGTAACCATTAATGCGTTGAAAGCTGATTGGTAAGCGGGGCATATGAGAGAGTATATTTCGTATATTTCACGTATATTTCAACGAATAGGGTGATAGGATGAGAATTACCAACAGCATGATGATTCGGAACACCATCAAAAACATCAATAACAACCTTACAAAGCTGTCAAAGCTTCAGACCCAGGCGTCCTCCCAGAGCAAGATACAGGTTCCTTCAGATGACCCTGTAGCTGCTGCAAGATCCCTTAAACTCAAAAGCTACTTGGCAGACATAAAGCAAAAGCAAAAGAATGCGGAGGATGCTGCATCGTGGATGGAATATAGCGACTCTGCCCTTGAACAGATAGGAGATATTCTTGCCACAATCAGAGAGTTGACTGTTGAGGCTGCGAACAGCGGGGCACTTACCGATGATGATAGAAACAAGATAAAGACTGAAATTAAAGAGCTGGTGAACGGGATTATTGACATCGCTAATTCCAGCTATGCGGGAAGATATATTTTTGCAGGCTATAACACTGATGAAGCGCCTTTTGAAATTGTTTCCACGGATGTGGGAGACAAAGTTATGTACAACGGGAAATTTTTATCCCTGGGAGGTCCGGTTTCAGCTTCAATTTCCGATAGCGACCTTATAACTTTCTATATGGAGAATATGGACAAAATCAGCGGACAACCTGAACTCATGTCTGCCAATTTCGAGAGTTTCACAGCTACATCACAGGCCCTCGATTTTACCATAACCCTGGATGGAGTAAGCAAAACCGTTAGTTTGACGGAGGGGACTACCTACGATATAACCACTCTTGTGTCCGAGCTGCAGACCAAGATTGATGAAGCTTTTCCCTCTGACTCCGGAGTGCTGGAATCTTTAATCAAAGTCAGCGAGAACGACGGCAAGATAGTGCTTACTGTCCGGGACGGCAGCAGCATATCGATCAGCAGCGGTACTTTGGATGTGAGTAAACTGGGTTTTTCAGACGGTATGGCATCGTCTGGGGATGACAGTGAGGAAATCCTCTATAAACTCGGTACAAATAACTGGGTTGCTGTCAATGTGGAGGGAAGTGACATCTTCGGAGAGGGAGATGATAGCCTGTTTAACACTCTTACAAAGCTGGAACTGGCGCTGAGCGGTGAGACACAATACAAGACAGTAGTCTATAACGAAGGACCGCCTGCGGAAGTGACTGTTGAAACGCATGACCTTGATATTTCCAGCTTGCTGGATGACCTGGATCAAGATATCAACCGGCTTCTAACAGCAAGAGCTGATTTGGGAGCAAGGAAGAGTTATGTCGATCTGACTCAAAACCGGCTGGAGAACAATTATGTTACCTATTCAGATTTGCTTTCCCAAAATGATGATGCCGACCTTGCCGAAGTCAGTATAAATCTTACAAGCGCACAGGCGGCATATTCGGCTTCCTTGTTAGCGGGTGCGCAGGTGATTCAAAACAGTTTGCTGGATTTTTTAAGATAGGGTTCGGAGTATGAAGTATATCATAATATGAATTTCCAGGAGGGATATAATATATGAGCACAATCAGCAGCATCAGCAGCTATACCAGCACAAACCGCATTACCGGACTGGTAAGCGGGTTGGATACCGGCAGTATAGTTGAGCAGCTGATGGCGGCAGAAAAAATACCCTTGAACAAGCTTAAGCAGAAAAGACAGCTTGCGGAATGGAGGCAGGAGGCTTACCGCGAAGTCATCAACGAACTGAGGGCTTTCAACGATAAATATTTTAATTATGCAAAATCTTCCTTTAACATGTTTTCAACCTCAACCTACAAGAAATTTTCAGCGACATCTACCGATGAGTCGGTTGTCACGGTATCTGCGAGCTCAGATGCCGAGGCCGGTTCACATACCATCATCGTCAGCAACCTGGCAAAGGCTGCATCGTACAAAAGCTCTTCGGGGGTTACAAAAGCTATAACAGCATCATCAATTGCAGATTTTAGCCAAGCGGCCGGCAAAAGCTTTGTGTTGAAGATTGACGGGGCCGAGTTCACTATCAGCCTTGACGACAGCATTAATGATATCAGCGATTTGCAGGATGCGATTGATGAGGCTGTAGGGAGTGGAAAAATCAAGGTTTCGGATACAAATGGCGACGGAAGCGGATACCTGACCATATCTAAAGTTGAAGGAAGCGGTGTAGGCACAATTGTTTTAAGTGACGGGGACGGCAACAGCGCGTTGGTTGCTTTGGGGTTCTCAAGCGACGACAACTTGCAAAATTACCTGGATACGACGGATACTCTGGAAACAATTTCAAATAAGCTGAAAAACTCATTTGAATTTGATTCGGAAGGCAACATCAACCTGACCATCAATAGGGTGAGCTTTACTTTTTCCAAAAATACTACCCTTAAAGAGATGATGAAAAAAATAAACAATTCGGATGCCGGAGTTACAATGAAGTATAACGCAGACAGCGATAGTTTTTCCATTACGACCAATTCTACCGGAGCCGGAAATAAAATAGTCATCAGCGAATCAGGGAGCACTTTTTTGCAGGATGTAGGGATCACCAACTATACCGCCGGAGAGGATGCTATCGTGATCATCGACGGCGAGAAGGTCACCAGAAGCAGTAATTCCATAACGCTAAACGGGATAACCTATAAACTTAAAGCAGTAAGCACCGAAGAACAAACAGTTTCGATATCCCTGGACACAGATAGCATTTATGATGCGATTAAGGCTTTTATAGATGACTATAATAGCCTGATAGAAAGCATAAACGAAAAAATCTCGGAAGAATACGACAGGGACTATCCGCCGCTGACTGACGACCAGAAGGAGGAAATGTCCGACAATGAGATCGAGAAATGGGAGAAAAAAGCAAAAACCGGATTGCTGCAAAATGATTCCGTTCTCAGAAGACTTCTGAGCAATATGAGGACAGCCTTATACCAGTCTGTCGACGGTGTTTCGGTAAGTCTGACGGAGATAGGGATAACCACAAGCAGGAATTATAAAGACAAAGGAAAGCTGGAGATAGATGAGGATAAGTTGAAAGAAGCCATTGAATCCGACCCTGAAGGAGTTATGAGCCTGTTTGCGCAACAATCTGCCTCTTATCCTGGGACAACTACCGTAGTGAATTTGACATCTTCTCAAAGAAAAGTGAGAACCAGTGAAGAAGGGCTGGCATACAGGATTTATGATATCTTGCAGGACAATATTTCCACCTATACCGGCATAGACGGTAAAAAAGGAATTCTGATTGAAAAAGCCGGCTTGGAAGAGGATAGTTCGAACTACAATAACACCATCTCCAACCAGCTTGATAAATATGATGAGGAAATTGAAGAAATGGAGAAGAAGCTGGATGAAAAAGAGGAATATTATTATGAAAAGTTTTCTTATATGGAGGCTTATATCAGACAGATGAACGCCCAAATTTCCTCTCTTCAGCTTTATCTTGGATAGGAGGAAATCCATGTGGCTGCAATCAGTGTCAGTTATATCGAGTCTTTAAAGAAAAAATTGAACATTCTAAGGGACATTTATAAGAACACCTTAGACCAGTTTGAAGCATTGGAAAAAAAGGATTTGAATTTGCTGGGAAAACTGTTAAGTGACCGGCAGAACCGCATTGAAGAGCTAAGACAAATCATGAACTGCCCAAAAGATTTTAAAATGGGAGAAAAAAGCGAAGAGATAGAGAAGTTGGAAAGGGATATTGATCATCTGTTTCATGTAATAATCGACAGCAGCATCACAAATTTAAGAATAGCTGAAAAACAGAAGAATGAAATAGGAGAAGCGATTAAAAACCTGAAAATGGGCAGATATGCAATTTTCAGCGGCTATTTTAAAAAAATGCCCCAAAGATATGGATATTTTATTGATAAAAAAATCGGTAAATGATTTAAAAAGTGTTAAGTCCCGGGCGAAAGCTGCCGATATACTATTTAGACAATACCATAAATAGTATATCAGGGACGGGCTTATTATTCCTGAGTTTTTTGCAGGAGGCAAAAAACTGCGGGGAAAATGGCTCGTTTTTATTTTACAAACTTGAGGATAGAGTTGCTCATGTAAAGTGCTGCATAACCCCGGGATGTGAAGAATAACGGAATTTATTTGGAACAATCGACGCATCGAGGAGGGGGAGTTATGCTGGTGTTGGGGAGAAGACCCGGTGAGTATGTGATGATTAACGACAATATTATGGTAAAAGTCGTAAGGAGTGACGAAGGTGATTTAAGGCTTGCCATCGATGCCCCGCGGGAAGTGAGAATTATCCGGGGGGAATTGTACGAAAAAGAAAAACTCAAGAAAGTGAAGTAGTTTTTAAAATTTGAAATATAAAAAGAATACGATATAGAAGAACAGGGACGAGTTGATTTGCGTGCATATGCCGGTAGGATACCGGGAAAGCGCGCAGGATCAACTCTTTTTTGATTATGAGGGTATTATAGACTGTAAGGATTCCCGGGAGCCTGAAAGTCTATCATATAAATAAAAACAACAAAAGCGGAAAAAGGAAGTCCGCTCAAAAAAACAAGGAGGTTATTATTATATGAGAATTAACAATAACATAGCAGCTCTTAACACATTGAACCAACTTACAAAAAACGAGAAAGCTACCAGCAGTTCCCTTGCAAAATTGTCGTCGGGGCTTCGCATCAACAGCGCTGCTGATGACGCGGCAGGCCTTGCAATCAGCGAAAAGATGAAGAGCCAGATCCGTGGCCTGGATAAGGCGAGCAGCAACTCAGAGGACGGTATATCTTTGGTCCAGACGGCAGAAGGCGCCCTTGAGGAGACGGAAAGCATACTTCAGAGGATGAGGGAGCTTGCCGTCCAGGCAGCTTCGGATACCAACACCGATGAAGACAGGGCAAACATACAGGATGAGATGGCCCAGTTGATTGATGAAATCGACCGCATAAGCAAAACCACCCAGTTCAACACCATGAACTTGCTTGACGGTTCGATGAGCGGAAAGGTGGAAGCAGATACGGCAAACATCCTGACGAATACGGCGCTGGCATCAACCGTGACAGATGCTGATGAGCTTGCCGCTCTTACTGATGACAACGGCGACAGCCTTGGCATTGCTGAAGGTGACAAAATTAAAATCTCCTGGGCGGTCAACGGGGAATTAAAAACTGCTGAAGTAACGGTGACCAGCGGAATGACTCTGGGAGATCTTTTAAGTAATATCAGCGACGGAACCGTTGCTGTCAGCTCAGGGGACATAACGATCACAGCTAACACTGTCGGTTATGCTGGAGCTATCGGCGGGATAATCTTTGAAGTTACTGGATCAGACGGGAAGGATAAGACCGACGCTTCCAATATCCTGTCTTCATTTAAGGAAACTACCGCAGCGCAAGAGGCAAAGACGACTGACGGCCGCGTTACTCTTCAAATAGGTGCAAATGCAGGTCAGGCTATGAAATTTTCCATAGGCGATATGGGTGCTGATGCTCTCGGCGTTAGAAATCTCGACGTGTCGACCCAGGATGGTGCAAATGTTGCCATATCGGTAATAGACGAAGCTATATCAAAGGTGTCTTCACAGCGCTCATATCTCGGCGCTATCCAGAACCGTCTTGAACACACGATAAACAATTTGAATACCGCTGCTGAAAACTTGAGCGCTGCTCAGTCTCAGATCGCTGACGTAGATATGGCTGCGGAGATGATGGAATATACCAAGAACAATGTTTTGAGCCAGGCGGCACAGGCAATGCTTGCGCAGGCAAACCAGCAGCCTCAGCAAGTACTCCAGCTGCTTAAGTAATAACTGCCGGACATGCGCGAGAAAAGGCCTTAGGCATCTAAGGCCTTTTCCATATAACTGGCTATGAGTAGTTAAGAAATAAGGGTTGCTTCAATTATATTTTATAGTATTGGAGAGAGTCTTGGAATGATGATCAACACACCTTACGAAAAATATCAGGAAAGCTCGGTATTTACGGCAAGTCCGGAAGAATTAACGTTGATGCTGTATAACGGATTGGTTAAATTTATTTTACAGGCTTTGTTTGCCCTAGACAAAAAGGATATGGAAATGGCCCATGCAAGTATCGTCAAGGCAAAGAAAATTTTAATCAACTTTCAGAATACTCTCGATATGAAATATGAGGTTTCAAAAGGTATGATGATAGTATACGAGTATATGTATAAGCTGTTGACAGATGCAAACATAAAAAAGGACAAAAAAATTCTTGAAGAGATGCTGGGCTTTGCAAAAGACATGAGAGATACATGGTCACAAGCCATGAAGATTGCCAGAAGCCAACGCGGGCCTCTTCGGGGAATCAAATGATATAAGACGACTTTCGCCGGAAGCTGTTCTACGAGAAAATGAAAAACCCTTTCAATTTTATTCCAGTCGAAAAATAGGAACCTGTTTTTAAAGCAGCCTGAATGTTATACGGGTACTGAATTACAGGTTTCCTTTTTTATTTTTATACTAAAATTTGCGCTGCCGTGATTTTGCCACAATTTTGCGGAGATTTTCCAGCTCATTAGATATAAAATATAATTGCTATATTACTGTGTAGGAATGATTACTGTGCTAAAATAAAAGGCGAAAGGAGGAGTAAATATTGAAAGGTATATCTCCGGACAAGTTGAAGAAGTACATCAAAAAATTCATAATTGTGGTTGTTATAGTTGCCATAGCCGGGGCAGGGGTATATTTTTCATTGAAAATATATTCCAACAGGAATGTTCAAACAGCTGTGAAAGAAATGACCGTAAAGGTTACAAGGGGAGATATCGATGTTACCTTGACAGGTACCGGGACTGTAGAGCCAATTGCAAGGTACGACATCGTGCCTTTGGTAACAGGAAGCATACTCAGTGCACCTTTTGAGGAAGGTGATAAGGTCAAAAAGGGAGATCTCCTTTATGAGATTGACAGCAGCGATCTTTCCTACAATATTAAAAAAGCCCAGAACGCGATTGAAAGGCTTAAGATCAACAGCCAGAATGTGGAGGAAAATATCCGGAACATGGAGGTGGTCGCTCCATGCGACGGGCGCATCACAAATCTTACCGTCAAGGAGGGGGAAGAGGTTTCAAGTAACAAAACGATAGCTGAAATTGTAAACGATAAGCAGATTATAGCAACCGTTCCGTATAATCAATCCCAGATAAAGTACATAAAAGTAGGGCAACAGGCCCAGATATTGTTTCCAGACCTGATGCAGTATATCGACGGCACCGTCAAATGGGTAAGCAGCACTCCCAAGGCTGGAGATGGCGGTTATATACAATATGATGTGGAAATTGTGATAGATAATCCGGGGGCGATAGCTCCAGGGATGGAGGTAACAGGAATCATAAAGGCCGAGAATGGCGATATTGTAAGCCCTTTGAACGGCACGACCGGTTATTACACAGAACAGGCGGTATTGGCCAAGACGTCAGGCAAGGTCAAGCAGGTATTTGTTAAAAATAATGAATGGGTAAAGGCGGGACAGAAGATTCTGTCAATTGAGAACGATGACCTGTATGATACTGTAAAAACGAATTCACTGGAGATGGAAGATTCAAAAATATCATTGGATGCACAGCTTAAAAAGCTGAAGGATTATAACATTTTGTCTCCGATAGACGGCACCGTCATAAAGAAATATTATAAGGCGGGAGATACTATAGGCAATTCCAGTGACAGCAAAATACTCATGACAGTTGCAGATTTATCGAAAATGGTATTCACGATGGATGTGGATGAGCTGGATATTGCCAAAGTATCCGTAGGACAAAAAGTCAAGGTTACCGCCGATGCTCTTCCGAACGAAGTCTTTGAGGGAGAGGTTACAAACGTATCGATGGAGGGAGAAACCTCGAACGGGGTTACAATATATCCCGTTGAAGTCACAATATCAGAGCCGGGCAATCTGAAACCGGGGATGAATGTCAATGCTGAAATTCAGGTTGAAAGCAAAAAAGATGTGTTGATTCTGCCTCTGTCGGCGATAACGAAGGTAGGGAACAAATCATTTGTGTTTGTAAAAACCGATGGACCCGCCGAGGGCCAAGCGGAAAAACGGTCAGGCCCGAGAAACGTGCCGGACGGCGCCGAGGGTGCCGTGAAAGTTGCTGATGCCGAAAAGAGGGCTGGTTCCGGCAGGAAGGATATGGCGGCAGGTGGGCGCCGACGGGTGGAAGTGGTTGTAGGCGTAAGCAATGATGAGTATATTGAAATAGTCAGCGGCTTGAAGGAGGGGGATGAGGTTTATCTGACTTCAACTTCGACAAGCCAGAGAAATAATAACGCCGAAAGACCGGGAATGCCGGGAGGCGGCGGGTTTATGGGCGGAGGTGGACCTCCACCAGGCGGCATGAGGTAATATCGTCGGCAGACTAGGCGCGTGATCGGGTAAAAGAGGTGAAAAAACATGATTAGAATTGAGAATATGTATAAAATATACCGGATGGGCACAACACAGGTGAATGCTTTAAACGGCATATCGCTTCATATAAAACCAAAAGAATTTGTGGCTATTGTGGGCCCGTCCGGCTCCGGGAAGTCCACGCTGATGAATATGATCGGCTGCCTTGACACTCCCACTTCGGGGAAATACTATCTGGACGGGCTTGAAGTAAGCAAGATGAAAGATGATGAGCTGGCGAATATAAGAAACAGAAAAATAGGCTTTATTTTTCAGGGCTTTAACCTGCTTCCAAAATTGAATGCCCTGGAAAATGTGGAACTGCCGCTTATTTATATGGGCATTCACAGGAGAGAAAGGCACCGCATGGCCAAGGAGGCCCTCGAAAGGGTTGGGCTGGGGGAAAGGATGTACCACAAACCGTCGGAGCTGTCGGGAGGGCAGCAACAAAGGGTGGCTATCGCAAGGGCTTTAGCAAGCAGACCTCCTCTCATTCTTGCCGACGAGCCCACCGGTGCCCTGGACTCCAAGTCAGGGGCCGAAATATTAAAAATGCTGCAGGAATTGCATAATGAAGGAAAAACTATTGTGCTTATCACCCATGACAATAGTATAGCTTTGCAGTCAAAAAGAATAATCCGGATCCAGGACGGAATGGTGACAGAAGACAGAGAGGTGGCATAAATGCAGTGGATACAGGCATTTCGAATGGCGCTCAAAAGCATATCGGGCAATAAGGTGCGCGCTTCTCTGACGATGCTGGGAGTCATAATCGGCGTAAGCGCCGTTATTACCATGGTAAGCCTTGTTCAAGGCTCGACGAATCAAATTACCGAGCGCCTGCAAAGCATGGGGACCAACATGATCAACGTAATGATCATTGGAAGAGGCAGCACGAGGTCGGTCACTGAAAAAGATTTATTTGAGTTCGCAAATAAAAACAGCGACGTTATTGAAGGTGTTGCCCCTGTACTAAGCGATAGGGTAACTGTAAAAGCAGGGAACGAAAACCTATCTACTTCGCTGGAAGGAACAAACGGTGTTTATGAGACTGTACGCAATACGAAGGTCCAGCAGGGCAGGTTTATAAATGACGTTGACGTTGAAGGAAGGAAAAAGGTAGCTATCATCGGAACTTACGTTGCCAGCGAGCTTTTCCCTGATACTGATCCGGTAGGACAGGAGATAAAAATCAACGGTAACTTATTCACGGTCATAGGAGTGCTGGAAAAAAAGTCCTCAAACAACAGTGCCGGATCGGAGGATGATAAAGTAATTGTTCCTTACACAACGGCAAAAAGGCTGGTAAGAAACGCAAGAATCAATAATTTTTACGTGCAGGCCAAAACGCCCGACACGGTAGATAGCGCCATGAACGCAATTGAGGAGTTCCTACTTAAAAAATTCAACAGCACCGACGCTTACCGCGTGTTTAATCAGGAGGACATGCTGGAAAATATTAATGAGACTACAAAGACGATGACCATGATGCTGGGAGGAATCGCGGGAATTTCTCTGATAGTGGGCGGTATCGGAATAATGAACATCATGCTTGTTTCGGTTACCGAACGGACAAGGGAAATAGGCATAAGAAAGGCGATCGGAGCCAAAAGGAGAAGCATACTAAGCCAATTCCTGATTGAAGCTGTAGTCGTAAGCTGCATGGGGGGAGTTATCGGAATCCTGCTGGGATTTGTATTATCCAATGTCATCGGAAAGACGATGGGCATTTCTGCTGATGTTTCAGCGGGAGTAGTGCTTATATCCTTTTCCTTCTCGGTGTTTGTCGGGGGCTTTTTCGGTTGGTATCCTGCAAACAAGGCTTCCAAGCTTGACCCGATAATTGCGTTGAGAACAGAGTGACGTAATTTTATATGGGCTTTGTCGTCAATTAAGTTGTTAACTAAATATTAAGAAATTGTTTAAAGGGACACCTGCAAAGGTGCCCTTTTGATTTTCTAAAGCATGGTAAGTTACGGATAACGACGTCCGTACCGGAGTATGTTGCCGAAGGAGCCTGTTTTGATCAATATTTGCGGCTATTGTTAATTGTGGTGTGAATTTAATATGCCTTCAAAAGGCCATCGGAAGATAAAAAACTGTAATCCCTTGAATTTCAAGCTGCATGCACACTGTTAAGCATGTTCACAAAATGTACACAAAGTTTTTTTAGAATATTTTCTGTAATGATTAAAATCTGTAGACTTATAAGGTTCTTTTATCGCTCCGTAAAATTATATTGACGTTCGGTTTGCCGACTTTCTGTTTTCGGCGGTATTTTTGAAATAACATATATATGGTAAAATAACAAGGGTAAGGAGAGATCACTTTGTGAACAGTGTCAAGATACTGATTGCCGATGATGAAGCGCGGATGAGAAAGCTTGTGTCAGATTTTCTAAAAAAGGAAGGCTATCAGGTAATTGAGGCCGGGAATGGTAAAGAGGCTCTGGATATATTTTTCAGCGGTCAAAAGTTTGACATGGTTATTTTGGACGTTATGATGCCGGAGATGGATGGCTGGTCGGTGTGCAGGGAAATCAGGAAGAGGTCTCAGGTTCCCACGATAATACTGACAGCAAGGGGCGAGGAGAACGACGAATTGTTCGGGTTTAGCCTCGGAGCTGATGAGTATATCACAAAGCCTTTCAGTCCCATGGTGCTTGTGGCCAGAGTGCAGGCATTGCTAAGGAGGGCAAGAAACGGCCAGAAAATCGTTAAGTCTTATAATGGCCTCGAAATAGATATAACCGGGCATGTGGTGTACATTGACGGAAAAAAAGTCGATTTAAGTCCGAAAGAATTCGAGCTGCTGGTTTATTTTGTAAACAACGAGGGTATCGCGTTATCGAGAGATCAGATTTTAAATTCAGTATGGGACTATGATTATTTCGGGGATGCCAGGACTGTGGACACCCACGTTAAAAAGCTGAGGCTGAAGCTTGGCAGCAAAGGTGATTATATTCAGACTATCAGGGGGATTGGCTATAAGTTTGAGGTGGGCAAATGAGGAATTCGATCAGAATTAAGCTATTTGCGGCGATATGTGGCCTTATATTGTTTTATGTAGTTTTATCATGGCTATTGAATATTTTTGTCCTCGACAAGTATTATTTTTACAGCAAGAAAAATATGATCATTGAAAGCTACAAGATGATAAATAATTTGTATAAAGGCGACGTGGAAGAGATATCCCTTGAACTTGAAAAATTAGAACAGACCAAAGGCCTGCGCATTGTCATCCAGGATAGGAATTATGAAACTAAATATGACTCTTTGCCCAAAAGAAAGGAAACAAAGACAAAATTTCAAGGCCGGACGTCTTCCGACAATCAGAACTGGCTCGGATCCCTTATCGAATCAAAGGGACCGGAGCTGGTGCGGGGGAAAGCCTTTGTTGAGAACAGAAAAGACAGCAGGCTGAACACCAATTTTGTCATCCTGTATTCATTGTTGGACAATGGAGATTTTATATTTTTAAGCACTCCTGTAGCCTCTATCCAGGAAAGTGTGGAAATTGCCAACAATTTTTTCCTGATTACAGGAATCATCACTATAATATCAGGAGGATTTCTTGTCTTTTTTATAACAGGACGGTTTACAAAGCCGATTCTCGAACTGAACAAGATAGCCAGAAGGATGTCGACGCTGGACTTCAGTGAAAGGTATCCCGTTAAAAACCATGATGAAATCGGGCAGCTTGGGGAAAGCATAAACTCGCTTTCTGAGCAGCTTCAAAATTCCATTTTAGAACTCAAGGAAGCTAATGAAAAACTCAAGGCGGATATCGAGAAGGAACGGAAAATTGACGAAATGAGAAAGGAATTCATATCCAACGTGTCCCATGAGCTGAAAACTCCCATCGCTTTAATCCAAGGATATGCAGAAGGTCTGAAACTAAACGTCAATGAAGATGAGGAAAATAAAAATTTTTACTGTGATGTAATCGCTGATGAGGCTCTGAAAATGAACAAGCTTGTAAAGCAGCTTCTGGAATTGACCCAGCTAGAGTATGGAGAGCTCCCCCTGGAAAAGGTTGATTTTAGCGTTACAAAGCTGGTTGAGCAGGTAGTGAAAAAGAATGCCTTGGTATTTAAGGAAAAAGGCATCGATGTGGTTATTGAAAGCGAAGAAGATATTGTGGTAAACGCTGATTTTGACAGGACTGAGCAGGTGCTTATGAATTATATGGGCAATGCCCTGAATCATGTGGATGACAAGAGAATGATAAAAGTGACTGTTAAAAAGGTTGGTGAAAAAGCCAGGGTTTCAGTCTTTAACTCAGGGCGGCATATTCCTGAGGAATGTTTGGATAAAATCTGGGCAAGTTTTTACAAAGTTGACAAAGCAAGGACAAGGGCATATGGGGGGACAGGTTTGGGGTTGTCCATAGTACGGGCTATCCAGGAAGCCCACCGGAATGGCTATGGTGTCAGCAATGTGGAAGGAGGAGTTGAATTCTGGTTTGAGTTGGATTGCCAAAATTTACAATAAATTTACTATTTGTACACAAAATGGACACAAAATTTTATTAGAGTATTAAGGTAAAAAATGTTCGGCATTCTGTTTATCTGAACCGATAGTGATATAAAAGCATAAGACGATGGGAGGGATATGATTCTTGAAGATACCAATAGTAGGGAAAGTTATAAAATATGCTGTGATTCTTCTGTTAATAGCAGGATTAGCGGGTGGGGTTTATTACGGCTATAATAAAATGGTTGTAACGGCAAATGCGCAAAACACTGCAAAAGAAATGACGGCCAAGGTTCAACGCGGTGATATTGAAGTTACCATTTCAGGCACAGGAACGGTGCAGCCTATCTCGGTGTATAACATTGTGCCTCTGGTAAGCGGAGAAATACTTGAAGCACCCTTTGAAGAAGGGATGAAAGTAAAGGCCGGAGATCTCCTGTACAAAATTGACGACAGCGACCTTTCCTTTAATATAGAAAAAAACAGGAACAATATTGAGAGATTACGGTTAAGCGGCAAAACAACGGAAGATGACATAAAAAGCCTTGAAATATATGCTCCGTGTGAAGGGCGGGTTACCAATTTTACCGTTAAAGAAGGCGAACAGATAGGCAGCAGCAGTGAGATTGCCACCATTGTAGATGACAAACACCTTACGGCTTTGGTACCCTTCAACAAGTCACAGGTAGGAAATATAAAAGTGGGGCAGGAAGCGCAGCTTATATTGACCGAGTATATAGTGTATGTTGATGGGAAAGTTACGTATGTGAGCAGCACGCCAAAAGTGACGAAAGAAGGAGCCATGCTTTATGATGTGGAAATAACCGTTGACAATCCCGGCGCCATTGCTGAGGGAACGGTGGTGACCGGCATTATAAAGAGACGGGAGGGGGATATAATCAGCCCTACTAACGGTACCATAAGCAGTTTAAAACAGACGGCCGTTACTGCTAAAACAGGAGGAAGGGTTAAGGAAGTTTTCGTGAAGGAAGGTCAATGGGTTGAAGAGGGGCAGATAATTCTCAAGCTGGAAAATGACAGCCTGGACAGCACCGTTCAAAAAAATTCTCTGGATCTGGAGGACGCTCAGCTTTCGCTGGAGGCCCAGCTTAAGAAGCTTAAGGATTATAACATTTTATCTCCCATAGACGGAACCGTTATAAAAAAATATTACAAGGCGGGGGATACAATAGGCATTTCCAGTGACAGCAAAATACTCATGACGGTTGCGGATTTGTCAAAAATGATTTTTACCATGGATGTAGATGAGCTTGACATAGCTAAAATATCTAAAGGACAAAAGGTGGAGGTTATCGCCGATGCCCTTCCGGATCAGACCTTTGAGGGAGAGGTAACAAATGTGGCTATGGAAGGGAAGACAGAAAACGGGGTCACAATTTACCCCGTGGAGGTTACGATTTCAGAGCCAGGGCAATTGAAGCCTGGCATGAACGTGAATGCGAAAATCTTTGTCGAAAGCAAAAAAGACGTGCTCTACGTGCCGATTGGCGCAGTTGTAAAAACGGGAAACAAGGCATTTGTCTATGTCATGGAAGACGACAAGGGCCCCTCACAAGGAGGTACGAGAAATCGGCAGGGCAGACAAAATGAGGGGAAACCGTCTGACAATGCGCAAAACGGATTTCAGCGCTCAGACCGCAACAACGGCAGCGGTTCGAGGCACTCAGGCGGTGCTGTGGCAGGGCGACAGCGCAGGGAAGTGGTTGTAGGTATAAATAATGACGAGTTCATAGAAATTGTCGGCGGATTAAGGGAGGGAGAAATAGTACTCATTCCAAGCACCAGCGCCGGAGGGAATTCATGGAACCGCAATATGCCGGCCGGCGGAATAGGCTTTCCGGGCATGGGCGGCCCTCCCGGCGGAGGCGGCAACATGAGGATCAGACGGTAGGCTTGCAGGCGCAAAAAATTGAAATTAAGTTTCGGGGTAAGGCCATGATAAGGATTGAAGACATGTATAAAATTTACCGTATGGGAGCCAGCGAGGTTCATGCGCTGAATGGTATTTCAATTCATGTAAGGCCGGGAGAATTTGTTGCGATAGTCGGGCCTTCCGGCTCGGGAAAGTCAACGCTGATGAACATGATTGGATGCCTTGATACTCCCACGTCGGGCAAATACTTCCTTGACGGCAGGGAAGTGAGCAAGTTGAAAGACGATGCCCTGGCGGAAGTGCGAAACAAGAAGATAGGCTTTATATTTCAGTCTTTCAACCTGCTCCCCAAACTGACGGCAATTGAAAATGTGGAGCTGCCCCTTATTTATATGGGAATAGGCAGAAGGGAAAGGCACAGGATAGCTGCCGAAGCGCTGGAACGGGTGGGACTCGGGGACAGGGGCCACCATAAGCCGTCAGAGCTTTCGGGAGGCCAGCAGCAGAGGGTGGCCATTGCAAGAGCGCTGGCGGGCAGGCCGCCGATAATTCTGGCGGATGAACCGACAGGCGCGCTGGATTCAAAGTCCGGTACAGAAATTATTAAGATGATGCATGAGCTTAATTCGGAAGGCAAAACAATCGTACTCATTACCCATGACAACAACATTGCAAGCCAGGCACAGAGGATAATCCGAATCCAGGACGGAAAAGTGATTGAAGATAGCGGGGTGGCATAAGTTGGGGGGAACCCAGTCTTTTCGGATGGCTTTGAAAAGCATAGCGGCGAACAAAGTGCGTTCAGCCCTTACCATGCTGGGCATCATTATAGGCGTCAGCACCGTAATCATCATGGTGAGCCTTGTGCAGGGCTCGACAAAACAGGTTACCGAGCGCTTGCAAAGCATGGGGACCAACATGATAAATGTAAATGTTATGGGAAGAGGCAGCACACGGACTGTTTCTGAAAAGGACCTCTTTGAGTTTGCGGAAAAAAACAGTGACGTTATTGAATGTGTCGCTCCCATTGTAAACAGTTATGTGACGGTGAAAGCAGGGAACAAGAATATTTCGACTTCATTGGAGGGCACAAATGAAGCTTACCGGACGGTACGCAATACAGATGTGCAGCAGGGCAGGTTTTTAAACGCCCTGGATGTGGAAAGGAGACAAAAAGTTGCCCTGATCGGCACATATGTGGCCCAGGAGCTGTATGGGGATAAAAATCCAATAGGACAGCAAATAAAAATCAACGGTGATCTGTTTACGGTGGTGGGATTGCTGGAAGTCAAGTCCAACAGTACAGCCCAGTCGGGAGACGATAAAGTCATAATACCCTATACCACCGCCAAGAGGTTGCTCAGGAATTCAACCATCCGCAACTTTTCTGTCCAGGCAAAGGCTCCTGAAACGGTAGAGCAGGCGATGGAAGTGCTGCAGGATTTTCTGTTCAAAGTATTTAACGATGCCGATGCGTACAGGGTCTTCAACCAGGCGGATATGCTGGAAAACATAAATGAAGCGACCAGGTCGCTGACGATGATGCTGGGGGGAATCGCAGGGATTTCGCTTGTAGTGGGCGGTATAGGCATCATGAATATCATGCTTGTTTCGGTAACCGAGAGGACGAGGGAAATAGGAATCAGAAAGGCCATCGGCGCAAAAAGGCGGAACATCCTCCAGCAGTTTTTGATTGAAGCTATTGTGGTAAGCTGCGCCGGAGGGATAATAGGGATATTGCTGGGGCTGGTTTTGACGGATGTCATCGGCAAGGGTTTGAATATTCCTTCTCAGCCTTCCCTCACCACTATGGCGGTATCCTTTTCATTCTCAGTGCTTGTGGGGGTGTTTTTCGGCTGGTACCCTGCCAATAAGGCATCAAAGCTGGACCCCATCCAAGCTCTCAGGATGGAATAAGCAGATTTTGACAGCGGCTGAAGATGAACCGCCATAATCAATAAGTATTGACAGGGCCGGCTTGTGAGTATTAATATATAATAAAACCTATAAGGATACTAAATAAAGTAAAAACATGAAAAGAAGGGTATAGCTGAATATGACAGAACTGAAGGAGAAATTGAGCAAGCTGGAATCGAATTTAAAAGGGATGGGCAGCGTGGCGGTAGCATTTTCGGGAGGTGTTGACAGCACATTCCTTTTAAAGGTGGCCCATGATGTGTTGGGGGACAATGCTATTGCTGTTACGGCCCGTTCATCCACATATCCGGAGAGGGAATTTAAAGAGGCTGTGAATTTTGCAGCTCAGAATAATATCGAACACGTGGTCATTGTGTCCGAGGAGCTTGAGATTGAAGGATTTTCGGAAAATCCGGTAGACAGGTGCTATTTTTGTAAGAGGGAACTGTTTTCTAAAATCGCCGGGATCGCCAAAGAAAAGGGTATTAAATTCGTAGCTGACGGTTCTAATGTTGATGATCTGGGAGATTACAGGCCCGGTTTAAAGGCGGTGGCTGAACTGGGGGTTGTCAGCCCTTTGAGGGAAGCCGGGATGACAAAAGAAGACATACGGGCGCTGTCGAAGGAGATGGGATTGGCCACATGGGATAAGCCGGCTTTTGCATGCCTTTCCTCAAGGTTTCCCTACGGACAGAAAATAACAAAAGAGAAGCTTGAAATGGTGGACAAAGCAGAGCAGTATTTATTGGATTTAGGTTTTAAGCAGGTCAGGGTGCGCCACCATGGCGATGTTGCAAGGATTGAGGTTGCCGCCCATGAGCGGAGGAAATTTTTTGATGAACAGCTGATGGACAGGATAAGCGGCGAGTTTAAAAAAATAGGCTTTACATATACCGCCCTTGACCTAAAAGGTTACAGGACCGGCAGCATGAACGAAACCCTGGGAGATATCTCCCGCCGCCATGACTGACGGCCGGAGGAAAAGGCCGGGGCCGGAAGGCAGCCCTATCAAGTTTTTTAGGCTATCACGGAGAGGTTGATGATCCGTTTCCTGGCTTTGGCTGTCGATGAAAAGTTATATAAAGGTACATGAATATCCGATATGATGGAAAGAAGGCCTTTCGAAGGGTAGGAGGGCCTTTTTCATTTTTACAGCGCTCATTAAAATATAGTAAACGCTTCACCGTAAAGTTTTACCATGCCTTAAAAAGTGTCGCCATGCACTCAAAGGTCGGGGGAGCCTCCGGCTTTTGACCCATCCCTTGCAAAAGCCGTAAAATTCATCCATGAAGTTTTTTGCAAGCCCTCCTTTTAAATCTCTTAATCTTAAATCTATCCCGAATTTTTTCAGAATCGCCTCACAGACGAGTCAAAGCCCTGCCGACCTGTAACACAATTGACATAAGCATAGTATTATAAAATGAGATTATTTTTAAAGAGGCGGTCCAAATGAGGAACATACATTCATACAGGCAGTGTCCGTCAGGCTCGGTGCCTTATACAGTGCGGGCCGGGGACACGCTGTTTAAAATAGCAAGGGACTATATCACCACCGTTCAGGACATCGTAAATGCCAATCCGGGCATAAATCCTGATTACCTGCAGGTCGGACAGCGGATTTGCGTGCCCTTGAGGCCTCAGATATACCCATCCTGCCCCACTACCAACTACTATGTCGTGAGGGAAGGCGATACCCTTCAGTCTATAGCGGATATCTTTAACGTGACAGCCCAACAGCTTTTATATTCAAATTACGGGATTGACCCGGATGATTTGTATGAAGATCAGATTTTGTGCATACCCGTCGCTCCTTCCCCTGTAAGTGTTGATGTGAATGTCAGCAGGCGCAGGCTTACGGTGTACCGCAAGGGTGAAGTATTCAGAACTTATGGTATTGCGGCTGAGGACCCTGCCAACCCCATTCCCAGAGGCATCTTTACAGTGCTGAACAAGCAGGTGGACGTGGGAGAGGGAGGCGGGGCAAGGTGGCTGGGCTTATCCGAGGCCGGCTTTGGTATACATGGTCCAAACACTCCTGCATTCATCGATATTGTATCGGCGGGGAACGGCATAGTCATGTCCACCGAGGATGTAAACGAGCTGTTTAACCTTGTACCTGTAGGTGCAACCATAAGGGTGATGTGAATTCTTGCTTAATTTGATCTGTTTTCGAGGTGAATTGTTATGCTTTATAGAGGGTATGATCGTCAATGCCCCCCAGGCACATCGGCCTATGTGATACAAAGCGGGGATACCTTATATGCCATTGCCGGCAGATTCAACACCACCGTCCAGGCGATTATTTCGGCCAATCCCGGCATTGTTCCGGAAAGATTAAGGGTGGGACAGGTGATATGCGTGCCCCAAAGGCAGCTTCAAGGGCCGGCATGCCCTATAGGCACACAGCCTTATGAAATAAGAAGCGGAGACACTTTGGCAGGCATCGCCAACAGGTTTAACACAACGGTGGAGGAAATAGTTCAGGCGAATCCCGGCATTGACCCCTACAGGCTTCAGATAGGGCAAAGCATCTGCATACCCCAGCAGAGCCAGCCCCAGGAGCCGGCTTGTCCAACCATGAATTATTACGTCATACGAAGGGGTGATACACTGTCGGCGATAGCAAGGGCATTTAATATTCAGCTGCAGGAGCTGTTGAGTGTAAATCCCGGCATCAATCCCAATGCTTTGTCTGTAGGGCAGACGATATGCATACCGCTGGCACCGTCCCCTGTAAGCATCACAGTAAACATTGCGGACAAAACGCTTACTTTGTACAGGGAAGGAAGGCCATATAAATCATATCCCGTAGCCACAGGCAAACCGACGTCTCCTACCCCGACAGGCACTTTTACAATTGTGAACAAGCAGGTAAACCCCGGCGGCCCTTTTGGCACGAGATGGATGGGCCTGTCGAAACCCCACTACGGCATACACGGCACCAATAATCCTGCTTCTATAGGAACGGCGGCATCAAACGGCTGTGTCAGGATGTACAATCAGGATGTTGAAGACCTTTTCAACTATGTACCTGTCGGAACGGTAGTAAGAATTTTTTAAAGCAAAAAGGCATAAAAACCGCGGAATTTTGCTAAGACAGCCGCAGTGTATCTACGCTGACCGCGGCTCTCTAAGCCTGTGGGGAATTGGCGCCCTTTTCCGACAACAGGGGATAAGGTTCCGGTTTGTTAGGTTTTCTTAAGGCCACTTACCCTATGTAAAGACACCGTTGAAAGGTTTTTAGTAGCTGTTGCAAAAGGATATGAAGGTCTCCGGGGTTGTTTTATGTAAATACCGGCAAAAGCTTTCACTGCTTGTCACAATTAAATTCACACTGCCAGGGTTAATTACATAATATGAACTATAATGCAAAAGTTTGGAGAGTGAGAGATGTGGAAAAATATGCGGTTGTCATGGCAGGTGGTTCAGGAACAAGGCTTTGGCCGCTGTCGAAGGAGTCCAGACCCAAGCAGTTCATCAGCGTTTACGGCGATAAATCCATGCTGGTGCAAACGGTTGAACGCTTATGTGAAGTTGTTCCGTCGGATAAATGCTTTATCATAACAAACAGGAACCTCTTGGACATAACGTGGGAGACCGTCAGTAATTTAATCCCTTATTCCAACATAATACCGGAACCCGAAAAGAAAAACACCGCTGCCTGCATAGCCTTTGCTTCAATGCTGATGAAGAAGAAGTTCGGCGATGGGCTATTGTGCTTTGTACCGGCTGACGGTTATGTGGAAGATCAGACCAATTATAAAAAAGCCATTGAGCTTGCATACCTTGCCGCAGAGAGGACCAACAGCCTGGTCGTCATCGGAATTGCTCCCGCTTATCCTTCCACGGGTTATGGATATATTCAGATTGATGCCGGCCCATGCAATACTGAAGACGGAATACTGAAAGTGTTAAGGTTTGTTGAGAAACCGGATCTTGAAACTGCCAAAAGGTATGTGGCATCGGAACAATTCCTGTGGAATGCAGGTATTGTGGCAGGCAGCATGGATGTAATAATAGACAGCATTAAAAAATTCCTGCCCAAACACTTCGACAAAATTTCCGAAGCGCTGAAGCATTTGGATGAAGAAGATTTTAGCACATATATTGAAAATGCATATAATGAAATACAGAATATATCCTTTGATAACGGAGTTCTGGAAAAAAGCAGTCGTATTCACGCTGTAAGAGGGGCTTTTGACTGGGATGACATAGGAAGCATCGATGCCTTGTCTAAAACATTTAATACCGACGCCATGGGCAACTCGGTCAAGGGCAGGCATTTTGGCATAGATACCAGCAATTCGGTCATATGTGGTGATAATACTTTTATTGCTACGATCGGCGTCAAGAATATGATTGTAGCAGGCACCAAAGAAGCCGTCATTGTCTGTCCGAGGGATAGGGCCCAGGATGTCAAAACCCTTGTTGAAAAGCTTAAATTAAATGGCTATGGGGACCTTGTCTAAGCCATAATCTTTTGTTTTCTATAACTGGAGGTATTTTGCAAGAAATGTCCAATGCCAGATTTCTGCTGATAAAAACTCTGGGTCTCGGCTTCTGGAATGAAATGCACCATGTTCTGGCACAGCTTCTTGCGGCCGAGCTTACACAAAGGGTTCCGGTGGTCCACTGGGGAAGGAACAGCATATACAGCATATCGGATGAGACAAATGCTTTTGAGCAATTTTTTTTGCCGGTATCGGATTGTGACGTGGCTGATCTGATAAATGAGGAATTTTCTTACTGTCCTGAAGTATGGAACTGTGCAAATTTGCTGCATGGCGATGTTGCGGAGGCCGCTAAAAATTCCTGGAACCTTGAGGAGAGGATGAACAGCAAGGCTGACGTACTGGTGCAGGACAGCTACGCCGAGATAGAGGAAGTTGCACGGTGGCTGCCAAAGGGCCATCCTTTGTACGGATGCAGTCCGAGGGATTTGTACAGCCGGATGCTGAAAAAATATATAAGGCTGCGGCCGGAAATATCGGCTGAAATCGATTCATTTTATAACGACAACATGAAGAACAGGTCTGTTGTGGCAGTTCATATCCGCGGAAGCGATAAAATCACGGAAGTAAGCCATTTACATGAACTTAATGGGCGGTATCCGGCAGAAATCAACAGTTACATCAAAGCAAACCCGTCCGCACATATTTTTTTGATGACCGATTGCAGCGATATTCTGGAAGAGTACAAAAAATCCTACGGAGACATCCTTATATACACCGACTGCAGGAGGGTTTTAAGAAACGGCATGGGTGTCCATTACCAGGATTATCCGGATAAAAAACGCAAAGGTGTGGAAATTATCAAGGATGCATGGCTTGCAGCCAGGTGCGATTATTTTATAGGGAACGGCCATTCCAACGTTTCCAGGGGTATCAGCGAATTGAAAGACTGGCGGGACAATATCAGGCTTTTGTATTAGCCGGCGTAGGATAAATATATTCAGGCTGACGAAAGGAGCATTAAAATGTTGGAAAAAGATAAGTTGATCCAATTATATAAAATAATGCAAACCATCAGAAAAGTTGAACGCAGGATTGAACAGGAATACAAATATGATGAAATGAAAACCCCCATACACCTGTCCATAGGGCAGGAAGCCATATCGGCAGGGGTATGCATTAATCTCCGGAAAGATGATTACGTCTTTGGGACCCACCGCAGCCATGCCCAGTATATTGCCAAAGGCGGGAATATAAAGAAAATGATCGCGGAGATGTATCTGAGAAAGACAGGCTGTTCCCGTGGCAGAGGCGGTTCAATGCATTTGGTGGACCCGGAGGTCGGAATACTCGGGTCTACGGCCATTGTAGGAGGCAATATTCCCCTTGGAACGGGCACAGCCCTCGCATCGAAGCTGCAAAACAATGACAGGGTGACGGCGGTGTTCTTCGGCGATGGGGCGACGGATGAAGGCACCTTTCATGAAAGCCTTAATTTTGCCTCCTTAAAAAAATTGCCGGTGGTTTATATATGTGAAAACAATCGCTACGCGATAAATTCCCATCAGTTCCAAAGACAGGCAGGCGATAATATTTTTAAATGGGCTCAGGGCTACGATATTCCGGGTTACCAGATAGACGGCAATGATGTGCTGAGGGTGGCGGAGGTCGCAGAAAAAGCCATATCAAGGTGCAGAAAAGGCGAAGGCCCGACCCTTATCGAATGCATCACTTATAGATGGAAGGGGCATATAGGGACGGTGGATGACGTCGGAGGCGGGTTCAGGCCACAATCGGAATATGATTATTGGATTTCCAAATGTCCCATAAAATGGTACGCCGATTATCTTAAAGGGATAGGCGTTCTTACCGAGGAAATAGACAAAAGCATAAATGATGAAATAGACCGGCTGATAAATGATGCCTTTGAATCCGCTATAAATTCCGAAAAGCCCCTGCCTGAAGAGCTGATGAATTTTGTGTACGCCTGATGAACTGTCAATAAATTATATATTGGTATTTGAGGAGGTTTGCTATGCCTTGGACCACAATTCAGGTTGAGAAATTAGAAGACTTTTATATCAAGAACGACTCCGAATCCAACAGGGTAATATCCTACAAGGATGCGATATATGAAACTTTGGACCAATCCCTTGCAAGGGATCCAAGGGTATTCATACTGGGCGAAGGCGTTGACGATCCGGCAGGGGTATTCGGCACGACTAAAGGCTTGCATGAGAAGTATGGACGGGACAGGGTTTTTGATACCCCTGTATCTGAAAACTCAATTACAGGTGTGGCCATTGGGGCTGCGATGGCGGGCTTAAGGCCCATTTATATCCACAGCCGGATGGACTTTTTATTGCTGTCCCTGGACCAATTGGTAAATCATGCGTCAAAATGGAGCTATATGTTCGGGGGAAAGGTGAAAGTTCCGCTGGTAATACGCACTGTCAGCGCCCGGGGTTGGGGTTCGGGAGCGCAACATTCACAGTGCATACACGGGATGCTGATGAATGTGCCCGGCTTGAAAATAGCCGTGCCGGCTACGCCCTATGATGCGAAAGGCTTATTGGTTTCAAGTATAATTGACGACAATCCGGTGTTGTTTGTGGAGCACAGGTGGTTGTATAAAACCCTGGGCAATGTTCCTGAGCCGCTGTATTCCATACCCTTCGGCAAGGGGGTTATAAGAAGGAAGGGGAGCGACATAACCATTGTAGCGGTATCCTATATGGTCATAGAAGCCCTGAAAGCCGCTGAAAAGCTCCAGACTGAAAATATTTCCGCCGAGGTTATAGATTTAAGGACAATAAAGCCGATAGATGAAGACATAATTTTTGAGTCTCTTAAGAAAACCGGAAGGCTTCTGATAACCGATACAGGCTGCAAAACCGGTGGGACGGCCTCAGAAATTTCAGCTCTTGTATGTGAGAAGGCCTTCCATTTGCTGAAGAAGCCGATTGTGAGGGTATGCTGCCCGGATGCGCCCACACCGGCAAGCGATGTTCTGGAAAAAGCCTATTATCCCGACTCTGAGACCATATGCAGAGAGGTGAATAATTTGTTGAAATAGAAGGAAAGGAGCGCTTTGCATGGACAAAATCATAGAACAGGATTGCCTTGAGTACATCAAAAAGATCGACCTGGCTCCCCTTAAAAATAAAACGGTCTGCATTACCGGGGCAAACGGGCTTATAGGTACTTATCTCATCTATATGTTCCATCTGGCGAACATTACTGAAAATGCAGGCATAAATATTGTAGCCGTGAGCAAGAATCCTCCCTGCAGCAGACTGGGTGACATATTTGCCGACAGGTATGAGTTTTATCCGGTGGACCTTGCGAATACAGATGATTTCAACTTAACACGCAAAACCGATTATATTATACACGGGGCAACCTATGCGCAGCCGGGGAAGTTTCTGAAAAATTATTTGGATACTATACATCTTAATACGACGGTTACAGAAAAGCTGCTTCAAAAAGCAAAAGAGGATGGTGCAAAATTCATGTTTTTGAGTTCATCCGAGGTTTACGGCGACCCGGATGAGGGCAACATACCAACTCCGGAGGAGTATCCGGGATTTTGTCCACCTGTCGGCATAAGATCGATATATTCGGAATCAAAACGGATGGGGGAGACCCTGTGTTTTGCATACAGGAATTTTGAGTCGGTGGATGTGAAGATCGCCAGAATATCGATGACCTACGGCCCCGGATTGAGCGTCGATGATGAGCGGGTGCTTGCCCATTTTTTGAAGCAGGCCTTAATGAATAAAAGAATCGTAATGCTGGATGACGGAAGCAAAGAGAGGACATTCTGCTATATTGCAGACTGTGTGCTGATGCTGCTCAAAATACTCCTGTACGGAAAGGGATTTGTGTACAATGTGGGAGGCAGGGACAGGATGACCATAAGGGGCCTGGCCGAGGAGATTTGTTCATTGACCGGAAGCACCCTTTCCATAGAGGCTTTGCAGCAGCCTCAATTCCAGGATATAAAGGTATCCCCGAAGCGTGTTGAACTGGACATCCGAAAGGTGTGTTCAGAATTTGACCTTCCCCCTTTTAAGCCTTTTAAGGAAGGCTTGGAGCGCACAATAAGGTGGAATGTACAAAGGCAGTCTGAGAAAAGCTCAGGCTGACAGCAGCGGAAAGCTTCGGCCTGTTTTTCCTTCCGGCTTAATGCCGCAATGTACACGGAAAATAGTGTATCGAAGGATTATTTTGCAGACTGGCTTGCCTTCCATAAGCGGTTTAGCAGAAGGGGTGTTGATCGGTCGGCGGCTGATGTACAACAACATATGAGGTGAGTAAGCGGGTGAGGTTATGATGTGCGCATTTAATGAGTCAGGACTATTCACCCGCTTTTTTTCGAAATGTTTTTCTTTTAGATATGCGTTGTTTCCGGTGAAAATGGAATGTTTCTGCTTTATTTGATGTGGTGATAATTTATTCACATTTTAATTAGGGTCTACATAATATGATATGGAAATCCGACTTCTACAGAGGTGATATGAAGCATGCCAAATGACAGATTCTTGCTTATCAAAGCCTGGAACTATATCCTGTGGGCGGATGTAGACCATGTGCTGTCCCAGATTCTTATAGCGGAGCTGACCAATAGAATTCCGGTTATTTATTGGCCTACCCATTGCCTGCACAACGGCTTTGTCCATACAAATGGCTTTGAATTATACTTCGAGCCCATCTCAAACTACACGATTTTTGACATCGCCAAGCCGGAATACACATATTACCCGCCTATATGGGACCACGACAACCTGCTGGTTGAAGACTACAATAAAGAAAACTGGGCATACCGAAATATAGGCGATATAATGAGCAGCAAGGCAAATGTGGTTGTAAGCGACGTCTATTACCACGTCTATGAATTGATTCCCTTTATAAAAAAGACCCATCCGGCATATGGAATGAAAGCTCAGCAGATATACCGGTATCTTTACAATAAATATATAAAAATAAAACCGGACATAGAAATGGAGATAAAGGGTTTTTACAATTCCTGGCTCAAGGATGAGCATCCGGTTTTGGCAGTCCATGTATGCAGAGTTGAAAAGGATACGGTGTTTGATGCGACGAAATCTCATGAGGGCGATAGCGACCTTTTCAATAAAATTTATAAAAAATACTGGGAAAAGGTGGCTGAAAAAACTGATAAAGTGTACAAAGTCAGAAGAGGCGTCAAATCATTGGAGCCTAACAAGATATACCATACCGAAATACGAAAATTTATCGATAAATATAACATTAAAAAAATATTCCTGCTCACCAATTGCGAAGAAATCCTAAAGGAATATCAACGCTTATACGGTCCCATGCTGGTGTTTACCGACTGCAAGAGAATTCCTGAGGACGGCAGCATGTCCTATATGGAAAATCCCATGGTAAAGAGGCGCAGAGGTATTGAGATAATAAAAGATGCTTATCTCGCTTCAAAGTGCGACTTCTTCATAGGAAATGATTTCTCAAGCCTGTCCCATGCGGTGACCCGCATTAAAGATTGGCCTGACAGCAATGTGAAGCTTTTATACTGGCTGTATAAAAAGCGCAAATACCCTGTTAACGCCAAGCTTATTACCAAGCGCGAAAAAAAGGGCTTGTTTGAGAAGGCGGTTGGGGCCATCAGGAAGCTTGCAGAAAAGTATATGGGAATCAAGTTCGACGAGAGGTGAAAAAGTATGCACAAAGACCGGTTTTTGCTGATAAAGTCATGGGGCTGCGGCTTTTGGTCGGATGTGGACCATGTTATGGGCCAGCTGCTTGTTGCCGAGCTGACCAACAGGATTCCGGTTGTCCATTGGGGAACAAACAGCCTATACGGTGAATCATTCAAAACCAACGCCTTTGAACTGTATTTTGAGCCGGTATCCAGTTACAGCATCCATGATGTGATAAATCCGGAATATACTTATTATCCGCCTATATGGAATTTCAGCAATGTCATTATAGAAGATTTGGACAGGATTGCCTGGATGTACCGCAATCTTGGAGATATGATGAGCAGCGACGCAAATGTGGTAGTCAGCGATGTCCATTATTTTGTGCGCCCCATCATCAACTTTATAACCAAGGACCACTGGGCTTACGGTATGACGGCCCATCAGATATATCGGTGCCTTTTTGATAAATATATCAGGCTTAAGCCGGATATTGAAGCGGAAATTCAGGAATTTTACGATAAATGGCTTAAGGATGAAAGGCCCACATTGGGGGTCCATATAAGGGGAGGAGATAAAGTGCGCGAGGTGGAGAACCTGTCCCACCTTAATAAGGAATACTATAAGGAAATAAAAGATTTTATAGATAAATATAAGATTAAGAAAATTTTGTTGCTGACGGACTGTGAAGAGATTCTGCAAGAATTCCTGCGGAAATACGGCGATATGGTGGTCTTCACCGACTGCAAGAGAGGCGCGGTGAATGATACAAAAAATGCTCCTCATTTGCAGGAGTACGGCGTTAAAAGGCGCAAGGGAATAGAAATAATTAAAGACACCTATCTTGCTTCAAAATGCGATTTCTTTATCGGAAACGGCTATTCAAACGTGTCTTACACGGTAAAACGCTTAAGAGACTGGCCTGAATCTAATATAAAGCTGTTCTACAGGGATTTGAAGCATGAGATTAAACTGGCAAAGAGGCGTGTCAGAGAAGGGGAGCGCAAGAGAAAAGCTGATGAAAAGAGGCATAGACTAGAGTACCCGGAATTTTACGGAGGTGTTAACACATATGTCAACTAACCGATTCCTTTTAATAAAATCATTGGGGCGCAGCATCTGGGCGGATGTGGACCACGTAATGATTCAGATCCTTGCTGCCGAGCTGACCAACAGGATTCCGGTGGTTTACTGGGGAACCGAGAGCTTGTATAGTGAATCCATCAGCACCAATGCATTTGAATTGTTTTTTGAGCCCGTATCCCCATATACCGTCCACAGCGTGGTACGCCCGGAGTATACTTATTATCCTCCTGTGTGGACATATGAGAACGTGATGGCGGAAGATACTGACAGGCTTAAAATGGAATTCCGTGATTTGAAAAGCATGATGAGAAGCAACGCAAATGTGGTGGTAAGCGACGTTTACAGCCCAATATGGGCGCTGACGCCGTGGATAAGAAGAGATCACTGGGCCTTTGGGAAAACTCCCTATCAGATATACCGGCAGCTTTTTGACAAATATCTTAAGTTAAAACCTGCGGTAACCAGGGAAATTCAGAAATTTATTAACACGAACCCAAGTTTCAGGGATGAGAGGCCGATCATCGGGGTCCATGTACGCAAAGATGCTATCGTTAAGGAAGTCGCACAAATTTATGACCTTAATGAGTTTTATAAACCGAACGTTTGGCAATTTGTAGTCAGATACAATGCGAGGCACGTGTTTTTGATCACCGATTCGGAGAAAATTTTGAAGCAATATAAGCGGTTATACGGCAAAAACGGCATGCTGCTTTACACCGACAGCAAAAAAAGGCCCCTTAAAGAGCGCATTGCCACCTGTTTACAGGATTATCCCAATAAAAGGCATAAGGGTGTTGAACTGATAAAAGACACCATCGAAATCATAAAAGATACCTATCTGGCTTCCCAGTGCGACTTTTTCATAGGCAACGGCTATTCAAACCTGTCCAATACCGTAATGCGTCTGAAGGACTGGCCTGAGATGAACATCAAGCTTTTGTATTGACGGGCAGTGTGAGGAAAATGTTTGGGTTCCTCCTTTTGCCGGCTGCATGTAAAATATCCATGTCTGCCTGAATTGGATTTAAGGTTGGGTGGTGTTTATATGGGTGTGAAGGAAGTAAAATATGTTGAATATATAAAAAGCAGGTTTCCTCAAATTTATATTTCTAAAATTGAGTATAACCTGAATGACGGAAGACATTGCGACGTAGTCATAATCAATGATGAGCATGTCTTTAAGTTTGCTAAACATGACTGGAGCGTAGCTTTTCTGGAAAATGAAGTCCAGATTGTCGATTTTATAAGCAGTTATGTGGACATCCCCTTGCCGAAATTTGAGCGCCTTGACAAGGGAATAGCGAAGTGCAATTTTATTAAGGGTCTTCCCCTTTTCCGAAATAAGCTACTTATGCTGGGGAACAGGGCTCAGGAGGGTATTGCCGAACAGATCGGCACTTTTCTCAGACAGTTACACTCTATCCCGATAAGAAAAATAAAAGACAATAAAATAGCTGAATTTTCAGGTTACTTAACAAGAGAGGAGTGGCTGTCGGAATATGAAGAGATACAAAGAAAGGTTTTCCCTTACTGTACAAGTTATTCAAAAGAATATATAAATCAGATTTTCAAACCCATGCTGGATGATGAAAATTTTCTGGATTTTCAGCCTGTGCTCATCCACGGAGATCCGGCGCCCTACCATTTTTTCCTGGACAAAGGCTCCAACAGGATCAACGGAGTAATAGATTTCGGCCTTGCAGGTACAGGAGACCCTGCATATGATGTAGGGATTATACTTGATAACCTAGGTGAAGCTTTCGTGAAACGGATGAGCAGGTATTACGGCAAAATATCTACATTTATTGACAGGGCGAGGTTTTATGCTTATGTCAATAATTTCAGATGGGCCAAAATGCTGTCCGACATGATCACAACAAGGGATTTAACCCATTTGCAGTTTTATGCCAAAGACAGGGATATCATGCCTATAGGGAGCGGCTGGTAGGCTTCAATCGGCGCGGCTGCCGGCCATCAGGCCCAGGGCAGCCCGGATGGGCGATCCGGCGTTATTGCAGGGGAGAGCGGGATTGGGCTCTCTCCTTTTATTTTATGATAAAGGGGCCGTGACACCGACTTTACAGCTATTTAAATAATATAAAAGAATATATTGGAATTGAAAGGAATATATATTTGTATAAGCATCTTAATGCAGGGAGATGATTGAATGCATTACACCCCGGATGATTTAAGAAATATCTGCTTTAAGAGATCGATATTCGACGGATACAGCAAAAAACAGGTCGATGAGATATTTTGTAAAATTATTGCAGACTACACCCGATTCGTTAAAGAAAATACCGAGATGAAGAACCAGATATCCGTATTGAATGAAACACTGCAGCACTATAAAATGCTTGAGGAATCCCTTCAACACTCAATAATTGTTACACAGCATGCAAGTGAACAAATAAAAGTAAACGCATGCGAAAAAGCAAAAAACATTGTCGATGAGGCGGAGCTGAAAGCTCAAAGGCTTATTGAAAATGCGAATCAGGAGGTTAGCAATATCAAAAGGAAATATGAGGAAATCAAAAATGAACTGTACACCTTCAAAACAAAGGCGGAAGCTTTGCTGACGGCACAGCTGGATGTTTTGAAGCAGATGTTTGCAGAATAATAGAACAGGCTTCATAAAGTACATAAATGGGGTTCGAGGAGATCCGCAGCCTCCCAAACCCCCTTTTTACGTACCGAAAATGGGTATGCCGGGAAGTGTCCTAAAGTTTGTGTAAACCTCTGATCTGAGGTAAATAAAATTACTCAGTTTGGAGGTTTTCTTTATGGCAAGAAAAAATGACAGCCAACAAAAAGCAGCAATGCGGGAAATGATGCGTGAATATCTGGAAAATAATGGTATCAGTATCAAAAACGGAACTGACGTAAATTCCGTTAACCATATTTCCATCTGATGATAGTCTGTTAAAAATGCTGTATTTAGCCACTATGGATATCACAAAAAAGTGGACAGGTCGCCGTCAAGACTGGGGCCCCAGATACACTCTCAGTTAGAGATTTACTTTGAAGAACGCCTGGCAAGCAGAGACCTTTAAAAAAGTGGTCTTTTAGGGGCAGGTTTTATTGACATGCCCTCAATTCACTGTATAATGAAGATAAGGGCAGGAACCGTGAAAAACGGCGCTGCCCTTAAGTAATAATAACAAAATCTTATCTCAGATTTTTGAGTTTACACAAAACTTGAAACAGTCTCGTATGCCGGCTTAAATTATGTTATTTAAGTAGTACTCGTATTCCCTCCTGATTCCTTCCGCCATATCGACTTTAGGCCTCCAACCGGTTCCTTTGATCCTTGTATTGTCCAATACCCTCCTTGGAGTGCCGTCGGGCTTGCTTGTGTCAAAGACGATTTCACCGGTATAGCCTATAACATCCTTGATTATGTCGGCCAGGTCCTTTATGCTGATTTCCTGTCCGGAGCCTATGTTTATAAAATCATTGCCTTCGTAGGTTTGCATAAGGAGTAAGCATGCGGCGGCCATGTCATCGACGTACAGGAATTCCCTTAAAGGCTTGCCGGTGCCCCATAATTCCACAAAGGGCTTGTTCTCAATTTTAGCGTTGTGTATTTTTATAATCATGGAAGGAATTACGTGGGAGTTATAAACATCAAACCTGTCGTTGATCCCATACAGGCTTGCGGGCATTGCGCAAATATATTTCGTCCCGTATTGCTTATTGTAGGACTGGCACATTTTGATCCCGGATATTTTGGCCAGGGCATAGGCTTCGTTTGTTGGCTCTAAGGGCCCTGTAAGAAGGTATTCCTCCCTGATGGGCTGGGGGCACATTTTTGGATAAATGCATGAACTGCCGAGAAACATCAGCTTTTTTACGTTATTTTCGAAGGAGCTTTTTATTACATTGCACTCGATCAGCATGTTTTCCATTATGAAATCTGCAGGGTATGTGTTGTTGGCATATATTCCCCCCACCTTGGCTGCAGCCAGAAAGACATACTCGGGCTTTTCATCTTCAAAAAGTTTTTTTGTCGCCCTTTGGTCTGTTAAATCAAGCTCCTTATGAGTTCTGCAAATAATGTTGTTATACCCGTTGCTCTTAAGGCACCTCACTATCGCAGAGCCAACCATCCCCGTATGTCCGGCTACGTATATTTTACTGTCCTTTTCCATCCTCTCACCTCCCGCATTTCTATATCTCTACTATATGTCGCTTTGGGCGTTTACGTCACTGTCCACCATCATTTTTACCAGTTGTTCAAAGGAGACTTTGGGTTTCCAGCCCAATTTCTTGCGGGCTTTTGAAGAGTCTCCCAGCAGGAGGTCCACTTCGGAGGGTCTAAAATATTTGCTGCTCACACATACCAGTTCTTTACCGCTGTTTGTGTCTATGCCTTTTTCATCAAGTCTGCTCCCTTTCCATTCCAGGGTAATGCCGACATTTTTAAAAGCAAGTTCACAAAATTCCCTTACAGTATGGGTTTCACCGGTAGCTATCACATAGTCGTCAGGCTCTTCCTGATTGAGCATGAGCCACATCGCTTCCACATAATCTCCGGCGAAGCCCCAATCTCTCTTTGCATCCAAGTTCCCCAGGCAAATCTTTTCCTGTTTCCCTTTCAAAATATTGGCAATCCCGGTGGTTATTTTCCTGGTGACAAAAGTTTTGCCCCTTCGAGGGGATTCGTGATTGAACAGAATTCCATTGCAGGCGAATATGTTGTAGGCTTCCCTGTAATTTACCGTTATCCAGTAGGCATAAATTTTCGAGGCAGCATAGGGGCTCCTGGGATAAAAAGGAGTGTTTTCGTTCTGGGGAATCTCTCTGACCTTGCCGAACAATTCGCTGGACGAGGCCTGGTAGAACTTGATCTTCGGATTTACTTCCCTGATGCTTTCCAAAAGCCTGACCGTGCCTAAGGCGTTTGTATCTCCTGTGAATTCGGGTACGTCAAAGGATACTTTCACATGGCTTTGGGCTCCCAGATTGTATACCTCAGAAGGTTCTATTTTGTATATCAGCCTGCTTAAGCTACCTGTATCGGTTAAATCGCCGAAATGCAAAACAAGTTTTGGATCGTCGGCGTCGTTATTTTCGAGCAGGTGGTCTATCCTTTGTGTGTTCAAGGTGCTGCTTCGCCTTACTATGCCGTGGACTTCATAACCTTTATCTAATAAGAATTCCGTCAGGTATGACCCGTCTTGACCTGTAATTCCCGTGATTAAAGCTTTTTTCATATACACTACTCCTTTTGCTGCTAGATGCTGCTATTTTAGGATGTTTAATACTGTTTAACATCCTATCAACATAATATGCAGTTAAGCCAAATTACGGAACTGCAGAAGCTATCATATACAGCATCAATAACGCCTCTAAGATGGCGGCTGGCGGCCGTCCGGGGGAGGGTAAAAAATGGTGAGTCTTTGTTTTCAAATGATTGACAATAATTAATATTATGTGAACATATTTATTTCATTATACATAGAATATTATATACCACTTTAAAAGGAGAGGTTTTATATGAAGGCAAACCGGATTAATTACAGAAACAAGACTTATGATTTGATTTGTTTCAGCAGCGGAAAGCCGGTTGAGATAAGCATCGGAAGGAAAACCAAAAAAGCGGGCGGTTCTCTGCCCGAAAGCAGTACGAAAGCGGCCATTCAGCACTCCGAAGAACAGCCTGAAGCCAAGGTCGCGGCCCCGGCGGCCGGCGATATAACCGGTCAAAAGGCTATTCCGGCCAGGCCTGCCCCTCACAGTAAGGCTTCCGATGTGAAAGTGAATCGGATCAATTACAGCAACAAACATCCGAGCCCGGATTTTTTCAGCAACGGTAAGCCAATTATGGCTTTTGCCCCTAAAAAAAAGAAAAGAGGAATAAGCCCTTGCCGGTGCTGAGTGCACAGCCTGAAGAAGTCGCTGTAACCGGCGAAGCCGGCCCCGAAAGCGTGGCAAGCCCTGTTGAAGCTCTGGAAAGGGTCTATTCCAGACAGCTCATGAACAGTTTTAACATCTGAAATATTTCATCTGGGAATTGGAGGGATATAAACTTGAGTGAATCCAAGTTAAATTATGGTGACGGGAACGACAGGCTTTTTATAGAAGCATGCAGCCTGCATAAGCTGGGAATAGAGGGTGACAAGGAAGCCGTAAGAAGATCCCATGACATGTTTAGGCAGCTTTACGACAAAGACCCTCAAAACCATCTGTTTGAAGCGTATCTTGGTAGCGTCACCACGCTCCTGGGCAGGGATGCGGTGGACCCCAACGAGAGGACCAAACTGGCCCTGAAAGGCCTTAAGCTGCTGGATCACGCTGTCTCCGCCGAACCTGAGAACATCGAGATTCGCAGTTTGCGTGGAAATGTATGCCTCAGGCTTCCGGAGACCTATTTCCACCGCACGAATACCGCCATAGAAGATTTCAAATACCTGGTATCCCGCTATGAGACGGGTGACGGCTTACTGACTGAAGAATACTACTGGCAGGTTCTCTACGACTTGGGCTGTGCCTATAAAGAACTGAATCAGCTCCAGGACTCCCGGACTGTCTGGGAGAAGCTTCTGGCAGCCACCACAGACCCTAAATACAGGAAATTGGTTCAATCCGGAGGTTCAGCGACGCCCAGTCTGGCACAAATGCCTGTACAAATACCTGTGGAAAGGGGTAAAAAAAAAGACATCACTGAGGGGGTAAGGCTGCACTGCCGCGCATTTGAATCTGGAAGCGAGCTACAAGCGGTGCAGCAAGCCCTTAAGTTTTTTGAAAGCGCTTACCAGGAGAGCCCCGATGACCCCGTAATAGCCGCTTATTATGCCGACTGCCTTTCGCTGACGGCAAGGCATGCAAACGACCCTTCATCCATGTTCAGCAGCGCCATAAAGGCTTTTAAAATTTTCGATGATGCGGTAAACAGCGCTCCTGACTGCATTGAAGCGAGGCTTATAAGGGGGATTCACAGCCTGAGGATTCCTGAGACTTTTTTCAAGCGCACCGTCACAGCCATTACGGACTTTGAATACTTGATCAAGCGCTACGAGCAGGACCCCGGCGTTTTTTCTGAGGAACTCTACCGGATGATACTTTATTTTTTAGGTAAAGCCTATAAGCGCATGGACATGGAAAAAGAAGCCAGGTCCACATGGCACAAACTGTTAAGCTCATGCAGTGAAGCCAAGTACAAAGATTTGCTGAGAGAAGAGCTGAGCGATACCCGGGTTGAAAGCAGCCTGCCGGAGGATATATCCAGATTGAGCCCAAAAGAGCTGTTTAACGAAGGCGTGAGGCTTCATGACCTTGCAGTAAAGGGTAACGGAAAGGCGGCGCAAAAAGCCTTTGAAGTGTTCAAGAAGCTTTATGAAGAGGATCCTGATGACTCGCTTGTGGAGGGCTATTACGGAAGCAGCCTTGCTCTGGCCGGACGGTACTCCAGGGACTCACAGGCCATTTTCAGCAATGCAGTTGAGGGATTAAAGCACTTAAGGCAGGCTGTTTCGAAGAACAGGGACAACGTGACACTGCGGCTCTCTCTTGCCTACTTGCTGTACAGCCTTCCCGACAGCTTCTTCCACTTCAGCGGAAAGGCGGCCAAGGAGTTCAAGTTCCTTATCTCAGCTTACGAGAAGGACAACAGCCTGCTACCCCAGGAATGTTACTGGCAGATGCTGTATGACCTGGGCGTATGCTATGAGCGTTGCCACAACATGGAAAAAGCGCAAAAGGCGTGGAAAAAGCTTTTAAAGACATGCCCTGATCCAAAATACAGATCCTTGCTGAGCACGAAATTTGAAGGGAGTGTTGATAAATGAGTTCAAACTTTGAGGAGCGTCTGATGAAAGTTAAAAAGCCTGAAGTGATCGACCGTTACCTGGGAGATCCGAGCCTTCCGCCGGTAGACAGCATGCCTCTGGACAAAGTGGCTGATTTTCACAGGGATGCACTGAAGGAAATAGTTGAGAAGGCTTACGCTAAGTGCCCCTTTTATGCAAAAAAAATGCAGGAGGCAGGCGTCACGCCCGACCAGGTCAAGGAACTGTCGGATTTAAGCAAGCTGCCCTTCCTGACAAAAGAGGAACTGAGGGGAAAACCATGGGCCCTCCTCGCCTGCGATAAAAGGGACATATCGGTCATCACCGTCTCCACCGGCACCACGGGCGGAGAGGAAATATATATCCCCAGTACCTGGAGGGATTATATTCTCAGCGATATGACTCCTAGATATCCGAAGCTTTTCCCTGTTGAACAGGGAGATGTTTGCGTGAATGCCCTGCCTTATGAAATGAGTTCCGCGGGGCTGGCTTTCCATAAGTGTTTCATGGATGCCTGCATGTCCACCGTGCTCAACGCCGGAAAGGGAGGGGCTTATTCAACCCCCGAAAAAACCGTCAGAGCCCTGCGCGACTTAAGACCCAACGTAGTGATTACAACCCCCTCCTGGGCCGTCAGCATTGCTGAAGCTGCCGAGGAGATCGGCTTTGATCTCCCAGGCCTCCGCCTTAAGAAAATGTGGCTGACAGGCGAAGGCTGTTCCGATTCTTTCAGGAAGAGGGTGGAAAAAATATGGGGCACTACGGCGAACATGTATTACGGGTCCCTGGAATGTGGGGGAATAGGCATTGAATGTGATGCTCACAGCGGTTACCACCTGATGCAGGGGCATGTGATTACTGAAATTGTGGACCCTGAAACCGGAGAGGTGCTGGAGCCAGGAGAAATAGGGGAGATCGTGGTGACATGCGCGGTGCGCTTCGATACTCCGCTGATCCGGTACAAGACAAAAGACCTGGGATATATCGACATGGCACCCTGCGAGTGCGGCTCTACCGCTCCAAAGCTATTCCTGCGGGGGAGGGTTGTAGATCAGATCAATATCCGGGGAGTGTCTTTCTCGCCTTTTTACCTTGAGGAGTTTTTGATGCAGAATCCGGAGGTAGGCAACTGGTACCAGTTTGTTGTAAGGCAGAACGATCCGGAATACTTTAAAATTGTGGCTGAGCTGGCAAGGGGCATAAAACCCAACGATGAGCTGGCAGACAAGATTGGAAGCAAGTTTGAGTTCGCCACCGGCATTTCATGTAAGGTGGAACTTGTGGAAAAGCTGCCGCGGACCGGCCAGAAGGCTAAAAGGGTGATTTATGAGGAGGGATGACGATGATTGACGCCCATGCGCACATTTCAAACAGTGATTACGGGAATGTCGGTATATACCTTCAGCAGTTGAAGGAGGCCGGGATTGACCAGGGTATAACCGTACCCGGCGGCATGGTTGACGTAAGAAAGATGACGGATTATATTACGGGGCGATCCAAGCCGGAGAACCCGGTGCCGGATAACGCTTATGTATTGAGGTCAGTGAAAGCCGACCCAGCCAACCTGAGAGGTTTTATCTGCGTGGACCCCCATGCAGGCGGTGCCTTGCAGACGCTGGAACAAGGCTTAAGAGATGGGTTCCAGGGTTTGAAATTTTCTCCCCTCACCCATCAGTTTTCCTTCGCCAGCAGGGCGGTGCAGGACCTTGTCTCATTTTGTGAAAGCTGCGGCTTTCCTGTTTACACTCATACCCTATACAGCCCCGGAGCTTCAACCTCAAAACTCATAGCTCTGGCGAAGCAATTTCCCAAGGTCAACTTCATCCTGGGCCATATGGGATTCGGACCTGCCGACCAGGAGGGGCTGGAAGCTGCTGTGGCGCTGGATAATTTTTTCCTTGAGACGTCGACGGGCAGCTACCTTCACATAAAACAGGCGGTGAAAAGGGCCGGGGCAGGTAAAATAATATTCGGTTCGGAATTTCCCCTATCCCATCCCAAGGCAGAACTGGAAAAGATATTGCTGCTTGGCTTGAAGGGTGATGAGACGGACAAAATACTTGGGGAAAACATCCAGGCGCTTTTGCCGTCAGGCAGAGGAAGGACGGAGAAAAATGAATCAGGATGAAAAGCTGCAGGCATTAAACCGTTTGCTGCTGCATTGCAAAAACTCTCCTTTCTACAGGGACCGGATACCCGAAGGGCCCCTGGCGTCTTTGGAAGAGCTGAAAGGGCTGCCTTTTACCACCAAGGAGGATTTGCGGAAGAATTCGCCCTACGGCTTTATCTGCGTCCCGAGGAAAGAGCTCTACCAGTATCATGAAAGCTTTGGCACAACAGGCGACCCCGTTTCGGTCTGGCTGACAAGGGAGGATTTTGTGGACCTTGCCCACAGCGTGAACTCAGGTGGTATAAACTTCACCGAGGATGATGTGGTCCTTGTCCGGTTTCCCTATGCCATATCCTCAGTAGCCCATTTCGTCCATGCCGCAGCCCAGATGAAGGGTGCCTGTGTGATCCCGGCCAGTTCCAGAACCGTCGTCAGCCCCTTTACAAGAATCGTCAATCTCCTTAAAAAGCTTGATGTGACTGTGCTGGCCTCTCTTCCTTTACAGGCGGTTTTGATAGCCGAAACTGCGGAAATGATGGGATACAGACCTGACAGGGACTTTCCCGGCCTCAGGGCGATATATACCGCAGGAGAGGCCTTAACCCCCCATAGGCGCAAGGCCCTGGAAGATATATGGGGAGTGCCTGTGAGCGATAACTACGGCATGACCGAGATAGGGGCGGCAGCCGTGAATTGTGAGTATGGCATCCACCATCCTTTGGAGGATAAATTCATATTCGAGCTGCTGGATGAGGAACTTAAGTCAGAAGTGAAACCCGGCGAGACGGGCTACCTTGTCGTCACAACGCTCACCAGGAGGGGCACTCCGCTCATCCGGTATTTTACAGGGGATAGGGCGAGGCTGGTGATGAAGGACTGCCCTTGCGGGAGGAAGGTGTCAATGGAAATCCGGGGCCGGAAGCAGGACATTCTCAAAATCGGAGACCGGGATTTTGACCTGTGGGATGTGGGGGACCTGGTATCCGCACTTCCCTGCCGGCGCTTCTGGGCGGCAGGTCCTGCTCCGGGAGGACTGCGGATTGTTGTGGAACAGGAGAGGCCGGGGGATGCCGTAAGCCCTGAACTCGTTAAAAGGCTGGAAGCCGAATACAATGTGAGGCTGGATATTGAAGTTGTCCCCAAGGGAACTTTATATGACAGGAGTGAGCTGCTTTCCGTCGGCCTTGTAGGCAAACCCCGCTATATCTACACCCAGCGGGAGATGGAAGGAAAGGATTATTTGAAATCCCAAAAGCTATAAAACAATCCGATTTTATGTTAACCTTTCTGGGGCATAAGGCATGGCATGTAATAGGCGCGTGTTCAAGTACGCTGAATATCGATTGAATGGAGGATGCTGCATAATGGATAAAAATTTCAGCAGTGAAAAAGGGCAGGAATTCCTGGCTTGTTTAAGCCCGGAAGGGGCCAAGTACAAGCCTAAGGCTGCAGTCCGGCTCTCTTTTCCGCCCGGGAACGGCTTCAAATTGCTTAATATGGCGGAAATCTCCGCACCTGGCGGTGTGACGGTGGTTTTAAAACTGCCTTTTTCAATGAGTGAATCCGGTTTGTCCAAAATCGCCGAATCCGTCAGAAGTGCGGGCGGGACTGTGGAATTTATTAAATAAGGCTGTCGAAAAAATATAAGGTGGTCCGCATAGGATCACCTTATATTTTATTATGGGCTTTAGCCTGTTGAGCATGAAGCTCATTTCTCTGCAGAGAAATGAGCCATGCGAAACAATAAACCACCCGCTATGCGGGTGCGCGACAGAAGTTATACAAAAAAATCACCTTTC
>Ga0134100_1000094_pt1 | contig 103872 bp, 96 predicted proteins | sample 11_taG_2_FD_94444 | JGI IMG/M metagenome (GOLD analysis project Ga0134100, IMG submission 94444) | Switchgrass degrading microbial communities from high solid loading bioreactors in New Hampshire, USA - 11_42_5_180_A3 metaG | ecosystem: Engineered > Bioreactor > Semi-continuous > Anaerobic >...
ATTCCGACTTCCTCATGATAGTTTTTCAATAAATTAGCTATTGCCATGACAAAATTTCCTTCTTTACAACTCTCTACATCAGGTATATTTGCTTTTATAACGTTTATCGCTGGATTTGGGTTACAGTTAATTAGGTTAAATGAATGGTTGCCCCTTTTTTCAATTCTGGGCAAACAATTACTTTTCAGAGAGATTATTTTTGAGGAATGTCGAAAAATTGACTTATTTTAAATGATTTTTATATACTGATTCTGACTGAATCAAGGGAAGAGGGGTGAGATCCCCCCGCTGCCCCGCAGCCGTATAGGGAACGAAAGTCCATTATGCCACTGGAGAAATTTCTCCGGGAAGGCGGGCAAGTAGGTTTTAGCCCTGAGCCGGAAGACCTGTTCAGTTGGGATGTTTTACATCCTTTATTCCCCGAGGGAGGGACATAAGATGAAAGCTGAACAATTTCAATTCTGTCCATCAAAAACTTATCCAGAAATCTCTGATCTAAAAATTGAACCTTTAAAAGACAGGTTTTTTAAAATTGCATGGCAAAGGCTTGATTCTCTCACAAAACCACGTAAAAGTCTTGGAAGACTTGAGGAAATAGCAGTTCAACTTGTTGCAATCTATGAAAATTCTATGCCAGAGATTAAGAAAAAGGCTGTGCTGGTTTTTGCATCTGATCATGGAGTTACAGAAGAAGGCATTTCTGCATATCCAAAGGAAGTTACCGCACAGATGGTTTTTAATTTTTTACGAGGTGGCGCTGGAATTAATGTTCTATCAAGACATGCAGGAGCGGATGTTGTGGTTATTGATATAGGCACTGATTATGATTTTGAAAAAATTAATGGCTTAATTTCAAAAAAAGTTGTAAGAGGTTCAAGGAATATGACAAAATCTCCAGCTCTTAGTTATGAAGAGGCGGTTAAATGCATTAAAACAGGGATAGACTTAGTAATAGAGTATCATGATAGAGGATATAACCTTTTTGCTATAGGAGAGATGGGCATTGGAAATACAACACCTTCATCTGCTGTAACCGCTGTTCTTACTGGTTCAAATGTGGAAGAAGTAACAGGCAGAGGCTCAGGTATTGATGAAAAAATCTTCAAAAGAAAAATTGAAGTGATTAAAAAATCAATTGAAATAAATAAGCCAGACCCTTCTAACCCTGTCGAGGTTCTTGCAAAAGTTGGCGGTCCTGAGATAGGAGCATGCGCTGGAGTTGTTCTTGGCTGTGCATCACTTAAAGTCCCTGTTGTCATTGATGGATTCATATCATCAGCAGGTGCATTGATTGCATATTGCTTGAATCCTCTGGTTAAACATTATATCTTTGCATCACATAATTCTATTGAAGTTGGACACAAAAGGATTCTTGAGTTTATGGATTTAAAGCCATTACTTGATCTTAATTTAAGACTTGGAGAAGGCACAGGTGCAGCACTTGCAATGACAATTATAGAGGCTGGTGTGAAAATTTATCGTGAAATGGCAACATTTGAAGAAGCAGAAGTCAGTCAGGCTAAAGCAGATTAAGAATAAAGCTCATGTCAAGAATTTTTTTATCCGCATTGTCTTTTTTAACACTTTTACCTTTTAGAGTCAGGGAAATTGATATCCACGAGATTCATAAATCAGTTATTTTTTTTCCATTAATTGGAGCAATGGAGGGAGTGTTATGTGTCGCTTTAGCTTTTGTTTTAATGCCTGTTTTCTCCCCTACCCTTATTTCAATTCTTTGTCTGTTATTTCTCTTCTTAATCAGAGGAATATTTCACATTGATGGACTCTCAGATACAGCTGATGCGCTGTTTTTTAAAAAAACAGGAGATCGAGAAAAAGATATTGAGCAAAAACTTCAAATAATGAAAGACAGTACTGTTGGAGTTGGAGGAGTAACAGTTGTTGTTCTGGACATCCTTATTAAGTTTGCACTTATAAAAGAGCTGTTAGAGAATCAGAAGGTTTTGATGCCTCTTATTCTCACATTCTGTCTTTCAAGATGGATACTAATTCCACTGATGTATCATGGAAAACCTGCAAGACAGACAGGACTTGGAGCATTATTTGTAGGGAAAATAACAGTCAAAGAGTTAATTTTATCTACTATGTTACCCGTTTTTCTGACGGTATACTTTGCTATTAAAAATAATTTCATTTTTTTACCATTTTTAATAATTTTTCTTTATATCCTGTCAATAGAATTTAAAAGATTTTTTGAAAAAAAATTTAATGGCTTAACAGGTGATAATCTTGGAGCAACAGTTGAGATTTCAGAGATTATTTTACTGTTTATATTTACAGTTATAAAATCGTGTTATCATGGAGGATAAATTGCCCAAAGCCTTGATGATACAGGGAACATCTTCAAATGCAGGGAAAAGCCTGATTGTTACCGCATTATGCAGAATTATGAGAAGAAATGGAATAAATGTAGCTCCATTTAAGGCTCAAAATATGAGTTTGCAAAGTTTTATTACTAAAGATGGAGGAGAAATTGGACTTGCTCAGGCAATTCAGGCATTCGCAGCAAAAGTTGAACCTGATATTTATATGAATCCTGTGCTTCTTAAAGCATCTGGTGAACAGGGTTCACAGGTGATTGTTCATGGTAAAGTTTACAAAACAATGAAGCCAAAGGAGTATTACTCTGAAAGAGAAAAACTATGGAAAGCTGTTACCTATTCTCTGGATTATTTAAAAACCAAACATGAGCTTTTGATTATAGAAGGTGCAGGTAGCCCTGCTGAGATAAATCTAATAGAACATGATATTGTAAACATGGCTGTGGCAGAATATCTGAATGCTCCGGTTATCATTGTAGGAGATATAGACAGAGGCGGAGTATTCGCATCAATATATGGAACTGTAAAACTGCTGAAGTTCCATGAAACCCTTATCAAAGGCTTTATAATTAACAAATTCAGAGGAGATTTTGATATTCTTCTTCCAGGAATTAAAGAGATTGAAAATCTTATAAATAAACCATGCATTGGTATAATACCATATTTGAAAGATGCTGGAATATCTGCTGAAGATGGATTGTCACTAACAAGCTCAATTAACAACCAGATATCTTTGCTTACAGGTACTATAAAAATTGTTGTTCTCAGATTGAGATATATTTCCAATTTCAGTGATTTTGATCCCTTTAAGATTGAACCAGATGTTGAGTTGATTTATTCACTAAGGAAAGAAGATTTACTAAATGCTGATATAATCATCATTCCTGGTTCTAAAAAAACTATAGAGGATTTAAAATTGATTAAAGAACTCGGAGTTGATGAACTTTTAAGAAAACTCTCTAAAAACAGGACTGAAATAATCGGGATATGTGGTGGATTTCAAATGCTTGGCAAAACACTAATTGACCCTCATGGAGTTGAAAGTTCTTTAAAAGAAATAGATGGTATCGGGTTACTACCAGTGGAAACGATATTTCATCCTTACAAAATCACAACGCAGGTTGAAGGATATGTGAACTCTAAACCTTCAATAACAATCAAGGGATATGAGATTCATATGGGAGAAACATCCGGAGAAATTAACCTTTTCCACATTAAAAGGCTTGCCACAGGAGAATCAATTTTTGATGGCGCAACCAGGGAAAATATATGGGGCACATATATTCATGGAATTTTTGAAAATGACTCATTTAGAAGACTGATTATAAATAAACACAGAGTTAAAAAAGGATTAAAACCCGTTGAATTTATATTTTCATGGCAAAAGATAAAAGAAGATTTTATAGAAAAACTTGCTGATAATATCGCAAGCTCTTTATCGATGGAAAGAATATGGAGACTTATTGGAATATGAAATTTTTATATGTTGAAAGCTGGATAATATCCAGTGCATTCCTGATAGACATTATATTTGGTGATCCTAAAAGATTTCATCCTGTAATATGGATTGGCAATCTTATTGACAGAATAGAAAAATTTTTCAGGAAAAAACTATCTAATGAGAAATTATCCGGTGTTTTACTTTTTTTGACAGTAACAGGCATTGTATTTTTAAGTGCTTCAATTTTCATTCATTTATTAGATAAACTTACAGGGATTTCTGGTTTGTTCTCTGTTATAGCTTATTTCTTGCTTATTTTCACAGGCAGTCTCTTCATAGCATTAAGAGGACTTATTAACGAAGCTCGTAGAATAAATGATCTCCTGATAACTGGTAATTTAAAATCAGCGAGACAATCTCTCTGTGCACTTGTTGGCAGAGATGCTGAAACACTGACTGCGGGGAAAATAAAAACAGCAGTTGTAGAAAGTCTTGCTGAAAATCTATCTGATGCGGTTATTGCACCGCTGTTTTACTTTATTGTGGGAGGATTTCCATTCCTTGTTCTTTATAAAACAGTTAACACTCTTGATTCAATGGTTGGCTATAAAAACAATAAATATATAAAATTTGGATGGTTTTCTGCAAAAATGGATGACCTTTTTAACTATATTCCTGCAAGAATATCAGGTTTGATGATTGTTTTAAGCTCTCTTTTTTTACTAGGCTTTTCAACAGCTAAAAATTCATTCAGGATTATGCTACGCGATGGGAAAAAACATACAAGTCCAAACAGTGGAATTCCTGAAGCAGCAATGGCTGGTGCATTAAAAATAAAGCTTGGTGGTCCTAATTACTATGGAGGTGTTCTTGTTGAAAAGCCTTATATTGGAGAAAATTCAAATATTGTTGAATCCAGCATCAATATAAATAACAATATTATTGTAACAACCATTGATATTGTTATTTTAAGCAGTTTTCTATTCCTTTTTATAGCGCTGATAATCAGGAGCTTGCTATGATTCATGGTGGAGATATTTATACAGCTGCTGAGCTTATAGGCAAAAATTCTGAGGACATCATAGACATGAGTTCTTCTGTTAATCCCCTGCCCTTACCTTTTAAAATAAAGAAAAAACTTATTAAAAATTTTAATCTTTTAAATAGATACCCCGATACAGATGCAAGATCATTTAAGAAAATTATATGTGACATTTATGGAATTTCATCTGAAAGCATTATCTGTGGAAATGGCTCAATTGAGCTCATATATATTGCACTGAAAGCTCTAAATCCTCAGAATGTATTGATTTTAGAACCTACATTTTTAGAGTATGAAAGAGCCTGCAGAATTAATAATGTTCCTAATATTGACAGGATTTTTAGCCTCGACAGGGATGAAGTTATAAAAATAGCTGAGAAAAAATTAAAAAATACAAAATACAGTCTTGTATTTATCTGTAATCCAAATAATCCAACTGGCTGGCTAATAAAAAAAGAAACCATTTTAAATCTTGCTGATACCGTAAAAGATACAATTTTCCTTATAGATGAAGCTTTTATTGATTTTACTCCTGAGGAAACCGTTATTCACGAAGTGGGAAAAATTAAAAATCTTCTAGTACTTCGCTCTCTTACAAAATTTTATGGACTTGCAGGATTGAGATTTGGTTATGCTGCAGGTTGTAATGAAATCATTGAACAGCTAAAAAAATTCATACAACCATGGAGTATAAACAGTATTGCTCAATGTGCAGCAGAAGAAATTATCAAAGATGAAAATTTTAAAAATATGAGTTATGAATTTTTTATAAAAGAGAAACAATTTTTTGAAAATTCCTTAAAAAAGTTGACATTAAACTATTTCCCATCAGCTGCGAATTTTTATTTTATTAAACTTCCTAAAAAAGGATTTCCAGAAGAAATTTTAAATAAAGGAATTCTTATCAGAGATTGCTCAAACTTTTATCGAGTTGATGAAAATTTCATAAGAGTTTCCATTAAAACCAGAAAACAGAACGAACTATTTTTCAGGGAGTTAAAAAAGTGGTTAAAGGCTTTGTAGTTGCTGGCACCCGCAGTGGATGTGGAAAAACAACTGTTGCTCTCGGAGTATTGAGAGCTCTTAAAAACAGAAAAATTAATGTTCAACCTTTCAAGGCAGGTCCTGACTTTATAGATTCAGGGCTGCACAGAATGGCATGTGGAAAGGCATCTATTAACCTTGATATGTGGAGTATGAATATTGATTACTGGTTTTTAAAGTATGCAACTGTTGTTGATTTTAATGTTATAGAGGGAGTTATGGGACTTTTTGATGGAGATTTCTCAACTTTCAATCTATCAAAAAAATTAAAACTTCCAATTATTCTTGTTGTTGATACCTATGGAATGGCTGAATCAATCGAAGCTTTGATTCAAGGTTATAAGGCGCTGACCGAGAAAGATGGGTTAAGCATATATATCGTACTTAATCGTGTATCATCGGAAAATCATTTATTAAGAATGCTTAGAGCCCTGAAGGGCAAAGCTGAAGTAATTGGTTATCTGATGAAACAAGATTTTCACATTCCATCAAGACATCTTGGTCTTTTTACAGCTGAAGAAAATCCAATAACAGATGAGATATTTGATACCCTTGCATATGAGATAGAAAAAAACTTTGATATGGAGAGAATACTCAAACTCCGCTCTGAATATAAGCTTGAATATAAACAATCTAATCCAATTAACATTTTTAAAGATTGTTCTTCAATTGCAATTGCATATGATAAAGCTTTCTGCTTTTACTATACACACATTATAGATTCGTTAAAAGAAGCTGGCTGTAAAATCTCATTTTTCAGCCCTCTGAAAGATAGTAAAATTCCAGATCATACTGACCTTATATGGATAGGAGGAGGCTATCCTGAACTTTATGCAACTGAATTGTCAGAGAATCAATCAATGAAAAATGAGATAAAAAAATGGATCAATGAAAATAAAAAGCTTTACGCTGAATGCGGTGGATTAATTTATTTATGTAAAACTTTAATAATGAATACAAAGCAATATGAAATGATTGATATTTTCCCATTTGAAATCAATATGAACAAAATGTGTCTTGGTTATAGAGAAGTACTTCTGAATGAAAATGCACTTATTGGATTGAAGGGAATGCGTTTCAGAGGACATGAGTTTCACTACTCAAAAATACTAAATGATAAGTGGAAAGACAGGCTTTATACTGTTAAAGACAATCAAGCAAGAACATGGCAGGAAGGATACAGATTTCGAAACTGTCTTGCAACTTATGTCCATTTTATCTCAAATATTAACTCATAGTTTTAACACTATCAGGAGGTGAGAATTGGAAAAAATAATTATAGTGGCACATGGAAGTCCCCGAAAAGACGCTAATAATCTTGAAAGTTTTGCAAGAGCGATCGCAATTACCCTTAAAAAACGATCTGAAGATATAAAATATGCGTATCTTCAGTTTGAAAATCCTTCAGTTGAGCAGGCTATTCAGGACTGTATTAATGAAAAAGCAAAAACAATTGTAATTCATCCACTTTTTTTGTCTTCAGGAGCACATGTTGGTTCAGACATTCCCATGATTATTGAAAACTTCAGAAAAAAATATCCTGATTTGGAGATACTTTATACAAAACCTATCGGGCTTCATGAAAAGCTAATTGATATTGTTAAAGAGAGAATTGATGAACTCAAACCACTTAAAGCAGAGGAAATTGAAGAAAAGAGCATGGAAATAATTGACAATGAGTTAAACCTTAAAAATATTCCTCCAAGCCTGAAACATATAATCAAAAGAGTCATACATGCCACTGCTGATTTTGAGTTTAAAGAAAGTATGAGATTTCATCCTGAAGCAGTTCCCACAGCCATTAAAGCGCTCAAAGCAGAAAAAGATATTCTGGTTGATGTGGAGATGGTCAGAGCTGGAATATCAAAAAAATATATTGGTAAATCAAAAATTGTATGCTACCTTGACAGAATCAATGAGTATGAAACAACGAAAACTGAAAAAGCAATTCAAATGGCTTTGAATCAGGAGAAAAATATCGGAATTGTTGCAGTTGGGAACTCTCCCACAGCATTGATAAAAGCAATTGAAATTTTTAATGAAAAGAAAATAAAAGATAAACTTCTAATTGGAATGCCGGTTGGTTTTGTTAAAGCTCTTGAGGCAAAGATGCTACTGAGCATACAGGACTTTCCATACATAACAAATCTTTCAAGAAAAGGAGGTTCAGCAGCCACTGTAGCTGTGATAAACTCTCTTTTAAAACTTAAAGAGGAGGTTTAAGATGCATATTGCAGATGGAATTCTTAAAATTGAAGAATGCGTGGCATGGTTTGCCTTATCGTTACCCTTTATTGGTTACGGAATTAAAAAAATTAAAGACAGAAGCAAGGTTAATCCCGGCTATAAAGCTCTTCTTGCATTTCTTGCAGCAGCTGTTTTTGTTATTTCATGCATTCCAATTCCAGTACCAATTGCTGGAACCTGCTCACATCCAGCAGGAACTGGCATAACAGCAATTCTTGCTGGTCCTTTTATAAGTACGGTTCTGGCAGCATGTGCGCTCTTACTTCAATCACTATTTCTTGCACATGGAGGAATTTCAACACTGGGAGCAAATATAGTAAGTATGGGTATTATGGGTTCATTTGCAGGATATTTCAGTTTCAAGGTTTTTAAAAAATTAGGATTTAAAATTTCAATAGCTGGCTTTATTGCTGGGATCATGTCTGACTGGGTTACCTATGCTACGACCTCTTTTCAGCTTGCTTTTTCTCTATCAGAAAAAAGTGATTTTATTGAAACATTTTTTAAAATATTGATTGCATTTATTCCCACACAGCTTCCAATTGGAATTATTGAAGGATTTATAACTTCTGCATCTGTTGTTATCTTCATGAAGAAAACAAACATTTTTGACAAAACAGTAGCAAAGGAGATAAAAATATGAAATTTCTAATAATTTTCATCACTATAATCTTATTACTTTCAACAGCCTTTGCTGAAAATAAGTGGCATGGAGTTGATGAGAGTGTAATTGAAAAACTTGCATCTGAAAAAGGAAGACAGGTAAAGGAACCTCTGATTCCACTTGAAGGGGATATTGAACTTTTTTGTTTTGCTCTTTTTTCAGCAATCGGAGGTTTTATTGCTGGATATTACTGGAAACAACTTAAAGATTCATTCGCAAAAAAATCTTAAATATGAAACATAATTTTGAAAGTGATGGAAGAGTTAATGTATTGGTCCTTATTGTAATCCTTTCTCTGATTCTAAGCTACAGGGGTTTTATTTTCAACGGTTTAGTAATTTTTTTATGTGGATTTACTATTTTACTGGTTGATATAAGTTTTAAAAGCTTTATAAAGAGAGTTACTGAACCTGTTTTTATTGGATGTGTTGTTATTGCAATCAAATCAGGGCTTCCATTTCATTTTTATAGTGATGGTTTTTTTCTCGGTATTCAGATATTTTTAAAGATTATGGCGTCTGTATCAGTTGTTTCGCTATTTTTTTACTTTACTTCATTTCATGAAATTTTACATGGCTTAAAATTTCTGAAAATCCCTTCAACTTTTATTGAATTACTTTTTCTTACAGCAAGATTCATTTTTATTCTACAAGATGAGGCAGAAAGAATTTACAATGCTCAAAAACAGAGACTTGGATATACAGGATTTTGGAAAATGATTAAAAGTGTCTCAATCCTGTCTACGTCTTTAATTTCAAATGCCTTAAGACATGCTGAACAGAGTTTTATTGCTATGAGACAAAGAGGATATGAAGGAAAGATGGTTATCAGAAGGCAAAATGGGTTTGCTTTTAAATCTCTAATACCATGCTACCCTATGACACTGATAATAATTTTATGGTTTATATTTTGATATTAATCGTTTTTTATTCCCTTTTCTGTTATTCCTATGAACTTAAATAATTGAAGAATTACATCAATCCTTTACTGAGTTTAGCAGTTAGATTTTAAAAGTGATGGAAATAATGGGCTCGAAAGGATACCCTTCCGAGCCCAAAGGAGGATGGGGGTATGAGAGATGGTCAGAGGGGGATCAATATTTCAGGAAAAATACCGGCTATTAAAAGAAAAGCTGCTGAAATAAATCCAATATAATGATTTGCTGAACTGTAATCTTGAATCTCAGATAAACCGTCTTTATACATATAAAAAACTACTCTCAGATAGTAAAAGGCTGACAAAATACTCATCAGAAGCCCGAGAAATACCAATCCTCCATATCCTGCGGCAAAAACATTTTTAAATATATTGAATTTCACTATGAAACCGCCAGTAGGTGGAATACCTGTCAGGGACAATAAAATTACTGTCATACTGAATGCAATTAAAGGACTTTTTCTGCCAATTCCATAATAACTTACAATACTTTCTCCTCCTTTAACACTCATAATGACTGCAAAAGCTCCAATGTTCATAAAAAGATAAACAACTAAATATGGAATAACAGAGTTTAAAAGTGATTGCTCAATCAATACAAATGCCATGAAAATATAGCCAGCATGAGCTATGGAAGAATAAGCAAACATTCTTTTTAAATCTGTCTGCCGCATGGCAAGAAAATTCCCAAGAATAATTGACATAGCAGAAACAATTACTACAAATCCTGTAACATCAAGCTGTTCTATGCCTTTTAAAAACATTCTTAACAATGCTGCAAATACAGCTAACTTTGGTGCTGTAGAAAAAAATGCTGTAATAGGTGTTGGAGATCCCTGATAAACATCAGGTGCCCATGCATGAAAAGGAACAAGAGCTAGTTTAAAAGCAAATGCTGAAAGAAGAAATAACACACTTAAAATCCATTTTACATCATTTCCATTAAGTGTTTTAAAAGCATCAATCGATGTGGTTCCGCTAATAGCGTAAAAGAAAGCTATTGAGGCAAGTAAAAGTATCGATGAAATAGTTCCCAGCATGAAGTACTTCATTGCAGCTTCCACACTTTTTTTATCGTCGCGATAAAAACCTGCAAGAACATAACTGCTCAAGGAAAATGTCTCAAGAGCAAGATATAAAACGAGTAAATCATTCGATATTATCATCATATTCATACCAAAAACTGCTAAAATAACAAGAAAAACATACTCTGCCTGTCTGCCGGTCTTTATAATATTGTCATTGTAGGACAATACAAGAACCACAATTCCTACTATAAAAATAAGCATCCTGAAAAGACTGCTAATGGGATCAATGCTAATCAATTCAAAAAATGATCTGGTTTGAGAAAATAAAAAGAACAAAATAAATGCACCTGTTACAAAACTTAAAATTCCAAAAAAGTACCCGACTCTGCTTTGCCTTTTAAGTACACCGCAAATAAAACCAAACAGTCCTAACAAAAGAGTAACTAATTCTGGCATTATAACCACATACTGGTTCATCCCTTACCTCCTGCCACACTGACTAACGGTTCCAGGGCTCCTATAATAAACTTTGGATTTAATCCAAGATAAATGAAAATAAAGAAAAATACAATAAAAATTAAAAAATCTATCCCTTTTAAATCTTTCACTTCCTCGCTCATGCTTCCTCCTGGTTTTCTTAAAAACACTCTGTAAAAAAACCATGCAAGATAGACAACACCTAATGCAACACCAAAAATTGCAAAAAATCCCATAATAGTGTTATTTGTAAAAATACCACTTAAAAGCATCAATTCTCCATTGAAGTAGTTAAGTCCTGGAAATCCACCCATAGCAAGAATACAGACAAAGGTAAAAAATACCATAGCAGGCGTTCTTTTTGATAATGCACCAAATTTTTCTCCATCAAAAGATGCTGTATGTCTATTGAGTAAATCAGCGATATAAAATAAGGCAGCAGAAAGGATGCCATGATTAATACTCTGTAAAATTGAGCCCTGAAAACCATATATATTACCTGTAAAAGCACCAGCAGTAATAATTCCAACATGACTTAAACTCATATAAGCAAACATCGCTTTGATATCTCTTTCTGATAGTGCAAGAAATGAAGCATAAACAAATGACAAAATACATAAGAACAGAATCCAAAGCCCTGCAGAGGTTAAAATATCTGAAAAAGCAGGAGTAACTCTTAAAAGACCATAAATACCCATTTTCCCAAGCACAGCCGATAAAAATATTGTTACTGGCATAGGAGATTCATAGTAGGCATCCCTTAGCCAGCCATGAAGTGGCACTACTGGAATCTTTACTGCAAAAGCTAAAAAAAAGCCCAAAAACAGGAGATATTTAGCCTGATAACTTAGTTTCAAAGAGTAAAGCTTATCAAAATCAAAGCCTCCTGCATATACATAAACAGCTATTATTGAAATGAAGAGAAATATACTAAAACCAAAGGTATAAATCAGAAATTTCATAGACGCTGAATAAGAATTCTTTCCACCCCATCTATGAATGAGTAAAACTGCAGGAATTAGCATGGCTTCGTAAAAAAAGAAAAACACAAGAAAATTTGTTGATAAAAAGAAACCAAGCACAGTTGCTTCAAACAGTAAGAACATAGCCACATAAGATGAAACATTTTTTTTAACAGTTTTAACAGACAGTAAAATGGATATCAATGTTATAAATGCTGTAAGAAGCACAAATGGCGAATTTAGGTAGTCAAGTCCAAATGAAATATTAACATTCCATGAAGGTATCCATTTATAAGAAGCTTGAAATTGGAAACCTTTAACTAAGGGATCAAGATTAATATAGTCAACAAAAGCTATAACTAAAACCAGGACAACAGATGCAATAGCAATAAAAATGCTCAACTTATCTTTCTTTAAACTCCATATCAGTATAGCTCCAAAAATCGGAACTAAAACAAGAAGAGTTGAAATTTCAATCATCCTTTAGCCTCCACTAAACTTTGAACCATTCAACACTTGTATCAAGGTTTTTAGTTTCTTCATTGAGTTTCTTTGCTATAGTTCTTACTTCTTCGATCATTTTAACCGTGTTTTCAATACTGTCTTTTATTGTTTCCATATTCTGTGCTATCTCTTCAGAAGTTGCAGAAAGTTCCTCAGTAGCAACAGCTATTCTCTGAATCATATCCATAGCTTTTTCTGTAGCAGATACAATCTCATCAAGTGCTCGCATAGCATCCTGAGCAAGAGAAACTCCTCCTTCAGCCTGAGAACTGCTTTTATTCATAGCACCCACTGAGGCTTCAGCTTTATCCTGAATATTTTTTATTTTTTCAGCAATTTCTCCTGTTGCTTTTGCCGTACGCTCTGCAAGTTTTCTTACTTCATCAGCCACCACAGCAAAACCCCTTCCCTGTTCTCCTGCTCTGGCTGCTTCTATTGCCGCATTTAAAGCAAGGAGATTTGTTTGATCTGCAATGTCTTTAATTGTCAGAACTATTTCTCCAATTTCCTGTGAACCCTGTCCAAGTTCTTCAATTGTGATAGCAGCGGACTTAATTGAATTAGCTATATCAAGCATTGCATCAACAGCTTTTTTGACAGCAGTCTTTCCTTTTTGAGCTGTTTCATTTGCCTGTTTAGCAGAATCAGATGCGTTGGCTGCATTTTTTGCAACATCAATAATGGTTTGTGATATCTCTGTTGCGGCAGATGCCATATGGTCAATTCTTGATAGTTGTTCTTTTGAACTCTTTTCTAAATTATCTGTCTCATTTGAAAGTGATACCACCATATTATTAGTATTCTTAACAACATTTCTGATGTCTAAAATGATTCCTTTCAAACTTCCAATAATTCTTTTATATATTTCACCGATTAAATCACAGCTTTCTGATGTTTCTTCTCTCAAATCACCTTGTTCCAGTTTTGTAAAACAGGATAAAGCAGATGACATACTTTTTTCGTAAGATTTATAAGAGTAATAAAGCAACGCACTCAACCCTGCCAATGAAATGAAAATTAAGGCTGAATAAATTATTGAATTCCTTTTTCTAACTGCAGAAACCTCTTCATTTGTTTTTTCAAATTCTTTTTTATGAGATTCAAGTGCTTTTAAAATAATATCCTTAATTTCTCTCCACAGTTTTGTTTCCTCTATAATTTTCTGAACCGCATCCTCTTTTTTCCCCTGTTCTGCAAGTTGCTGAATTTCCATTTTTTTTGCATGACCCTGCTGCCACAATTGTACAACCTTTTTTAACTGTTCTTTCATCTCACCAGAAGAAAGTCTGATTGCCTCATCATTTGATTTCATAAAATCTTGATGCGCTTTTTGATAGTTTTTCTTTGCCTGGTCATCTTTTGGATTAATGATAATATTTCTGGTTGCCTGTTCTGTTTGTAGACCCTGCGCATACATATCATTCAAAGATATAAGTAACATTAGGTGTTGCTTCGTAAGTTTTTCGATTTTATCCTGAAAACCTTTTTCATTAAAATATGACAGCGCAAAAAGCCCTAAAAGAACAACTAAAATCACAAGGTTAATAACCTGTAGCAGTCTTTTTATATTCATCTTTTATCCCTCCAATTAAAATAAATTTATTTAATTATAATAAACATTAATAAAACTAACAATGCCATGCCACAGAGCATATAAAACACATAATCCTGAATCTTTCCTGACTGAAAAATTGAAATTTCATTACTGAATGTTTTTGCTAAGTTACTTAAAAATAATGGTATTCCAGAAACCTTGTCAGTTTCAGCAGTTTTTATCTGATTTCCAGCAGGAATAATAACTCTATCCATAAGCCTTCTCCAGAGTTTATTTATGAATCTATATTCAACAGGAACTACTGTTATATCAAGAGTTTTCATAAAACCCTTTGCACCGATGCGATAAAACCAATCAGTATCCAGGTTAATTGATGGTTTGGGCTTAAGCTTTTTAAGAAATATTATAAAAGTCAAACCTGTAAAACTGAATATTGCAATTGTATCAAGTATATGCTGAATTGAATATGGTTCATAACGCATTGGATAAGGTAAATACGTATAAAAATTCTGTGGAAGTATTCCAATAATTATGCACAATGCTGATGTTATCAGCATTGCAATTTTCATATTGACAGGAAGTTGCTTTACAGTATAATCAGTTTTTCTATCGGACCAAAAAGTATAATATCCCATCTTGCAGATAATGCTTATTACTGTTCCGCAGGTGGCAACATTGAGCAGTATATAAGCAAAAGCATTGTGAATATCTCCTGCAGCAGAAATAATAGGAGATTTGCCTATAAAACCATTGGTCAAAGGAAAACCAGCTATTGAAAAAGCACCCACAAAAAAACTGATTGCAGTTATTGGAGCATATCGAGCAAAATCTCCAAGCTCTGTCATTTTTTCTTTTCCTGTAGCATAAATTACTGAACCTGCTGACATAAAAAGAAGACATTTGTAGAGAATATGATTGAAGGCATGGGAAGCTGAGCCATTAAGTCCGAGTGTCACGACTCCAAGACCAACTCCTGCCACCATGTATCCAACCTGACTGACAATGTGATATGAAAGAAGCCTTCTTAAATTATTTTCAATCAATGCATAGATAACACCGTAAACTGCCATCACAGAACCAAAATAAATCAAGATTTCCGCACCTGGAAATCCTCTTATTAAAGCATATACAGCAGCTTTGGTGGTAAATGGATTGAGAAAAACACTTCCATAAATTGTTGCAGATGGATAAGCATCCGGTAACCATGCATGGATTGGTGGAACAGCCGCACTTATCATAAATCCTATTAAAATAAACCACCAGAAAAGTTCTCCAGAGTGATTCATAAAAGAAGAGAAATCAAAGCTACCTGTTTGATAGATATAAATTATCACACCGGCAAAAAGGAATAAGCCTCCAGTTATATGAACCATTATATATCTGAATCCAGTTGAAGTTGCTTCCTTTGTCCGTTGACTCCAGATTAAAAGCACAGCTAGAAAAGATAACATCTCCCAAAACAGATAAAAGCTCAGTATATCAGCTGCAAAACTTACTCCAATTGAAGCTCCTGCATACATTAATCCAGCAAGCTGTTGTACCCAGTCATCAATATGATAACAGTAGATTATTCCAATTAAACCGATGAAACTGAATATATAAGCGAAAAGCAAACTTAATTTATCAACTCTAATTATCGGCGAAATTGTATAACCAAAAAGATTTAATGATCCGTATACTCCGGGATTTGTCATTAAACACAGGATAAATCCTAACATAGCAAGTAAAACTGAATAGAAAGATCTCATATTTTTTGGAAGTACCGGCAATAGCAGAGAACCAAGAATAAGGACAAGACCAGGATGAATGAAATCAATCATAATAATCCTCTTTTCTGGTTATAACTCTACTCAGAGTTTTCGCTACAACTACGATGAATAAACTGCCAAGAAATCCAATTACTGCTCCGAAGGCAGGCATTTCCTCAAATGAAAAGTACGCATGCCCGTAATGAAGAATCTTTAAAAATAGAATTTCAGCAATTACTATCATAATACAGACTAAATAAATCACTTTTTTAGCCATTATCTTATCACCGTCCTTAGTATATTCATTAAAAAGTCAGGATAAAGACCCCAGACAACTGTAAATAATGCAGTTATAAGAAGAGGTATAGCACAGAAATAATTTTCTTGAACTCCATGCCATCTGAGAGGATTTTCAGGTTTTCTAAAGAAAGACCGATAAACAATTGGCAAAAAATAAGCTGCATTTAAAAAAGAACTTACTATAAAAACACCAACAAGCTCAGGTCTTCCAATCTCAAGAGCACCCATTGCAAGATTAAACTTAGTTATAAATCCTGCGAAAATCGGAATTCCGATCATACTTAATGTAGCCAGGAAAAAGGAAAACATAGTGATTGGCATTACTTTACCTACTCCATCAAGCTCGCTTATTTTTTTAACATGAGTTGATACATAAACAGAGCCCGCAACAAAAAACATGGTTATCTTTGAAAAAGCATGCATGCTAATATGAATAAGTCCACCAAGAATTCCCAGCGGAGAAAACATTGCCACTCCAATTATTATGTATGAAAGATTTGCAACAGTTGAAAAAGCAAGCCTTGCTTTGAAATCATCCCTTGTCAGGGCAATCAAAGAACCAATAATTATCGTAAAAGAGGTAAGAAAAAAGATTAAATCCTGCATTTCAATTGCTTTTACTGTATTTGCACCGTAAACATAAAGAAGTACTCGTGAAACCGTAAACACTCCTGCTTTAACCACTGCTACTGCGTGAAGCAAAGCACTTACTGGAGTTGGTGCAACCATAGCAGCAGGAAGCCAGCTATGAAGTGGCATAATTGCAGATTTGTTAAATCCGTAAAGATAAAGAACAAGCATTATCTGAAGAAGTAGCTTATTGTTTTGAACAATTTCTGAAGAAAAAATGCCACTTTTTCTGAAATCAAGAGTTCCAGTAAGTATATAAGTCAAAACTATTGCTGCCAGAAGAAAAATCTTCGCTGTTCCGAGAAGATAAACAATGTACTGTCTACCACCTTCAAGTCCTTCTTTATCTTCATGATGGGAAACAAGAGGATAGGTAACAATTGTTAAAGCTTCATAGAAAATAAACATGGTAAACAGATTCGATGCAAAGGCAATTCCAATCGCCGAACTCAGTGACAGAGCAAAACAGGCAAAATATCTCGTTTGAGCATGTTCATTGAGGCCTCTCATATATCCAATTGAATAAAAAGTGGTCAGAATCCATAAAAATGATGCTCCGAAAGCGAATAGTAACCCCAGTCCATCAACTCTAAAAGCAAGCTCTATTCCCGGTAAAACTGATACAATCTTTATTGAGATTTCTTCACCTTTAAAAAATGGAGGAATCATCATAATAACAAAGGTAAATTTTAAAATTCCTGCTATGATTGAAACTGATTCTCTTAAATTCGGATTTTTATTTCCAATAAGAACAATTAATATAGCTCCCAAGATAGAGACAGATATAGCCAGAATTGGCAGACAATCAATCATCTTCCGCCTCCTCTTTAAGGTCACTTAACTGAGCTATATCAACAGTTTTTCGTAAATTAAAGTTTGCAATAAGAAGCGAAAGTCCAACCGCTACAGAGCCTGCAGCAACAGCGATGCTAAAGAGAGCAAGCACCTGACCACGAATGTCATTCATATAATGAGCTAAAGAAACAAGGGCAAGATTCACTCCTGCAAGCATAACTTCTAAAGAAATCAGAACAATTATAAGATTTCTATTAACAAGAACACTTATTGCACCCATGCTAAAAATCAATCCTGCCAAAGCCAAATACCACTCAATAGGTATCATTTCCCTGACCTCCATGCAATAACTGCCACTGCAATCATAGGGATTAAAAGAATCAAACCAACAATAAAAAATGCCATTCCATATTCATTGAAAAGAGATATTCCTACAGCTTTTGTATTACCAACTTTCTCAATGTACTCAATAGTGTAACTCCCTTTCCAGGAAGGAATTATAGATGAAAAAGCAGCAATAAAAACTGCTAGCATTCCTAACCCAACTAAAGCCCTGCCTTCCCATAGCTCAACATATCTTTTGCTTAACTCAAGTTCCTTTGCTCCAATCAAAAAAACTGTAAAAAGAAACATAACAAGTATTGCACCTGCATATACAATTATCTGAACAACTGCTAAAAACTCAGCATTTAAAAATAGATAAATGACCGCTATATGTAAAAAAAGTAACAGAAGCCACAAAACAGAGTGAACTGGATTTTTTCTTGTAAGAGCCATCGATGTTATCCCTAAAGTAGAAATACAAAAATAAGCAAAAATGAAATAAATCATAACCATATCCTCTTTACAATTGCAATTACTATTAAATTAACTATTCCAGCAGGTATCAAAACTTTCCAGCCAATATTCAAAAGCTGGTCGAATCTATATCTTGGAAAAGTTGCTCTTACCCAGATATAAAGAAAGATGAACCCGAATATTTTTATAGCTAGCCATATGAGTCCAGGAACTTTATGAAGAACAGGAAAAAGGTCAGTTATAAATTTCGGGATAGTCCATCCACCTAGAAAACAAAGGGATACAAGTGATGCCATTATATACATGGCAACATATTCAGCAAGAAAGAACAGAGCATATCTAAACGCGCTGTATTCAGTAAGATACCCGGCAACAAGCTCTGTCTCTGCCTCAGGAAGATCAAATGGTGCTCTATTTGTTTCTGCAAAAGCTGCAATAACAAAAACTATAAATCCGATTATCTGAGGGATTGCATACATACCGAAAACAGTTTGATTTTGAGCCTGTACAATATCACTTAGCTTTAATGACCCCGCCATCAAAACCACTCCTGCCAGGCTTAACCCAAGCGCAATCTCATAACTTAATACCTGTGATGCAGACCTTAAGCCTCCGAGAAAGGAATATTTGCTTCCTGATGACCATCCTGCAATTATAATTCCATAAACTGATATCGAGGCAGAAGCAAGAATGAAAAGTATTCCAATATTTAAGTCTGCAATAATGAAGTTGTTATTAAATGGAATCACTGTAAGATTTATCATTGTAAATACAAGAACAACTAATGGTGCAATCTGAAAAAGAAATCTTTCAGCATTTTGAGGAATTATATCCTCTTTAAAAAATAGTTTTATGAAGTCAGCTACAGGCTGAAGTAAACCATGAGGTCCCACTTCCATTGGACCATATCTTGCCTGAGCCCTACCAATAATTTTTCTTTCTGCATAGGTTGTAAAAGCAACAATAGTAAGTACAACTGCAAAAACTATGGCTGTCTTGATAATAATAAAAATTATTTCATTCATTCTTAGTCTCCAGGATTTCCTTAAATCCTCTCCAGAGTTGCTGTCCTTTCAATGGATAGTCCTTTCTTAAAGGATAACCTTCCCAGTCTTCAGGCATAAGTATTCTTCTTAAATCAGGATGTCCTTTAAACTTAATCCCGAACATATCAAAACACTCTCTTTCATGCCAGTTTGCAGTTTCCCATAATTCGGTTATACTGTCAATCTCTGACTCTTCCTCATCAACTCTTGTTTTTATCCTGATGTGAATCTTTTCATAAATGCTATAGAGATTGTATACAACCTCAAAACGAGGATTTACAGGAAAAAAATCAACACCACAGAGGTCTCTTAGATGATTGAATCTACATTCATTTTTAAGAAATTTTAAAATTTCTTTTATTCTTATTTTCCTTACAAGCAGGGATAGTTGTCCCCTGAACAGATTTATTTCAAGAACCTCATCTGAAAAAAATTCCTTAACTTTCTCTGCGATCTTTACTGCTCTTTTAATCTCTATTTTCTGTGCCATGTCAGAGCTCCAATTAATATTTCATATATATAGCCAATCAAAATCAGTCCAATAAAAAAGAGCATTACCCAGAATCCTTCATCTGATATAAAATCAAAAGCAACTGCCCATGGATATAAAAAGATTACCTCTACATCAAAGACAACAAACAAAATAGCAAGTAAAAAAAATCCAATAAAAAATCTCTCCTTCGGTAGTCCACTTGGAAGGTTGCCAGATTCATAGGGAATAAATTTAACAGGATTAAAGCTTCTTGGAGCAAAAATTTTATTTAAAATAAGTCCGCCTAAACCAAATAATGTTGCAAGTATCAGAGCAATCAACACAGGCAGATATTTATATGGCATCCATGTTCCTGGTTCCATCAATAGGTCTCCTTTTTACTGTCATCCTGTACTAATAAAGAATCTGGTTGACTTAAATGTTGAGATTCTATATGGCTTTGCTTATCTAAATAACATAATATCGGCTCTGGATTTCTTTTAGCTGCAGGCAAAATGTTCCTGTCAACTCCGGGCAGATACCAGAATTTATTCAAATATTCATTTCTGTTGTACTGCTTAACAAACTCATCCCAGTTTTTAAGAAGCACTTCCCTATCAAAATAGTTACTCTGTCTGTTATAAGATGCGTATTCATAAAATTCTGTAAGAACTATTGCATTAACAGGGCATACCTGTTCACAGTATCCACAAAAAATACATCTAAAAGCATCTATTTCATATTTAGTTAAAACTCTTGCCCCTGTTTCACTGTTTATTGAGTAATCTACATAAATACACTGGGATGGACAAACCTGTGCACATTTTGTGCATGCAACACAGCGCTCCTTTCCTGTATCTGGATTACGGACAAAAGCATGTCTTCCCCGAAATCCTGGCTCAGGTTTTCTTTTTTCTTTTGGATACCGAATTGTTACAGGATGAGTAAAGATGGTTTTAAATGTTATTATTAACCCTTTTAACAGATCTAAAAATAATAATTTCTTTACTAAAGTCCTCACCTGTCTGCTTCTCCCATAACAATATCAAGGGTTCCAATAATTGTGATTACATCTGCAAGTAAGTGTCCTTCGCAAAGCTTTGGAATTGCAGAAATGTGAATAAATGAAGGTGCTCTAACTCTCATTCTGTAAGGTCTTCCGGAACCATCACTAACTATGTAAAAGCCAAGTTCACCTTTTGGTGCTTCAATGGCTGAATAAAACTCTCCTTTCGGCATTATTTCATTTTTTTTATCTGTAAACGAAACAAATCCATTCCAGAGAGATCCATCTGCAAGAATCTCTCGTTTCCCCTGAAAAGGCATATCAATCTCAGGCGACTGTTCAGAAATAACTTGTCCTTCAGGCATTTTTTCAATACACTGCTTTATAATGAAAACAGACTGCCTCATCTCCTGAATTCTGCACAGATATCTATCATAAGTATCACCATTTTCTCCAAGAGGCACTTCAAAATTAACTTCTTCATAGGCATCATAAGGTTCTAGTTTACGAATATCATAATAAACACCGGATCCTCTTAATACAGGGCCTGTAAGTCCTAAAGATAGAGCTTCTTCAGCCGAGATAATTCCAATACCTTTAGTTCTGGCTATCCATATCCTGTTTTCTGTTAAAAGTTCTTCATAATCATCGATTCTTTTAAGCATCGTATCAGTAAAACCATAAATTTCATCTAATACTGCTTGTTCCACATCGACTCTTACTCCTCCAATTCTTGGATAGCTCACAGTAAGTCTGGCACCACATATTTTTTCAAAAAAAGTAAGTATCTGTTCCCTTTCTCTGAAGGCATAAAGGAATACTGTCATTGCTCCAATATCAAGAGCATGGGTTGCAAGCCACAATAGATGGCTGCTGAGTCTCGTTAATTCTGATACCATTGTTCTGATAAATTTTGCTCTCTGCGTAGGTTCAATGCCCATCAATCTTTCAATAGCAATACAGTATCCGATGTTATTTGTCATACTTGAAATATAATCAAGTCTGTCAGTAATAGTCATTGCAACTGGATAAGTCTTATTCTCAGCAAGTTTTTCAACACCTCTGTGAAGATATCCAACATCTGGAATAATTCGTAAAACCCTTTCACCTTCAAACTCACAATAAAGCTTAAGCACACCATGAGTTGCAGGATGATGAGGTCCCATCTGTAAAACAAAAGTAGTTTCATTGATTTTTTCTATTTCCAGTTGCCCCATTTTTCCTGTTCCTTCATAATTTTTTCCTTTAGTTTAATCAAGCCATACATTAAAGCTTCTGGTCTTGGCGGACAACCAGGAATATAAACATCAACAGGTAAAAACTGATCTGCTCCCTGCACTGTGCTGTAAGTATTAAAAATTCCACCTGTGCAGGCACAGCTTCCCATTGCGACTACATATCTTGGTTCTGGCATTTGATCATAAACTCTTTTTACAACTGGAGCCATTTTGTAAGTAACTGTTCCTGCAATTATTATTACATCTGCCTGACGGGGTGAAGCTCTAAATAGAATTCCAAATCTGTCAAGATCAATATAAGACGCACCTGCTGCCATCATTTCTATAGCACAGCAGGCAAGTCCAAAGGTTAAAGGCCAGAGAGAATTTGATCTTCCCCAATTAACAATCTTATCAAGGGTAGTAATAATTACATTACTACCCTTGATAATCTTAGTGCCATCTTCTACTTCTATAAGATCTTTATTTTCAGTATAAAGAGGCATAGGTTTCCTTTACAAAACTCTCTCTTTTCAGCCTAGAAGCTTCACTGGCAGAGATAAATCTTAATGCCTTTGCTGTACATTTTGTAACACAGGCTGGTTCAAGCCCTCTATCAATTCTGTCTTTACAGTAGTCGCACTTTACAATTTTGCCAGTTTCAGGATTCCATTGAGGTACTCCCCATGGACAGGCTGTAATACAGGATTTACAACCAACACAAAGGGAATGTTCGACAAAAACTATCCCGTCCTTTGATCGTTTTTGCATTGCTCCTGTGGGACATGCCTTTACACACCATGGATCTTCACAGTGAAAACATGGCATAAATACAAATCTCTGTCTTGGCAAGCCACCAATTAGCTTTATTTCTGTCTCGATAATTCTGCAAAGTCTCGGACCCACAGGAAGTTCATTTTTAGTTTTACAGTGAACCTCGCAAGCATAACAACCTATGCATCTGTTATGATCCTGATATATATAATAAATACTCATTTATTAACCTCCTATGCCTTACGTACTTTTATAAAATTCTCGAAAAGAACACCCGTATGACTTCCATGAGCCATCTTTTCAAAAGCACCTTTGAGGAATCTTCCCTCATTGACTCCTTTCCCAAAAGAACGAGTTTTAAATGGCACTTCATTTTCAAAACCTCGGTACATAAAAACAGTCTCTGGATGAATAAAAGGTGTAACCTTTGCTCTTATTTTTGCAGAGTAGTCATCTGATGAAATCTCAATAATGTCTCCATCTTTTATGCCAAGCTGCTTAGCTACTTCATCATTTATCCATAAATCATTCTCAGGTATTATCTCATTGAGATATTTATTGTTGTGAGTTTGAACATGAGTATGAACAGCAATTCTTCCAAAAACTAATTTAAACTCACCTTTTTCAATAGCAGGCTTTGGAGGTGACTGAAACTCCAAGAAGTATGGTACTTCCCTCTCAATCATTTTTTCTGATAGAATTTCAATTTTTTGTGACTTTGTTTTAAATCTTAAGTCGTCTCTTGAGTACATTAAGGGATCTTTACAAAGAGCTACCTGACCTGTTTTTTCAAATTCTTCAATTTTAATACCTGTTCCTTCAAGTTGATAGTTCCAGATATCTTCAATACTTTCATAGGGCATATAATCTCCAAAACCACAAGCCTTGGCCAATCCTGTAAATATCTCCCACTTACCTTTTGTATCATATAGTGGATTTATCGCCTTTTTCCGCATTATCAATGTTGGCTTTGCACCTCTCTGCATTCCAATCATATCATCTCTTTCAAGATAGGTTGACTCGGGTAGTACCACATCTGCATACCAGGCAGTACTTGAGTAGTTTGTATCTATGGCAACAAGAAGATCTAAACCATTGAGAAGCTCCTGAATATCCTTATGGGTTATACCTGCAAAAGGATCATATCTCATCACAAAAAGACCTTTTATAGGATATGGTTGTCCTGTTTTTATGGCTTTGAACAGATGAAGTATATGACCTGCTCCGTCATAGAGAAAACCTTTCCCTTCCTCTGCCTCTATTCTCTTTTCCTGTGGTGCCGGCACTCTTTCAAGGAGACTATTTAATCCCTTTGCGCCCACTTCCTTCGGTGTCTTAGCAAGAATAAGCCCACCCTTTTGTTCAATGCTTCCTAAAAGTGCATTAAGAATTATGATAGACCTTGCATTATAAAAGTAGTTCATAGTTCTTGCTGCAAACCATCCTGGATACAGTATCACCTTAGGTTTGTCAGCACTGAGCTGTTTAGCTAGCTCTACTATCTCATAAGATGGTATTCCTGTCTCCTTTTCTGCCCAATCTGGAGTGTAAGGTTTTATGAAATTTTCAAGTTCTGGTAGTCCAGTAATAAATCTTTCTACAAATTCCCTATCAAAGAGATTTTCTCTGAGAATTACGTGTATTAGAGCAAGATTGAATGCATAGTCTGTTCCAGGTCTTATCTGCAAAAATTTTGTTGCTTTTGTAGCTGTTTTTGATACTCTTACATCTAAATAAGTAAGTCTCGCTCCATTGGATAAAGCTTTAATAATGTTGTTTGCCTCTCTAACACCAAGAGATTCAAGCGCGTTTCTACCATAAAAAACTATATGCTTAGCATTTGAAAAGTCATATCCAACCTCAGGTCTGCCATATCCAAGAAGAGTTTGATAGGCAAGATCAACATTTTTTCTACAGAAATCATCATGACTGAAGTAATTTGGCGATCCTATTGATCTAAGAAAAACCCTTTGAATCTCTCCAAATAATCCTGCCCCTCTGTCAACAAGAGCTATGGATTTTTTCCCATACTGAGATTGAATATTACCTATAGCTTCAGCTACATATTTAAAAGCTTCTTCCCAGCTGGCTCTTTTAAACTGTCCTGAACCCCTCGGACCAATTCTTATCATGGGATATTGAAGTCTCTCAAAGTCATAAAGCAAAGATATCCCTGAAGAACCCCTGGCACAGAGACTCTGCTCTATACCAGGTACATTAGGATTTCCTTCTATCCAACTGATTCGTTCATCTGTAACTTCAACTCTAATCGGGCACCTTACCGAACACATTCCACATACACTATATAAAAAACGGTTCATTTATATGCCTCCTTCTAAAATACACCGAGTAAACTCAAAGCAAGAATCAAAAGTCCTACAACAGCTACTCGCTTAACCACAATAGGGCTTAATCTTTTAGCAATTCTTGGTCCTATGAAACCACCAAGAATTGCTGCTGGAAACATTATTAGAAAGAATACTAAATCAAAATTTCCAAAACCATAATGCCTGAGTGAGCCAGTTAATGTGTTAAAAAATATAGCAAGAAGTGAGCTTCCAACAACTACATACATTGGGAGTCTCATAAATACTGTCATAAGGGGAACCATAAATGGACCACCACCGAAACCAAACATAGAAGATAAAACTGCAATTAAAAATGCTCCAGGAATTCCTATCCAAAGGTTTGCTTTAAACTCCTGTCCCCAGAATTCTATTTTCATATTCATTTACCTCCTTCAGCTTTTTTCTTAGCTGCTTCTTCAGCTCTTTTCTTAAACTCTTTCAAAATTGCCTGCTCCTTCTTATGCTTTTCAAGATACCCTGGTGTTGTCTGCCAAAACATAAGTGCAGCAAGAATTATAAGTATCCATCCAAATATAAATTTAAACTGTGCAAGTGTTATAAGCTCAGTAAGTTTTGGGCCAATAAAAGCTCCAAGTATCATAGCTAACCCAAGAGTGATACCAAGTTTCCAATTTATAAATTTTATTTTGGAGTAGTTATAAACTCCACTGGCCTGAGAAAATAATACTGTTGGCATGACTGTTCCAGCAACAACTGTATGTGGCAGTCCGAGGAGCACAAGAATTGGATTAAGAATAAAGCCACCGCCTGCTCCCATAAGCACTCCGAAGGTTGTTACAACTAAAGCCAGAAAAAATGGTCCAAATAAATTCACTGTTCTACCTGCATTAGACAGGTAAACATTGGGAAGGGTAACCTTGTTTTCTACTGTAACAAGACTGCTCTTTAGTTCTTTATCAACTTTTGCCAGAATAAAGTACTTTCCTGGCGCAGCATTAGAAGGTAAATCTAATTCTGCTGTAAATGTTCCATCCTGTGCAATTTTAAGCTTTGATGAAAATATTGTTTCAACACTTCTAAACTTAGCCTTAAGAAGTTGCATTGATCTTCTTTTGTTGTCTTTTTCATCCATTGGTGGAAGCAAAGTTCCTCTTGAGCCAATTACACTTGCCCATAGAGTAGTCTGGTATCTTTCAATTTTTCTCTTTGCAGGCTCTCCATAGACTGCATCAGCACCAGCGTCTTTGATAACCTTTGATACACTCCACTTACCACCTTCCTTTTTAGCCTGATCAAGAACATCTTTGTATTTTTCAGGCACAATCAAAGTATAGAAAGCTGGCATCTCATCTGTCATATAGAAGATATAAGGTCGTTTGCCAGTTTTTGGATCAGGGTCTGCATCAAGCCTTGCTGCTCTTACATTTTTTTCAGACCATATTTCAATATAAACATCTTTTCCCTGAGGAGCTTTACCGGTAACTATAATTTTACCTCCTCCAGAAAGCTCTTTTTTGTCAACCTGTAAGACAATTCCTTCTTTTTGAGTCTCTGCAGATGTGACTGACTGTTGCTCTGCATAAATATTTGTTGAAAAAGCTATTGTAAACATTAAGATAATAGCCAATTTCCAAAAATTTTTCATAAATTGCCTCCTTTTTATAAGTTATCTCACAATCAACACTGACTGCGCAGCATTGGATGATACTTTCAGTGTCACACTTCCAAAAAGAGTTCTTTCAGTGGCATCTTTACCCTTTGAGCCAATCACAATAAGATCATAGTTATTGTTCATGGCATAATCAACAATTACATCCGCAGGTGATCCTTCTAAAAGCATAGTTTCTCCTTTCACCCCCTCTTCTTTAAGAATTTTTTTAGCAACATTAAGATTTCCCTCAGTTTCTGCTTTAAAAATGGATTCAACAGTTGCACAGTCAATTCCTATCTCTAAAAAACATACCTGTGGAACAACGGATAAAACAGTAATGTGAGAGTCGAACTTTTTTGATAAATTAATTGCTTCAGATAATGCCTTTTTGGACCATTCTGATCCATCATAGCAGACTAATATTTTCTTCATTCCATATCTCCAATTTTCTATTTTCTCATTACAAGGATTTAAAGTGCCTCTTAATGACACGAAGAGAATATTTCATATGTCTAATATATAGTGCAATTACTTTGCCAATGTGAAACTTATTGATATTTATTGATAAAACAGAGAATTTTTAAAGATTTGATGTGCCTGATGGAACAGAAGAAAAAGTTAGCTGTCCCAAATGGGACAGCTAAGAAAAATTAGTCTAAAACTTTTTTTCTCACATAGGGAAGAAGTCCTCCCTGCAGAATGAGTTCTTTTTCTCTTGAGTTTAAGTTTGAGTAAACCTCAAAAGAGAGATTCTTCGATAAATTAATAACTCTATATTTTTGTTCTTTCTTCAAAGATTCAATAATATTTTCAATTTTTAGTACATTGCCCTGCTCGATTTTTTCATAGTCTTCAGCATTTGAAAACATTAATGGAAGAATGCCAAAATTTATCAAATTTGCACGATGAATTCTTGCAAAGGATTTTGAAATCACAGCTTTTATTCCAAGATACATTGGAGCAATAGCAGCATGCTCACGAGATGAGCCCTGTCCATAATTTTCTCCACCAACAATTATACCTCCACCATTCTGCTTTGCCAGCATTGCTCTATGATAAAAAGTTTCATCAATGTTTTTGAATGTAAAAGTAGAAATCATAGGAATATTTGACCTGTATGGCAAAACCTGTGTCCCTGCAGGCAGAATATCATCTGTTGTTATATTATCTGAAAGCTTAAGCAAAACCTCAGCAAATATAGTATCCTCAAGAGGCTCTTTTACAGGCACTTCTTTTATATTTGGACCTTTGATTATTTTTATATCTTTATGTTTTCTAGGTGGAATTATCATATTATCATTTATCACAAAACTTTCAGGCTCTGGTATATCTTCAAGATCAATATCAGTCTCAAATGGATTAACAATTTGACCGTGCACTGATGCAAGAGCACAGACAACAGGAGATGCAAGATAAACCAGAGCATCCTTTGTTCCAGAACGCCCCTTAAAATTACGATTATATGAACGAAGAGAAATCTGTCCGCTTCCGGGTGCAGCTCCCATTCCAATACAAGGCCCACATGCTGATTCAAGAAGTCTTGCACCAGCTTGAATCATGGTCCTTACAGAGCCATCACTAGCAAGCATCTCATAAACCTGCCTTGAACCCGGATTTATAAAAAGTGTTACCTCTTCATGGACGGTTTTATCTCTGAGTATTGAGGCTACTGTTTTCATGATTTTGTAGGAAGAATTTGTGCAGGAGCCAATGCAGATTTGATCAACCTTCATTCCTTGAAGCTCTTTGACTGAAATAACATTATCTGGACTGTGTGGCTGAGCAATCATAGGTTCTATCTCGGATAAATCAAGCTCTATAATTTCTGAATACTCTGCATCTTCATCAGCTTGAAGTTTCATCCATTGATGCTCTCTACCCTGAGCCTTTAAAAATTTCAATGTATTGTCATCGCTCGGAAATACAGATGTTGTTGCACCAAGTTCTGCACCCATATTGGTTATTGTTGCTCTTTCAGTAACCGAAAGGTCCTTTACTCCGGGACCTCCATATTCAAATATTTTTCCAACTCCTCCCTTAACAGTAAGCATTTTTAAAAATGTAAAAATTACATCCATTGCTGTTACATAAGGTCTGCGAAGCTTTCCAGTTAGATAGACTTTTACAATCTTTGGCATTGTAAATTCAAAAGGCATTCCAGCCATAACAGAAGCTGCTTCCAATCCACCAACACCGATAGCAATCATTCCTATTCCACCACCTGTTGGTGTATGACTGTCTGTACCAAGGGCAATTCTTCCTGGTGCAGCAAATCTTTCAAGATGAACCTGATGACAGATTCCATTGCCAGCTCTTGAAAAATAAGCACCAAACTTTGCTGCAGCGGTTCTTAAAAAAAGATGATCATCCGCATTCATAAAGTTACTCTGAAGCATATTGTGGTCAACATAAGACACAGCAGTAGGAACTTTTACATGGTCAAGTCCTATTGCTTCAAACTCAAGCCATGTCATTGTACCTGTTGCATCCTGAGTATAAACCTGATCTACTCTTACGCTAAGCAACTCTCCAGTTTTTAAACTCCCGCCTGCAAGATGTGCATCAAAAATTTTTTCAACAATATTCTTACCCATCAAATCCTCCTGATTACTTTCAAATTTATTGGTCTATGTTGTAATAATGACTCTTCTTAACCTCTACAACTACATCTTTTTTCTTTATAAAAAACTCTAAAAATCTTAAAACTCTGAATTTATCAGGTTTGCCTGCAAATTAATATTTTAAGTATAATTATTATATTCAAAAAATTTCAAAAAGGAGGATTTTGTGCATTTCTTTACCTATAAAAATAACGAACTTTATGCAGAAGATGTTGCCGTATCTGAACTTGTAAGAGAATTTGGAACACCACTTTATATTTATAGTTACGCAACATTGATAAGACATATCAGAGCCTATGAGGAAGCTTTCTGTGAAGTCCCACATATAATATGCTATGCTGTAAAAGCCAATTCAAACCTCGCAATTTTAAGCCTATGTGCAGAGTTAGGCATTGGTGCTGATATTGTGTCCGGCGGAGAACTTTTCAGAGCTTTAAAAGCCGGAATTAAGCCTTTTAGAATTGTTTTTGCTGGTGTTGGCAAAACAGAACAGGAAATTGAATATGCCTTGAAAAATAATATTTTAATGTTCAATGTTGAATCAGAAGCCGAGCTTTATAAAATAAATGAAGTTGCTAAAAAACTCAAAAAGCAGGCATGCGTTGCCTTAAGGGTTAATCCAGATATTGATCCAAAGACACATAAATACATCGCAACAGGGCTTAGAACAAGCAAATTCGGAATTCCTATTGAAAAGGCAGTTGAATATTATAAACTTGCCAAATCTCTTAAAAATATTAAAATTATAGGGATACACAAACACATTGGCTCTCAGATTACTGAGACATCTGCTTATGTGGAAGCATTATCAAAAATTTTATCTCTTTATGATAAACTCGCAAAATACGATGTTGATATTGAATACATTGATATAGGCGGAGGTCTTGGAATTACTTATAAAGATGAAGAACCTCCACTTCCAAAAGATCTTGCAAATGCGCTAATTCCTCTTATTAAAACAAAGAAGGGTAAAATAATAGTTGAACCTGGAAGGTCTATTGTCGGGAATGCAGGAATTCTTGTAACAAAAGTTTTATATACAAAAGAAACAGGACCAAAAAACTTTATAATAGTTGACGCAGGTATGAATGACCTGATAAGACCAAGTCTTTATGGTTCTTATCATGAAATTCTACCCGTAACTCCTGATAAAAGACAAAAAATAGTCGCCGACATTGTAGGACCAATCTGCGAATCAGGAGATTTTCTTGCAAAGGACAGAGAAATTGAAAAAATAACTCCGGGAGAATATCTTGCGGTAATGAGTGCAGGTGCATATGGATTCAGTATGTCATCTAATTATAACAGTCGCCCAAGAGCTGCTGAAGTTCTTGTCAAAGGTGAAAATTATGGTTTGATAAGAAAAAGAGAAACATTCAAAGACTTAATAAAAAATGAAATTATACCGGAGGATATACTCTAATGAATAAAATTAAATTTGTTAAAATGCACGGACTTGGCAATGATTTTATTTTGATTGATTGTCTAAAACAGGATTTGCCAGATCCTCAGGCTTTTGCAATCAAATACTGTAATCGAAAATTTGGAATAGGTGCAGACCAGCTTTTATTAATCTATCCTTCCGAAATTGCAGATTTCAGAATGCGAATTTTCAATTCTGATGGTTCAGAAGTTGAAATGTGTGGAAATGGAATAAGGTGCTTTGCAAAATATGTCTGGGATAGAGGATTATCACAGAAAGAAATACTGGAAGTAGAAACACTTGCAGGAATTGTAAAACCAAAAAAAGTTGGAGAGCTTGTTCAGGTTGATATGGGAAAGCCCGAGTTTAGACCAGAAAAAATCCCTGTTGATGCAGAGGATGATATCGCCTTTGATATTGCACTTGAAGTGTATGGCTGGCATGCAAGACTTAACTGTGTAAGTATGGGGAATCCTCATGCTGTAATATTTCTTGAAGAAGATCCTAAAAATTTTGCAGTTTCAAAATATGGACCTGCCATTGAAAATCATCCTATTTTCCCAAAAAGAACGAATGTTGAGTTTGCCTTTGTAAAAAACAGTAAAGAAATAATTATGCGTGTCTGGGAAAGAGGAGCCGGAGAAACTCTTGCATGTGGTACTGGTGCATGTGCCACAGCTGTTGCTGCAATGGAAAAAAAGCTCGTTGAAAACAAAGTAACTGTTCATCTTTTAGGTGGAGATTTATTAATTGAATGGCAAGAAAATGGACATGTTTATATGACAGGACCCGCTGAAGAAGTCTATGAGGGAACAGTAAAAGTTCCACAAATTGCTTGATAATCACAGAATTTACAATTTTTCTTGAAATCATATGTCGGTTGAAAGGGTATTTCTAAATTTTTAATTTCAGCTAAAAGACTCTTCATTATCTCAGAAATAATTGACAATCCCTGTCCTTTTTCAATTTCGTTCAATGGATCAAAAAAAGCATCATTGTCGATTACATTTCGACCAAGTAAAAAATAATAACCTTCGAGATTTTGTGGATTAATTTTATATTTTTGGGAGTAAAGAAAGACATACAGAGGAATTTGAAAACTTCCAATATATTTTGCCCATGATTGCCTGTCTTCAGCACTCAGCCTGTCGAACTTAATTTTAAGATGATCCTGTTTGCCGGTAATTTTATAATCAACAATAAAAATTTTTTCATTCACCTTTTCAACTTTATCTAATCTGCATGTAAATATAGAGTCAAAGAGAGTTTCCTCAAAAAATTCTTCAACTGAAATTATTTCGATTTTATGTATCTTTGAAATTTCTTGATAGTAATTTATAATTTCCCGCAATCTGTCCAGTGTTTGAAGCTTTAATAAATAAACTCTGCCTCGTATTTTATTTCCATATTGTTTCAAAAATATATTATCCAAAATTTTTTCTATTTCATTTGTTAAATTCTTTTCATTCAAAACTCTACCTATTCTGAGTTTGAAATATTCCTTTAATGCTTCATGAACTATTATTCCGATATCACAGCGATCCAAATCTGATGAGACATCTTTTTCTTTTTTGATTCCAAGAACATAAGAGTAATAAAATTTCAATCCGCATTTCAAATATTCATCGAGTGCTGTTGCTGAAAATGAAAAATTTTTTAATATATCCATCATTTCATGATTTTTAACAATGTTATCAGGCATTTTTCCTGCAAGATTAACTTTATAAATAACCGAATGTATCAAATCAGATTGATTATCCTCTAATATAGCTCCTTCTTTTTTTTCTATAATCCAGATTAATTTTTCGATGAATCTTGATCTTTCATATCTATCATTTTTTATATAAGCAATGTGAACCTCTTCTGCTCCTCTAATTAATGTAGAAAAATAGTAATAAATCAGTTTTTCCCTGTCATGATACGTTGGTAATCCAAGAATTTTTCTAATTCTATATGGTAATAGATAGTCTTCAGAAAGATTTGGAAAAACTCCTTCATTTAGGTCAAGAAAAATAACTTTTTTGAACTTAATATTTCTTGTTTCAAGAAAACCAAGAATTTGTAATCCATTCAAAGGAATACCTTCAAAAGGAATATTCTGAGAAGCTACATAATTTTTAAAAAAGTTAAAGTAAGACTGCTTGAACTCGAACTTTACTTTATTTATTAAAGAGTTAGAGAGTTTTTCAAACTCAGTTAAAAAAGCTTCGACGTAAGGATAAAAAAGAGGATGATATTTTGCTGTGCTTTTGTCATAAATAAATATCAGCAATTCCCGACATGCATTTATAAACTCTTTAATATTACTAAAAGAAAGAAATTTTTTTATAGTATTTTCATGAATAAATTTAATATGTTCGCTAATTTCTTCTGCTGATAAAAAGGATTCACCTATGTTTTGAATAATCTTTGATGGAACTTCCTTTTCTATCCATTCAAGTTCAATAAATAACAGAGGTTTTTCGAATTTAAAAAATTCTTCCATCTCATGGAAAACTATCCTGCTTAATTCCGCACTATTTTTAAAAAAAATATTCTTTGTATACGGATGAAGCATAAATTTTAAGTAAAAAGGAACATAAACCATATCATTTTCAATAGAACTCAAAAGTTCAAATAAAGTTATGAAAAAGCCGTAAATTGGCGTTCTTGAAAGAGGATACCCCATAGAAATGTTATAACTTCTTTCATCTAAATATGAAATCCCCTGTCTCACAAGAGGAAAAAGATTCTCAGCATCTGGAAGAACAATCACTGTTCTTTCATCTAGGCTATCAAATTCTTTAATTATTTTACCTGCAACTTTAATTTCTCCATGTGTATCAGGACAGCTGTAAAATTTTATTTTGGTGTTTAAAGCTTCGTCATCATCCTGAAACACTAAGAAAAAATTTTCTATTTTGCTTAATTTTTCAAGAATTATTTTTTCAGTCTTTGTAAAAGCAAAAAAACCTGCAAAAATTATTTTCTGAAAACTTAAATATGAATTCAAATCTGCTTCTGCAACTGTTCTGTATCGTAAAGATCTTGTATATAGATTTCTGTTGATTAATAACTCATAAAATTGTTTATATGTCTGTGAAAGAAATCTTAAGCTATTTCGGGAATTTACAGGTATCTCAACAAGTGTTTCCACTTCTTTCAGCTTATCAACTGAAATACCTTCGATATAAAGTTCCTCGAAAAGATTAAAGAGTTTTAAACCAATAGAGAAAAAATTATCAAATTTTTGAAAAAATGTGGTTAAAGAATTATTTTTTATACATATTTCATAAATAATTCCGGTAGCATCTATTGATTCAATTGAATTTGTATCATTTAATTTTTTAAAAATAAAGTTTATGAATTCATCTATTGAAAAAATACGAGGTGGAATAAAGGAAGTATTTATCTTTTCTGCCAGCGTTTTTCTTAAATAATGAGATGGTCTTTTACCTGGAAACACGACTACATTTTGGGAATAATTCAAGTTTTCTGAATCAATAACTGATACTATACTTTCAATTAAATCCTGGTCTGAGGTTAGTATTATTTTTTGTCTTTCAGAAAGAAAATCTAATTTATCAATTAATGCTTTACTCTGATTCATATCCATTTTATCTCTTCCATATCAAGATAATAAAGACATCCCGTAATAGTAAAATTTTTATAAATGTCTGAAGCGAGGTTTAAATATTTTTTTATTTGTCCAAAATGTTCTTCTGATGGATAACCTGTTTTATATTCAATAACTGTAACTTTATCTTTATCAATAACCACTCTATCAATCCTGTGAATTAATCCTTTATGGTCTGAAATTTCAAATTCATTAAAAAAAATTCTGTCAGGCTTCTTAAGAAATAATTCCCTCATTTGAGGATGATCAAGCATCTTCAGAATTGGCTTTTTGATTTCAGCAATGTCAAAATTTTTTCTTAAATCTCTGTTGATTTTTTCTATATTAGAATCAATTATATCTGTAAATTCTTCATTCCAGAAATCTATTGAAGAAAGAACTCTGTGTATAAAATCTCCCCTGTCCTTTTCTTTTAAATGAATCATCTCTTGGGAAACAGGAAATTCAACAGGAAGTGAATGATGTTCAATTTTCATTATTTTTCTTTCAATATTAAGAGAATAAATTTTAGATAGTTTTGACCCCAATGGTTTGTCCGTAAAATTACAAAGAATATCAAAAGGGAAATTGCTTTCTTTTTTCATTTTTCCTATTAAATATAGTTCATCCTGTGCTCTTGTAAAAGCCACATATAGCGTATTTAAAAAATCTGCCATCTTTGAAACTTTTGCAGAATCCTTCATCTCTTTCAACCTGTCACATTTGTTTGCAAGTTTATCATTTATTTTCATTATACAAAGTGTTTCTTCATCAATTTCATTCACTATATATTCATCTGTTTTTTCTCTGGAGTCCTCCAGAAATAAAATTACAACTGGAAAACCAAGTCCTTTTGCCTTATGAACTGTCATAATGTTGATAGCATCTATATCAGCTCCCAATGTTATATCCCAGATTTTTTCATCCTCACTTGGATTTGAAAAAAACTCTATAAAATCTTTGATACTACTTAATCCTCGGCCTTCAAAACTTTTTACAAGTTCAAGAATTTTTAAAAAAGTAGCTTCTTCATCTGGCATAATCTCAAAAACTTTAAAATTGCTTAATGCTACAGACAAAAGATCATAAATAGGTAAATATCCTGTAAGTTTAAACATATTTTGAAAATGATTCTCCCATAATGAAGGAAATGCTACCTGATAGTATTTGTATAACGGGGAGTTTTGCCTGTTTTTTATAATAAACTCCTGAATAGGTTGTAATGTTTTCATACTGTAACACTTTGATAAAAATTCTTTATAAAGATCTCCAAGAATAAAAATTGAAAAAGAAAAATCATCTACAGGGCTGTCAAGAAATTTAAGAAGATTTAAAATTTCAAAAGTAACCTTTCTTCTTCTTACATCAAGACTGCTATAGGAAATAAACGGCAGAATTAAATCATTTAACCATGAACTGATAGTAACCACATGGTCATTTTTTAATGCAAGAACTGCAATATCTTTAAAACTATATCCTCTTGCTCTGGTATCATTAATAATATCTATAAAATCTTTTTTTATTTTTGCTTCATTTTCTTCATCGTCTGAATAAAAAGTTTTAACCTCAACATAACCTTCTTGTTCATATTCTTTTTTTGAAAACTGTTCGTAACGGTCAAGCCCGGTAAGCTTAGCAGGATTGCAATAATCAGAATGATTAACTATATTTTCTTTGAAAAATTTTTCTACGAATTTTAAAATCATTCCTTTACTTCTATAATTAACACTGAGTTCTTCAACTACTTTATGGGCTGAAGGGAAAATATCTATTTTTTCAAGTTCATTCATTATTCTGTAATCAGCACCACGAAAACTATAAATTGCCTGTTTGGTATCACCAACCACGAAAAGACTACCATTTTCTGATAGAGCATTCTCTATTAACAGTTTCAGATTTGACCATTGAATAGGCGATGTGTCTTGAAACTCGTCAATAAGAAAATGATGTATTTTTTCTCCGAGCCTGAAATATATCTCTGGAACTTTGAATTCGTTAATATATTGAGAAAGCAATTTATTTATGTCTTCTATAAATATTTTACTTTCTGTCTGCTTTACTACATTTAATTTTCGTTGGAAATTTTCAAAAATATGCAGATAAGGTAAATAAAAAGTTTTAGAATATAAAAAAGCATACTCATCAACAACTTCTTTAAATTCATCCCATAGAAGAATTATATCTTCATATGTTTGGGTTAAATTTTTATTTTTTGGTTTATTTACAGGGGGGGTTGATATCCCTCTATCAAGAATCTCCTTAAAATTCCTTGTTTTAATGATTGATTCAAAAGAGTCATAAATCTGATTTTTTTTATTTCTTTCAAGCCCTGAAGATTTAAGCTCCTCAATAATCTTCTGCATCAGTTCTATTATTTTTTCTTCAGCTTCAAGTCTGCGTTGCTCATCCAGTTCAGGATTAAAAAATTCTTTATTGTTAGCTGTGCTAATAGAATATAACGCTTTAATTTTTAAAAAAATTTCTTCTGCAGGATCCCAAAGAAAGTTATCCTTATTTTTTTTGATTTTTTCAATAATATTTCTAAACAACCTGATTTCAGGAGACTGTTCTTCAATATCTTTTAAAAATAAATCATAGGTATAATTCATCATAGCATCATTGTTCATGAGAATTTCAAAGTCTGGATTATAATCAAAATCCAGAGCTGAGGCTTTAAATATAGAAGTGACAAAACTATCTATTGTTTTTATTTGAAAATCGGAATAATTACTGAGTATATTTTCAAGTGCTTTTTCTGCCATAAATGACAAATCATCATCTTCTATAGATAAAATCTTTAAAAATTCCTGCATTGTCTGCTGATTTTTAAAATACAAATCCTTGATCCATCCAAGAATTCTGCTTTTCATTTCATAAGTAGCATTATTGGAAAATGTAATGGCAAGAATATGTTTCAAACTACTGTAAGGCACTTCATCTGAAAGTAAAAAGTAGACATATCTCTGTGTAAGAACCCTTGTTTTTCCGGAACCAGCAGATGCCTTGAGAATTACATAATGAGGTAATGGAAGCTTAAAAATTTCATTCATTAATTAAGTAATTGTAACATAGCAGTTATTACTTAATCTATTTGTTTAAACAGTTGATTTTATAACTTCTGCTCCTTTTCCCTTTAAATTTGCATGTGCTGCTGCTAATTTCGCTATTGGAACTCTGTAAGGAGAACAACTTACATAGTTAAGATTTATTTTGTGGCAGAACTCAATTGATTTCGGATCTCCACCATGTTCACCACATATTCCGACTTTGAGATTCTTGTTTGTCTTCCTTCCTTTTTTCACACCAATCTCCATAATCTGACCAACTCCTTCTGTGTCTATTGTAATGAATGGGTCATCTTCTATTATTTTATTATCAATATAGAAAGGTAAGAATTTTCCCGCATCATCTCTTGAAAGTCCAAACACAGACTGCGTCAAATCATTTGTTCCAAATGAGAAAAATTCTGCTTCAGTAGCAATCTGATCTGCTGTTATTGCAGCACGAGCAAGTTCTATCATTGTTCCAACCTTATACTCAACTTTTATTCTGTATTGTTTCATAACATCTTCTGATGTTTTCACGGTCAACTCTTTCATTAACTTCAATTCATTAACATGTGCCACAAGCGGAATCATTATCTCGGGTATAACTTTGACTTTCTTCTTGGCAAGCTCACAGGCTGCTTCCATTATAGCTCTTACCTGCATCTCATATATTTCTGGATATGTAACTCCAAGACGGCATCCTCTATGACCAAGCATTGGATTAAACTCTTCAAGAGCTTTAATTTTAGATTTAATTCTTCTGATGGAAACACCCATTTCATTAGAAAGAATCTCTATTTCTTCATCTGTTTTGGGTAAAAACTCATGAAGTGGTGGGTCAAGAAGTCTTATTGTTACAGGCAATCCTTTCATTTCTTTGAAAATACCCATGAAGTCTTTTTTCTGATAAGGTTTTATTTTATCTAGTGCTTTCTTTCGCTGATCAATACTATCTGAAAGAATCATCTCTCTGAATGCCCTGATCCTGTCTGGATCAAAAAACATATGTTCTGTTCGGCAAAGTCCAATTCCTGAAGCACCAAAGTCTCTAGCTACCCTTGCATCTTTTGGAGTATCAGCATTTGCCCTGACTTTAAGCTTACTAAGCTCATCAGTCCATTGCATAATAGTATAAAATTCTTTTGAAAGTTTAGGCATAACAAGTGGTGCCTGTCCAAGGATAACCTCACCAGTAGTTCCATTTAATGTAATATAATCCCCCTCTTTAACAGTAATTTCTCCAGCTGTAAAATATTTTTCTTCTTCATGAATGGTTATTTCTCCGCAGCCAACAACACAACATTTTCCCATTCCTCTGCCAACAACAGCTGCATGAGAAGTCATGCCTCCTCGTGCTGTTAATATTCCCTGAGCAACTGCCATTCCGCCAATGTCCTCAGGTGATGTTTCATTTCTTACAAGAATAACCTTTTCTCCCTTTTCTACCCATTCTTCTGCATCCTGAGCTGAAAAAACAACCCTGCCAACCGCTGCTCCAGGGCTTGCAGGCAATCCTTTTGCTATAACTTTAACCTCTGCCTTTAGATCAATTGTAGGATGAAGAAGTTGATTGAGTTGTTCAGGTTCTATTCTTAAAAGAGCTGTTTTTTTATCAATAAGTTTTTCATTTACCATATCAACAGCTATTTTTATTGCAGCTGCAGCTGTTCTTTTCCCAACTCTTGTCTGAAGCATATAGAGTTTGCCTTCCTGAATTGTAAACTCTATATCAAGCATGTCCTTGTAATGCTTCTCAAGTTTATTGCATATTTTTTCAAGTTGAGAATATATTTTGGGCATTCTTCTTTTAAGTTCTTCAATTTTTAAAGGAGTTCTGATGCCTGCAACAACATCTTCTCCCTGTGCATTTGCCAGAAATTCAGCAAAAAATTTTTTTTCTCCTGTAGATGGATCTCTTGTAAAACCAACTCCTGTACCTGAATTTTCTCCCATATTACCAAAAACCATTGCAACAATATTACATGCTGTGCCAAGATCATCTGGTATTCCGTGAAGCCTTCTATAGGTTGCTGCTCTATCTCCATACCATGAATCAAAAACAGCTTTTATTGCCATCCTAAGCTGTTCATAAGGATCTGAAGGAAAACTAGTACCCGTCTCTTTTTTATAAAGTTCTTTATATTTTTTAACAAGAGTTTTAAAATCTTTTGCATCAAGTTCTGTATCTAATTGAACATCTTTTGCCTTTTTAGCCTCTTCAAGTAAATCTTCAAATTTTTTCCTGTCTATATTAGTAACAATACTTCCAAACATTGTAATAAATCTTCTATAGGTATCATATGCAAATTTTTCATTTTTTGTTTTCTTTATTAAACCTTTAAGGGTTTCGTCATTTAATCCAAGATTTAATACTGTATCCATCATTCCTGGCATGGAAAACTTCGCACCTGATCTAACAGAAACAAGAAGCGGATTTTCAGGATTACCAAATTCAGAATTCATTGATTTTTCAACATTTTTCAGATTATTTAAAACTTCCTCCCACATTCCGTCAGGAAATTTTTTGCCAAGACTAAAATATTCTCTACAGGCTTCTGTGGTAATTGTAAATCCTGATGGAACCGGAATTCCAAGATTAGTCATCTCAGCAAGTCCAGCTCCTTTCCCGCCGAGAAGATCCTTCATTTGAGCTGTTCCTTCTGCTTTTCCATCTCCAAAATAGTAAACATATTTTTTCCCTGATGTTAATTTTTTTGATGTTGATGCTTTTTTGAGAGGCTTTTTTTGTTTTTTAGATGTCAAGGCCATCTGAAAACTCCTCCTAAAGGTTTATTTAAATAGCTATTCATATTACAATGATAAAGAAAGTTTTTTCAAGAAAATATTGACTTTTTAAAAAAACTATTTCAAACTAAGCTTCATGGACAAAATTTTTATTAAACCTTTAAAAAGATATGGAAGTCTCTGGATTTATAAAAATGAAATTCTGTCAGACATCACGCATTTAACTCCCGGTAGTCTCGTAAGAGTTTATGAATCAAGATCAAATAAAATTATTGGAACAGGATATATAAACCCAAAATCAACAATTTCTATAAGACTTCTCAGTTTTAAAGAAGAAAATATAGATGCTGAATTTTTTCATCAAAAATTTCAACAGGCAGTAAAATACAGAGAAGAATTTTTAGGACTTAAACATAGCTATCGAATGATATATAGTGAATCTGATGTGCTTCCAGGCTTGATAGTGGATAAATACAATAATTGCCTTGTAATTCAGATGCTGACCGCTGGAATGGAAACTTTTAAGGATTTAATAATCGAACTTTTAGATAAGATTACTAATCCAGAGATTATCGTTCTTAAAAATGACTCTTCATCAAGATTGAAAGAGGGGCTTGTAACAGAGAAAAAAATAGTGAAAGGAGAAATCAGCGAACTTCCAGTGATTTATGAAGATGATGTTAAATTTTTAGTTAACCCAGTTCATGGACAAAAAACAGGCTTTTTTCTGGATCAGAGAGAAAATAGGTTATTTCTTAAACAATTCATTACTGCTGGAGAAGGACTTGATCTTTTTTGCTATATTGGTTCATGGAGTATTCATCTCGCAAAAAAGGGAGCAAGTGTTACAGGAATTGACAGTTCAGAGCATGCAATAAATTCAGCGAGAGATAATGCAAAAATTAATAATTTGAATGAAAAATGTAAATTTATAAAATCTGATGTATTCAACTATCTTAAATGGGAGATAAAAAAGAACAAAAGCTATGACTTCATGGTGGTTGATCCGCCTGCTTTTGTAAAATCAAAAAATCAGAAAGACGATGCTATCGAAGGATATTTAACTTTAAATAGTTTAGCGTTAAAACTTTTGAAAAAAGATGCGATACTTACCACATCATCATGTTCACAGCACATATCAGACTTTGAATTCTCAGAAATAATTAAGGAAGCTCTTTCACGAAATAAAAGAACAGGAAAGGTATTATATAAAGGAATCCAAAGCAAGGATCATCCAATACTTTTAACTATGCCAGAAACAGCTTATCTGAAATGTTTAATAGTTAAACTATTTGACTAAAAAACCAGATTTTAATTAAACTTTTAAATTATGCGAATGAAATTTTTCATGGCAAATTGGAAGATGCACAAGACTGTTCAAGAAGCGCTTGAGTTTTTAAAAGATTTCATTCCATCTGTTCAGGGTATATCTGACAGAGAAATTGGTATAGCTCCTGCATTTGTATGCATTGAAAGTATGTCAAAAGCTTTAAGGGATACAGATATAAAAGTTGGAGCTCAAAATGTTTTTTATGAAAATAAAGGAGCATATACCGGAGAAGTATCTCCAGTAATGCTTAAAGACTTAAATGTTGATTATGTAATAATTGGCCATTCAGAAAGACGAAAATATTTTCATGAGACAGATGAAATAATTAATCTTAAAATAAAGGCAACTATGAGTGAAAACCTAAATGTGATTTTCTGTATTGGGGAAACACTTGAAGAAAGAGAATCAGAGAAAACATTTGATGTTTTAAAAAAACAAATTGAAAAGGGGCTTGAAAATATAGAAAAATATAACTCTTTAGTATTGGCTTATGAACCTGTATGGGCAATTGGAACAGGAAAAGTGGCATCTGAATTTCAGATTGAAGAAGCTCATGCATTTATAAGAAATAGATTAAAAGATATTTATTCAGATAAAGCTGACAGAATAAGAATACTTTACGGTGGAAGTGTTAGTCCTGAAAATATTCATCCAATAATGAATATTGCCAATGTTGACGGAGTCCTTGTCGGCGGTGCCAGTCTTGACCCTGAGAAGTTTTTAAAAATTATAAAATATGAAAAACGAAAATAAATAGGGAGGAAATTTTATGAAAACATTGCTTTTAACTTTTCACATAATACTCTGTTTGGTTATGATTGCTGTAGTTCTTCTTCACAGAGGTAAAGGAGCTGAACTTGGACCTGCATTTGGAGGAGGCTCTTCACAGACTCTTTTTGGTCCAAGAGGTGCTGCTACTTTTCTTAACAAAGTAGCAACCATTGTGGCTGTGTTATTTATGCTTTCTTCTTTCTTTCTGACCTATATTACTACAAGAAATAAATCTGTTGTCTCAGATGTCAATATTCCTCAACAAACTCAACCAGTTCAGCCAGCCCAGCAACCAACAGGAGAACAACCTCAACAAAAGTAGATGTTAAAAAAATATGGCAGATTTATTCTTTTTTTAACTTTATTTATTTTTTCCTGCCAGAGAGCCCCTGATATAAAAGAACCATTCTCTTTAACCGGAGCTTCTTCTGCTGATGCTAAAAGACTTCTACCTCTCTTTGCTTCAGACTCAGCAAGTGCCGATATAAGCGGAAGAGTTTTTAATGGACTTACAAAATATGACAAAAATCTTAATATTGTTGGAGACCTCGCTGAGAAATGGATTATATCAAAAAATGGTAAAGAAATTATTTTTTATCTCAGGAAGGGAGTTAAATGGCATGATGGTATAGAATTTACTGCAGAGGATGTTGTATTCACATATAAAGCAATTACTGATCCTAGTAATCCAACACCTTATAGCAGTACCTACGGCCCGGTGAAAGAAGTGAAAGTCATTGATAAATACACTGTGAAAATTTTATATGAAAAACCTTTTGCACCATCGCTTGAATCATGGGGAATGGGAATTCTTCCAAAACATTTGCTCGAGGGTAAAGAACTGTTTAACTCTCCACTTAACAGAGCTCCTGTTGGCACAGGCCCTTACAAAATGAAAGAATGGGTAACAGGACAGAGGATTATCCTTGAACGAAATCAAAACTACTTTGAAGGTTTACCTTTTTTCGAAAAATTTATTTCAAGAATTATACCTGATGCATCTACAATGTTTCTTGAACTGAGATTTGGCGGAATAGATTACATGGGACTTAATCCTGCACAGTATAAATATTATGGTATAAAAGATTTTTTTAAAAAATACTTCAATGTTTACCGTTATCCATCTTTTGGATATACATACATTGGATATAATCTTAAAAATGTTTTATTTTCGAATAAAAAAGTTCGTCAGGCGATTGCTCATTCCATAAACAAAAAAGAAGTCATTGAAGGAGTTCTTCTTGGATATGGAAGCCCTTGTACAGGACCATTTCCACCTTCTTCATGGGCATTCAATCCTGATGTAACAGATTTTGAGTATTCACCTGAGAAAGCAAAAAATATTCTTTATGAACTTGGATGGAGAACTGGTAATGACGGTATTCTGGTAAAAGATGGGAAAAGATTTTCATTTATTCTGCTTGTTAATCAGGGCAATGAAGGTAGACTTAAAACAGCACAAATTATAAAAGAGCAACTAAAAAACGTTGGAATTGACCTTAATATAAGAGTTCTTGAATGGCAAAGTTTTTTAGAACTTGTTACAAAAAGGCAATTTCAGGCAGTATTACTTGGCTGGTCACTTTCTCATGACCCTGATTTATATGATATATTTCATTCTTCTAAAACTAAACATGGAGAGTTCAATTTTGTCAGTTACAGCAATCCATATGTTGATAGACTAATTGAGCAGGCACGAGGAATCCTCAACAGAGATGAAAGGAAAAAGCTTTATTTTAAAATTCATAAACTTATCACAGAAGATCAACCTTATACATTTCTTTATGTTCCTGACACAATTATTGCTGTAAATAAGAGGATTAAAGGCATTGAACCTGCTCCTGCAGGAATATGGCATAATTATATTTTCTGGTATGTGCCAAAAAACACCATGGACTGGTATAATTAAAACTATGAGGCTTTTATATCAAAAACGTAGACTGTTATTTAAAACCTTGATAATTAATTTCTTATGTATTTTTTTATTGTTAACACTCTCCTATGCTCAGAATACCACTTTATCCAAAATTGAAACCGCATATAAAAATATAGATGATGCAAGTGGGAATTTTATTCAGATAAGTTATATAAAAGAACTTGGAAAAACTCAAAAATTTAATGGAAAATTTTTTATAAAGGGCGACAAAATAAGATGGCAGTATTTTGGAAAGTTTTCCCAGGTAGTTTATCTCAATAGAAAAATGCTCACTGTTTATGACAAAACAAATAAACAGGCAATACAGAGCAGTTTTACAGAAGATAAATACGGACAGCTGCCTATTGCACTTCTTTCAAGAATGGCTGATATTAAAAAGGATTTTGAAATTACAGAAAATAAAGAAAACACTTTGATTCTGGTTCCTAAAACTAAAATGGGCAACATTAAAAGAATCGAACTGGTTATTAATGAAAACGAATTTCCAATTAAATCTCTTAAGATTACTGATACTATGGCAAATATAATAACAGTTGAATTTAACAATGTAAAAATAAATACAAATCTCAAAGATTCATTATTTAATTTCACTCCTAGGGAAGATGACACAGTATTACAGTATTAAAGTTTTCCTCATTTAATTTAAAGAAACCAGAGTATAATTGGAGGTGAGGATGAGTAAAAAAAGAATTGCCATAACAATGGGAGATCCTGCTGGAATAGGTGCAGAAATTATCGTCAAAGCCTTTGCTCAGGAAGATATCTATAAAATATGCAATCCTGTTGTCATAGGAGACAGAGTAGTTATAAAAGAAGTTATCAAAACAATAAATATAGATTTTGACCCTGATAACATAGAAATATTAAATCTCAATGAAGTGAAAAACCCTTCAAGACTTCACAAAGGAAAGCCTTCTGAAGAATCTGGGAGAGCCTCATTTTCTTATATCAGGAAAGCTGTAGAACTTTACAGACTTGGAATAGTTGAAGCAATTGTTACAGCACCAATTACAAAAATTGCTTTGAAAATGGCTGGACTTCCATGGATTGGACATACAGATATGCTTGCGAGTCTAACCAATGTTGAAGATTATGCAATGGCTTTTTACAGTGAACCATTAAAATTAATACTTGTAACAATTCATGTGCCTCTTAAAGATGTTCCATATCTTATAAAAAAAGAAAAAGTTATCAAATCCATATTTTTTGGACAAAAAGCCTGCGAAATGCTTCAGATTGAAAATCCTCGAATTGCAATAGCAGGTCTTAATCCACACGCAGGAGAAGATGGAATTATGGGAAGAGAGGAAATCGATGAAATTATGCCAGCTGTTAAAGAAGCAAGATCTCTTGGTATAAATGTGTCAGGTCCTTATCCAGCTGATTCTATTTTCTGGCGTGCGTCAAAAGGTGAATTTGATATGATTGTTGCCATGTATCATGATCAAGGGCTTGCACCATTTAAACTGTTAGCCTTTGATAAAGGTGTAAACTTTACTGTAGGGCTTCCATTTATTAGAACTTCTCCTGACCATGGAACAGCTTATGATATAGCATGGCAGGGGAAAGCTAATCCTACAAGCCTCATCGAGGCAATAAAACTTGCTGCAAGGATGGTACTATGAAACTTTTTACACCCTTTGAAATTAAAACAATTAAGATGCAAAACAGAATAGTACGTTCTGCAACATTTGAAAAAATGGCTGATGAAGACGGTTTTGTCACAGAGGAGCTTATAAATTTTTATGTAGCTCTTGCAAGAGGTGGAGCTGGATTAATAATCACAGGTAATGCTCTGGTTCACGTATCAGGCAGAAGTGCTCCTAAAATGATATGTATTCATAATGATTTTTATGTTGAAGGCCTTAAAAAACTCACAAATGCTGTTCATAAAACTGGTGGGAAAATAGTGATTCAACTTAGTCACGGAGGAAGACAGTGTGCATCAATTTTTCTTGGTGGTTCACAGCCCGTAGCGCCTTCATCTATTTATGAACCTGTTTATAAAGTAATGCCCAGAGAATTAAAACAGGAAGAAATCTGGGAAATAATAGAATCTTTTGGCAGTGCAGCCAGACGAGCAAAAGAAGCAGGATTTGACGGAGTTCAGCTCCATGGTGCTCATGGATATTTAATAAATCAGTTTCTATCTCCTTATACAAACAGAAGAAATGACTACTGGGGAGGAGACGAAGAGCGAAGATTTCACTTTCTTGAAGAAGTTTACGAAAGCATAAGATACAATGTTGGCTTTGACTATCCTGTAATGATAAAACTCAATGCCTGTGATTTTATTGAAGGAGGATTAAAACTTGAAGATAGCTTAAAAATTGCCAAAAGACTTAAAAATTTAGGAATTGATGCCATTGAGGTAAGTGGGGGCATAGTGGAATCTAAACCAGAAGAAAGACCTGTCAGAATAAAGATAGATTCTCCAGAAAAGGAAGCATACTTCAGAGAATTTTCAAAAGAATTCAAAAAAAATCTGAAAATTCCAGTTATGCTTGTTGGTGGAATTCGCTCTCGCTCTGTAGCAGAAGAAATCTTGCAAAAAAATGAAGCAGATCTTATTTCTCTTTCACGACCATTAATCCGAGAACCTGACTTACCACTAAAATGGATGAAAGATAAAGAAAGGTCTGACTGCATATCCTGTAACGGATGCATGAGATTTATAAGATTACCTCATGTAAAGTGTATCCAACTTGAAAAAAAGCGATAAATTGCTTTAATTTAATTGATAAATTTTTAAGGAGGCTTGATTTGGGACTGAATAATCTAACACTTGTGGAATTAGGAAAAATGATTCACAAAGGAGAAGTAAGACCTCATGAAATTTTAATAGATGTATTTAATAGAATACAGGAGGTAGAAGGCAAAGTAAAGTCTTTTATAACTTTAACAATTGAGAAAGCCTATGAAATGGCTAAAGATGCTGAAAATACAATTTTTACAGGTAAAAAAAATATTGCCACAGGGATTCCTATTGCTATAAAAGATAATATCTGCACAAAAGGTATCCTCACTACATGTGCTTCAAAAATTCTTTACAATTTTTATCCTCCATATGAAAGCACTGTCACAGAAAAACTTTTAAAAGAAAAATATGTTCTCGTAGGCAAAACAAATATGGATGAATTTGCAATGGGTTCTTCAACTGAAAACTCAGGATTTCATATTACCAGAAATCCATGGAATCTCGAAAGAGTTCCAGGTGGAAGTTCAGGTGGAAGTGCTGCAGCTGTTGCTGCTGATGAATGTATTGCTGCACTTGGTTCTGATACAGGAGGTTCTATCAGACAACCTGCTTCTTTCTGTGGTGTTGTCGGATTAAAACCAACCTATGGAAGAGTTTCCCGTTTCGGGTTAGTTGCTTTTGCATCGTCCCTTGACCAGATAGGTCCATTAACAAAATGTGTCGCTGATTCTGCCCTGTTAATGAATGTTATCGCTGGATACACTCATATGGATTCAACTTCCGTTCCTATAAAATCACCTGATTTTACCGAAAAATTGGGAAAGGAAATAAAAAATTTTAAAATTGGTATTCCTAAAGAATATTTCATTAAAGGAATGGACAAAGAAGTAGAAGAACGAGTTAATGAAGCGATAAAACATCTTGAGTCTCTTGGCTGTATTCCGATTGAAATATCTCTACCCCATACTGAGTATGCTGTTGCCACTTACTATATTATAGCCACATCAGAGGCGTCTTCTAATCTTGCAAGATATGATGGAGTAAAATACGGGCTCAGGGTTGAAGGAAAAGACCTGCTGGACATGTATATGAAAACCCGTAGCAAAGGCTTTGGTGCAGAAGTCAAGAGAAGAATTATGCTCGGTACATACTGCCTTTCAGCAGGATATTATGATGCTTACTATAAAAAAGCACAACAGGTTAGAACTTTAATTAAAAACGATTTTGAAAAAGCGTTTAAAGAAGTTGATTTTATTGTAACACCTACTGTTCCTTCCACTGCATTTAAAATTGGTGAAAAAATAGATGATCCATTACAGATGTATCTATCTGACATCTTCACAATTTCTGTAAATCTCGGAGGACTGCCTGCCATATCAATTCCATGCGGATTCAATAAGGACGGACTTCCTGTTGGGCTTCAAATAATTGGTAAACCCTTTAATGAAGCTGAAATTCTTCAACTTGCTTTTGCCTATGAACAGTCAACTCCATGGCATACAAAGAAACCATTATTATAAAGGAGTGAAAATGCAATACGAAGCAGTAATTGGACTTGAAGTACATGCTCAGCTTTTAACACAAAGTAAAATATTCTGTAGCTGTTCCACTCAATTTGGATCAGAACCAAATACTCAAGTATGCCCTGTGTGTCTTGGTATGCCAGGTGTACTTCCAGTATTAAATAAAAAAGCTGTTGAATATACTATTAAAACAGGCCTTGCAATGAATTGCAAGATTGCTTCTTACAGTAGATTTGCAAGAAAAAACTATTTCTATCCTGATCTTCCAAAGGGATATCAAATAAGTCAGTATGAGCTTCCATTGTGTGAGGAAGGATATCTTGAGATAACAGTTAATAACGAAAGAAGAAAAATCCGTATAAAAAGAATTCATCTTGAAGAAGATGCGGGTAAAAACATACATGACCCATCTGGTTACAGTTTTGTTGATTTTAACAGAACCGGCGTTCCTTTAATGGAAATAGTATCTGAGCCTGATATAAAAACACCTGCTGAAGCAGCTTCATATATGAAAAAATTAAGAACCATTCTAAGATATCTTGGAGTTTGTGATGGCAATCTTGAACAGGGTTCCTTGAGATGTGATGCAAACATTTCTATTAGACCTGTGGGAAGCGAAGAATTTGGTGTTAAAACCGAGATAAAAAATATCAACTCTTTTCGCTTCGTTGAAAAAGCTCTGGAATACGAAATTAAAAGACAAATACGAATTCTCACTGATGGTGGTAAAATTACTCAGGAAACAAGGCTCTGGGATTCACAGACAGGCACTACTCAATCAATGCGTTCAAAAGAAGAAGCACATGATTACAGATATTTTCCTGAACCTGACCTTGTACCTGTGGTTGTTTCAAAAGATTTCATTGAAAGAATAAAAAAGGACATGCCTGAACTGCCTGACAAAAAAATTGAAAAATTTATTAAACAATATAATCTACCTAACTATGACGCTGAAATTCTAACAGAAGAAAAGTCTATTGCAGAGTGGTTTGAAGAAGCAGTAAAACTGGGCGGTAAACCAAAAGAAGTATCAAATTGGATAATGGTTGAGCTTCTGAGATTACTTAATGAAGAAAACAAAGATATAACACAATGTCCTGTAAAGCCATCTCAACTTGTTGAGTTAATAAGATTAATTGAAAAAGGAACAATAAACAGAAATACTGCAAAGGAAGTTTTTGAAGAAATGTACAGAACTGGCAAAACTGCTGAAAGTATTGTAAAAGAAAAAGGACTTACCCAGATTTCTGATGATGCTATTTTAATAGAAGCATTAAAGGAGGTAATATCCAAAAATCCTAAAGAAGTTGAAAGGTTTAAAAGTGGAGAAGAAAAACTTATAGGATTTTTTGTTGGACAGGTTATGAAAAATACAAAGGGTAAAGCCAATCCAAAACTAGTTAATGAACTTATTTTAAAGCTTTTAAAGGACACATAAATGCCGTTTATAGGTATAATTTTAATAATTCTTTTTCTATCAACTAATGCTTTTGCTTTAAAATGCAATAAATGTCATAAAAATGATAATTCTATTACGCAAATATCTCAAGAGAAAGGAATAAAAACTAAACAAGACCTATTTAATACATTACGAAAAGGTTCAAAGGCAAAACTTCATCAACATTTAAGTGATAATGATATTAATGAAGCAGCAAAGCAGATAAATTTGAAATAAATTATACGAAATCAAGCCAGTGTTTATATTTAGGAGATTTACCCTTTACTATATCAAAAAATAGATTCTGTATTTTTCCAGTAACCGAACCACAACTTCCTGACCCTATAACTCGTCCATCAATTTCTCTTATAGGAGTTATTTCAGCAGCTGTTCCGGTAAAAAAGACCTCGTCAGATATATATAATTCATCGCGTGTAAATCTTTCTTCTCTTACTTCAATTCCTAAATCTTTAGCAATATTAATGACAGTGTCCCTTGTAACTCCTTCAAGAATCGAAGTTAAAGGAGTGGTTTTTAGAATACCTTTGCGTACCATAAAGATATTTTCTCCGCTTCCTTCAGAGACATAGCCTTCTGTATCAAGTAAAATAGCCTCATCAAAGCCACACGAAACTGCTTCAATCTTTGCAAGCTGTCCATTGACATAATAACCCGCTACTTTACCCCTTGACATACTAGAATTAACATGATTACGAATAAATGAAGAGGTCTTAACCCTTATTCCATTTTTAATAGCATCCTTTCCAAGATAAGCTCCCCAACTCCAGACAGCTATTGCAACTTGAATAGGATTATTTTTAGGATAGACACCCATGCTGCCATATCCAATAAAAACTATAGGTCTTATATAGCAAGAATTGATTTTGTTAATTCTTATTGTCTCTTTTATTGCATCATAAATTTCAGTTTCAGTAAAAGGAATTTTTAGCGTAAAAATATGGGCTGATTTAAAAAGCCTTTCTACATGTTCTTTTAACCTAAAAACAGCAGGACCTTCCTCTGTCTCATAACATCTAATTCCTTCAAAGAGAGCAAGACCATAATGAAGAGAATGAGTTAGAACATGAATTTTTGCATCATCCCAGTTAACAAATTTTCCATCCATCCATATTTTTTCTGTTTTCGGAATCACGAAAAATATTAAACCATATTTTTCAAGATTAAGTCAAATATTTTACTCTACCACTCTATTGCATTTCATATTAAATAACAAAACTATCATCCCTACAGTATTATAAAAAGCTTATAAGGCTGACAAAACAAATAATGTTATAATATTTTTGATATGTCAATTACAAACAAAGCTGCTGTGTATCTCAACATGATCAAGATTGAACACAGTATTTTTGCCCTTCCATTTGCTTTTGCCGGAGCATTACTTGCTCAAGGTGGTATTCCAACATTCGAAAAAATATTCTGGATTACTGTTGCAATGGTTACTGCACGAGCATCTGCCTTCGGATTTAACAGAATTATTGACAGAAAGATTGATGCGATGAATCCAAGAACAGCAAATAGAGAAATACCTTCTGGTAAAATCAAACTCTGGGAAGCGTTTTTATTCACAGTTATATGCCTTGTAGTGTTTGTTTATTCTGCATGGATGCTTAACTCCTTATGCTTTAAACTTTCACCTCTGGCAATAGCCATTCTATTCATTTATTCATATACAAAGAGATTCACATGGGCATGTCACTTTGTTTTAGGTATAGCATTAGCACTTGCACCTCTGGGAGCATGGATTGCTATAAGAGGAAATTTTGACTGGGATATCATTCCTATGGTGTTTACTGTAATTTTCTGGCTTGCGGGATTTGATACCCTTTATGCTTTGTGGGATATTGAGTTTGATAAAAAATACGGAATATATTCAATTCCTAGAATCTACGGAGTTAAAAAGGCGATAAATTTTGCAAGATTCTTTCATTTTATTGCATGGAGCTTTTTAGTTTTGACTGGTATTGTTTTTAAACTCAATATATTTTACTGGATAGGTATGTTTATAGTTGCATATCTATTTATTCACGAACATAGAGTTGTCAGGCCTGATGACATTTCAAAACTGAATATAGCCTTTTTCAACATGAACGGTTATATAAGCGTTGCAGTGTTTATTTTTACTGCAATGAGTATTTTGATAAAGGTTTAGTTCCATCAGAATTTTGAGTTTTTATATGTTATTCTGTAATTCCGAAAAACAGATCGGAGTTTATGATGAACATTTTAGCTACATTAAGAATGACAAGATAATTTTAATAGGATCTTGAAGTTATTTATTATTTTAAATGTAACATTTAAAGCCTCATAAAGGAGAACGATTATGAACTCAATCTTTATTATTCGTGGCCAATATATTATTACCATGAACGAACATGACGAAGTTCTTAACAACTCTGGTGTTGTTGTGAAGGACGATAAAATCATTGATATTGGCGACTTTTCTGAACTTTTAAAAAAATATAAAGATTATCCTGTTCAGATATATGGCAATTCTCATTCTGTTTTAATGCCAGGCTTTATAAACACTCATACACATGCTGCAATGGTTTTATTTCGCGGAATTGCAGATGATTTACCTCTAAAACAATGGCTTAATGAACATATATGGCCAAGAGAGGCAAAATTTTTAAGCCCTGAATTTGTTTATGATGGAAGCTGTCTTGCATGCCTTGAGATGTTAAAAAGCGGCACAACAACCTTCAATGATATGTATTTTTTCCCTGAATCGATTGCAAAGGCAGCAAAAAAACTTAATATAAGAGCAGTTATAGGACAGGGAGTTTTTGACTTTCCAACTCCCTTTGGTAAAAATGCTGAAGATTACTTAAATAGAGCTTTAGAATTTATCGAAAAATCTAAAACCAATGAATTAATAATTCCAGCTGTTGCTCCACATGCTATTTACACCTGTTGCAGAGAAACATTGATTAAATCCAGAGATCTGGCATTTAAACATGATCTATTGATTCATATTCATCTTAGTGAAACGTTCCAGGAAGTTGAAGAATGTATAAAAAATTATGGCAAAAGACCTGTTAAATATCTTAAAAATATAGGTTTTCTTGAAGGAAAAATTATAGCTGCCCATTCAGTATGGTTAAATGATGAAGAAATTGAAATCATGGGAAACCACAATGTTGGAGTTTCGCACTGCATTGAAAGTAATCTCAAACTTGCAAGCGGAATAGCACCTGTAGTAAAGATGCTTAAAAGGGGTATAAGAGTTAGTATGGGAACAGATGGAGCTGCAAGCAATAATAATCTAGATCTTCTTGAAGAGATTTCTATTGCTGCAAAAGTTCAAAAAGGTATCACTGGTAATCCTACAGTGCTTGATGTAAAAACATGTATGAAAATACTGACAATATGGGCAGCAGAGGCATTAGGAATTGAAAAAGAAGTTGGCAGTATAGAAACTGGCAAAAAAGCTGACCTTGTGCTAATGAATCTTAATAAACCTCATTTACAGCCAGTTTATGATATATATTCAACAATAATATATTCTGCAAAAGCTTCAGATATTGAAGATGTCTTTGTAAATGGAGTTCCTGTCATAACGAGCGGTAAACATCAATTTGTGGATGAGGACACATTAATTGAAAAAGCAGTATGGTGGAGCAGGCAGGTTCAAAAATTATAAAATAATCTAATTTTTTAACAACTCATAAACAAGCATCTCAAGACTACATGCCCGTGCCTGTCGCAATGAAATATTTGTTTTGTAGAGAAGTCCATAAATACGACTATCAGCACTTGTTCTGTTTGTGTAATACCAGTTCAAAGCACCCAGAATCATATCTGACTCTATATCCTTTAATTTTTCAAGGATTTTAAAGGCTTTTTCTTTGTCTTTTTTTTGTATTGCATCTACAAGATCAAATGCCGTGGCATCACTCATTTCAGAAAGAATATCCTTTATATCAAAAAGCCCAACAGTCGATTTATCTGTAAGAAGTGCTATTTTTTCAATCTCTGATGAGATCAATCCTGGTTGACCACCTGTAACATCAATTAAGTAATAAATAGCATCTGATTTTAGATTAAGCTTATTTTCAGTAGCTTTGTAGGTTACCCATAACGAAAGCTCTCTTTCGTATATATCCAGATTGTAAATTTTACATTGTTTATTTTTTTTTAAAAAATCTATTTCTTTTAAAATTTCTTTGCTTGAAGTATTACAAACAATAATCAACGTAACTGAAAAAGAAGCAGTTGATAATATTTTTTCAAGCCATTCAATTCTTTTTTCACTTTTTTTAATTTTTTCAAAGTTATAAACAATTAAAATTCTTTTTTCAGAAAATAAAGATGCGGCAGTCATTAAAGAAGTTACATCAACCTCCTCCGGAGATTCATAGGTTTCAATAGCAATTGAATCAAAGTATCTTCTTACAAGCCTCAGTGCTTCAAATAAAAAATACGATTCTGTTGCATAAAAGAAATATATTGTATTTAAAAGTCCTTTTTTTATCTCAACTTCAAATTTTTCAATTTCAAGCATGATTTACTCACTGAAAGTTAATTATATTAATTTTTTAAATATTAAAATTTTTTATCATTTCTAATGATTTTACTCATCTGATGAATCTTTTTGTTGCTCATTTTTGGGTTCGACTTCAAAAATAAGCCTCCGCATCATATCATCGCATATATCCTGTATCAAGCTTTCAATTGCAAGGCTTTTATCCGCAATTATACTTTGCAAATCTCTTGTAGTTCTAAAAAAGGTTATAAATGGAGATCCAGGGTTAAACTCTTTAAGTTTATTACCTTTTGCATCATAAACCGTTGTTTTAACATTAATAACAACCTGATACTCCACAGTATTATATCCTATTTCTGACATAGTAAGAAGCTGATAATTTGTAATCTGAATATCAATCACTCTGTTTGCCGAGGATGTAATAGTAAAACCGTTATCAATAAGTTTCTGATAAGCAATGCTTCTCATTTTATCCTGGAGCCCGGGTTCAAGTGTAAGATTCTCAACATTTCTCAAATAAACTTCCTGAAATGGTAGATCAGCTTTTGTATAAACTTTATATCCGCAACTATTAATAATGAACCCAGAGATTAATAATATTAATATTAAAATTTTTTCTTTATTCATACATTCTCCTTATCCAGAGCTTTTACAAAGTTTAATAATTAATAATAATTATTTAAATCAAAAAAATTTAACATGTATTATGATACCATAAATAAAATTACACTTAAAATCTAAGCAGCTATTGAAAAATACGCTTTATATTGAAATCTAATTATTGAAGTTTGATTTTTAAAAAAATTAGAAAATCAAAATATTTTACATTTATACAATTGTGATAAAATATTTAATGCGACATTTGATTATAATTATTTTCCTGTTGATTATTCCATGTTTGCTTTTTGCAGAAGAATCAGCTTATGTATTTGTTGTCGATGAAAACTTATATCCTCTTTATGGATATAAAATAGTTCCAACTCAGAAAGATAATCTATATATCACAAAAATAGCTCCAATAAAAAAATGGATTGCATCAGTTAAGTCACAATTAATAGTTGCATGGGATGGATATGTATATCCTGTAAAGGATTCAATTATTGTTGATAAAGCAAAAGGAATTGCTGTTTTACTGGTTGATTTTTATGGCAGAAAGTCTCTTTATTTTAATCCTGAAGAAAATTTAACTGATAGAGATATATCTGTGCTTATTGAAAATAAACAATCAGTTATTGCAAAAGTTAACAAAATATTCTCATCCGAACTTAAAAAATTTGAAATTAGTCAGGGGAGAAAAATATACAGCTCATCTGACTATAATGCATTAGCAGAGTATTATGAAAACAGTGGACAATGGGATAAGGCTATATCAGTTTACGAAAAGTTACTTAAAGAAGACCCAAAAAATCAGAAAATTATAAAGAAAATTGGAATACTTTACTACCAGATAAGTGATTTTAAAAAAGCTAGAGAATACTTTTTAATGTTACCAGCAAATGAAGAAGTCATTGCAAAAGTTGCAGGAATTTATATAATTGAAAAAAATTTTGAAGGTGCTTTAAAAGTAATTAATAATTCTGGATTAAATTCTCCATATCTGCATTATCTAAAAGGTATAATCTACTATCTTTCAGATAAAAAAAATGATGCTTACAAAGAAGTCTCAATCCTGCTTAATATGGATAACCGTCTTGCACAAAATCTGAGAGATCTATTGAAATAGAAATAGTCTAATTTACCACTTTTACATCCAGAATTTTTTCTACATTAAAATGTCTTTCCTGCTTTCTAAGCATGCAGAAAGCCTTTAAACCAAGAAACTTTTTATCTCCATACTCCATATATCCAATATAACTTGGTTTTAATACCCTCTTTGATTTTATATCTGTAGATTTTAAATAAAGAATCTCAATTTCTTTTCCCTCATTGATTGCATTTTCAATTATTGAGATTTTTTCTTCAAGTGGAAGAGTTTTTTCTGCATATTTGTACTGAAATTGAGTTAGAAATCTCACAATTCTTCTATCAAGCAGAATATGTTTTTTGGAAACAGGCTTTTTAAGAATAAGGCCATCAATAGAACGACACCGTGAAAGCGCAACATAAAGCTGCCCATGAGAAAATGTCCCTTTTCCTATATCCAGAATCATTCTATCAAATGTGAGTCCCTGACTTTTATGGATTGTAATAGCCCATGCAAGCTTTAAAGGATACTGAGTAAACTGCCCAACCACATCTGTTAATATTTTTTTCTTAGCTCTATCATAGTAAAATTCATACATTTCCCAAGTAAATGGAGTAACTTCAACAACTTCTCCATTGGTAAGTTCAACTACGATTATATCTGATTCTGTTTTTCGCGTTTGAATATCAACAATTTTCCCTATATCACCATTTATCCATCTACCTTTTGAATCGTTATTAAGAAGCATCACCTGTGCATCAACTTTCAATATAAGTTCCTGTGATGTGGGAAGATCTGATTCAGTGAATTCTCCATCAATATATCCATAGTATTTAACTTCTTTATTTTTTATTTTTGAAATTTTATCCGAGTTTATTTCCTCTGCTGTTTTATTGGTTGGAGTAAGATAAATATAGAAAGCATCTTCATCTAGATTAAAATCGGGCTTAACTCTTGTATTTAATTTTTCAATAATTTCATCTGTAATTGTGTTATTTCTTATTGAATTGAGAATTTCAAGAAATTCTATCTCAGACTGTCTGTAAACTTTCTCAAGTTCAACGAATTCAAACTCACATTCTTTAAAAACTCTCGCATCAAAAAAATATGGCGTTTTATAAAAATCTTTAAAAATCCATCGTTCTCGTGATGTAACAACAGGAGGAAGCTGATATAAATCCCCAATAAATATCATCTGAATGCCGCCAAAAGGTTTCTTTTTAATTTTTCCGTGTATTCGTAAAAAACAATCAATACAATCAAGAATATCAGCCCTTACCATTGATATTTCATCAATAACAATACAGTCCAGTTTTTTATAGAGATGCGGATTTTTCGGTCTTATTTCTCTTATCTTGTGCATGGTTACATCAGGCTTGAAACCAAAAAATGAATGAACTGTCTGACCTTTTACATTTACAGCTGCTACTCCTGTTGGTGCAAGTACTGCAACTTCTTTTTTAGTGTTTGCTCTGAAGTAATTTAAAAATGTTGACTTCCCTGTTCCAGCTCTTCCTGTTATAAATAAATTCCTATCTGTCTCTTCTGCAAGATGCAATGCTTTAAGGAATGCTTCATTCAAATCAATATCTTTAAAATCATTCATGGCAAAATTTCTATTGGTGTACCGTCAGGAACAAGCTTCCATATTTCATCCATTTCTTCGTTGGTTACAGCAATGCATCCTTCTGTCCAGTCTTCAATTATATGATATTTGCCAAGATATTCAACTTTTTTTGAAAGTCCATGAATCATAATTTCACCACCTGGATTGATATGAAATCTTATTGCATGGTTATAATCCTGTCCATTTGGATATGATATCTTCAGGGATTTATAAAAATTGCTGTTAGGATTTCTTCCAATTATATAGTACCTTCCTTCAGGAGTTTTTCCATCGCCCTGAGAAACCTTTTTACCTGTAGGATTCTTACCGAGTGCTATCCTGTATGATTTAATGATTTTACCTTCTTTCATTAAAAACATGACTCTCTTGGATTTAATAACAACAATCAGATCAGCAAAGTCATTCGCTAATACAGTGTTAACAAAAAAAATAACAATTAAAACACTAAAAAGAACTATTCTTAAGAACATCTTTGCAATAACAATTCCTTTCCCTTGGTAAAATTTTTATAGATTCTTTTACGAGCAACCCAACTGTTTGCAATGCATTATGCATTGTGTCAACAACTTCTTTCACAGTGAGAGGATTTTTTGATATTCCTGCAGCATAATTTGCAATAACAGCCACAGCAGCATAACATATCTGAGCTTCCCTTGCCAGTGAAGCCTCAGGCATAAGAGTCATTCCAATAATGTCTGCACCAATTTTTTTAAAAAATTTTATTTCAGCAGATGTTTCAAGCCTTGGTCCATTAACACATATATACGTTCCGTGTCGTATAACATTAACACCAATTTTTTTAGCTGTCTCTAACAAACATCGCCTCATTTCACTACAGAACGGTTCTGTAAAATCTATATGAACTACCCTGTCAGTATCATAAAATGTATTGTTTCTAACACCCTGCGTAAAATCTATAATCTGATCAGGTATGACTATAGTACCAGGAACTATATTTTCCTTGAGTGAACCAGTGGCAAAAATAGCAAATAATCTTTCTATCCCAATTTGTTTAAATCCATATATATTAGCCCTATAATTAACCTTATGTGGAGCAATAGAGTGCTTCTGACCATGCCTTTTAAGAAAGCAAACTGTAGTTGTTTCAAGTTTTTGAACTTCATAAGGAGCTGATGGATCACCATATGGAGTTTTTATGGTGATTGTTTCGTTTTTTAGCTCTGATTCACTTAATCCACTTCCGCCTATTATACCTATTTTCACGGATTATCTGCTCTTTAGTTTTTATTCTTACGCGCCCAGGAGGATTTGAACCCCCGACCTACGGATTCGTAGTCCGCCGCTCTATCCTACTGAGCTATGGGCGCTAAAAATATTATAACACAGTTTATTTGCTCTCAGATGACAGTTTTATAACGGTTTTCACATTACCCCGTGGATTAAAATCTCCGATTATTTCTAATACTCTTGGGTTAAGAAGACTATAAAGGTCATCATAGATTTTATTTACTGCTGCTTCATGAGAAATATGCTCATCCCTGTAAGAGTTAAGATATAGCTTTAAAGCTTTTAACTCAACAATTTTTTTATCGGGTATATAGTTGATTTTTATTGTTGCAAAATCAGGGTATCCTGATCTTGGACAGAGACAAGTAAATTCAGGAAAACTGATTTCAATTCTGTAATCCCTGTCAGGATATGGATTATCCCATACCTCAAGCTGAGCTTCTTTAATGGCTTTTTCACCATACAACATCGTTTTTAAACCTCCCTATAAAGAGTCTAATACCAGATTTTTTAGAACCTCAATAAATTCGGGCAACGTATTCAATGAAGGAACTCTATATAAATCAAGCCCGAGAATGTTTGCTTTTTCTCTATAAACAATATCTATTTCATATAATGTTTCAATATGATCAGAAACAAAGCTAACAGGAACAACTAATGTTTTTTTTATACCATTTTTAGCCAATGCTTCAATTGTTTCTTCAGTTGATGGCTTAACCCATTGAACTGGTCCTGTTCTGCTTTGATAACATATTTTCCACTGCTTTAATCTCATTTTACTGACAATTGCTCTTACTGTTCTTTCAACTTCTGAGATATACGGATCACCTTTTTTATAAAGTGAATATGGAATTCCATGAGCACTGAAAAGAACAAAAGCATCACTTCCATATTTTTCAAATGATTTTTCAATCTGTTGTATCCACACATCAATAAAAAGAGAATAATCACACCAGGAATCTATAATTTTAAATTCAAAAATTCCATTCGCTAATTTTTTGAATCTTTCAACTGCAGATAATGTTGTAGCAGTGCAAAACTGTGGATAAAGAGAAAGTACAACAACTTTTTTTATATCAGAGTTCTTAAATTCATCCACACCATCTTCAATAAATGGATACCAATAGCTCATTCCAGCAAGAACTTTAAAACCTGATCCAAGGGCATTTTCAAGGCAGACTGCCTCGTCAATTGTAATTTCTTTGAGTGGAGATTTTCCTCCAATCCTTTCATAGGCTTTTTTTACTTTGTCTGCTCTCAAAGAAGATATTAACCATGCCATAGGTTTTTGCATAATCCCAAAGTTTGCTATGTAGGGATCACTGAAAAGATTATAAAGAAAAGGTTTAACAGCCTCAAGACTGTCAGGACCTCCCATATTAAGTAATAACACACCGACTTTACTCATTCCATCTCCTGTAAAGATTATTCTTAATCCCCATACTATCAAGAAGTTTGCCAGCAACAAAATTCACAATATCATCAATACGTTCAGGTTTATGATAGAAAGCCGGTACAGGAGGTGCTATAGTAACTCCAATTCTGGCAAGCTTAAGCATATTTTCAAGATGAATCACACTGAATGGCATCTCTCTTGGTGCAATAACAAGCTTCCTATTTTCCTTAATTGTTACATCAGCAACTCTTGTTATTAAATTATCCGCATAACCATTAGCAATAGCAGAGAGTGTTTTCATGGAGCATGGAACAATAAACATTCCGTCTGTTTTATAAGAGCCACTTGCAGGTGAGACATCAATTTGAGTTTCATCGTAAATATTCATGCTGTAGTTAGTGAATCTCTTTTTAAATTCATCCAAACTTTTATATTCTGTTTCAAGTTTCATTACATGTACAGCGGAGTGAGATAAAATTAAAGATACTTCAAAATTATTACGAAGTTCCTCAAAAAGTTTGATTCCGTAGATTATACCTGAAGCTCCGGTTATTGCTAAAACAAGTTTTCTCATTTTTATATAGTAACATTTAAATTTCTTAATAAAGAAATCATCATCAACCTGAAAATTTAATAATGTGTAAATTACTCATTTTGTTATAATAGTTTCATTAAATGAATATCTTTAGATTGAGAAAAACATATCGTTCAGCCAAGAGACTTCAGGAAATAATCAATGTTTTCATTAAACACGGATTTGGCCAGATAATTGATCAGATTCATCTTGGAAGATTTATCACTTTAAAAAAGAGACTCCGAAGTTTTGGAACATGGACTTACTATAAAGTACCCACTGTTGCTGAGAGGTTAAGAGTAGCATTTGAAGAATTGGGTCCAACATTTATAAAGCTCGGGCAACTTCTTTCTTCACGTCCGGATCTTGTCACTATGAGTTATGCGAAAGAATTTAAAAAATTACAGGACAGAGTACCAACATTTCCTATCGAACAGGTTTATCAAACAATAGAAGAAGAACTCGGAATGCCTCTTGCAAAAATCTTTCAGGATTTTAATCCAGAACCAATTGGTTCTGCATCCATTGCACAGGTTCACAACGCTATATTAATGAATGGGACAAAAGTAATTGTCAAAGTAAGACGACCAGGGATCGAAGAACAGATAATGCTTGATCTTAATATACTTCAAAGCCTAGCTAAACTTATTGAAAAATATGTGCCTGAAAGTAAATTATTTGATCCAGTTGGAATTGTTGATGAGTTTGCAAAGTCTATTACAAAAGAACTTGATTTCAGAAGAGAAGCAAGAAATGCACTAATCTTTAGAGAAAATTTTAAAGATTATAAAAAAGTTTATATTCCTTATGTTTTTAAGGAGTTTACAACTAAAAAAATTCTCGTTATGGAGAAAGTTGAAGGTGTAAGAATTGATGATATCAACTCAATCAAAGAAAAAGGGCTTGATATTGAAAGTATTTTAAATATAGTTATTGATATGTATTTTAAACAAATTTTTGATCATGGTTTTTTCCATGGTGATCCTCATCCAGGAAATATCCTTGTCACAGATGATGCGCGCGTAGCTCTTGTGGATTTTGGAATAACAGGTAAAATTGACGAAGAGTTTAAAGAATCCTATGCCAATATAGCAATCGCCATAATAAACCAGAATATTGATAAACTTATCACAGAGTATCTTAAACTCGGAATCATTCCAGATGATATTGATAGAGAAAAACTTGAAAAGGAGCTCAAAGAAGATATAGAAGATATTCTGTATCCTATTTATGCTTATAGAATTGAAGAAATTCAGATATCTGAACTCATTGAGTCAATCATGAAGGTAGCTTTAAAACACAGACTTAGGTTTTTACCAGAGCTTTTATTGATTGACAAAGTTCTTATTATGCTTGAGGGTTTGACAAGAGAACTTTGCCCTGATAAATCAATTATTGAACTCATAAAACCCTATGCCAGAGAAATAATTTCAAAAAGAATTCATCCTGATTTTTATCTTAATAAAACTTTTAAAATAATACGTGAATTAAGGGATGCTGTTGAAAATATTCCATTTCAGATTAAAAAGCTCTTAAAAAAAGCCGTCAAGGATGAAATAACTGTCAGAATGTATCATGTTAATCTTCCAGAGTTTATTAAAGATATTGACAGAGCAAGTAATAAAATATCTTTCAGCCTGATTGTAAGTGCTATGATACTTAGTTCTTCTATAATGCATGCAAGTCAGGTAAAGCCTTTAATATACGGAGTTTCACTTTTTGGACTCATAATAGGTGTGGTTGCTTTTTTTCTTGGTTTATGGTTGCTTATCTCAATAATTAGATCTGGTAAACTGTGAATTAAATAGGCTACTGTTTTGCTTTTATTTAAAATACCATTTCAAAATTCTCTCACCAAAGAAGAGACATATTATTGCGCCTAGAGAAAGAAAAGGCCCAAAAGGAATTTTTCTATTTTTAGTTTTTTTCAAAATAACAACGCCTGCTATTGAACCAATCAGACTTCCAATAAAAACAGTAAGCAAAGCAAATTTCCAGCCCAAAAAAGCTCCTACTGCTCCATTAAGCTTTATATCGCCTCCTCCCATTCCACCTCTACTAATGATTGAAACCAGTAGAAGACTGCCACTGCCTACAACTATGCCAGTTAGAGATTCCACAATGTTTGATGCAATATTTGAAGAGCAAGAAGGTAACAACGATATCATCATTCCAAGAACAATTAAAGGAATTGAAATAGCATCCGGAATAATCTGAAACTCGATATCAATAAATGACAGGACTAAAAGTGCTGATATAAAAATCAAAATAAAAGGTAGTTGTAAAATTAATCCAAACTTTAAATATGCAAGAAGATAAAAAATTCCATTTAATATCTCAACAACAGGATATCTGACAGGAATCCTGGCTTTACAGTAAGCACATTTTCCTTGAAGTAATAAAAAACTTAAGACAGGGATATTATGCCAGGGTTTGATTGGTTTGTCACAGAAAGGACAGAATGAATATGGGCTAACTATTGAAATTTTTCTTGGTAGTCTGTAAATACAAACATTAAGAAATGAACCGATAATAAGCCCAAGGACAAGAAATATCAGAGATTCCACCTGCTCATGTCCTTAAGTTCGTCCATTTTCTTTTTTTTATTTTCTATGTCAGTTTCCAGCTCTTTTATCTCTCTCATCAGATTTGATAATTTTTCATGATCTTTAATGTTTAAATCACTTCCCCATAAACTGTATATTTCTTTGCCGATCTCTTTAAGTAATTCATCTCTTTTACTGGCAATTTTGTTCATCTCTCCAATAAGCCTTAAAACGTTTATCTCTACCTTTAACCTTTCCGAAATAACAGAAGCCCAGAATTTAAACGTTTTAAGTCCTCGTGAAAAATCCTTTTTAATAATCTCAATCATTTTTTACCCCACCTGATCAAGATGTCTCACTTTAAAATTAACATTGAGAGAGTTAGCAATCTCTTCACATTTTTTAAGATCAACTCTGTCAATATCAACAACAGTTACCTGAACATAAGGAACATATTTTTTAGCATCTTTTATAAATTCTATAACTTCATCATATGCGTTCGGATTTGATGGATTGCAAATTTTATTATATGTCTCTTTATCTTGAGCATTAAGACTGATTGATATTGAATCAATCAAACCTTCAAGTTCAGGTAAAATTCTCCTTCCATGAATTAGATTGCCATGTCCATTTGTATTAATTCTAACCCTGCCACCATTTTCTTTTATCCACTTTGCAATATCTTTAATCAAATCCAGTCTTAAAAAAGGCTCGCCATAACCACAAAAAACAACTTCTCTATATAATTTAGGATCTCCTATAGCTTCAATCAAATCTTTGAGTGAGGGTTCTTTCTCTAATCTTAAATTATGCCCCTTTACATAGTCTGTGTGAAATCGCACACAGAATCGGCAAATATTTGTACATCTATTGGTAACATTCAAATACAGAGAATCTCGAATTTTGTAGGCTATTTCACCTCTGGGCAGGTCTCCTATACGAAAAAGTCTGTTTACATTTACCGTTGTTATTCTATCAATATCCTCAACTGTTACTCCTTTTATTTCTGCCAAAGCCTTAGCTATGAAAAACAGATAGGACGGTTCATTTTTTCTGCCACGCATGGGTTCAGGTGCAAGATATGGAGCATCTGTTTCAATCATCAAGTATTCATCAGGAATATACTTTACAACTTCTTTAATTTTTTGAGCATTTTTAAATGTAATCACTCCAGAGATTGAAATAAAAAAACCAAGTTCTATAGCTTCTTTTACCTGTTTTATATTGCCACCAAAACAATGCATAACTCCTTTATTAACACCAGATTCTTTTAAAATTTTTATGGTATCTTCAAATGCTTCTCTTGAGTGAACAACAACAGGAAGTCCAACATCTCTGGCAAGCTCAAGCTGTCTGGCAAAAGCTGATTGTTGAATATGTCTTGGTGAATAATCATAGTGATAGTCAAGCCCGATTTCACCTATGGCAATTACTTTAGGATGTCTGCTTAATTCAAAAATTCTTTTTAATATTTCATTATTCAGCTTATCTGCATCATGTGGATGAAGCCCAACAGTTGCATAAACCATTGGATAATCATCAGCAATTTTTACAGCTTGTTCGATACTTTCAGGATCAGAACTAACTGTAATAATAGTGTTTACTCCAGCATCAAAAGAACGTCTTATTACGTCAGGAAGCTCTTTTTTAAACATCTCAAGATGGCAGTGACTGTCAATCATGCTCCAAATTTCCTGAGTCTTAATGAATTTGCCAAAACAAGTGGCATAATTGATATAGCTGGAATTATCCCAAGTTCTCCTTTAAGACATTCTCTTTCAGTAAAAGAATTAACTAAACCACCAAGAACATATGGAGATTTTATGAGCACTGGAACAGGATGCCAGCTATGTGCCTTAAGTAAACTTGGAGTGCTGTGATCTCCTGTAATTACTAAAACATCAGGATTCAATGATAAAATTTCAGGTAAATAGCCATCAAACTCTTCTATTTTCTTTACCTTAGCTTCAAAGTTTCCATCTTCGCCAAATGAGTCAACCTTTTTAATATGAAGAAATAAAAAATCATAGTTTTGATAAACTTTTTTTAATAATTCTATCTCCTCTTTTATATCACCTTCAACACTAAGCGTCTCCATCCCGAGTAGTCTTGTAATCCCCCTATACATTGGATATACAGCAATTGAACATGCTTTAAGTCCATATTTTTTATCAAATGATGGAATATGAGGAATAACAGAGAATCCTCTTAACAAAATATAGTTGGCTTTTTCTTCATTTTTCAGAAGTTCTCCTGCCATTTTGACAAACTGTCTGGCTGTCTCTGCAGCTTCTCTGGATTCTTCGTTTAAAGGAACAGGTTCCTGAGGTGGTTGTCCCTCTTTCTGAGGGTCTGTATCTATAACCATTGCCTGCTTGTCTGTCATAGTTTTTGGAAATCGCATTACAAGACAAAATCTATGCTCTTTACCTGATTTAAGAATAATTTTTACTCCATTAATCTCCTTTATCTTTTCTGAAAGTTTTTTTGTAAGTTCAATATTTTTCTCTGTTGGAATTCGTCCTGCTCTTCTGTCAACAATTATTCCATCTTTTATTGTTGCATAGTTACACCTGAGGGCAACATCTGATCTTTCAAGTTCTATTCCAAGACCAAGTGCCTCAAGAACACCTCTTCCAATCTCATACTGAAGCGGGTCATATCCAAAAACTCCAAAATGACCAGGTCCACTTCCAGGAGTAATTCCATAAGCTACAGGAATATGAAGTCCACATGCAGAGACTTTTGCAAGATTATCAATATTTGGTTTATTTGCTGCTTCAAGCTCGGTTTTTTTATTTATTGGAAGTCCCCCTACTCCATCAAGAATAATAAAAACAATTTTAGTATCATTTTTTTGAATTAAAGAAGAAATATCCATAAGTCCTCCTGTTGTCAGGCTTGAAAATATGTTATTAATATAACAAAAAATTAGTTTAAAATTAAAACATGCATTAGATTATGAAGAAAATTTCAACCAATTTAAAAACTAAAATTGATGCTATAATAACAAAAATGTATTTTACCTGTATAAAAACTCCTATCGGTTTATTGAAAATAGAATTTGACTCCTTCTTTTCAGTTCAAAAAATTTATAAAGTTAATAAATATGAAAACATCAGCATTCCTGATACTGCATTAAAGTTTGTTGAGCAGATAGATTTGTATTTCGAAGGTAAATTAATTAACTTTAATTATCCTTTAAATATAAAACATCTTTCAGAGTTTAATAAAAAAGTAATGGAATTAATTAATCAAATTCCTTATGGTTATACTACCACATATAAATGGATTGCAAAACAACTTAACACATCACCAAGAGCTGTTGGACAGGCTTTAAAAAGAAATCCTTTGCCAATTATTATTCCATGTCACCGAGTAATAAACTCCGATGGCACATCAGGTGGATACAGCCTTGGAATAGAAGAAAAAAAATGGCTTATTAAGCATGAACAAACTATCTTATATAAGCCTCTGTCACATAAAGTCTGATCATTCTATGAGTATTGAAATAATATGCATTCATGGCTATAGCGCTTTTCATTATATTTATCCAATTGGAACGATTTTCATAGAACAACGGTAAAATTTCATTGGAAAGTTTATAGTAAAGATCCTCCACATCTCGTCTAGTATCAGAAGTTTCATCCATCCCTCCAATTGCCCAACCAGTATAACCCTCTATCCATCCCTCTATCCACCATCCATCAAGAACACTTAAATTGGGAACTCCATTGTGAGCTGCTTTCATTCCAGATGTGCCTGATGCTTCATAGGGTTTCAATGGATTATTAAGCCATATATCAACCCCTGCTACAAGTTTCATTGCCATTTCCATATCATAGTTTGGAATGTAAACAATTTTTAGTCTGTCCTTCATTCTTTCTTTAACTTCAAAAATTTTTTGAATGATCTTTTTACCACCTTCATCCTGTGGATGAGCCTTGCCAGCATAGATAATCTGAATTCTGCCTTCTCCAATCATTGCAAGCCTATCAGAATCCAAAAAGAGCAAATCTGCTCTTTTATAAGGCGTTACTCTCCTTGCAAATCCGATTGTAAAAGTATCATAATTAAGATTTGCAGCTGTAATTCTATTTACGTAATCTATCAAATGTTTTTTTGCTTCCATATGAGCATTCCATACTTCCTCAGAAGGGATTCTCCATGCTCTTACAAATATTTCAGGCTCATTTGCCCAACCGGAATGATACTTACTATAAAGTTTCTTAAAAGATTCTGAAACCCATGTATAAGTGTGTACTCCATTTGTTATTGCATGGATTTCATAACCGGGAAACATTTTTTCAGAGACTTCCTCATGTTTTTTGGAAACTCCATTTATAAACTCACTTAAATTAAATCCAAGAAGAGTCATATTAAGCATACCATCACCAGCAAGTTTTTTTATCAACCACAAAGGAACAAGTTCTCCAAGTATTTTTTGTACCAATTCATATGGGAATCTATCATGTCCTGCTTCAACAGGTGTATGAGTCGTAAATACACATACATCTTTAACTCTATCTATGTCCCATACAAGGTCCTCAGACCATACTTCCTCAATTGGTTTTTTGAATTTGTTGAGTAATTCTAAAGTAAGGAAACTTGAGTGTCCTTCATTCATATGATACTTGTTTATCTGAAAACCGAGATTATCCAGAATTCTCACTCCTCCGATTCCAAGAATAATTTCTTGTTTTAAACGATATTGCAAGTCTCCTCCATACAGAAAATGGGTAATTGTTCTGTCTTCAGATGTATTTTCTGGAATATCTGTATCAAGAAATAAGACCGGAACCTTTCCGCCTGTGGTGCTTTCTATAACATAAAGCCATGCAGTTACATAAACAGGTTTGTCTTCTATCATTACCTCAATTTTTACATCAAGTTTGCTCAGATATTTTTCAATATCCCATGGATCAGGATGTTCAATCTGTCTTCCAAAAGGATCAAGTTCTTGCTTAAAATATCCCATCCTGTGAATTAGAGTAATTCCCACCATTGGAATTCTTAAATCAGCCGCTGATTTAAGCGTATCTCCTGCTAAAATACCGAGTCCTCCGCTATATGTATGCATCTCGGGTCTTATCCCTATTTCCATTGAAAAATAAGCAATTCTTCCTTCTTTTAAAAATTCCTCTACAACCATATTCCCTTCCTCTGTATTTTTTTTATTAGTTCATCTATTGCATGGAAGCCTACAGGTTCCATATCAAAGGTAAATTTATTAACATAGCAGTCTATATGTGATTTTATAACATTTTCATCGAGCTCCTGAGCGTACTTTTTAGCAAACTTTATTGCTTCATCAAAATGAGAATAAGCATAATTTAAGCTCTCTTTGATAGTTTTTTCAAGTGTTTTGTTTATGTTTAATGATTTTTTAGTAACAATACAACCAAGAGGAATGGGCAAAGAAGTCTCATTCATCCAGAACTGCCCAAGATCAACAACTAATTTGAGTCCTTTTGATGCGTAGATAAAACGTCCCTCATGAATTAAAACGCCCATGTCAACCTTTTCTTCAACAATACTATCAATAATCTGATGAAATTGCATGATGTCAAGTATATATTTTTTATCATAAAAATTTTTCTGCCAGTAAAACCACATAAGCGCTGAAGCAGTTGTCAACTTTCCAGGCAAAGCAATTTTTATAGTGGAAAGATTTTTGAGTTTATCTGGATACTTGGTAACTACTAAAGGACCATATTCTGACAGAGCCCCACCTGAAGACAGCAGGTCATAGTTTTGTTTGACATGATAAAATGCATGAGCTGAAATTTTTGAAATATCAAGAGCATTTTTTATACATAAATCATTTAAAGTTTCAACATCCTCTATAACAAAATTAAAGTTTAACCCTTCCGTGTTTATCTTTTGCTCAATAATTCCGAAAAAAATAAAAATATCATTTGGGCATGGAGATATTCCAAATTTTAACATTTAATAATTTTAGCAGATATTGAAACATTTATGTAATCTATGATAACTTAAGAATTAATACATTTTAATCAGGAGGGAATAAATTTGGCAACTACAACTAAAAGATCAACAGTAAAGAAAAGAAGTAGATCAGTATTAAAAAGGATAAGACAGAATGAGACAAGAAGGCTAAGAAATCAAGCATGGAGGACTCAAATCAAAACATGTGTAAAGAAGGTTGAAGAAACCATCGAAAAAAATGACAGAGATTCAATTCAAGCTGTTTTAAATGAAACAATAAAAACAATAAGTAAAGCTGCTTCAAAAGGTGTTATTCATAAAAATACCGCTTCAAGAAAGATATCTAGATTAGTTAAAAAAGTTAATAATGCTTTACAACTATCCATGTCATCTAATTAAATTACTATCTTATACAAGGCAGTATACTATGGTGAGTCTTTGAAAAATTCAGATGATGTGTTTTTTAATACTTCAACCCTGTTCTTTTAAATAAGAGGAGGAAATCAGAATGCAAGCCCTTAAAGGAAAGGTTGCGTTTATTACAGGCGCATCTAAAGGAATTGGATTAGCAACGGCCGAAAGATTTGCTAAAGAAGGTTGTAACCTTGTCCTGTCAGCAAGATCTGAAATTCTGCTTGAAGAGATTTCCAATAAAATTGAAAATTTATATAAAGTAAAAGCTATATCAATAGCTGGAGATCTTACTAATTCTGACAATATTGAAAAAGCATTTAAAATTCTCAAAGAAAATTTTAACAAAATTGACATTCTAATAAACAATGCTGGAAGAGGAATTTTTAACTATATTGAAAATGGCTCACTAAAAGAATGGAAAGATGTTATAGATTTGAATCTCACAGCATTAATTCACTGCACTCATCTTGCCGTAAACATGATGATTCCAGCCAGAAGTGGACATATTATTAATATTTCTTCAGTGTCTGGAAGAATTGGAATCTCTGGATGGTCAGTTTATTGTGCTACAAAATGGGCAGTTGTTGGTTTCAGCGACTCAATCCGCAAAGAATTAGCAAAGTACAATATTCGTGTTACTGTAGTTGAACCCGGAGTGGTTACAACAGAATGGGGAGAGAATATGCCTGAAGAATGGATAAAAGGTAGACAGGAAATGAAAGCTCCTCTTAAACCAGAAAATATTGCTGAGGCAATCTACTATGTTGTAACTCAACCTGAACATGTATCAGTGAATGAACTTTTAATAAGACCAACGGAACAGGAAAGATGAGTCTCACACATTTTGATGAAAAAGGACAGGCAAGAATGGTTGATATCACAGGCAAACCTGTAACTGAAAGAGTAGCTGTTATCGAAGGATTTGTAAAAATGAAACCTGAAACTCTTGAGCTGATTTTAAATAAAGAAATTGCAAAAGGTGATGTTTTTCAGGTTGCTCGTCTAGCAGGAATTATGGCTGCAAAGATGACTCCTCATTTAATACCCTTGTGTCATCCTTTGCCTATCACATCTGTTGAGATTGATTTTGAGCCAGATATAAAAAACTCACAGGTAAAAATAAAAACCACTGTAAAGACATCAGGACAAACTGGAGTTGAAATGGAAGGCATGGTTGCAACTTCTATAGCAGCTTTAACAGTTTATGATATGTGCAAAGCTGTTGATAAAGAAATGATTATTGGTGAGATAAAACTTATTTATAAATCTGGCGGTAAAAGTGGTGATTTTATAAGAAAGACCTAATCTTGATCTGACCCGCCGCCACCATAAAGTTGTTTTTCAACTCGTGGGTTAAGATTTGTAAAAATAGTTATTATACTGTCTTTCTTCTTGTAAACCGTCTCTACAGGTTCTAAAATTCCAAATACCCATGGAAAATATACTGGTTTCAGCTCATAACCAAATGCATTTTCTTCATCTTTTATTGTTGAACATTTAATAGTACTTACAAAAGACGGATTTTTTAAAATTTCATTTACTATTTTCAAAGCTTCCTTATCATTTAAATTTTTAAATATTCTATATTTAAACTCTGGAGCATAGGGGCTGATAATAACTTTATCGTCAACTTTATCAAGAACTATAAATGTCTCTGGATCATTAATGAAAGCATTGGCATAAATAATTAAATCAAAATTGCCCTTTATAGTTTGATCATTACATTGTTCCAGTGTAAGGGCATGTAGGGTGAAGGGTAATATCAAAACTACTAAAACACCTGTTATTATTCCAATTAATTTCATATATTAATTATACTAAAATTTATGGCAGCAGTACAAGGAAAAAATTTAGTAAAATATTACAAAAAATTTAAAGCTTTAAATTCTGTAACTTTTGAAATAAAAGAAGGTGAATGCTTTGGTTTTCTTGGTCCCAATGGAGCAGGAAAAACAACCCTTATGGGAATGATTTATGGATTTATAACGCCTTCAGAAGGCGAAATAGAAATCTTTAATCAAAAATTTAATAAACACAGTTTATCAGAAATAAAAAAAAGAATAGGCGTAATCCCGCAGGACAACAACCTAGACCCTGATCTAAACGTTCTAGAAAATCTCATAGTCTATGCAAGATATTTTGACATTAACAAAAAAAAAGCAACCCAAAAAGCCATAGAGCTTCTTGAATTTGTAAAACTGGATGATTGGATCAGTATAAATGTAAGAAAACTTTCAGGAGGAATGCAGAGAAAGCTCATTTTTGCTAGAGGACTTATAAATTCCCCTGATCTTATAATGCTTGATGAGCCTACAACAGGCCTTGACCCACGCAGTAGAAGACAAATATGGGAAAAAATTGAGGTGCTTAAACATTCTGGTAAAACTCTCATTCTTACAACACATTATATGGAAGAAGCTGAAAAACTATGCGATAGAATCGCAATGATGGATAAAGGTAAAATTTTAGTTATTGACACTCCTGAAAATTTATCTATTAAATTTGGTGGAAATCTTGAACATGTTTATTTAAATATGACAGAGGGATAGAAATGAATCTTAAAAGAGCCATTAGAGTATGGCAGAGAAATGCAACAGTTTATAAAAAACTATATCGTTCAAGTCTGACACTTAATTTTTTCGAACCAATGTTTTATCTGCTCGCACTTGGTTATGGACTTGGAGGATTCATAAGAGAAATCAATGGCATGTCATATATTGATTTCATTGCTCCTGGTATTGTTATGTCATCAGGCATGTTTGCTGCGTGCTATGAATGCACCTATGGAACATATGTAAGAATGTTTTATCAGAAAACTTTTGATGCAATTTTAGCAACACCGATAAATTTCAATGAACTTGTTCTTGGTGAGTTGCTATGGGGAGCAACAAAGAGCTTGATTTATGGAACAATTATAGTTTTTGTAATATCTTTTTTCGGAGTTGTTCAGTCTTTTTATATTGCCTTTATTTTACCGATAATTGCAATCTGCGGATTAATATTTGCAAGCCTGTCCTTGATTGCAACAGCTATAGTTCCAGGAATTGATTCCTTTAACTACTTTTACACTCTTATTCTAACTCCTCTGTTTTTATTTTCAGGAATATTTTTTCCACTTGATGGAATGCCTGAGATTGTAGTGAAAATCTCAAATATTAATCCGTTACTGCATCTTGTAAACATTTCAAGGGCATTCTGCTATGAACAAGTTTCACACATTCTTATTTATGATCTTGCAATAATTTTATTGTACGGGATTATTTTCGTTCCTTTACCTTTTATTCTGTTAAAAAAACGTTATGTTTTATAAAAAATGTTCAACATAAAAAATAAATGCGAGAGGAGGGATTTGAACCCTCACGGGCTTTCCCACTGGATCCTAAGTCCAGCGCGTCTGCCATTCCGCCACTCTCGCTTATTTTCATTTTAAATAATTCTCAGATAGTTAATCCAATGTCTTTTCTGTACTGCATTCCATCAAAATGAATTAGTTCAATAGCATTGTATACTTTATTTCTTGCATCCTTTAAATCTTCCCCAAGTGCGGTAATTCCTAAAACTCTTCCACCATCTGTAACAATCTTTCCTTCTTCATCAAATCCTGTTCCTGAATGAAAAACCATTACATCCTTTAATCTTTTAACCATTTCAAGTCCGGAAATTGGTATTCCTTTTTTATAAGTCCCAGGATATCCATGAGAGGCTAAAATTACACATAAAGAGGCTCCATCTTTCCACTTAACATTCACTTTTGAAAGTCTTTGTTCTGAAATCGACATAAAAATATCAATTATGTCTGTTTCAAGTCTTGGAAGTATTACCTGAGTTTCAGGGTCACCAAATCTACAGTTAAATTCAAGTACATAAGGTTTACCATTGACAATCATTAAACCTGCATAAAGAATTCCTTTATAGATAATACCTTCTGCCCTCAATCCCATAATAGTAGGTTGTATCACTGTTTCAAGAATTTCTTTTTCAAGTTCAGGAGTAATTATAGGATTTGGACTAAATGTTCCCATACCTCCTGTGTTTGGACCTTCATCATTGTCAAGAAGTCTTTTATGGTCCTTTGATGTAACCATTGGAACAATGGTTTTACCATCTGTAAATACCAAATATGAAACTTCCTGTCCCTGTAAGTATTCCTCAATTACAACTCTATCTCCAGCAGGTCCAAATAGTTTTTCTTTCATTATCAATTTCAAAGCATCCATGGCTTCATCATGAGTTTTAGCTATAAAAACTCCTTTACCAGCCGCAAGTCCATCAGCTTTTATAACTATTGGAGCACCTTTAAGTCGTATGTATTCTTCAGCATGTTTGTAGGAGTTAAAAACTTGATATTTTGCAGTGGGAATTTTATATCGCTTCATGAACTCTTTTGCGAATACCTTACTGCCTTCAATCTGAGCTCCTGCTTTTGTTGGTCCAATAATTTTTCTACCTTCCTTCAAAAATAAATCAACAATTCCCTTTGCAAGAGGTTCTTCAGGTCCAACAACTGTAAGGTCAATCCATTCGTATTTAACAAAATCTACAAAAGCTGATAAATTTTTGCTTTCAACTTCTATACATTCAGCTATTTCTGATATGCCTGCATTTCCAGGAGCACAGTAAATCCTGTCCACAACTCTTGATTGACTTAGCTTCCATATAATAGCATGTTCTCTTCCTCCAGAGCCTATAACAAGAACTTTCATTTCCGTTCCTCCTCGGTCTTCTTAACTAACCAGTAAATAATTCCGATAACAAGAACTGAAGCTATAAGAGTTGCAATAAAATCAATAGAATCGTGTTTTAATGTTGATATCATTACTTCTCTTATATTCGTAACCAATGCAACACCAACAAAAACACTAATTTTAAATTTACCACCTCTAAGATGTGCAATTTCTGTATTTATAAGTTCAAGCATAACCCACAGTATAAGAACAGAACCCAGAGCTGTTACAATTGTCTGGTCCAGTTTGCCTGTGAAAATTTCATATATATCTCTTCCGCATAGATATATTACCGCTCCTGTAAGAAACATCAAACCCAATATAAGCACCACACTTGTAATGTTTGCAAAAGTTTCCCCAAATTTTACTACTCTGCTTTTTGCTCTATAAGCTAAAGAATACCCTTTTATTTCTTCTTCTAAATAAGCAGATGTGATGATGTCAAGATTCATGTCGAGAATTTTATTTAAAGAAATAATGTATTTTTGTCTTTCTTTATCAGATTCTATTTCTTCACAAAGAATATCCACACATACATTTCTAACAATATCTATAGATCGATTAATAAAATGCGGGTCAACTCCAACTTTTTCATGCCTCTGTCCTATTTTTATTAGAGAATCATAAAAAAAGTTATCGTACTTACCTGAAAAAAGATTGATAAACCATAAACGCACCAGCTTCATCACATGTTTAATTAAAGAATCACTTTTAAAAACTTTTTTAGCCGAATCAGTAGCATTTACCCATTGATATAACGCATCGACAACTCTGTCAACTCTCTGTTCCATAATAGACCTGAGTTGTACAAGTCTGAGTTCATCTTCTGTTGTGAAATAATAATTGGCTTTTATTTCTCTAAATGTTCTCATCAGTGTCTGAAATGCCTTATTCCTGTAAATATCATTGCCATATTATACTGATCTGCAGCATCAATAACTTCCTGATCTCTTAAAGAACCACCTGGCTGAATTACTGCTGTAACACCATTCTGAGCCAATACATCAATATTATCTCTGAATGGAAAAAATCCATCTGAAGCAACAACTGTATCTTTTAGTGTGCTTAATGCATGCATTGCTCCAATTTTTGCTGAAAATACTCTGCTGGTCTGTCCAATCCCCAATCCAACTGTTTTATCTTCTTTTGCATAAACAATGGCATTTGATTTCACATGTTTGCATACCTTCCATGCAAAAAGTAACGCTTTCAATTCATCATCTGTTGGTTTTCTCTTTGTTACCACTCTTATGTTTGTAAATTCATCACTGACCTTATCCCATTCCTGCACTATAAATCCTCCAAGAATTCTCTTTAAATCAAAACCAGATGGATTAATTCCCTGTGAAAGATTTTTAAATCTAAGAAGTCTTAGATTTTTCTTTGACGCAAAAATCTTAAGGGCATCGCTATCAAACTCTGGGGCCACTATAACTTCATAAAAAGTCTGAATTACTTCTTGTGCTGTTTTACTGTCAACGGTTCTGTTAAAAACAATTATCCCTCCAAAAGCACTTATAGGATCACATTCAAACGCTTTTTTATAAGCAGTGTGAATACTCTCTCCAATTGCCACTCCACATGGATTGTTATGTTTTACAATGGCACATACTGGCTCATTAAATTCGGCAGCAAGAAACACCGCTGAGTGTGTATCAAGATAATTATTGAATGACATCTCTTTACCCTGAAGAACCTCTGCGTCTATTAAAGATGGAGTTTCATTTATGCTATAAAGAGCTGCTTTTTGATGTGGATTTTCTCCATAGCGTAAAACCCTTATCATTTTAAGTGGCATTGTCCATTCTTCTTTAAAATCTTTAACATTGGTTATTTTATCAAAATAATCTGATATAAAAGCATCATATCTTGCTGTGTGAGAAAAAACTTTTTTTGCAAGCTCTAATCTTCTTTCAGTAGATATTTCACCTTTTTTAATTTCTTCAATTACTGAAGAATAATCATCAGGATCAACCAGAACAATTACATGTTTATAATTTTTTGCAGCTGCTCTTAAAAGTGTGGGTCCACCAATATCAATATTTTCTATTACCTCATCCAGACTAACACTTTCTTTTTTTATCGTTTCTTCGAATGGATATAAATTAACAACAACCATATCTATTGGTTTTATGCCAAGTCGTTGCATTGTTTCTATATCTTCAGAGGTATCTCTTCTTGCAAGAATTCCTCCATGAACAAGTGGATGAAGTGTTTTAACTCTTCCATCCATTATTTCAGGAAATCCGGTATAATCTGAAACATCAGTTACATCTATTCCAGCATCCCTAAGTAATTTTGCTGTTCCACCTGTAGAAAGGATATCAATACCAGCACTGGTAAGTTCTTTTGCAAATTCAACAATACCCTTTTTGTCGGAAACACTAATTAATGCCCTTTTAATCACCCATGCACCTCCCTGTGATACTCCTGTAAAGATTTTATACTGATAGGTTTTTCTTTTAGTCTTTTTATAGCTTTAATTATTGCATTTGCTGCAGAAACTGTTGTTGCATATGGAATTTTATACTGTAAAGCACCTCGTCTAAGATACATTGAATCTTTCTGAGCCTGTTTACCAAACACTGTATTTACTATAAAATTAAGTTGTCTGTTTTTTATAAGGTCAAGTACATTTGGACGCCCTTCCTGCAGTTTGTTGACAATTTCCACAGTTAATCCATTTTCTTTTAAATATTTAGCTGTTCCACGAGTTGCTATAACTGTAAAACCAAGATTAATAAATTCTTCGGTAATCGGAATAATATGTGGCTTATCTTTATCCTTGACACTGATAAAAACACTGCCACTTAATGGAATCTTACCCATTGCACTCATCTGTGCTTTAGCATATGCAAGTCCAAAGTCTTCATCTATCCCCATTACTTCTCCTGTAGATTTCATCTCAGGACCTAAAATCACATCTACCTCAGAAAATTTATCAAAAGGAAAAATAGCTTCCTTGACTGTAACATATGGAATCTTTATTTGATCTCTTAATCCGAGTTCTTTAAGAGTTTTGCCTATCATAATCTTTGACGCCATTGCTGCAAGTGGCACTCCTATACTTTTACTTACATATGGGATTGTTCTGGATGCTCTTGGATTAACTTCAAGAACATAAATTTCAGAATCCTTCACAGCATATTGAACATTCATTAAACCTTTGACATTAAGCTTTTTAGCTATGGCAATCGTCTCTTCTTTAATTTGTTCAATTATTTCATATGGGAGTGAATATGGAGGCAGTGAGCAGGCTGAATCACCTGAATGAATTCCTGCTTCCTCAATATGCTGCATAATTCCACCGATCACAACATCCACTCCATCAGAGATTGCGTCAACATCAACTTCTATTGCATCCTCAAGATATCTATCAATAAGCACAGGATGGTCTTCAGACGCCTTAACAGCTTCTTGCATATATCTTTTTAAAGAATCCTCATCATAAACAATTTCCATAGCTCTTCCACCAAGAACATATGAAGGTCTTACAAGAATGGGATAATCAAGCTGTTTTGCAATCTTCAAAGCTTCGCCGGTTGAGGTTGCAATACCACTTGGAGGCTGTTTCAGATTAAGTCTGTCAATAAGCTCCTTGAAACGCTTTCTATCTTCTGCTCTATCAATTGCATCAGCATCTGTTCCGAGTATCTTAACTCCATAGGACTCAAGAGCTTTAGCAAGCTTTAAAGGAGTTTGCCCACCAAATTGAAGAATAACGCCAATAGGTTTTTCTCTCTCAATTATATGTAAAACATCTTCAAGTGTAAGAGGCTCAAAATATAACCTATCTGATGTATCATAATCTGTGCTTACTGTCTCCGGGTTACAGTTAATCATTATGGTTTCATATCCTGATTCCCTTAAACCAATCACTGAGTGAACACAACAGTAATCAAACTCTATCCCCTGCCCAATTCTGTTTGGACCTGAACCAAGAATAATAACTTTATCTATATTCGATGTTGGTGGCGCATCTGAGTCATTTAGATACAATATTTTTTCTGTACTGTCTCTGTTATCAGAATTAAAATTACATAAATAATACTCTCTTTCATAACAAGAATACATGTAAGGAGTATAAGCCTCAAATTCTGCTGCACATGTATCAACAAGCTTGTAGACGGGCTTGATGCCTGTTTGCTTTCTTATTAATCGTATTTCTTCTTCTGTATTCCCTGTTAAAGATGCTATTCTTTTGTCTGAAAGTCCATTTTGTTTTGCAATAAACAGTATTTCTTTTAATTCATCCTGATGCATACTAAAAATATCTATCTGTTTAAGTTTGTTTTCTATTTCAACAACTTCTTTAATATTATTCAAAAACCATGGATCAATTCTGCTAAATTCATAAATCTCTCCTATGCTAAAGCCTCTTCTTATTGCCTCTGCAATGTACCATATTCTTTCTGCAGTTGGATTTTTAAGCCTCCATATTATCTCTTCATATGACGCTTCTATCTCTTCAAGTCCATAAGAACCTATCTCTAAAGAACGAATAGCCTTACCAAGAGCCTCTTTAAATGTTCTTCCAATTGCCATTACCTCTCCAACTGATTTCATCTGGGTAGTAAGCACCCTGTTTGCTTCGGGAAACTTTTCAAAAGTAAAACGAGGAATCTTCACAACAACATAGTCAAGAACAGGTTCAAAGCTTGCTGGAGTAACTTTAGTTATATCATTTGGAATCTCTTCAAGAGTATATCCAACAGCAAGCTTAGCAGCAATTTTTGCTATTGGAAAACCTGTTGCTTTAGAAGCCAATGCTGAACTACGCGATACTCTTGGGTTCATCTCAATTATGACCATACGTCCATTTTCAGGATTGACAGCAAACTGAATATTACTTCCACCTGTATCCACTCCAATCTCTCTAATTGCATTTATGGCCGCATCTCTCATTAGTTGATATTCTCTGTCTGTGAGTGTCTGAACAGGTGCAACTGTAATTGAATCACCTGTATGAATCCCCATTGGATCAAAATTTTCTATTGAGCAGATTATAACAACGTTATCTGCTTTATCTCGCATAACCTCAAGTTCAAACTCTTTCCATCCAAGAAGACTTTCTTCAATTAAAACCTGGTTAACAGGACTTAATTTTAGCCCTCTTTCAAGAAAGATTTTGTATTCTTCAATATTATATGCTATTCCACCACCAGTGCCTCCTAATGTAAAAGCCGGTCTTAATATAGCAGGAAAACCAATATAGTCAATCGCATCAAGTCCTTCCTCCAATGAATTTACTGCTGCTGAACGTGCAACTTCAAGTCCTATCTTTGTCATGGCATTCTTAAAAAGCTCTCTGTCTTCAGCTTTCTTTATCGCATGAAGACTTGCTCCAATAAGCTCAACAGAATATTTATCCAGAACACCTGCCTCACCAAGCTCAACAGCAAGATTCAGAGCTGTCTGGCCCCCAAGGGTGGGAAGCAAAGCATCAGGCGTTTCTCTTTTTATAATGAGCTCTAGAATCTCTGAAGTTAAAGGTTCAACGTAAGTTCTATCAGCCATTGATGGATCTGTCATGATGGTTGCCGGATTTGAATTGACAAGAATAACTTCATAACCTTCCTGTCGCAATGCTTTACATGCCTGCACACCTGAGTAGTCAAACTCACAAGCCTGTCCGATTATTATTGGGCCAGAGCCAATTATCAAAATCTTTTTAATATCTCTTCTCTTCGGCATACTATTTAAGTAAATCCTCCAGTCCTTTGAGTCTTTTTTTCGTTCTTTCAAGCGCTAAAAATTTATCATATAATTTTTTAATTTTTTTGTTTTTGAGCATTTCTTCATTGATTTCGGAAACTTTTATGCCTAGCTTTTCTTCCAGAGTTTTTATTTCTTTTTCATAAGATTTTATATAGTCTTTGCAAATATTAATTTCACGCATTGTAGAAATCCATAATTCATCATATGTTATAGGCATAAAACCTCCATTTATCCAACAAGTTGTCTGAATCTCTCAAAAACATCAAGTGCATCATTTGGTCCAGGACCTGCCTCTGGATGATGCTGCACTGAGAAAATAGGATATTCAACGTGCTCCATCCCTTCCTCTGTTCCGTCATATAGATTTTTATGAGTAAGCCTTACCTGCCCTTTAAGGCTTGATATATCAACACAGTAGTTATGATTTTGTGCTGTAATAGCGATTTTACCGGTTTTTAAGTTTTTCACAGGATGGTTCCCACCATGATGCCCGAATTTAAGTTTATAAATTCGTCCACCAAGAGCAAGTCCTATCAATTGATGTCCAAGACATATTCCAAAAAGTGGCTTTTTATTAATGAGTTTTTTAATATTCTCCACAGCATATCTTAGAATCCTGGGATCTCCAGGTCCATTGCCAAGTAAGATACAGTCTGGATTCAATTCTAATGCTGCCTCTGCAGAGGTTTTAGCAGGAACAAGATACACTGAAAATCCGACTCTTTTTAAATTTTTCAGTATGCTCAACTTTACTCCAAAATCATAGACAACACAGAGAGGACTTCCATCCTGAAAGTGATGCATCTCAGGATGTCTGGATGAAACTGTGCTTACATGATCTATATCTGATATATCAGGATGAGCAAGAATTTTTTTGTACAAACTCACAGGATCAAGATCAGTTGTTGATATGATTCCCATTTGAGCACCTCTGTCTCTTATATGCTTTGTAAGAGCACGGGTATCAATTCCATGAATTCCAACAACCCCATATTTTTTAAGATATTCTCCTAAGCTTTCTTTTGAACGCCAGTTACTAGGATAATCTTTATACTCTCTCACAACAAACCCTTCAACTTTTGGTCCTCCTGAAGATTCAATATCTTCTTCATTTACTCCATAATTTCCTATCTGGGTATACGTCATAACGACTATCTGTCCTTTGTATGAAGGATCTGTAATAATTTCTTGATATCCTGTAATTGAAGTATTAAAAACTACCTCTCCAATATTTTCTCCCTCTGTTCCAAAGCTAAAACCTTCAAATACAGTTCCATCTTTCAAAACAAGCATTGCTTTTTTCATTATTCATTCCTCATATCAAAAACTTGTTTGCCTTTGAATGCCATCAAAATCTTGCCTTTAAGTTGCCACCCATTAAAGGGTGTATTCTTACCTTGTGAAATAAATTTTTCTTTATCCACAGTCCATTCTCTCTTTATATCAACAACTATTAAATCTGCATCCATTCCTTCTTTTATTCCTGATTTATATATATTCAATATCTTCGCTGGATTAACTGTAAACTTTTCAATAAGTTCTGCAATAGTTAATACACCTGCATGAACGAGTTTAAGACTTAATGAAAATGCTGTTTCAAGTCCTGATATTCCATTTACTGCTTCCTGAAATGGAACTTTCTTTTCATCTATATGATGTGGCGCGTGGTCTGTCGCGATTGCATCAATTACGCCGCTTTTCAGAGCTTCCTTTATTGCCTCTCTATCTTCTTCAGTTTTTAAAGGTGGATTTACCTTTGCATTTGTATTATAACCTGAGACTGCATTCTCAGTAAGAGTAAAGTAGTGTGGACAGGTTTCAGCGGTTACAGGAACTCCTTCCTCTTTTGCCCTTTTAATTAAATCTATTGAACCTTTACTTGAAATATGGGCAATATGTAAAGGTGCCTTAAAATGCTTACTTAAGATTATATCTCTTGCAACCATGACTTCTTCTGAAGCCTTCGGAATTCCTTTAAGTCCAAGATAAAAAGATATCTTCCCTTCATTCATTACTCCATCTTCACTTAATAACATATTCTCGCAATGGGAAATTATTGGTGCACCAATAACCTTTGAATACTCAAGCGCTCTTCTCATAATAAGAGAGTTCATGACAGGCATTCCATCATCTGAAAAAGCTACACATCCAGCCTCTTTGAGTATGACCATCTCAGAAAGTTCTTGCCCTTTAAGTCCTTTTGTTATAGCTCCTACTGGGTAAACATCACAGCTACCCTCTTCTTTTGCCTTTGCAAGTATATAATAAGTGACTTCAGGAGTATCATTCACAGGAAAAGTGTTTGCCATACAACATATAGAACTAAAACCCCCTCTGATAGCAGCAAGTGTTCCTGTGCGAATTGTTTCTTTATATTCATATCCAGGCTCTCTTAAATGTGTATGCATATCTATTAAACCAGGGAATATATAAAGTCCTGTGGCGTCTATCTCTATAGAGTTAGCTTTTTCTTTAGATTTAGTTTTTTTTATACTTCTATCAGAATGAGGAATGTCCTTTTCTTTAAAAACCAGAGTTTTAATAATACCATTATCAATAATTAAATCAGCAATTCCATTTTTGCCTGTAAAAGGATCAATAATGTAAGCATTATAAATTTTTATTAACACTACTACTCCTTTGGAGTTAAAAGATATATAACAGCCATTCTTGTGGCAATTCCATTTGTAACCTGTCTTAAAATTATTGAACGTGGACTGTCAGCAACTTCTGTTGAAATCTCTACTCCTCTATTCATTGGCCCAGGATGCATAATAATTGCATCCTGTTTTAGATATCTGAATGCCTCCTTTTTAACTCCCCATACATGAAAATATTCTTTAAGAGACGGAATAAAAGCGCCCTTTTGTCTTTCAAGTTGTATCCTTAAGAGCATGACAACATCAACATTTTTTAATCCTTCTTTAAGATCATAAAAAAATTTTACATTCTCAGGAATTTCAGTTGGAAGTAAAGTTGAAGGACCTATAAATCGTATTTCTGTATCAAACTTACTTAAAAGATATAGATTTGATCTTGCAACTCTACTATGTATTACATCTCCAACAATTGCTATCTTTAGATTATCCAGTTTTCCCTTAACCTCAAGAATACTGAAAGCATCAAGCAAGGCTTGAGTTGGATGCTCATTTGTCCCGTCTCCTGCATTTATGACAGATGCAGGTGTATGATTTGCTATAAACTCAGCTGCTCCAGAGGCAAAATGTCTGATGATGACATAATCAACACTATAAGACTCGATGGTTTTTAAGGTGTCATAAAGTGTTTCTCCTTTTACAACACTGCTTGTACTAACAGAAAAATTTAAAACATCAAGGCTCAATCGTTTTTCAGCAAGCTCAAAGGATGTGCGAGTTCTTGTTGAAGGTTCAAAAAAAAGATTAATTGCGGTTTTTCCCCTCAGAGTAGGAACTTTTTTAATATCTCGTCCAAGAACTTCCTTAAAAGCCTTTGTTGTATTGAGAATTTCCTCAATATCCCGTCTAGAAAGCTCTTTTATTGAAACAAGGTCTTTCATTGTGTAATCAATAAAACTGAATCCTTTCCTGAATTTTCTTTCAGATGCAACTTTATCTTTTCCTTGCGTGATGTTGGAATGTATTTTCCAGTATAGTTAGGCATAATTGGAAGTTCCCTGTGCCCTCTATCTATCAAAACAGCAAGCTGTATCTCAGCAGGTCTGCCAAAATCCATTAAAGCATCCATTGCTGCTCTTACAGATCTTCCAGTAAAAAGCACATCATCAACAAGGATAACCTTTTTCCCATCTATGCTAAATGGGATGTTAGTTGGCTTTATTTCTTTTCGTTTTTTTGAAATACTTATATCATCTCTGTAAAATGATATATCAAGACTGCCTACAGGCACATCAATTCCTTCTATTTCTTTTATTTTATTTTTAATCCTCTGAGCAAGATAAACTCCACCAGTGACAATCCCTATAATGCAGATATTGTCAGCTCCTTTGTTCTTTTCCAATATTTCATGGGTAATCCTCATGAGGATTCTTTCTATTTCTTTTTCATTAAGAAGTTCTTTTTCCATAATGAGAGATAAACCTGAAATCAATAAATTATACATGATTTAAAAAATTTTTTCTATAAAACTTCTATTTTCAATTCATAAATACAAAAATTCAAACTCCCAGATATGAAATTTTGCACTCATTTTTGCTGATAGTAATCTTGTCAGTTTTTAGAAGTATTTGATAATACAGACATGAGTTTATAACATTCTATGTGTTATGCCCATACAACTTGCTGACTTAAGAAACAATTTTAAGTGATAATTGAAGCTTGCAAATTTAATTTACTTTAAGGTATAAAAATGGTTATGAAAAAATTTGCTATTTTACTTCTTTTTATTATTTTAAATTTTTCAATTCCATGTTACTCTGAAGATATTACTCCAACTATAAAACAAGATGAAAAAAAAGAAGTAATAATTGCAAAGGATGAAGAATTTCAACTTTTGCCTGATACAAAGCAAAGTTTTATTGAAAAAGTTGAAAAAAATATCAGTCTATTCTCAGAGAATTTAAAAGAAAGATTTTCTATCTGGCTGTCTCGTTCAACAAAATATATAGAAAAAATGAAAGAGATTCTAACTGAAAAGGGCTTACCAGAAGACCTGGTTTATATACCTTTAATAGAGAGTGGATTCAATGTAAATGCTCGATCAAGAGCAAAAGCTGTTGGACCATGGCAGTTTATTGAAAGTACTGCTAAAAGATATGGATTAATAATTGACTGGTGGCGGGATGAAAGAAAAGATCCGATAAAATCTACTGTTGCTGCTGCAGAGTATTTAAAATATCTATATAAAATGTTTGGTGACTGGTCACTTGCTCTTGCAGCTTATAATGCTGGTGAGGGCAGAGTGTATCGGGCTGTTAATAGATTTGGAGAGAATGATTACTGGAATCTTCTTAATACAACATATTTGCCAAATGAAACCAAAAATTATGTACCCAAATATATTGCTGCTATAACAATTGCAAAACAACCTGAAAACTATGGTTTTGATTCTATTAAAGAACATGAAAGTATTAGTTATGCAGAGATTAATATACCTTCTCCAACAGACCTTGCTGTAATTGCAAAATGTGCTCAGGTCGATGTAAATACTATAAAAGAGCTTAATCCAGAACTTAAAAGATGGTCTACTCCAATGAATGTTCAAAACTATACAATAAGAATTCCTGAAGAGAAAAAAGATATTTTTATGTCTAATTTCGAACAAATACCCTCTAAAAAAAGATTCAGTCATGACACATATATTGTAAAAAAAGGTGATACTGTTTATAAGATTGCTAAGAAAACAGGCCTTTCTACTAATGTGCTTTATGAAATGAATGAAACTGAAATATTCAAACAACTAAAACCAGGAACGCAGATAATGATTCCGCCACATGACAAATTCACACCTTCTAATGAAGATAAATTTTATGAAAAAAAGAGTGTAAAAAAGACAAAAGTCGCAAAGAAAAAATCTTCTAGTACCAAAAATCGTAAAAAAATTCATCGATAAAAAAGTATATTATATATCTAATAAACACACAAACTAAATTAAAAATCAATTAACCACCGATTGAACAATTATCTAAATAACTCCTAAATCCTTACCAACTTTTTTGAATGCTTCAAGAACCCTATCAAGATGCTCATCTGTATGAGTTGCCATGTAGCTTGTTCTGATTAAAGCTTTCCCAGGAGGAACTGCTGGAGACACTGCAACATTGGCAAAAATTCCCTCTTCTTGAAGCATCATAACAAATTTGAAAGCAAGTTCATCCTCTCCAACAATTACAGGAATTATGGGAGTTTCAGCAACGCCGATATCAAATCCAAGTTCTCTGAAGCTTTTTAGCATCTTATTTGTATTTCTCCATAGTTGTTCTCTGCGCTCTGGTTCATTTTCAATTATATCTATCGCTGCCGATACTGCTGCTACTGACGCAGGCGGAGGACTCGCACTGAATATAAAAGCACGACCAAAGTGTTTGATATAATTGATAACATCTCTTGCTCCTGCAATAAATCCTCCAATTGACGCAAGGGATTTACTGTATGTTCCCATTACAAGATCAACATCTTCCTCAACACCAAAATGTTCGGATGTTCCACGACCTGTTTGACCAAGAACACCTATTCCATGAGCATCATCAACCATAAGCCTCGCACCATATTTTTTACATAGTTTCACAACTTCAGGCAGTTTGGCAATATCACCTTCCATACTGAAAACCCCATCCACAATAACAAGCTTTGGTTTCCCATTGCATTCCTTTAAAACTCTTTCTAAATCTTCAATATCATTGTGTTTATATCTTTTAACTTCTCCAAAAGAAAGACGACAACCATCAACTATACTTGCATGATCCATTTTATCAATAATCACAACATCATCTTTGCCAATCAATGACGAAATAACACCAAGGTTTACCTGAAAACCTGTTGAAAATATCAGCGCTGATTCTTTTCTCATAAATTTTGCAAGTTTTTCTTCAAGTTCTATATGAATATCGAGAGTTCCGTTCAAAAATCTTGAACCAGCACATCCTGTCCCATATTTTTTAATAGCATTAATTGCGGCTTCTTTTACTTTGGGGTGATTAGTCAGCCCGAGATAATTATTTGAACCAATCATTATCATCTTTCTTCCATTCATTATTACTTCAGGCCCCTGAGCGGACTCAATCACTCTGAAATACGGATAAACGCCCTTTTTTTGAAGTTCGTATGCTATCGTAAATTTAAAACATTTTTCAAACACATCTTTCCTCATATCCATTGGTTTATTCTGTACCACTTTGCTGTCCATTGCATCCCTTCCTTTAGATTAGTTTTTGTTTTAAAGCCAAGCAACTGCTCCGCTTTCTCTGTAGAACAAACCCAGCAGGGCTGACTGAGTTCTTTTAATTTATCGGTATTTATTATACTTTTTTTATCGAATTTTTGAAAGAGTTCAATAAAAATTTTACCAATTATCTCAGGAATCTTAATTCTGACAGGCTTTTTCCCTATTGCTTCTGATATAGCATCAACTATTTGATTTGTTCTATATGGTTCTGGGTCAGCTATAAAAAAGGTTTCACCAATTGCTCTCGCACTTTTAGAAGCATTGATAATGCCCTCTACAAGGTCATTTGCATAAACCATAGAATAATGTCCTTCTGTGAAATATAAAACCACGCCTATTTTTATCATTTTAAAAAATGTAAGAAAATCACTATCTCTTGGACCATATACAGCAGGAGGTCTTACAATTGTAACAGGAACTTTATCTATGTAAAACTGCACAGCTTTCTCACCCAGAAGTTTACTCCTTCCATACTCAGAAACAGGTTTTGGTTCAGTATTTTCATCCACTGGTTTTCCATTAATGCATGGTCCCACTGCTGCAAGACTGCTTACATGCACAAATCTTTTAATCTCTTGATTAAATTCAGCGACAAGTTCTATAAGATTTTTTGTTCCAGTATAATTTGACTGAAAAAATTCTTCAGGATGCGATGCTTTTGTAATTCCTGAAAGATTATAAACATAATCAAATTTCCATTCAATTTTTTTTAAGCTCTCCTTTTGAGAACAGTCTCCCTGGATTATCTTTACATTTAATCCCTTAAGAAAACGAAGTTTTAAAGGATTTCTTACAAGACAATATACTTCAAAGCTGTCTTTTAAAAGTGCTTCTACAAGATGGCTTCCTATAAAACCTGTTCCACCTGTAACAAGAGCTTTCAATAGGCTTTCCTCACTTTCAGAGTAAGCCCTCTCACTTCTTCAACGATAATTTCTTCATCTTTTTTGATTGCGTCATCTGAAATAGCCTGCCATAACTCACCATGAACCATTACCATGCCATAGTGTTTATCAATATCTGTTTTTGCAATCCCTCTTAACCCTATAAGCCCCTCAACGCCTGTAATGGGCTTTCTTTTATGAGCTTTATATGCAAGCCTTAACAAAACTCCAAAAAATAATGCGGTAATAATGCTAACAGGAATAATCACTGAAAGAGACAGTTTGAAAAGAGGGTTTGCTGTGTCAAATAACATTATTGAACCAAGTATAAAGCATATTATACCTCCAAGTGTAAGAACTCCATGAGATGGGAACTTAAGTTCAAGGATAAATAGAATAACACCCAGAAGAATCAATCCTCCTGCAGCATAATTTATTGGAAGAGTCTGTAAACTGTAAAATGCAAGAATTAGGGATATAGCACCAATTACACCCGGAAGAATTGCACCTGGATTGCTTAATTCAAATATAATTCCATATATCCCTATCATTAAAAGAATATAAGCAATGTTTGGATCACTTATAAAATTAAGAAGTTTTTCTCTAAAATTCATCTCAATTCTATTTATATTTGCTGACTTTGTATTTAAAATAACTTCACCACGAACAGTTTTAACTTTCATACCATTTACATTTTTTATTAAAGAATCCAGATCATCAGCTATCAAATCTATAACTCCAAGTTTCAATGCTTCAGTTTCAGTAGAGGATATGCTTTTTCTTACAGCCTGCTCCGCCCATTCAATATTTCTGCCTTTTTGTCTTGCTATTGATTTAATATAGGCCACAGCATCATTTGTGATCTTTTCAACCATTGTCTTATCCATTTTTTCTCCAATAGCAACAGGATGTGCTGCACCAATATTCGTTCCAGGAGCCATCGCAGCTATGTGTGATGCTAAAGTAATAAACGCACCTGCACTGGCTGCTCGAGCTCCCTTTGGTGAGACATATACAATGACAGGTACCTGAGAGTTCAATATCTCTTTAATTATAATTCTCATTGAAGTGTCAAGTCCTCCTGGAGTGTCAAGCTGAATTATAACAGCCTCTGCATTTTTTTCATGCGCCTTGTGGATTCCCTTTACTGTATATTCTGCATGTGGAGGATTGATAACTCCATTTACAGTAAGAACTATAATTTCTTTAGCAGAAGCTTCTGAAGAAATAAAAAGACACAGGAAAATTAAACAAATAAAGATATTTTTTACCATGCAGAATTATAACAAACTTTTAATCTTTTCTTTTAGTAGAGCAATTGCTCTATCTGTAAAATCTTTATTTATCAAACCAACACTTGATGGAATTTCAAACACTCTTTTTGGTAAATTCACATTTTCAAGATTAAAACCGCAATTTACTTTAAATTTATATTTATTTGCATAAATTTCTCTACCAATTCTTAAAAGATCATTGTCATTTAACTCATATCCTGAAAGTTTTAAACATTTTAATATCATTTCCTGTGTATAAACCTCTCTTCCAAAAAAACATATTACAAGACTTGAAATTATCTGTCGCCATTGTTCTTCTTTGAGAATATTTTCAACTAATTGTTCAGCAGTTATTGATTTTGTCATGGATTTTGTGTCAATGGAATATCCAGCACTATCAAGATGACTATGCCTTGCACCAAAAAGATATCCAATATGTGCTGCTGGTCCTGTGTGATATCCTGGCATTTCATTTTTGCCATATATTAACGCAAAGTCTTTACCACCATATTTTTCAGAAACATAATCGACTCCTTTACCAAGATCCTTATAGAATTCGCCTTCGCTATAAACAATTTTTTTGACTATTTCAATATAACCTTCTGCATTCCCCCATTGTGGAGATATCTCTTCAGTATGTTTTTCCGTTATAATGCCTTTCTGGAAAGCCTCTGTCATCCAGGCAAGAGCAACTCCTGTAGACATCGCATCAACTCCCATATCCTCAACAATTTCAATTAATTTTAAAATATCAACAGAATCAGAAATTCCAAGCATTGAGCCAAGAGCATAAATGAGTTCATAATCATAGGAAAGATAAATGGTTCTATAAAAATAGGGCTCATCCTCATAAGGTTTGCGCAGAGCTGCAAGATGCACACATGCCACAGGACAGTGAGCACATGCAACTCTTCTGCCAAGATGTTTCGCTGCAAATGACTCTCCAGAGATATTTTCTACTCCCTGCATTTCATTTGTTAAAAGATTTTTTACTGGAAGTCCTTTTGAAAAACTAAGGGGAAGAATATTAGCAGGAGTTCCAAGTTCATGATATTTTTTCATCTTTTCAGACTCTGTAAGCTGTTTAACAAGCTCTATATATATTTGCTTGTACTCTTTAAAGTCAGTAACCGGCAAGTTTCTTTTGCCAGCTATAAGAACTGCTTTGAGATTTTTACTTCCAAATACAGCACCAAGACCAAGCCTTCCAAAATGCCGGTATGTTTCAAGAGTAGCACAGGCATAGCTGATAAGCTTTTCTCCCGCAGGTCCAATCCTTATAATTGTTCTTAATCCTGCACCTGGCTCTCTTTCTCTTATCAATCTTGCTGCTGATAACCCTTCATCAAGTCCCCAGAGAGTTGTAGCATCCCTGAAAAAGACTTTATCTGAATAAATCGATATATAGCATGGTCTTTCACTTTTGCCTTTTATTATAACTGCACCATATCCAGCCATTCTAATTGACAGAGCACTTCTACCTCCGGCATGAGACTCACCAAGATTTCCTGTATGAGGAGATTTAAACATGGCAACTGTTTTTGATGCTATAGGGAAAACTCCATTCAATGGACCTATTGCAAAAATAATCGGATTCTCAGGAGAAAAAGGATGAATTTCAGGTGGACAGTTTTCCTCAAGAAGTTTTATTGCAACACCTGTGCCACCAATAAACTCAGAGAATAATTCCGGTCTTTCTTCAATCCAGAACTTTTTTTTTGTTAAATCAATATAAAGGACTCTTTTTATAGGATCTTTTTCTGTCATGTTCTTTTATACTCCAATACATTGTATGGACAACTTCTTGCACACTCTCCACATTGAATACAGACTACCGGCTTATTTTTTATACTATCCCAGCCAATAGCATTAAAAAGGCATGCTTTTACACAGTAACCACAGCCATTACATTTAGCTTCATTTATTATTATTCCACCGCTCTTTCGCAAAATTAAAGCATCTTCAGGACAAGATCTTGCACAAGGAGGATCTTCACATCCACGGCATACAAACACTGAAAATCCTCTTGATATTCCTCCCTGAGACCTCACTTTTATACAAGAACTCTCAACTCCAACGGCCTGATGAGCACGTCCACATGCAAACACACAGATCAAGCATCCAACACATTTTTCAGTATCCTTTATTAAAACAGGCATTATGAAATTATAACATGTTATAATCACAAATTAGCGCTAAATATGGATTATTAATCACATATTAGAAAGAAACATGGAAAAAGAAATATTATTATTTTTCAATAAAATAATCGCAAACAGTTTTTTAGACACATTTATGATTTTCTTTACTAAAGAAGGATGGATTTTATGGTTTCCTATTTTTATATGGATAATCTTTAAATATCAAACAATAAAAAATTACAAATTCATCGTTTATGTAATACTATCACTGATTCTTGGATTTTTTATCTCAGATTGGATTAGTCTTGAGATAAAAAGTTTAATTCAGAGAGTTCGTCCTTGCTGGACAGAGTATTTTAGAGGAGTTGTTGGATGCACACGTTCTTACAGTTTTCCATCAAACCACGCAACAAACGCTGCAACAGGAGCGACTATTTTATTTTTATTTTTGAGAGACTTAAAGGAAAATGGTAGCGTTAAAATAAATTCAACTTTAATTAAAATCTTGCAGATATATACGATTTTATTAGCACTTCTTATAAGCATTTCAAGGGTATACCTTGGAGTTCACTGGCCCACAGATGTTTTAGGCGGAATTATTTTAGGAATAATTTATGGTTATGTAGTTTTTAAGGCTGTCACAGGATTAATTAGTTTTAAAAGAGTATTTTATTTTACACTTATAGTATTAAGTCTTTTCAGAATTTACTTTATTCTTCATGGACCTTTTGACCTAACTCCAGATGAAGCCCACTATTGGGAGTGGTCAAGAAGGCTTGACTTAAGCTATTACTCAAAAGGTCCGATGATTGCTTATTTAATAGCTATTTCCACGTGGATATTTGGAGACAATTCATTTGGAGTAAGGATTTTTGCAGTGGTATGTTCATTTTTAAGCAGTATTTTCGTTTGCAAGATAACAAAAAAATTTTTTGATGAAAAAACAGGGTTTCTGAGCGGAATAATTTTTCAATTTATGCCAATTTTTACTACATTTGGAGTTATATTTACAATTGACAGCCCCTTTATACTCTTCTGGATTATATCAATTTATATTTTTCTGCTCGCTCTTGAAAACCAAAAAAAGTGGTGGCTACTACTTGGAATTGTAATTGGATTTGGCTTACTCACAAAATATACAATGGCGTTTTTTTACCTGTGCATGTTTGTTTACTTAATAAAAGGAAAAAAATTTTTACTTCCAACTCAGTTCAGCACGGAGAATCATTTAAAAAATCCATATATCTATTTTTCAATACTAATCTCTATAATTGTATTTTTACCTGTAATAATATGGAACATTCAACATGACTTTGTAACGTTAAAACACACTGCTGGTCAGGCACATGTTTTTGATGGATTGAAAATTTCATTGAACTATTTTCTTGAATTTATAGGAAGTCAATTTGTAGTTGTGACACCCCTGATTTTTATTCTTGGTTTATATTTTATCATTAAACCTGGAAGATTAAATATAAACCTTGCAGTAAAATGGTTTCTTATATCATTTTCAATGCCTGTTTTTTTATTTTTTTTGCTTAAAAGCATTCAGGGAAAAGTTCAGCCAAACTGGGCAATGACTGCCTATGTCCCTTTTGTAATTGTTTTAAGTTACGCACTAAAAGAAAAGTTTCATAAAAAACTAGTTTTATCATCAATTATTATTGCCTTTATTTTTATGGTGGCAAACTTTGCTCTGCCATATCTCAATCTTCCGGCAAAGATTGATCCAACAGCAAGATTTAAAGGATGGAAGGAACTTGCTGACACGGTTTCAGAAATACGTAAAGAACTTGAAAAAAATTCTCGTGTAATAATTTTTTCCGATAAATATCAGATATCAAGCGAACTTGCTTTTTACTTAAAAGATAAACCAAAAGTTTACTGTATACCTTTTGGAAGAAGAATGAATCAGTATGATTTGTGGGAGTCTATAAACAGTGAACTGGAATACTCTGCTACAACAAACTTGAACAGAAAAACAATTAATGGAATTTATATTGTTTATGGAAAGAAAAATAGTCCAAAACCACAGGTCTCTGCTGCGTTTGAAAAATGCGAACCAGAGTATTTTACTGCTTATAAAAAGAACGTTAAAATTAAAGATTACACAATTTTTAAATGCTATAATTTTAGAGGCATGATATTATCAAAACCTGAAAGTTATTAATAAAAGCAGTAGGAGGGACTATGGATTTATCAGTTGTGATACCTCTTTATAATGAAGAAGAAAATGTGAATGAACTCCATACAAAACTTACAGAAACTCTGAATAAACTATCGATTGCCTATGAAATTATCTATGTTGATGACGGAAGTATTGACAATACCTTGAAACTTCTCGAAGAAATTCAGAAAAATGATATTCATGTTGTAGTCCTTAGTTTCAGAAGAAATTTCGGACAAACTGCTGCATTTGCTGCAGGATTTGATTTTGCCAGAGGCGATATAGTAATTACAATGGATGGAGATTTACAGAATGATCCTGCAGACATCCCAAAACTTCTTGATGCAATAAAAGATGCTGATCTTGTAAGCGGCTGGAGAAAAAAAAGAAAGGACTCTTTTTTAAGCAGAAAGTTTCCTTCCATAATTGCAAATTGGCTTATTGGAAAAGTTACCGGGGTTAAACTCCATGACTATGGATGTTCACTTAAAGCATATAGAAAAGAAGTTATCAAAAATCTAAGACTTTATGGAGAAATGCACAGGTTTATCCCAGCACTTGCAAGCTGGTACGGAGTAAAAATAAAAGAAATAGAAGTAATCCATCATCCAAGACGTTATGGAACATCAAAATATGGAATTGGAAGAACAATCAAGGTCTTACTTGACCTTGTTAATGTAAAATTCTTACACAGTTTTTCAACCAAGCCAATCCAGTTTTTCGGTCCAATCGGCGCATTACTCATGGTTCTGGGCGTAATAATTATTGGATATCTCGTCTGGCTTAAATTTTCTGAAGGTGTCATGATTGGCAGAAGACCTCTGTTATTAGGAGGATTTTTTTCTGTTCTTATAGGACTTAATTTTATCGGGATGGGATTTCTTGGTGAAATGATAGTAAGGGTTTATCATGAGACCCAGAAAAAGCCAATTTATATACTTAAAAAAATTCTGGGGCCTGGTGATTGAAAAAATATATCAAGTTATCAATTCGGTTCATAATATCTGTTTCGTTAATTTTTTATCTTTTTTACAAAGTTGATATAATACATGTTGCTAATTCGTTAATTTTAATAAATCCTCTATTTTTTCTGCTTGCTTCTTTTTTATATATTCTTTCTTCTTATATATCAACTTTGCGATGGAAAATATTTATTTCAAATTCAGAATTAACCACATCAAAACTATTTTCCATCTATCTAATAGGCTCATTTTTTAATCTTGCTCTGCCAGGAACAGTTGGAGGAGATATAGTAAAAGTTTTTATGATTAAAGAAAAAACAGGAGTTACAGAGGCACTGGCTTCTGTATTTATAGAAAGATATACCGGGTTGGCTGCGCTTTTAATAATCGGATTTGGATTTTTTTGTTTATTTTATGGAGAAATTCCAAAACAACCACTTATATGGACAGTTCCTTTAAGTTTTTTTGCTTTTATAATAGGGACTGCATTTCTACTATGGATCAGTAATTTTAAATTTTTTAAAACTTTTCGAGATTATATTTTGAGTTTTCAGAGAAAACAAATTATTCAGGCTCTGGTGTACTCTTTAGGGGTGCAGATCATTGTAATTCTGTCAGTTTATGTAATTTTTATAGGGCTTAATCTATCAGTATCATTTTTTAAAGTGGCTATTTTTCTGCCGATCATTATATTAATTACAATGCTTCCAATATCGATATCAGGAACAGGAGTAAGGGAGTGGTGTTTTATTTTATTTTTCAGTAATTCTTTAGGGCAGGCAAATGTTGTAGCTGTCTCTATTTTATGGTTTCTTTCTCAGGTTTTAGCTTCTTTAGTTGGAGGAGTTGAATATTTAAGACTTAATAAGCCTTTGAATATAAAGAAGGAATAAAAACCTTTTTAAATCTCTGAGATTCTCAGGAAATTGTTCAGTTTTAAGTTTTTCAATTATTGCTGGTTGCTCAAGTTTGTCTTGGATATTTAAATTATATTTGTTAACTATTTCGTTAGCTATATAGGAAATATCTTCTCTTCTCTCTCTTAATGGGAAAATTCTAAAAAAGAAAGGATTTAGAAGCTTAATGAGAGTTTCAGAAAATTCTCCCTTTGCTGATTTAATTCTGACATCATCTCTATCAATAAGAATAAACTTTATATCCGGAAACTCAGTTGGTGATATATCTCCCACTCTGTAAAATCTTTTATTCTGAAGCGCTTTTTGCAATTTATCCTGAAAGTCTTTTGGCATCCTAGAAAAATTTTTAATTACCAGAGTTCCTCCATCTGCATGTTTTAAAACACCTTGCATACCTTTTTTGCCAAGATAGCCATCTTTTACTCCAAAAAACTCTTCTTCGAGAGTCTCAGGTTCCATATCACAAAAAATCATCACATATGGCTTATCTTTGCGTGGATTATCATCTGCTGTGTATAGTACCGCAGCAAGGAGTCTTCTGCCAACTGATCTTTCACCATAAATATAAATATTTCTATCATTTGCATTTTCTTCAAATAATTGTTTCAGCATATTTGCAAAAACAGGATTTTTTGATTCAAACTTAAACTTCCTTAACTTAAAAACTTTTTCAGTTGAAAGTTGAATTTCTTCAAACACATTGAATTCCCGGGCAATATCCAGCAATCTATCCATTGCATTCTGTAAAATTTCTAATGAATCTGATTCTTTAATTCTAAAATATTTTTTTGCAAGCTCAAGAAAAAGTTCACGATTATCAAAAACAGAAGGAAACATTAAAGCCTGAGCACCATAGGTGGACACATCTGCAAGCAATGCAAGATCAAAGAAACTTTGCAAAGAAGAGCCTCTTACTGAGACAAAAGCTTTAATATGTTTTGACCCATCATCTGAAAATATTTTATTTAAGATATTAACCACATCTTTAAATGGAGGATAAATTATATTTCTTTTAAGTGTATCAAGATGATTGGTTCCAAAAATTTGTTTCTCAAGAAAGGCTCTATCCTCAATTGGAATTTTAATAAGAAACTGAATGATACTTCTGTATACTGGAAATTCATTTAGCATAAAAAGAAGTCCAAGACATGGCATCAATCCAGCAAAAAAGGCTTCATCTCGATGAATATGAGAAAATTTTGCTGCGAGTAGAGAAGAAACTTCCGCACTTAAAATACCGTATACCCATATTGGTAAATCTTCATTATCTAGAAAAAGGTCTCTATCAAGTATTATCTGTTCAATTCTTCTAGTACCTAGATAGTTAAGCATCTGTAAAAAGCTTGTTATTTCCGTTTTATTTGAATATTTACTGACTTCTTTATACAGGAGATAGGCGAGCATGGGATCATATTTTATTAATATAGTAGCATTATCCGAATTTTTGGTAAAAAGCTCTTTAAATTTAGAAATAGTATGTCTAAATACAGGAAAACTCATAATCTATTATAATAAAAATTAGAACAAAAAATAAGACTGAAATAAAAAATGTATAAAGAAAAAAATTTCGATATAATTGTTGTTGGTGCAGGACATGCTGGCTGTGAAGCAGCCCTTGCATCTGCAAAAATGGGACTTGACACAGCGCTTTTTACAATTTATCTTGATACAATTGCACAACTCAGCTGTAATCCTGCAATTGGAGGCCTCGCAAAAGGCCATCTTGTAAGAGAAATTGACGCACTTGGCGGCATTATGGCAAAAGTTACTGATACGGCAGGCATTCAATTCAGAATGCTCAATCGTTCAAAGGGTCCTGCTGTGTGGTCACTTCGTGCTCAGGCCGACAGAATTTTTTACAATGTATACATGAGAAAATTTCTTGAAGCACAGGAAAATCTTGTTATAAAGCAGGCAATGGTCGATGAGATAGTTGTAGAAAATGGGAGAATTAAAGGAATTATTACCTCTCTTGATGTTTTCTACGGAGCACAGGCGGTAATTATTACTCCGGGAACATTTTTAAATGGATTAATTCACATCGGACCTGAGTCTTTTGAAGCAGGAAGGGCTGGAGAGTTTCCCTCAAAAAGGCTTTCTGAGTCAATTAAAAAACTCGGACTTAAAATGGGCAGGCTGAAAACAGGTACACCTCCACGGATTGATGCAAAAACAATTGATTTTACAAAAACAGAAGAACAGACAGGAGATGATCCTCCTTTACCATTTTCATACTCAACAAAAGAAATCACAAATCCACAGGTTTCATGCTTTATAACTTATACAAATGAGAAAACCCATGAAATTATTTTTAACAATCTTGACCGATCACCTCTTTACAGTGGCAAAATCAAAGGAATCGGACCACGTTACTGTCCATCAATTGAAGACAAGGTTGTAAGATTCAGGGAAAAACCAAGACATCAGGTTTTTCTCGAACCAGAGGGACTCAGCAGAAAAGAATACTATGCCAATGGTATATCGACATCTTTGCCATATGATGTTCAGGTTGCCTTTTTAAAAACAATTTCGGGACTTGAAGAAGCTGAAATAATGAGACCAGGATATGCAATTGAATATGACTTTGTTTATCCAACTCAAATAAAGCATACCCTTGAGGTTAAAGGAATTGAAGGACTTTATCTCGCAGGACAGATAAATGGTACATCGGGATATGAAGAGGCAGCAGCACAGGGATTAATGGCTGGAATTAATGCAGCATTAAAGATCAAAGGAAAACCACCTCTTATTCTAGGAAGAAATGAAGCATACATAGGAGTTTTGATTGATGATCTTGTAACAAAGGGAACTAATGAACCCTATAGAATGTTTACATCCCGTGCAGAGTTCAGACTTCTTCTTAGACACGATAATGCTGATTTAAGACTGAGAGATTATGGATATAAAGTAGGTCTTGTTAATGAAGAAACTTATCAAGAATTTATTCAAAAAAAGAGACTTCTTGAACAAGAAATAAAACGTTTAAAAAACAAAACTTTAAAACCTTCAGAAGAAGTTAATAAAGCTTTAACAGAATTAAAAACAACTCCAATTGAAGAAGCCATATTTCTTGATAAACTTCTTAAGAGACCTGAACTTAACTATGAATTCATAAAAAAATATGCTCCCTCTGATGAATGTTTTTCAAAAGAAATAGAAGAGCTTGTTGAGATTTATATAAAATATGAGGGTTATATTCAAAAACAGATGGAAATGGTTGAAAGAATGAAACAGTTTGAAGAAAAGATTATACCATCTGATTTTAATTTCAATTTACCGGGGCTTTCAAGAGAGGTAATCCAAAAATTGAGTTCAGTAGCTCCAAGAACAATTGGACAGGCAATGAGAATTCCAGGTGTAACACCAGCTGCCATAGCAATACTTATGGTAGCAGTCCAAAAAGGAATAAAGGCTAAAAAATAAAACTGTGCAAGATTTAAAAGAGTTTTTAAAACAATCTCTGAATTATATTGCTACATTGTCCGTACTTTCTCAAAATAATCAAGAAAAATGTTTTAATAATGAAATATTAGAAAAATTCATTATTTATCTTAACGAACTTAAAAAATGGAATAAAACTTATAATTTAACCTCAATAGAAAATAATGTAGAAATCATTATAAAACACTTTCTTGATTCTCTTCTTTATTTATGTTTTATCCCAGAAAAGCAACTATCAATTGCTGATGTAGGCTCTGGAGCAGGATTTCCAGGAGTACCTATCGCAATTGTTAGACCTGATTTAAAAATTACATTGATTGAACCTTCATGGAAAAAGTCCGCTTTTTTGAAAAACATAAAAAACAAGCTCGAACTAAAACATGTTGATATAATTCAGGAAAATGCCGAAGCAATTAGAGAAAAATTTGACATTGTTGTTTCAAGAGCGCTCTGGAGTATAAAAGATTTTGTAGAAAAATGTTCTCATCTCATTAAAATAAATGGATACTTTTTAATAAGTAAATCTTTAAAAATTAATGAAGAGATGAAAAAATTACCTGAATATTTTGAAACAGAAATAAAAGAATTTGTTCTTCCAGCGTTTAATGCAAAAAGATTTATAGTAAAATTAAAAAAATGAGAATTCTTGGAATAGATACATCAACAAAATATGCCGGAGTTGCAATTTTAGAAGATGACAAATTAATTGCCGAATCCACAATGCAGTTTATGGCTACACACTCTGAAAAACTTCTTCCAGAAATCGCACATATTCTTAACACTATGAAAATTCCCATTGAAACTATTGACTACTATGCTATTACAGCAGGACCTGGTTCTTTTACAGGGATTAGAGTTGCAGTTAGCACAGTAAAAGGACTTTCATTCGTAACCCAGAAAAAAGTAATTCCTATATCTACTCTGGAGGTGATGGCATGGGAATTTCCTTTCTGCAACCATCATATATGCCCAATTCTTGATGCAAGAAAAAAAGAGGTTTTTTCAGCTTTATTTAAGTGGAAAGATAATAAAATCTTGCGAATTAAAGAAGACTCAGTTTCAGAAATTGACAATTTAATCGAATTGATCAAGGAAAAAACAGTATTCATTGGCAGCGGTGCAGAACTTTACAGAGAAAAATTAATTGAAAAGCTCGGCAGTAAGGCTATATTTCCGCCTTTTTTATACTCCTACCCAGGTCCTCGTATTGTAGCTTATATAGGGTTTCAAAAAATAAATGATGCAATTGATGCAAAGGAATTACAACCACGTTATTTAAGAAAGTCAGAAGCTGAAATAAAAGTTATTGAATGATAAAAATAAGATCCTTACAGGAAAAAGACCTTCTTTGCGTTACAGAGATTGCCAGACAGAGTTTTTCAACGCCATGGTCATTAAAATCATTCGAGACCGAACTTTTAAATAAACATAGTATACTTAAGGTTGCAGAGGTTAATGGAGAAATAGCTGGATATATTGTTTTGAGAATTATATTAGATGAAGCAGAGTTACTTTCCATTGCTGTAAAACCTGATTTCAGACAAAATGGAATTGCTACAGCTCTTATAAAAAATGTACTTGATGAAATGAAAAACATTATAACAATTTGCTTTCTTGAAGTAAGAATGTCTAACTATGCTGCTATAAGACTTTATGAAAAATCAGGATTTAAAAAAATAGGGGTTCGCAACAGATACTATATTTTACCTGAAGAAGACGCAATTATTATGAAGCTTGAAATATCGTAATTCAAACTAATTATAGATGTGATAAAAAAACAACAACACTTTGATTTCAAAATATCAAGATGATATTTAATGTTTACTATATATAGAATTTTGGATTAGAATATACTCTGTTGGGTTATGTTTTATAAAAAAATTATTGAATTATCATGATTGAAATAGTAGAAGTTAAAGATAAAAAACAACTTAAGGAGTTTGTAACCTTACCAATTGATTTATATAAAAATGATCCTTTCTATGCATTGCCTTTAATTAAAGACATGACGGAACATTTAACTGATAAAAATCCATTTTTTAACAGAGCAAAGGCTAAATTCTTTATTGCTTACAACAATGGCAAGGCTGCAGGAAGAATTGCTGCAATAGTCAACTATGCTCATCTTGAATTTCACAACGACAATGTAGGTTTTTGGGGGCTTTTTGAATGTATTAACAATCAGACTATTGCCAATGCATTATTTGACATTTCAAGAAATTTTTTAATTGAGAATAATCTCCAGATAATGCGTGGTCCCATGAATCTCTCAATAAATGAAGAATGCGGATTTCTCTATGAAGGATTTGATACACCTTCTATGATAATGATTCCTTATAATCCTCCATACTATAACAGCCTCGCTGAAGGATATGGCATGAAAAAGGTCAAAGATCTTTACTGCTTTTTAGCTTCAGTTCCTGATAAACTTCCACAAAAAATAGATAAAATATCACGTTTTGCTGAAAAACAGGGAATAAGCGTAAGAACAATAAGTTTGAATAATTTAAAACAAGAACTTTATGCCTTCATGGAAGTATACAATGATGCATGGAATGAAAACTGGGGATTTATACCTATAACAAAGGAAGAAATTGATTATATGTCTGAAAAACTAAAACCCATAGCCCTACCAGAACTTGTAATTGTTGCTGAAAAAAATGGAGAACCTGCTGGTTTTTTTGGTGCTATACCTGATTTTAACGAGGTTTTAAGAAAAATCAGAGGCAGACTGACTCCTTTAGCAATAATTAAGACATTGCATTATAGACGAAAAATTCAATCGATGAGACTTCTTCTTTTTGGTGTAAAAAAAGCATTCAGACACAAAGGTGTGGAGTCAATCATGCTAAGGGAAGCTTTTAAGGGTGCTTTAAAATATGGATTTAAAAATGTTGAATTTTCATGGATCCTTGAAGACAATTACGAAACAATTAATCTCACACAAATAATAAATGCTAAACGTTATAAAATTTTAAGAATTTATGAAAAAAATATTGATTAATACTTAAAAATAGTATTACTGAGATATTAAAAGACTTAATTGAATGTCTAATATAATTTTGTCCATATCAACTGTATGCTTATGATAATGAATAAAAACATTTGTCACAGAACATGAAGTTCAATTATTCTGTTAATGAAGTACCAACTTTAAATATCTTAATTTTAAATGGGCTGCAGTGGTTTGTTCTGGTAATGCCGGTTATTATAATGGTTGGTAAAATTATAGGAGTTACTTTTCTATTAAACTCAAATGAAGAAGTTTTATATATACAAAAGCTTTCATTTATTGTTTCACTGTCGCTCTTTTTGCAGATATTGTTTGGACATTCATTACCTATTCTATCAGGACCTGCTACTGTGCTTCTTGTTGGGCTCATTGCTTCTAAGTCATACGATCCAACATCTCTATATACAGCTCTTTTGATAGGCGGTTTTTTCGTATGTTTACTGGGGCTTTTAAATATTACAAAAAAAATTATCTTATGTTTTACAAAAAATATTATTTCTGTTGTTCTAATTCTTATTGCATTTACAATGTTACCAGCTATTTCAAATATGATTGTTAAACCAACAGGTATCCCTGCAGGTATAAATTTAATAATTGCACTATTAATAATTCTTCTTCTTTTTATTTGCGAAAAAATTCTTAAAGGATTCTGGAAAACTTCATTAATACTGTGGGCTATGATATTTGGCACAGTAATATATATATTTGTCTTTGGAGGAAGTCCATATTCATACGAGGTGAGAGAAGTTTCACTATTTTCAAATTATTTTAAAGATTTTTTGCCTTTCTTTGATTTTGATGCGGGGCTGGTTTTAACTTTTATAATCTGCTATGTTGCACTTGTTATAAACGATGTGGGGTCAATGCAGTCAGTAAGCTCTTTTGTTGGTACTGGAAATGACTGGAAGCCTATAAAAAGAGGTATATTTGTAACAGGTATCACTAATATTTTAGCTTCTTTTATATGCACTACAGGAGTGGTAAATTTTTCTTACAGTCCGGGTGTTCTTTTAATAACAAAATGTGCTTCTAAATATGTGCTCCTTTTTACAGCGCTTTTGCTGTTTATATTATCTTTCTCGCCTTATCTTTTAGAGTTTGCAAACATGGTTCCGCATTTACTCATAGGTTCTATCTTTTTTTATGTCATGACATCGCAGATTTCAACAGGACTTTCCATGCTCTATGCTAATGGAGAGTTTAAATACACAGATGGAATAATTGTAGGTTGCTCTGTACTGTTTGGAACAGTAATTACAAATCTGCCGCTTGATGTTACTGCGAGTCTGCCAGGTTTGTTAAAACCTCTTTTGGGAAATGGTTTTGTTATGGGAATTCTGTTTGCCTTTATTTTAGAACATATGATATATAACAAAAAAAATCAATCTTAAAAGTGCGGCAGAATCATCTATTGGTCTTACAGTCGGACCTACCACAACGTAATTGTCAATATAGAAATAAGCTCATCTAAATTAAGGGAAAGATGAGTTGATTCATCAAGGTTTTTGATTGCATTGATAAATTAAACACTAATAATTATACCCAAATCCAGCGATAACTTCTATTTGAATTATTTCTAATGTTCTTCAAATCAGATATACACAAGGTTTTGGATATCATGTAAAATATCTTTAAAGTTATCACCGGGAGGGTGAAGATGAAGAAGATCAAAAAGATTAACACCGCCAAGAG